>OBVB01000123.1_pt1 | contig 102700 bp, 103 predicted proteins | sample 1475891 | NCBI WGS metagenome assembly OBVB01 (sample SAMEA2579943, study PRJEB22360) | human gut metagenome | biome: human gut; feature: human-associated habitat; material: faeces | place: Denmark | collected 2008/2010 | reverse complement strand
ATTGCCGAACTGTATCTGATATGAAAAGAGGATGTGCCTGTTTTGACACACCCTCCTGTTTTTAGGGCCGACATGATGTTAACTTATTGTAATGTAACAAGTTAATATCATGTCGGCCATTTTGTTAATATCGTGTTAATGGCATATTAATATTGTGCAGACACGTTATTCATATCCTGAAAGTATGTTGCTTGGTTTATACATGCATGGCATTTCTTCAGTAAAAGCTTTGTGTTTCTTTTGTTTTGTCTTGATGTTGTGTAGTGCTTAACGGCCATCATCCGATCTGTTGACGGCCGTTAGGCGATTTGTTGACGGCCGTTGGCAGATTGCTTTACGGCCGTTAGGCGGTGAAAAGTTCTGTGGTTCAGTTGAATAAACATATGCATAGCATGCAGGAATGCCGTATGTGGAGTGTACAGATGCATTGTATGATGGTGCAAAGTAGCCAAAATCAAATGACTTTTTCGTATTGTGCAACTTCATGCAATCGTTTGCATTGTTTGCTCCCCACATTTTACACATTCTTTATACTTTACTAAATTAATAAAGCATATTTTTGTGGCGTCATGCTTTAGGTACTTGAAAGACATTAGAAAGCAAAAGTACGAAATTATTTTTACGAATAATATATATAGGTAATTAATATTGTTAACTTTAATTTATTAAATGCATGAAGCAAGTAAATCCTAGAATCTATCGAACGATTCTTACCCTAGTTTTAGGGCTGTTCTTGTCAGTTGGCGCTTATGCACAGAACATCACCGTGAAAGGTACTGTTACTGATGCGACAGGCGAACCGGTAATCGGTGCAAATGTCTTGGAAAAGGGTACAACTAATGGCGTTATCACCGACATTGATGGTAATTTTCAGTTGCAAACCTCTCGTGGTGCAATACTTCAGGTCTCTTTTGTCGGTTTCTTAACAGCTGAAGTAAAAGCAGCTCCTAATGTGAATGTTATTTTGCAAGAAGACTCCCAGTTACTTAGTGATGTTGTGGTAATTGGTTATGCTACAGGTAGTCAGCGAACTATCTCGGGTGCCGTTCAAAAAGTAGGCCGTGAAGAAATGAATGCAGGTGTAGTGGTTAATCCATTGGCTGCTATCAAGGGCAAAATAGCTGGTGTAAATATTCAAAAAACAGGTGGTGACCCTACAGCTGCCCCCGCTATTCGTGTTCGTGGTACTACTTCTCTGACCGGAGGCAATGACCCTTTGGTTATTATTGACGGTGTGTTTGGCGATTTGAACATGTTGAATGCCATTTCTCCTGCCGATATTGAGAATTTTACAGTATTGAAAGATGCTTCTGAAACAGCTCAGTATGGTTCACGTGGTGCATCAGGAGTAATTGTAGTTACTACTATCAAGGGCAAAAATGGTGTGAAGAGTTTGAGTTACGATGGAAGTTTCGGTATTGAAACTGTTTATAAGAATCTGGATATGTTGAGTGCGAGTCAATATAGAGCTGCTGCTCAAAATTTGGGTATCAGTATCCTGGATAAAGGGTATGATACGAATTTTATAGAAGAAATGCAACAGTCCGGTTATACTCAGAATCATCGTTTGTCTTTCTCAAATGGAAATGAGGATTCCAATTATCGCGCTTCTATTGGCGTTATTGACCAGAAAGGTATTATAAAGAACAATACGATGCGCAATTATACAGCAAAGATTGATGCAATGCAAAATATGTTCAATAATAAATTGAAATTAGAATTCGGCATGTTTGGTTCATTGAAAGAAAACAGATATGTGAATGACTATCAAAAAACATTTTATTCTGCTGCTTCTTATAACCCCACTTTCCCGAATGTGAAGAATCCTGAGACGGGAATGTGGGATGAAAATGCCAATGCTAATGAGGTGCATAATCCGCTAGGTCGTTTGGATATTGATGACCGCGAAACGAATGCATTTATTAATGCGAATGCACGCATTACTTATAGCATTACAGATGATTTGAAATTGAGTGCATTTGGTTCTTATACATACAATGTAAAGGAGAACAAGAAGTACATCCCTACTTCTATTAAAGCAGGGTTGAGTAATCGTGGTGAAGCTTATCGTGGTGACAATAAGTCGCAATCTATGTTGGCGAATATGATGTTGACCTATAAGAAGGCTTTTGGCAAGCATTACATCAATGCTTTAGCTTTGGCTGAAGTTCAAAGGGTAACTAACACAGGTTTTGGAGCTACAGTGAATGGATTTAGTTCTGATGATTTTTTATATAACAATTTGCAAGCAGGTGCAGTGTTAAAATGGGGTAATAACACTTCTTATTATAATAATCCGAGTTTGGCATCTTTCATGGGACGTGTTAATTATTCATATGCCGATAAATACATTGTAACTGTGAACGCCCGTACAGATGGTTCTTCTAAAGTTGGAGCAAACAACAAATGGGCTTTCTTCCCGTCAGCATCTTTGGCTTGGGTGCTTTCTGAAGAAGAATTTATGAAAGATATTGATATTATCAGCAATTTGAAGATTAGAGCTGGTTATGGTCTTGCTGGTAATCAGGATGCTATCAGTTCCTATATGTCTTTGCCTTTGATGAGTCCGAATGGTACAACTACAGTAAATGGCCTTCCTGTAGTAACTATGGGGGTGACCCGCAATTATAATCCGGATTTGAAATGGGAAGTTAAGAAAACTTTTGATGTTGGTTTTGACTTGGGAATGTTTGACGAACGTTTGACTTTGGGTTTTGATTATTATAATTCAAAGACAACCGACCTGCTTTACAATTATGATGTGAAGGTTCCTCCTTTTACCTATCCTACTTTGCTTGCCAATATGGGAGCTATGCGTAACACGGGTATTGAAATATCATTGGGTGGAACTCCTCTGAAAACCAAAGATATGGAGTTGAATATCAACGCTAACATAGCTTTCCAACAGAATAAGTTGCTCTCGTTGAATGGCACATATATGGGTGAAGCTATGACCGCCAAAGAATATATGAATTTGGGTGGCATGAATGGTGCTGGCTTCATTGGTGGCTACAATCAGATTATCTATCAGATGGTGGGGCAGCCGGTGGGTGTATTCTATTTACCTAAATGCGACGGTTTGGTCGATAATGGATTTGGTGACTATACTTACCACATCCAAGACATTGATGGTGTTGAAGGGGTTGACCTTGCAGATGGAAAAGATCGCTATATAGCAGGTCAGGCTATGCCTAAAGCTTTATTGGGTGCTAATGTTAGCTTCCGTTATAAACAATTTGATATTCAGGTGCAAATGAATGGTGCGTTCGGGCACAAAATATATAACGGTACCTCTTTATCCTACATGAATATGAATCAGTTCCCCACATACAACGTAATGCAAGGAGCTCCAGAGAAGAATATTAAAGACCAGACAGTGACAGACTATTGGTTGGAGAAAGGTGACTATTTGCATTTTGATTATGTGACATTGGGCTGGAATCTTAATACAAAGAACATGAAAGCTATCAAGTCCTTGCGTGTCACGTTCTCTGTAAATAATTTGGCTACAATTACCGGCTACTCAGGGCTTTCTCCTTTGATTAACAGTACTACCGTAGGTGGTGATTTGGGTGTTGATGACAAACGTTTCTATCCGTTGTCTCGTACTTACTCTTTAGGACTTAGTGTTAACTTTTAATTAGATGTATATTATGAAAAAAAATATATTATATAGCTTGTTGATTTCAACAGTGGCAACTGTCGGTTTGTCTTCTTGCGATGCTTTTTTGGAAGAGAATCCGAAAGATCAGATTACGGAGGAACAGGCATATCAAAATTCTACGCTACTCTATTTAAATACAGTAGCTTCGCTCTATACCGAAGTAGGTGCTAATGGTGGTGGATCGGGTTTACAAGGTACTGACCGTGGTCTTTATGACTTGAATACTTTTACTACCGATGAGGCTGTTATCCCTACACGTGGTGGTGACTGGTATGATGGAGGGTTGTGGCAGGATGTATTCCTTCATAAATGGGGAACGAAGAACGACTTGGTAAAAGGTTCATGGGATTATCTTTATAGGGTAATTGCTCAAGCCAATAAATCATTGGATAAGTTGAATGAAATTTTGGCGAAAGACCCCGAAAATACATCTGTGCCCAAGTATATATCCGAGGTTCGCGCATTCCGTGCTTTGTATTACTATTATCTGTTGGATATGTTTGCTCGTGTGCCGTTGGTTACCTCTTCTACTACGGCAATGGCTGATGTCGAACAGTCTGAACGTTCCGTTGTATTCACATTTGTGAAAACAGAACTTGAGGAATCTGTAGCTGATTTGAGTGATGCTCATAGCAACTTGCCGGGTGAGTATTACGGTAGAATAACGAAACCGGTTGCTTACTTTCTATTGGCAAAATTGGCTTTGAATGCCGAAATTTATACAGACGATAATTGGACTGACGGTTCAAAGCCCGATGGGAAAACTATCAAGTTTACTGTGGATGGAGCAGAAAAAAATGCTTGGGAAGCTACAATTGCTTATGGTACTAAGATTAAAGAGTTGGGCTATCAGTTGGCCGATAACTTTGCTTCCAACTTCTCTACGAAAAATGAAACTTCAGTAGAGAACATTCTTACTATTCCCATGGATCCTAATTTGTATAAAAATGAGTTCTATAACTTGATCCGTTCCCGTCATTATAATCATGGTAATGCTTATGGACAGGGGGGATGGAATGGCTCTTCGGCTACCAAAGAAGCTCTCGATGCTTTTGGATATGGAACAAATGCAGTAGACCCACGTTTTGATGTTACCTATTATGCCGGTAAAGTAGAAGGACCGAAAGGTATTATTAAATTGGATGATGGAACAGATTTGGAGTATCTTCCTGCTGAAATTTCATTGGATATGTCTGGTAAGGCTTCTGAAAAAACTGCCGGTGCACGCATGAAAAAATACGAACTGGATGCAGCTGCAACCAATGATGGTAAATTGCAAACGAATGACATCGTTTTGTTCCGTTATGCTGATGTATTATTGATGATAAGTGAGGCAAAGGTAAGAAATGGCGAAAGTGGAAATGTTGAACTGAATGAAGTTCGTGCTCGCGCTGGAGCAAGTACAGATGTAGTAGCTAACCTTGAAACATTGTTGGCAGAGCGTCTGAGGGAATTTGCTTGGGAAGGTTTGCGCCGCCAAGATTTGGTACGCTTTGGTAAGTTTACACGTGCCTACACTGACAGACCTCAACTACAGGGTGAAGCTAACGGATATACTACCGTGTTTCCTATCCATGAAGATGTTTTAAGTCTGAATACTAAGTTGACTCAGAATTACGGTTACTAATGTTTAATGATTTAATACTTGATAAAATGAAAAAAGTATTTGAATATATAGCAACACTCTTATTGCTACTGGCAGTAGGGACAAGTTGTGAAGAAGGAAATGATAACTGGAAGGTGATTACGGCTGTTCCGACAGGATTGTATATTACGGGTGATGCTACAATTTATAGTGCGGCTGCCACTTCCTCTCAATTGACAACTCCAGCGTTTGACAATGCTCCGGAAGGAACTAATATTGTAGGAATCTATACATGGCTCAAATCATCAGGGAGTTTCACTATGTTGGAGGTGGATTCTGAAGGCAATGAAATCAATTATGGCAGTGGAGAATCTGTTGCTACGACTCCGGCTCCGACTTATAGATTGACCGTAGGTGGTAGCCCGTTCACGGTTGCGAAAGACGGATTATATTATGTAGCTTTTAATAAGGCTGATAATCAGCTCACGGTTATCCCTACTGATTTTGGTATTATTGGTGATGCAACTCCTCAGCAGTGGGATGATGAAACTGCTATGGCGGGTGCTTTGAATGAAGCTCAGGCTACTGTGGAGTATACTATAAAAGATGTAACACTGGATAAGAAAGAAATGAAGTTCCGTTACTTGCATAATTGGGGCGTGGATATTCCTTATCAAGGGGCAACAGTGAAGATGCACTCAAATATGGGAGCCGTCGCAAAAGGTGCTATTTCCGAGGCATTCAGTGAATGTAAAGGTGGAGGGGATAACTTTACTGTAGGTAAAGCTGGCATTTATGATGTTACATTGAAACTGGATTTACGCACCGGTGTTTTTTCTGCTCAGGCTATTTGTACGGCAGAAGACACTTCAAGTGCTACGTTACCCGAAAAGATGTTTGTTGTTGGTGCACCATGGGATTGGAAGTGGGAAAATGCACCGGAAATGATACCGGTACATAGTCACGATGGTATGTTCTGGGGAATCTATTATATTGAAGCAGGTCAAGGCGTTAAGTTCAATAATGAAATGAGCTGGGATACTGGTGACAACTTTGGAGCTGAAAACGAAGAACCCAAAGGGTATGGCGAATATCCGGCAGGTGGAGCTAATTTGGTAATCAGTACATCAGGTTATTATCAGATAGTAGTGATATGTACACTTTCTGCGGATAAGAAGAGCATAAACAGAAAGATTGTTCTTTCTGAACCGGAGCCTTACTTGATTGGTGATGCAGCAGCTGGTGGATGGGATGCTCAGTTGGCAGATGTTGATAAATTCAAATTGAATGCAGAAGGTGAGTATGTGTCTCCGGTATGCAAAGAAGGGAATTTGCGTATGTGTGTAAAATTGGAGAACTGCGATTGGTGGCAAACTGAATTTAATGTTTTTGATGGCAAGATTCTATTCCGCGGTAAAGGCAATGATCAGGATGCCGTTAAGGTAGCTGCCGGACAAACAGTGAAGTTAAACTTCAAGGACAATACCGGGAGTATTCAGTAAGAACAATGTGCTGAAAGAATATAAAGTATTATAATGAAAAGGGCTGCAGGTGAAGTGCGCCCCAAAAGTTGGACAGGTTAAACATTAACCGGTTATAGAAAGAGTTCGGTATTGTACCGGACTCTTTCCATTTAACCGGGACTTTATTCTTTTATAAGTATGTTCTTTTATTTCTTTTATATTATCGGTATCTGTCATTAGCTTCGCTCAAAACCTCTTCTGATTATTTCATCAAGGTATAGTCAGAGCGTAGCGAAGAATCTACTTTCTTTATGAATACGCAGAGAAGAGATTCTTCGCTACGCTGAATACGGATAGTATAAGCTAATTATGGCGACATACTTGGTTTATAATCAGTACTTATAAGAAAACTTGAGAGATAATTGCATTGTTTGTGATGCAGTATTTGCTCAAGATTCAGCTCAGCCCCGACAAAAAGTTGAGCGCACTTTTACCCTCATGCCCTCATAATGTGCTGCATCCCTTTGTCCATCGGGCATACAGCTATGAGGGTAACCATGAGGGCAGCATGAGGGTAAGGCGTTACTCTCATAGCGTATCGTCCGCTCGCTTCGTGGCATCCGGGAAAAACAATGGCAAGAAAGATGTATACCCCTTTGCTTTCTATGCTGAATCACAGAGGTTTGTCGTGTTGAAGCACCTTGTCTGTCAACGGCTCACTATGGTGGGCTTTCTTGTTCATATGGGCAGGGCTGACGCATTAAAAATATTTCATTGATAAAAGTTCACAAAGAAGTTCATCATCCCATCCAGCAGCCTTTCTTTTTCCTTTCACGCTTCCCTTTCTTTCATTTTTCTTAATGACCATCAGTGCTATTTTATTCATAAGTGAAACATTCTGTGCCGCATTGCCCGTTTTTCTGCCTGCGTCTTCATTAAAGGAGACATCCAATTGCCAATGTAGATTGTTCTCAATAGCCCAATGTGCCCGTATGGCTTCTGCTATTCTTTGAGGCTCAAGTCCCAATGAAGTGATATAGAACCTATGGTTTACAGTCGTCTCGCCTGTCGTCCTGATGGTTCTTTGCGAGGAGATTCTCACAACTGCCTTCAATCCCTTCCAATCCTTTAACATCCCGGTTAACGCCTGGCAACTGTACACAAGACACTCACGGCGTTCGTGTCTGCCATGAGCCTCTTCCTCCGTTATGTATTTGCCGTATCTGGTGGCATAATAAGCCTTGTTGACATCTATATTCTTCTTGTCCAAATCATCGAACCATCCTTTGACTGTATTATAAAGATTCCGATGGTTTTCTTTAAGAGCCAGGACATAATCCGCCCCACACTCTATTTTCTTTTTGGCAATATCCGTTTGACAGCCCATTGCATCAATGGTTACAAGGCATCCGGTTAAGTCCAATGCTTCCAGCAACAAGGGGATAGCCACAATCTCGTTATGTTTCTCATTGACTTTCAGTTGTCCAAGGCTGATTCCATTAGCTGTAGCCCAGGCACTGACCATATGGAGCTTAAATCCGGGATTCCCGGCGGGGTGGGAAGAGGTACACTTGCTGGCACCACGGATGGTCTTGCCGTCAATGGCCACGACACCCTCATATTTCTCACAAATCTCAAACATCCAGTGCCGGAAAATACGTTCGAAATACTCAGGGTTCAGAGCGCTGAAAAAGCGGTTGAAGGTATCATGGCTGGGGATGGATTCCAATCCGGGAAGACGCTCGCGGAAAAAGTCAATCTTGGCATTGCCGAAATCCTCTATCTCATACCAGGACTCCGCGCCACATATGACAGCAGCCATGGCGATATAAACGATGGCATCGGCAGAATGTACACGTTTTCTGTCAATACGAGGGTCATTGATTTGTTTACAGATACTAAATATTGCCATTGTTCTTGTCAACTTATGTTTCTTAATTGCTTATAAAGATAAGGATTTTAGATGATGTATGAAAGCGTTTTGTCTATTAGTTATCAAGCATATAAAGTATGCTTTTAATAGAATTATAATAGTTACTATGTTTGTAAATGCTGAAAATATTCGCTTGTCGGGACGGGTAGTCCCGCCCCTTGCCGCTGGGCGCTCCCCGACCAATGAATTTTAGATAAAGTAAAATAGGCGCAATAATTGAATTACTAAATTTGTAATTGACAAGATTCAATATTCAGTAATTAAAACTATTACACCTATGGTGCAAAGAAAAGAATTAAATTTTGAAGGTCAAAATATCTATATAGGTATTGACGTTCATTTGAAGACTTGGCATGTGTCAATCCTCACCGAATCCGGTTGCTTGAAAAAGCACAGCCAGCAGTCTTCCGCCCAAGCGCTCTTTGAACATTTGAAGAAACATTATCCCAACGGTAATTATCTGTCCGCTTATGAGGCCGGTTTCAGTGGCTTCTCCACTTATTATTCATTGTTGGATTTTGGTATAGAATGTCTTCCGGTTCATGCTGCCGATATTCCGACGGGACAATACGAATCCGTGATGAAAACAGATGCCATTGACTCCACCAAAATAGCGAGGGCTTTGAAGTCCGGTCTGCTTCGGGGTATTTACATCCCTAAGAAAGAGGTTCTTGATGACCGTAACGTCATGCGTTTGCGTATAACTTTGAAACGGCAACTTTCCGGTTACAAGTCACGAGTGAAGCACCTGCTTTATAATAACGGAGTTATTTATCCTGAATGTTTTCAAAACTCAAAGTCTCATTGGTCGAAACGCTATCTTAAATGGGTACATGAAGATGTACAACTGTTATCAGAAAGTCGAAATTCACTGGATCTGTTGTTGAGACAAGTGGAGTTGTTTCGTAAGAGTCTCCTTGAGATTACCCGTCTGGTACGTACGTTATCCCGTAACGGGCGTTATGGGGAAGCATACGAGAACATCGTCTCCATTCCCGGTATTGGTATGATTACAGGCATGTGCCTTTTGACAGAGATAGGTGACATTCACCGCTTCCGTAATGAAAGACAATTCGCCTCCTATCTGGGACTGGTACCTACAAGCCATAGCAGCGGTGAAAAGACAAGTCACGGCGAGATGACGTTCAGAGGAAATAAGCGGCTTGGCCCTTTACTGGTGGAGAGCGCCTTGGTAGCCATACGGCAAGACAGGGCATTGGCCGCTGCCTACAGAGAGTATTGCAAGCGTATGTTGCCGCAAGAGGCGATAATCCGCATAACCCGTAAATTGTCAAACAGAATACTGATTATACTCAAAAGTGGAAAAAAGTATGAGCATGACAGATGTTACTGACAGAAAATATAAAAGAGCCCTTCAGGCAAATTTCAACCGGGACGACTCCTGCATAAATTATGATGAACCTTCAAGGTTGCATCTCTAAATAGATTGTTGCGTCCTACCTATTATTCTGAAGAAGTAAATTGTTGGCTGCATACATTGTGGTACAACTTATAGAAGTTTGTCTAATAGGGCTTTTATTTAATTTTAAACGACACAAGGCTTACGGCTTTGGGTTAGTTCATAGGTTGTGGCTTTAGTCGCAATCGGGATGAATATTGTTTCTTTTTGTGAACTCAAAAAACGTAAGTGATTGATTTATAAAGTTAATAACAAATAAAAAGGTATTCAATTATTAGGAATACAACATAGAAAATATTTATGGTAAAAACTATAATGCGTCAGCCCTGTAGGCGTTTTTATCAAAGGAAAACGGTGCTGAAGCATAAGGATGCTTGCCTTGACGATGATGAACGCCAAGGGAGAGCAACCTCGCAACCATATTGAAGTTCCGCAAGTTGATTTGGTTCTGTTGTCATATCCGTGTTTCTTGATTCGTAATCCTTATCGTTTATTCTACAATCGGTCAAGCTAAACCGAGGAAAACCACGGCTCTTTCATTTAAGGGAGTCAGAAGGAGTTATCGGGAGTTAAAGGGAGTTGGAAGCCGGTAGTATCGTTATATATCAACAAGAGTATCGGCCTTTAACTCCCGATAACTCCTTCTAGCTCCCGACAACTCCTCTAAATGAAAGAGCCGTGGAGGAAAACTTGAAAAATCAGCAGCAATGCGCCTCTCTACAAGAACTTTTGCTATCTTTGTGTCGTTGATGCCAAAAGTGGCTGATTGAATAGAAAAAACAACAGGAGGACAGCAGATGGACCCATTGAAATACATAGTACCCGGCAGAAAGAGACTTCCCTACGGCATGATGAACTTCGCGGATATCCGCCAAGACAATTATTATTATGTGGACAAGACCCGCTTCATCCCCATGATAGAGGAGGCGGACCGCTTCTTCTTCTTCATCCGTCCGCGCCGCTTCGGCAAGAGCCTCACGCTGAATATGCTGCAACACTACTACGACGTGCGCACCCGCGACAAGTTCGAAGCCCTTTTCGGTGACCTGTACATCGGGCAACACCCCACGCCGAGCCGCAATAGCTATCTGGTGCTCTATCTCAACTTCTCGGGCATCAGCGGCGAGCTGAACGACTACCGCAAGGGGCTGGACGCGCATTGCGGCATTACTTTCGAGAACTTCTGCAAGATATACGCCGACCTCCTTCCGGAAGATACTCTGGAAGGGCTACGTGCGGTGAGCGGAGCCGTGGATCAGTTGGATTTCCTTTATCAGGCTTGCGCACGTGCCGGACAGGATATGTATCTCTTCATCGACGAGTACGACCACTTCACCAACGCCATCCTTTCCAGTCCCGAAAGCCTGCACCGCTATACGGATGAGACGCATGGCGAAGGCTATCTGCGCTCTTTTTTCAACAAGGTGAAAGCAGGAACTTATTCCAGCATCAAGCGTTGCTTCATTACCGGCGTAAGCCCCGTGACGATGGACGACCTGACCAGCGGTTTCAACATCGGCACCAACTACTCCCTCGCGCCGAAGTTCAACCAGATGATGGGATTCACCGAGGAGGAGGTGCGCGGAATGTTGGCCTATTATTCAGCAAACAGCCCCTTCCACCACAGCGTGGACGAGTTGATAGAGATGATGAAACCGTGGTACGACAACTACTGCTTCGCGCAGGAATGCTACGGTGAAACCACGATGTACAACTCCAATATGGTGCTTTACTTCGTCAAGAACTACATTGATGATGGCAAAGCACCACGCAACATGATAGAGAGCAACATCCGCATTGACTACGAGAAACTGCGTATGCTCATCCGCAAGGACAAGGAGTTTGCCCACGATGCTTCCGTCATACAGACTCTCGTGAGTCAAGGCTTCATCACCGGTGAACTGAAAGACAGCTTCCCTGCCGTCAGCATCACCAATCCCGACAACTTCATCAGTCTGCTCTACTACTTCGGAATGCTCACCATCAGCGGCACGTATAAGGGAAAGGCAAGGCTCACCATCCCCAACATGGTGGTGCAGGAACAGCTCTATACCTATCTGCTGAATACTTACGACGATGCCGACCTGAGTTTCAGCAGTTACGAAAAGAGCGAACTTTCCTCGGCTCTGGCTTACGACGGCGACTGGCAATCCTACTTCGGCTACATTGCCGACTGCCTGCACCGCTATGCCTCGCAGCGCGACAAGCAGAAAGGCGAGTCCTTCGTCCACGGCTTCACCCTTGCCATGACTGCGCAGAACCGTTTCTACCGTCCCGTCTCCGAGCAGGACACGCAGGAAGGTTATGTAGATATTTTCCTCTGCCCGATGCTGGAAATCTACTCCGACATGAAGCACAGCTACATCGTAGAACTGAAATATGCCAAGTATAAGGATTCCGAAACCCGTGTGGAGGAACTTCGCCGGGAAGCCATCGCCCAGGCCGACCGCTATGCCGATACGGAAACGGTGAAGCGTGGCATCGGCGCCACCCGGTTGCATAAGATTGTGGTGGTGTATAAAGGTATGGAAATGCGTATCTGCGAGGAAGTAGGTTGATTGGCTACAAAAGTTTGTCATTCAGCTTTCATAAAACATGGTGGTACGGGAACATTTGCTTGCCATGCAAACGTTTCCGTAAGCTTGCTGCTACTTTTCTCTTGCGTTAATCGGTTTGCCCTTTCTTTTCCGGCTATATTTGTGAAGTGATAACTTTGAATACTTCATATTATGAAAATTATCAATCAACGTAAGATTTCTGTTTTATGGCATTTAATATGCTTCAGTTTAGTGCTGGCATTCACGGCATGTAGTGACGATAAAGAGGAGTTACAGGAGTATTTGACCCCTGCTTCTGGTAGTGAATCAATCTTTGAGCAAGGTTTTAGCTTTGGTGAAGCTGCTTCTTCGCAAAGCGTCAGTTTTGAGGCCGGGCAGCAGTGGACAGCCGAGCTGAGTGGTGAAGATACCGGTTGGTGCAACATCAGTCCGGCAAAAGGTACGTCCGGGAAAGCTACGATTATGGTTTCTGTCGGCAAGAATGAGACAGGGAAAGCGCGGACGGCACAATTGAATATTGTATCCGGTTCGAAGAAGAAAGAAATATCTGTCACTCAGGCTGCCAATGCGATTGTAGCTCCGGATGGTTTGAGTTTTACACCGGCAGCACCGGATGCCGACCAGTCCCTTGTAATTACTTTTAAAGCGGATGCAAAGTCTGCTCTCTATGGGCATAAAGGAGATGTGTATGTGCATATTGGTGTGGTCAGTGAAGGAACTTGGCTGTTCGTTCCGGCAGAGTGGACGGAAAACAAGGATAAATGTAAGATGACTTCAACCGAAGCCAACGTATGGAGCATTACGCTGAGCCCGAATATCCGGGAATGGTTTGGAAGCGGGAAGACACCGGTGAACCGGCTCGGAATAGTGATTCGCAGTGCAGACGGCAATAAGAAAGGGATAGAATCGGATTCCTTTGTTGAGGTGACCGACACAAAATATGAAGGTTTTGTTCCTGGTGAAATTAAAACTGCAGCAGTGCCGGCCGGTATGGTCGAGGGTATCAATGTAGTGGATAATTCTACGGTGACACTGGTACTTTATGACAAAGATGCGAATGGGAATCATAAGGACTTTGCCCATGTAGTGGGCGACTTCAATAACTGGACATTGGGCAATGACGAAAAATCGCAGATGTATCGTGATGATGCTTCCGGATGTTGGTGGATTACGTTGGCGGGGCTGGATGCTGGCAAAGAGTATGCTTTCCAATATTATGTAGGTACGAAGGCGGGTGAAGTGGTTCGCCTGGCTGATGCCTATACGGAAAAGATTCTTGATCCTGATAATGATAAATATATTCCGGCTTCTACCTATAACGAAAGTATGGCTTATCCTGAGGGAGGAGTAGGAATCGTTTCGACCTTCAAGATACAGAAAGACAGTTATAACTGGAAGGTCAATGACTTTAAAATAGCAAATCCTGAGCAATTGGTGATATACGAATTGCATCTACGTGACTTTACCGCCTCCAGCGACATCAATGGTGCAATGGGCAAGCTTTCTTATCTGAAGGCTATGGGAGTCAATGCCATCGAACTGATGCCGGTGCAGGAGTTTGACGGAAACGACAGTTGGGGGTATAATCCTTGCTTCTTTTTTGCGATGGATAAGGCTTATGGCACAAAGGCCATGTATAAGCAGTTTATTGACGCTTGCCATGAGGCGGGTATGGCAGTTATTCTGGATGTGGTCTATAATCACGCTACAGGAAACAATCCGCTGGCTAAACTTTATTGGGATGGTGATAAGACTGCAAAGAATAATCCATATTTCAATGTGGAAGCACCTCATCCTTATAGTGTGTTCCATGACTTCAATCATGAAAGCCCGTTAGTGCGTAAGTTTGTGAAGCGCAATCTGCAATTCTTGTTGAAGGAATATAAGGTGGATGGGTTCCGCTTTGACCTGACGAAAGGATTCACACAGACTTCTTGTACTGAAAGCACGGCATCCAATTACGATGCAAGTCGCATTGCTATCCTAAAGGATTATAATGCTGCCATCAAGGAAGTGAAAGAGGGCTCTTATGTTATCCTGGAGCATTTCTGTGATTCAAAGGAAGAAAATGAACTGGCTGCAGATGGCATGCACTTATGGCGCAACCTGAATAATGCCTATTGTCAGTCGGCTATGGGATATGCTAAAAATAGTTCTTTTAGCAGCCTTTATGAGAAAACACCTGCATGGGTAGGTTTTATGGAAAGTCATGATGAAGAACGCGCAGCTTACAAACAGTCGCAATGGGGTGAAGGTATACTGAAAACCGACCTTGATGCTCGCATGAATCAGTTGGCGCTGAACACTACATTCTTCCTTACTGTTCCAGGTCCTAAGATGGTTTGGCAATTTGGAGAGATGGGATATGACATTTCCATTGAGGAGAATGGACGTACGGGCAGGAAACCGTTGCATTGGGAGTATCTGGAGAATACTAACCGCAAGGAGCTGCACGATGTTTATGCGGATTTAATGAAATTGCGTAACGCCCATCCGGAATTGTTCGATTCAAGTGCCATCTTGACATGGAAGGTCGGAGTTTCTGATTGGGACAACGGTCGTTCATTGTTGGTAGAAAGTGTAACGGGCAAGCAGCTGGTTGTTATGGGCAACTTTACGCATAATGCGGTTGATGTAGCTTTCCCGGCAACAGCTGGTAACTGGACCAATTATTTTACCGGAAAGAGTGAAACAATAAATACACAGGTTAATGTACCGGCTCATGGATATGTAGTCTACACTAATTTCTAATTTCGGTAAAAATCATTCATACATCTTTATCAGCACCCGATTCAGCCAGTTCCAACGGAAACGGAACCAGCGTCGGGTGCTGCTTTGTTTTCCCCCGAAGCGGAGAACGAACTCACGGTAGCCATGCCTGCGGAAGGGAAGTCCCACGTCCATGAACTCTAAGTGGCGGTATCCGCGTTGTTTGGCATCATCCAGTGCTTTCCATACGGCAAGAATCCCCGGATATTGCAGGGCATAAGTCTTGCGCATGCCACCAGAGAACCATAGATAGGCGCTATCATCTGAATAAATGCATGCGCTGCCACCGATAATCTTCTCCTTATAAGTGACGATGAAGATTTTGCTTTGCTGCCCTTTTGTCAACTGGTTTTCGAGATGCTGAAAGAACTTGATGCTGGGGAAGTGGCGCCGTATCTTGGAAGAATATACGTGGCGCAACATCTGGGCAAAACAGAGAATCTCCTCTTTGGTACGTGCTTCCCGCACTTGGGCGCCGTTTTTGAGCCCTTTCTTTATTTGCCGGATACGTGACGGGCTGAAACGCTCTTCCACCTTTTCGACGCTGTGCAGCGAGTTGCGCACCCGCAGCCAATTGATGGCGATGTATTGGTTGTCCCGGAAAGATTTGTATCCGAACATGGCATTTTCCAGGTTGCGGAACTCGATGAGAAAAGAATCGCGCAATGCTTCATTGGTAAGCCTTTGCAGCATGTCACTGAAGATAATCTCTTTGTCTGCCTCGTTATTGAAATATTCTCCCGTACCGTACACCTCACATCTTTTGATGATGCCGGGTGGAAACATGCGGACACTTTTACGTATGGCGGCAAGCAGTTTCGCAACGGGCTTGTCATCTTCGGATGCCACAATGAGTATGGGGGTATACCCCGGAGTTGCCTCGTAGATTCGGAACAACTCTGTGGAATGGAAGGTGTTGGTGCCTGGCAGGTCAGGAACCTTGCTCCCACGGTAATATGTAGTGAGTTTGAGGGGCATGGCCTGCAAATTTAAAAAATAATCTCGTATCTTTGCAAAAATTATTGTTAATGTGTCGATGTGCACATTAGCATATTAGCACATAAAATCATTATGGAAAGTTTCAGTGAATTGATAAAAGCACGCCGCAGCATGCGGAAGTTTACAGAAGAAGAATTGACACAAGAACAAGTCGTCACTTTGATGAAAGCTGCTTTGATGGCACCCACGTCGAAGCGTAGCAATGCATGGCAGTTCATAGTGGTGGACGAGAAGGATAAATTGAAGGAATTGTCCTATTGCAAGGAGCAGGCATCGCAGTTCATTGCCGATGCGGCACTGGCTGTAGTGGTTGTTGCCGACCCGCTGGCAAGCGATGTGTGGATAGAAGATGCCTCCATTGCTTCCATCTACCTGCAACTTCAGGCCGAAGATATGGGGCTGGGAAGCTGCTGGGTGCAGGTGCGCGAACGTTTTACGGCTTCCGGTATGCCTTCCGGCGAGTATGTGCACGAGGTGTTGGATATTCCTTTGCAGTTGCAGGTGCTTAGTGTTATTGCTATCGGCCATAAGGGGATGGAGCGCAAGCCTTTCAACGAAGACAATCTGCAGTGGGAAAAGATACATATCAATAAGTACGGAGGAAAGTAACAGTGAGTGCAGCAAAAGCAAACAATAACCGTGATACATATAAGGCCACTGCCATCACACTGATTGTATTCGGCATTCTTTACTTGGTGGACAAATTGGTGCATTTTTCTGCAATCGGCTTGCCGTGGGTGATGAATAAGGATAATTTTCTATTGTATACCGCAGTGATTTTTCTGCTGTTCAAGCATGACAAGTCAGTGGGATTGGTATTGATAGGTTTGTGGCTGATATTGAACTTCGGGTTGATAACTGCCTTACTCGGTACGATGTCCGCTTATCTGCTGCCGTTGGCGTTGCTGGCATTAGGGGCTATTCTGTATTGGTTGGCAACAAGATAAGCGTATGGCAGGAAGAAGTATAGAAGATATGTCCATTGCCTTTATCGGTGCCGGAAATCTGGCTACTAATCTGGCAAAGGCTCTTTATCGGAAAGGGTTTCGTATTGTGCAGGTCTACAGCCGTACAAAAGAATCGGCGCAGGAATTGGCACAGACGGTGGAAGCTGCATATACCACGGAGCTGCAGGCGGTTACGAAGGAGGCGCAGCTTTATATCGTTTCGGTGAAGGACGCGGCTTTTGTAGAATTATTACCCCAGATTGTTTCTGGAAAGGAGAATGCTTTATGGGTGCATACAGCCGGCAGTATTCCTATGAATATTTGGCAGGGGCATGTTGCGCGTTATGGAGTGCTTTATCCGATGCAGACTTTCAGTAAGCAGCGTGAAGTGGATTTTGGACAGATACCGTGTTTTGTGGAAAGCAACTCGGAAGAGGATGTGCAGCTTCTGAAGGACATTGCTTCCGCCCTATCGGAAAAAGTGTATGAAGCAAGTTCTGAGCAGCGCAAGAGTTTGCATCTGGCGGCTGTGTTTACGTGCAATTTTACCAATCACATGTATGTGTTGGCTGCTGAACTGCTGAAAAAGTACGGGTTGCCGTTCGAGGCAATGCTCCCCTTGATAGACGAGACGGCCCGCAAGGTGCATGAGCTGGAACCGCTTGCCGCACAGACAGGACCGGCTGTGCGCTATGATGAGAATGTCATTGACGAGCATCTGCGGATGCTTGCCGATGAGCCGCAAATGCTGGAACTATATCGGGAGATTAGCGAGAATATACATCGGTTGGCAATAAGATAACCGGATGCCGATGCTTGCCTCTTTTGAACTAATGTTTTGCTGTATATAGGTATATTATAATGAACAAGAAAAAAGTGCAATGAGTACCATAAACTATGATTTGAAAAAGATAAAAGCCCTTGTTTTTGATGTGGACGGTGTGCTGAGTGCCAATGTTATCCCTATGAGTTCGGAGGGTGAACCTCTGCGTACGGTCAACATAAAGGATGGTTATTCCCTGCATTTGGCTGCTAAGCAAGGTGTGTTGCTGGGTATAATTACGGGTGGACGTACAGAAGCAGTCCGCAAGCGTTTTACCTCTTTAGGTTTTGAGGATGGAAATATCTATATGGGTTCTTCTGTTAAAATCCATGATTACCATGACTTCCGTGACCGTCATGGCTTGAAGGACGAGGAAATATTGTATGTAGGTGATGATATTCCCGATTTAGAGGTGATGCGTGAGTGTGGTTTGCCATGTTGTCCTAAGGATGCTGTGCCTGAGGTAAAGGCTGTGGCTCGCTATATTTCGTATGCAGAAGGCGGTTATGGCTGTGGTCGCGACATTGTGGAACAGGTATTGAAAGTGCAAGGGCTTTGGATGGCAGATGAAAAAGCTTTTGGTTGGTAGGATGGCAGGCAAATTAATAATTAAAAATTAATAATTAAAGTGAGGCGGCTCGCTTTTGTAATATAGTAGGCTGATGTTGGATAATCTGAAGAAATATAAGGTGATTCTTGCCTCTAACTCTCCGCGAAGGAAAGAATTGCTGGCTGGTTTGGGAGTGGAATATGAAGTAAGAACTTTGCCCGATGTGGACGAGTCTTATCCCGAAACGTTGCGGGGAGCGGATATTCCTCTCTACATATCCAGGGAAAAGGCAGATGCCTACCGTGATATGATGCATCCGGACGAATTGATGATTACAGCAGATACCATTGTCTGGCTGGATGGACAAGTTCTCGGAAAACCCAAGAATAGGGAAGAAGCTATGCAGATGTTGCGCGACATGTCCGGACGTACCCATGAAGTGTTTACCGGTGTATGCATCACTACCACTGAGTGGCAACGCAGTTTTGCGGCGGCAACAGAAGTGCGTTTTGCCAAACTGAACGAAGAGGAAATTGCCTATTATGTGGACAAATACCACCCCATGGATAAAGCCGGAGCTTATGGTGTACAAGAGTGGATTGGATTCATCGGGGTGGAAAACATATCCGGGAGTTACTATAATATAATGGGGCTCCCCGTACAGAGGCTGTACAGGGAGTTGTTGGAGGTCTAAACCAGATCCATCATTAGAGGGATATCTTTTTCACTGATTCCTTGTCTGACAAGTGTTTCTTTGTCTTTACCGAACATTTCTCTAAAAATCTCCTGCCCGCCATATTCCAAAGCTGCTTTACTGTAAAGTTCTGCAGCTTTTTCTATTTTGCCCGTTCTCCAAGCAACATGTCCGGCATTGAGATAGTCTGCCGCGAGTGGTTTGGAGGCGAGTATCTTTTCGTAATACTTCATTGCTTGCTCATACTTGCCGTTGACAAACGAACACCAGCCTATAGCACGCCATGCTTTGATACAATTGCTTTCGATGAAATCAAGCTTGAAGAAATATTGCAGAGCCTCTTCATATCTTTCCAGTTCGGCAAGGCAGCTTCCGGCGTAGAAAAGGACATTATGGCTTTCCGGCTGGATTGCCTCCACTTTCTTATAGTATTCCAGTGCAGAGGCAAAGTCCCTTATCTGCCGGTAGCACGTAGCGAGATGGCGGATTGTCCAGACATGGTCGGGCTTTAGTACATCGGCTTTCAGGTAGGCGTCTATCGCTTCCTTATACCTCTTTTCCTTTTGCAGGCAATAGCCAGCCTTTTGGAAAATGTCTGCATTTGCATGGTTCAAGGCTATCAATTCCTTATAAAGCTCCAATGCTTCTGCCGGGTGTTCTTTGCGGAAGTGGAAGTCGGCGATGGTAATCAGCAGCTCGGGTTTGCACAGAATCTCTTTGAGTGCCGGGATACGGTGCAGGGCAATCTCCTCCTTGAAGATGTCACGGAACTCGTGTCTGCATTGGCTTAACTTGAAGAAACGGTATAAGTCGTGGACATACTGGTTGCTGATGACATCCGGTCGTTCGGCATACTGCCGCAAAGCGGAGGATTTGCTTTCGTCCATGAGTGCATCCAGATCCTGAGAAGTCATCTGGCTGAGCATCATCGTACGCTGTGACTGTGGTATATGTGCCATTGTAAAGCAAAGGGAATACTTGTCACTATTGCAGAAGAAACCGGATTGGAGGATAAGGGAGAGGATGGCATTGTCTCCGGTAGGCTTGAATCCGAATTCCTTGATGATGCTGGAGTGATGCATGTCGAACGGATAGAACCAGTTGTACGGTTCCTTAAAGAACGGATAAGTCTTGAGTTGTGCAAACGTACTCATATAGACGTCAGCGCCTTCCAGCTGTAATTCGTTCATCTCCCGTATCTTGTCTCCCAGTCCGGAACTTTCAAAAGCTTTCTCCCAATCCGGATTAAGATCGTTTTCCTCAGGGTTCTCTTCAAAACCGAACTTCATGTTACGCATGATGTTCACATTCCTCATCATCTCCGGAATGATTTCTTCACGCATCTTTTTGTCTATTTTTTCCGTTTCCTGGCTACGGAGTAGCTCGATGTAAATACGGTTCAGTTGCTTGCCGAAACTGCTGTCTTCGTTGAGCAGGGAAAGGCGGGCTGTCAATTCGGGATAAAGCGACAGACGGGTGGGATGAAAAAGAAGTGCGAAAGCGATACCTACCAACGCCCGTTGGTTTACTTGCGTATTTGCATGCGTTACGGCGTCCAGCAACCATGAGAATTTGCGGGTATCGAAGCATTCCATCAGACTGAGCATGACGGCACTGGTGAACAGGCACAAATCATTGACGGGAAGCATTTCTGATTCCAGTAATCCTTTGGCTTGCTGTTCGTCTTCTGCAGACCAGTCACTGTTACTCCATGTGGAAAGGAAAAGAACCTGGGCGGTTTGTTCGTGCCGTTGCAGTACGGCGTCCATGCCTTGGTTATCCGGCATCAGCTGACAAACGGCCAGGTCATCAGGGAAAGATTCCAATACCTTCTGCAGTGCGGCAATATTGTATTCTTTGGGGAGGCGTTCCCGGTTATTGCGCAGGGAATGGTAATAGTGCGTGGAAACTCCGTCAAGGAGAGACAGACGTGCCTGGTCAGCGACTTCCCAAGTTTCGGTCAGAATCTGGCGATATAGTTTCTGTCGTTCAGGATCGTCGATTCCCTGGCGCATGTATTGCAGCATGTACTGATAGGATGTCTGAGCTTGTTCCAAGCGGTTGCGGAGTGTCCAGTCACCGCTGTTCCAAAGAAAGGCTTCCAGTTGGGATTGTGCTTCCTTCAGCCGTTGCTGCTTGAGTAGAGTAACGATATGCTGATATTGTTCTTGTATGGCTTGTTCGTTCATAAATCAGTCTCTTTTTGGGTATGTATCTTATAAAACTACAAAAAGGATGCCAAAAAGTTCATAAATTTCCATTTCCCCAGCTCAGAAACGAACTTGCAACTGTGCTTGAAGCAGGTTTGAGTTTTCTCCTTTATGGCGGTTACAGTATGTATACTGGGCTTGCAGACGGCATTTGGGATAGAACCAATACTGTACACCTGCTACATAATTGGTCTGTTTATCGGAAATAGTTTTATTTTTGTTGAAATAGTCATAAGAGGCTATTACGTCAAATTTGGGAAGCACATGGGCAGATACGGTTGCATAGTAACCGTCACTTTTAACGTGTCCGTCTTTTCCGGCCAAGTATTCTGTACGTACATCTACGGATTTTGTTTTGATGGTGGCACCTGCCGACCAGCGGTTTCGGGTGTAATTCTCTCCTATGGCTATGTCTGGATTAATGGAAGAAACGGCTACGGCGCATCCTTTCCCTTTAACAAAGGAACCGCCGACGGACAACCATTTCAATGGATGTACCATAAGGCTGCCTACAATATCTTTCTGATTGTTTTTATCTTTTAGGTTGATGCCTTGTCCGTTCATGATGGCAAGGTTATAAGTCATCAAAGAGTCGAACAAGTCTCCATAAATTAACAATCCCATATCACGACCGCTTGCAGAGCCATACAACGGATCACTGCCATTGATACCGGCCAGGTAATTGACGGCTTGAGAATAACAGTTTATTAATTCGACAAAGCAGGGAGACATCGGGTTCTCAATGGTATACATGGTTTTGAACTGTCCGATACGTGCTGTGAGTTGAGGGAGAAAGCGGTATTCCGTGTAGGCTTCCAGAATTTTTCCGGTATTGGCAAAGCTGTACATGAAGTAAGCCGACCATTTATCGGTGATTTTACCGCGCGCCATAAAGATAACTCTCTTTATATCGAAAGTATTGCTGGTACCTTCGCCCGCATCATCGTATGTATATCCCACTTGGGCATAGCCGGAGAGTGAAATGCGGTCTTTTAAAGTGTTGACTACATCATTCAGACAAGCATCTTGTGCTTTCAGGATGCATGTGGCTGATAAAAGGATGCAGGATAGTAGAATTCGTCTCATTATAGGGATGGATAGTAGTAAAAAAGGCAACCCTTTTTTCAAAGAGCTGCCTTTGGGTGTTATTTTGCTTGTTTTTATTCGTTGATAGCAGCGATACCCGGAAGGATTTTTCCTTCGATTGCTTCAAGCAATGCACCGCCACCGGTAGATACGTAAGACACGCCGCTTGCCAAGCCGAACTTGTTGACACAAGCTACAGAGTCACCGCCACCTACGAGTGAGAAAGCACCGTTCTTGGTAGCTTCTACGATAGCTTCGCCTACAGCGCGTGAACCGTGAGTGAAGTTCTCGAATTCGAATACACCCGTCGGACCGTTCCAAAGGATAGTCTTGGAGTTCTTGATGACATCTGCAAAGATCTTTTCAGTCTCAGGACCGATATCAAGACCTTCCCAGCCATCAGGAATTTCGTCAACCGGGCAGAACTTGGTGTTGGCATCGTTGGAGAAAGAATCGGCAATCTTGGCATCAACAGCCAAAACAAGGTTTACGCCTTTTTCTTTTGCTTTCTTCACCAGGTCAAGAGCCAAATCCAGTTTGTCATCTTCGCAGATAGAAATACCGATTTTGCCGCCCATGGCTTTGGTGAAAGTATAAGTCATACCGCCGGCAATAATCAGGTTGTCTACCTTGTTCAGCAGGTTTTCAATGATTTCAATCTTGGAAGAAACTTTGGAACCACCCATGATGGCAGTAAACGGACGTTGGATATCGTTCAAAACTTTATCAACAGCCTTTACTTCTTTTTCCATCAGGTAACCGAACATTTTGTTGTCCTTGTCGAAATATTTAGCGATCAATGCAGTAGAAGCGTGTGCACGGTGAGCGGTACCGAAAGCGTCGTTTACATAGCAATCTGCATAAGAAGCCAATTTCTTGGTGAATTCTTTCTGGCTTTCCTTAACAGCAGCTTTGGCAGCCTTCTTTTCTTCGTCTGTAGCATCTTCAGCCAAACCGCGGGGTTTGCCTTCCTCTTCAGCGTAGAAACGGAGGTTCTCGAGCAACAACACTTCACCCGGTTGCAGAGCAGCAGCCTTTACGGCAGCTTCTTCGCCCATACAGTCGTTAGCAAATTGCACCTCAACACCCAACAACTCTTCGAGATGCTTCAGAATGTGCTTCAAGGAGAACTTGTCAGCCGGGCCTTTCGGACGACCGAGGTGAGAACCGATAATTACACTACCGCCATCGGCCAAAATCTTCTTCAATGTAGGAAGAGCGGCACGCATACGGGTATCATCTGTAATGTTGAAGTTTTCGTCCAAGGGTACGTTGAAGTCCACACGAACGAATGCCTTTTTTCCGGCAAAGTTAAATTGATCAATTGTCATAATACTCTATTTTATTTAAAAGTGTTACTAATTTCTTTTTAGTGAGCGCAAAGTTAGCATTTATTTCTTTTTTTTGCTATGAAACCGTTGTTTATTCTTTGTCTTTGCCGCTCTCTTTGCTAACTTTATATTTCTGGCAGTAATATTTGCACATTAATTGCAAACCGCAGGTATCACATTGTGGAGTACGTGCCTGGCATACATAGCGACCGTGCAGGATAAGCCAGTGGTGAGCTATGGGGATGTCTGTTTCCGGTATATGTTTTACCAATTCTTTTTCGACACTGAACGGGGTTGTACATTTATCTGATACGAGACCCAGGCGATGGCTGACGCGGAACACGTGTGTGTCTACTGCCATAGCCGCTTTATTGAAAACAACGGATTGGATGACATTGGCTGTTTTGCGGCCTACGCCGGGCAGTTTTACCAGTTCTTCAAGGCTATCGGGGACCTCACTTTTAAAGTCTTTCACCAGCATTTGGGCCATGCCTACAAGGTGCTTGGCCTTGTTGTTGGGATAGGACACGCTGCGGATATACTCGTATACCACGTCGGGAGTAGTAGCGGCGAGTGCTTCGGGAGTAGGGAAGTCCCGGTAAAGGGCAGGGGTAATCATATTGACGCGTTTGTCCGTACATTGTGCAGAGAGAATAACTGCTATCAACAGCTCGAACGGATTGTCATAATGCAACTCTGTTTCGGCTACGGGAACGTTCTCCCTAAACCAAGCAAGGATTTTTTCATAACGCTCTTTCTTTCTCATCTTAATTTGTTTTTATGATAGTGAGGAGATACTTTCAGATTGAAATAGAAGATGGAGATAACCGTGAGGCAGGCTCCGAAAAAATATGCCATATCGAATGAGGTAATCTGTGCGATATAACCTCCTGCTGTCAGACCTATACCAATGCCTACATCCCATGAAGTCAGGTAGGTAGAGGTGGCTGTTCCGCGCTGGTTGTTGGGGGCCAGGTTTACGAACAGCGTATTGAAGGCGGGGAACATCGTCCCGAAGCCTACTCCCAATAGGAGGGCAACCATAAAAAACAATATGTTTGTCAGTTCCGGGACGGTCTTCATCAGTAGTCCGCAAGCGGACAATATGAAGAAACAGCTACATACCAGATATAGTCCTAAAGTTATGACTTGGGTGATACGTCCTTTATCCACTTGTTTGCCGGAGAACATACGGGACACTGCCATGCCGACGGCCATAAAAGTAAAAAACAATCCGGAATTCAAGGTAATTCCTATTTCTTTGGCATACATGGCTACATAAGTGCTTGTCATGCCATATGGTATGGAGAGCAATAGCAGTGCGATTCCTGCCGGGATACCTTTCAGCAGCACAAAGCGGTCCAATGAGATAGGTTCTCGTTTGACTGGTTGTTTGGGTGGGGTCTTGACGAGGCATGCGGCAACAAAACCGATAGTTCCTGATATGAGCGAGCAGGCAAAAATCGTTTCAAAGGAATATATGTCATGCATGAAAAGACCAATCATCGGGCCGAAGCTCATGGCTGTATTGTTCATCAGTCCATAATATCCTACGGCTTCACCGCGACGGGACGAAGGGGTAATGTCAATCACAATTGTATTTCCCGCTACGGTCACCATTCCAAATGCAAGGCCGTGGACAACCCGCAACATGATGAATAAAGATAGGACTCCCGCTAACATGTAACCTGCGAAAATGGTGATAAAGATGAAATATGCCACCAGATAAAGAGGCTTGCGGGCCAGTGTGTCGAGCAGGTATCCCGAAAATGGGCGTATGCAGAGCGAGGCAATGGTGTAGCATGACAAGATGACACCTACTGCTGCATTTCCGGTATGGAATACCTCAGTTAGGTAGAATGGAAGAACCGGTAGTATCAGATAAAAGGCAAAATACAAAAGGAAATTGGCAGCCAGGATAAGGCAATAGCCGGAGGTTACAAGTTTGTCTTTTGCCATAGCGAAAAATAGTGGTTAGCGATGAGTGGTTAGTGATGGGTGATTAATGATATGCTGAAAATGCGCAACTTATTAATCACTAATCACTAACCGTTATTCACTATATTTAGTAAGCGCTCTCGAATTCTTTCAAGAAGCGTGTGTCATTTTCAGAGAACATACGAAGGTCTTTCACTTGGTATTTTAAGTTGGTGATGCGTTCGATACCCATACCCAGGGCATATCCGCTATACACTTTGCTGTCTATTCCGTTCAGCTCCAATACATTCGGATCTACCATACCGCATCCCAAAATTTCTACCCAACCCGTGTGCTTGCAGAAGGGGCAGCCCTTGCCGCCGCAGATGTTGCAGCTGATGTCCATTTCGGCACTTGGCTCGGTGAAGGGGAAGTAGGAAGGACGCAGACGAATCTTGGTGTCACTGCCGAACATCTCTTGCGCAAAGAGCAATAAAGCCTGCTTCAGGTCGGTGAAAGATACATTGCGGTCTACGTACAAGGCTTCTACCTGATGGAAGAATGCGTGTGCGCGGTAGCTGATGGCCTCATTACGGTATACACGTCCCGGACAAAGTACGCGGATAGGAGGCTGCGTGGTCTCCATAACACGGCTTTGCACGCTGGATGTGTGTGTGCGAAGAATGATGCTGTGCGATACGTTTTCTGTATCATTTTCGATGAAGAATGTATCCTGCATGTCGCGTGCCGGATGGTCTTCGGCAAAATTCATGGAGGAGAATACGTGCCAGTCGTCTTCCATTTCCGGTCCGTCGGCGATGTTGAATCCCATACGGGCAAATATATCGATGATTTCGTTTCTCACGATGGAAAGCGGATGGCGGGTTCCTAATTCTACCGGGTAGGCTGAACGGGTCAAGTCAATATCGTCACAGCCGGTATCCTGGCTTTCGAATTGTTCCTTCAAGGCGGCAATCTTTTCTTGTGCTTTGTTTTTCAGTTCGTTCAAGCGCATTCCCACCTCTTTTTTCTGTTCGGCGGCTACATTGCGGAAATCTGCCATTAAGTCATTGATGGCTCCTTTTTTACTGAGGTATTTGATGCGGAGTGCCTCTAATTCCTCGGCGTTAGCGGCTTTCAGCGCCTCTACTTCCTGCAGAAGCTGATTGATTTTAGCTATCATATCGTTGTTATCTTATTTATTTTCTAAGTTAAAAACGGTGCAAAGATACAATATTATCATTGTTTTGCCGCCAATTGGGGAAGATTATTTGGTGTCAGTGGTACAAAATTTCATGTGAAGAAGAAATGATAGAGGATGGGAGAAAAAATGATATATATGTAAAAGTCTTCATATTGTTTATGGAAAAAACATAAATGAGCGTTGTTTAGTGACTTTTAAAATATACTTTTCGTATCTTTGCGCCCCGTTTACCGTTCTATGGAGGTAGAACAAACTGGCGGTTGGTATTTATTAACATACGTCAAAGAGAGAGAGTTAACGGAGTAATTGTTGCATTAAAGTTAGAGTTTGAATTGATGAAATTGAAGACAATCCTGCCAGTCGTGGCAGTTGCGGGAGTACTCATGTGTGAGCCTGCCGTATTGTTGCATGCCGGTACATCTGATTTTGCTTCTCCCGAAGCTATGGGATGGTTCCGTAAGAAAAAGAAGAGTGAAACCAAGGACAGCGTTCAATCCAAGAGCGACTACGAGAAATTGACAGGTTCCGGTGCTATTGCCCGCAAGGGAATGTTCAATGTTTACCAGAAGAAGAGCGATTATTACTTTGAAGTGCCGGCAAGGCTGCTGGGACGTGATATGCTGGTAGTAAATAAATTACAGCGTGTTCCTTCCGAACTGAATGAGGCAGGTGTGAACCGTGGTACGAATTACGAAAATCAGATGGTGCGTTTTGAATTGGACAAGGCTGCCAACAAGCTGTTGGTACGTCAGAGCCGTCCTCTTCCGTTGGCGCCGGATGAGGATGCCATACGGCAGTCCGTACTGGATAATTATATTTCTCCGCTGATAGCCGGTTTCAAGATTGAGGCATTCAATAATGACTCTACCATGATAGTGGTCAAGGTCAACGATATTTATGATGGTACAGAGACGAGTATCAATAATGTCTTTACGAATATCAACCTGGGGACTTCGGTCATCAAGAATCTCTCCCGCATTTTATCTATCAAAGCTTTTGAGAACAATGTGGTAGCCACTTCCGAGTTGACAACTAAGGTGACCGAGGGAACAACGACTGTGTTTGTTACGGTCGAAGTCAGTTCCTCTCTGTTGCTGTTGCCGGAGAAACCTATGATGGGACGTCTGGATAGTCCGCGCGTAGGTTACTTTACCAATCCGTTGTTGAATTACAGTGACGGTCAGCAGCGTGTAGACAAGAAACCCTTCATCACCCGCTGGCGTCTGGAACCGAAACCGGAAGACCGGGAGCGTTACCTTCGCGGTGAATTGGTGGAACCGGCCAAGCCGATTGTGTTCTACATCGAGAACTCCACTCCCCGTCGTTGGCGGAAATATATCAAGCAGGGAATCGAGGATTGGCAGGCTGCTTTTGAACGTGCCGGATTCAAGAATGCTATCATAGCCAAGGAACTGACGGACAGCATGAATGTGGATAAGGATGACGTGAACTACTCCGTGCTGACCTACGCCGCCTCCACCAAAGCCAATGCCATGGGCCCCTCTATCCTCGACCCCCGTTCGGGCGAGATATTGGAAGCGGACATCATGTGGTGGCATAATGTGCTGGGCATGCTCCAGGAATGGATTACAGTGCAAACCGGTGTCGTACGTCCCGAAGCAAGAGGAGTAAGGCTGCCGGATGAGCTGATGGGTGATGCCATGCGTTTTGTGGCATGCCACGAGGTGGGGCACTCGTTGGGCTTGCGCCACAATATGATTGCTTCCTGGACTTTTCCGACAGATTCCCTGCGTTCCAAAACATTTACGGATCGTATGAATACCACTTCCTCCTCTATCATGGACTATGCACGTTTCAACTATGTGGCACAGCCGGGTGACGGTGTTACGGCGCTTTCTCCCCATATCGGTCCGTATGATATGTTTGCCATAGAATACGGCTATCGTTGGTATGGTAAAGAAACCCCAGAGGCAGAGAAGGACTTGCTTGCCGACTTCCTGAGCCGTCATACAGACCGTTTATATAAATATAGTGAGGCGCAGGATGTACGTGATGCCGTAGACCCGCGTGCGCAGAATGAAGATTTGGGCGATGATGCTGTCCGCTCATCTCTGCTGGGTATTGAGAACTTGAAGCGTATTGTTCCTCAAATCATCCAATGGACTACTACTGGCGAGAAAGGACAGACTTATGAAGAAGCTTCCCGCCTATACTATGCGGTTATCAACCAATGGAACAATTACCTCTATCATGTATTGGCAAACATCGGTGGTATCTATATAGAAAACACCGTTGTGGGCGACGGACAGAAAACCTATACTTTCGTAGAAAAAGAAAAGCAGCAAGCCGCCCTGAAGTTTCTGCTGGACGAAGTGCTGACCTATCCCAAATGGCTGTTCGACACGGAAGTTGGAGAGTACACTTACTTGCTGCGCAACACTCCACTGGGCGTAGTGGAGAATGCACCGACACAAGTGTTGAAGAATGCCCAATCCTATATCCTTTGGGATTTGCTGGGCAACAACCGCCTGATGCGTATGTTGGAGAACGAATCGGTGAACGGCAAAAAGGCTTTCACGGTGGTAGAGCTGATGGATGGCCTGCATCGCAACATCTTTACCACTACGGAACGCGGTGCCTTGCCGGACGTCATGACACGCGCCTTGCAGAAGAACTTCGTAGATGCACTGATTACAGCAGCTGCCGAAAGCGAAGGAGTGAAAATAAACAAAAAACTGATGGACAACCACTTCTTGCTGGACCATCAGACTGCCCTTTGCAGCTGTGACGAGCATGCCGGTAAGACTTTGGATGCCGACCGTATGGGTGCACACCGCGAACTGAACTTCTACGGTTCGCAGATAAACCGCGTATCTGATGTCATCTCCGTGAAGCGTGGTGAGTTGCTTCGCATCAAAGAATTGCTCCAAAATCGTCTGGGTGCATCGGATATAGCCACTAAATATCATTATAAGGATTTGATTTTGCGTATCAATACTGCATTAGGAGTAAAGTGATTTTTCTTTTCAATAGAGTATTAATTAATTTTATATGTAACGCATGAAAAAACGTGTATTAATCGTTTTGCTATGCTTTGTAGGAGCTTTGTCATCTGCTTTTGCTGCAGAGAAAAAAGTCCAGGGCGTAGTAATATCTTCAGAGGATAACCTACCGCTTATCGGTGCTTCCGTTTATGTGACTGCGGAAGACTTGAAAAAGGCGGGGAGTGCTCAGACTACAATGGGGGTCATCACTGATGTGGATGGTCAGTTCTCTATCGCTATACCTGCGGGGATAACCCGTTTCTTTTGTAGCTACGTGGGATATGACGTATTGGAAGTGAAGCTTGTTCCGGGAAAGGAACATTATGAAATAACACTTCATGCATCTTCCCAAATGCTCGATGCCGTTGTTGTGACGGGTTACCAGACAGTGGAGCGCCGCAAGCTGACGGCAGCGGTATCCAAACTGGATATATCGGACGAGACCATCGGTGCAGTAAAAAGTATCGACCAGGCACTTGCCGGACAAATTGCCGGACTTTCTGTCAGCCCGACTTCCGGTGCTCCGGGTGCTCCGGCAAAGATACGCATTCGCGGTACTGCTTCATTGAATGGTACACAAGACCCTTTGTGGGTGCTGGACGGCATTCCTTTGGAGGGAACGGATGTTCCCGAACCGGATGAGCTGAATGACATCACCAACATGAAGCAATCTTCCATTGCAGGCCTGAATCCGGCAGATATTGAGAATATCACCATCCTGAAGGATGCGGCAGCCACTGCCATCTATGGTGCGAGGGCAGCCAATGGCGTCATTGTGATTACAACAAAGAAGGGTAAGGTCGGTAAACCGGTTATCAATTTCTCGTCCCGGTTTACCTATACTCCTACATTGAGCCTTGACCGGTTGAACTTGCTGAACTCAGCGGAGAAAGTAGGATTGGAAATGGATATGATCCGTAATAACTATTCTCCGGACAATCATAAAGGAGGCGTATATAATATTCTTTCCAATTACAATGAGTTGTCTGCTTTTCAGAATGGAGGATGGGATGCCTTGAGCAGTGATACACAAGCTGCCATCAACCGTTTGAAGAGTGTTAATACAAACTGGGGAGATATCCTTTTCCGCGATGCTTTCAGCCAGGAATATAACTTGAGCCTTTCCGGCGGTACGGAAAGGGTTACGTATTATACCTCTTTCGGCTATTATAAAGAGGATGGAAATGTGGACGGTGTGGGTATGGACCGTTTCAACTTGGTAGGAAAGACTTCCTATAAGGTGAACAGTATACTGAAAGTGGGTGCCTCCATGTTTGCCAACCGTCGCAAAAATACCAATTATCTGACAGATGCATACGGTATGTCGAATCCCGTGTTCTATTCACGCAAGGCTAATCCGTATTTTGAACTTTATGACAAGAATGGCAACTATAATTACGACTACGATATTCAGAACAACACTGATAAGGATTTAGGATTCAACATCTTTGAAGAACGGCAGAACACGTCTAATGAAAGCGTGGTGAATTCTTTTTCATCTATATTTGATGCGGAGTTACGGTTCAATGACAAGTGGAAGCTGACTTCCCAGTTTGGCTATCAGTTGGAAAAAACTTCCAGAGAAGAAATAGCGGACTGGGAAAGCTATGCCATGCGCTATTACTATAAGTTGAGCGAATACTCCCAAGGTGGAGAAACCAAACACTTTCTGCCCGAAGGAGGTATGCAGAAGTCTTATGAAAACTCCAATTCACAGATTACTTGGAAGGCGATGGGAGAATATCGCGACAGCTTCAATGATATTCATGAACTGGAAGTGATGGCGGGTACCGAGCTGCGCAAGACCTGGTATGAAACCTTGTTCTCGGCAGGGTATGGCTTCGACCGCAAGACGTTGACGACCAAACCGGTGATTTTCCCCAACGAAAGTTACGCCACGTCTTTCCCGCTCCATCAGACGACGTATAAGGAGAATGCTTATGTATCTTTCTACTCTACGGCCTCCTACTCTTTATTGAATCGCTACACGGTGGGAGGAAGTATCCGTTTTGACGGTTCCGATCTTTTCGGTGTGGATAAGAAGTACCGCTATCTTCCTCTTTATTCTGTCAGTGCCTTGTGGCGTCTGTCGCAAGAACCGTTTATGCAGCAGGCCAAGTGGGTGGATAACCTGGTGTTCCGTGCATCTTACGGTCTGCAGGGAAATATTGACAAGAATACTTCTCCGTTCCTGCTGGGTACATATCGGTCGGAGAGTATTTTGCCCGGAGTATCGGAAGATGTAATTATCATTAATTCCGCTCCCAACAAGAAGTTGCGTTGGGAAAAGACGCAGTCTGTCAATGCCGGCTTTGATTTTTCTGTATTGAACCAGGCTATCAATCTGAGCGTGGACTATTATTACCGTAAGGGTACCGATTTGATAGCTTTGCGCATGCTTCCTCTGGAGACGGGCTTTACTTCAATGAACGTCAACTGGGCAAGTATGGAGAACAAAGGTGTGGAAATCAGCTTGTCTACCCGTAACATAACGACAAAAAACTTCTCCTGGTACACAAATTTCAATTTTGCCTATAACGGTAATAAGGTATTGCAGGAAAACATACCGGAGCAGCAGACCACTCCGGGACGTGAAGGCTATCCTGTAGGGGCAATTTTCGCACTGAAGACTGCGGGAGTGAATAAGGAAACCGGTAATATGATGTTCTATAATCCGGAGGGAGAGAAAGTGACCTTGAAGGAGCTTTACCGCCTGAAGGACGAGTGGGGGATAGGTATTGCCTCTTCCGATGTAACTGCAGCCGAAGAGAGAACCTTTTATTCGTATATCGGGAGTAGCGATGCTCCTTATACGGGAGGTTTGATTAATACCTTCAGCTATAAAAACTGGGAGCTGAATGTCAATTTCTCTTTGACGTTTGGCGGGTATGTACGTACGCAACCCTCTTATGACATCATCAATCCGGATTATGGCAAGAACTATAATGCGGATGTGCTGAACCGCTGGACTCCGGAAAACCCGAATGCGGAGCTTCCGGCATTTATGCTGAGTGCTTCCAACCCGGAAGAGTACTCCTGGTATGATTCTAAAACCATCTGGAGAGATTTGGATATCTGGGTGAAGAAGCTGAACTACGTACGTTTGCAGAATCTGCGTCTGGGTTACCGTATCCCTGAGCTCCTGACAAAGCGTTTGGGAATGAACTCGGCAACGGTATCTGTTGAAGGACGCAATCTCTTCGTGTTTGGTTCGGGATATAATAATTACATGGATCCGGAGTCGATGTACAATCCTTATGCAACTCCCGTACCCAAGTCGGTTACATTCAGTTTGAACTTGAATTTCTAACTTCAAAAGCAGAAAGAAAATGAAGAAAACAATAAGTCTGATGATAATGGCCTGCATGCTTCTGCTTGCGGCATGCGACAACTATCTGGATATACAGCCTACCGGTAGTGTCATTCCCAATTCTTTGGCTGAGTATAGAGCGTTGCTTGCCCGTTCTTATAAGGACGTGAGTAAATTCAGTGACCGGGGAATGGCTTGTTTCCGTTCCGACGAGATGCAGGTTCGGGATAATGAATATGACCAAAATTATTATATGGATATAGAGCGCTGGAACGACCTTGCTCCCAATGCCTATACCTCATCGTTTGAATGGGCCAAGTATTACAATGTGCTTTTTATTGCCAATCACGTTATTGAGAGCAGAAGTGATATTAAGGAAGGCACTGAGGAAGAGATAAATCAGCTTGTAGGAGAAGCGTATATGCTCCGTGCTTATGTACATTTCTTATTGGTAAATCTTTATGGACAGCCCTATACTAAGGAGGGAGCTTTGGATACCAAATCGGTACCGCTGAAATTGGATACGGATTTAGAGAAAGTCCTGAAACGCAATACGGTGGAAGAAGTTTATACTTCCATCCAAGCAGATATTGACGAGGCACGCAAACTGGTCATGAAGGCAGAATGGGAACAGAGATATTCATATCGTTTCAATGCGGCTTCGGTAGAGGCGTTTCAATCACGCGTATCCCTTTATAAGGGCGAGTGGCAGGCGGCTTGGGATGCTGCTGAGGCAGTGCTTGCCGTGAAGTCTGTATTGGTAGATTTGAATGATGCCGCTGCAACTCTTCCTAACAGTTATAATTCCGTGGAAAATATTACTCCACTGGAGACACCTCTGAGCAGTACAATCAATGGGGCTGCTCTGGCTACTCCGGTTTTTCTCTCCCTTTATGCTGAGAACGACCTTCGGCTGGACAAATATTTTGCTGAAACGGATGAAAAAGGTTTCCGGAAGAATAAGAAGGCGGGAAGCAATAACTACTTGTGTACTTTCCGTGTGGGTGAAATATATCTGACGGCTGCTGAGGCTGCTGCCCGACTTGGAGAACTGTCTCAAGCACGTACTCGCCTGCTGGAACTGATGCGGAAACGTTATGCACCGGAGGCCTACGAAGCGAAATCCGTTGTTGTCAATGCCATGGATAAGGAAGCGTTGGTACAGGAAATATTAGATGAACGTGCCCGTGAACTTGCTTTTGAAGGACATCGCTGGTTTGACCTTCGTCGTTCCACCCGTCCGCGTTTGGAGAAAGTGCTTGATGGTACGCGTTATGTACTCGAAGAGAATGATGCCCGCTATACATTGGCCATTCCGAAAGAAGCCATAGAAGCCAATCCGGGATTGCTGAACTGATAAAGATAAAACTCCCCGATTCTGTATTGACGAGAATCGGGGAGTTTTGTCTTTATGTGGATTGGATATGTATTTTTTACGTACCTTTGCACCGTTTTTTGTAATAGACAGTATAAGATGATACAGAATCAGAGACCTCCTATCCGTAGAATTGCTTTTCCTATTCTTATAGCATTGAGTATTTCGCATTGTTTGAACGATATGCTGCAATCGGTTATTTCGGCAGTATACCCTTTGTTCAAGGAGGATTTATCCTTGAGTTTTGCCCAGATTGGTCTGATTACGTTGGTGTATCAGATGTCGGCGTCCGTGTTTCAGCCTCTAATGGGATTGTTCTTTGATAAGCGCCCCATTGCCTGGTCATTGCCGATAGGTATGGGCTTTACTTTGGTCGGTATCATGAATCTGGCTTTTGCTACTAATCTGTATTGGTTGCTGGCTTCGGTATTCATTGTGGGTATCGGTTCGTCTGTACTCCATCCGGAGGCGTCACGTATTACTTTTCTGGCTTCCGGCGGAAAACGCGGACTGGCGCAGTCTCTATTTCAGGTGGGCGGGAATTTGGGTGGCTCGCTTGGACCGTTACTGGTGGCTTTGCTGGTAGCTCCTTACGGGAGGCATCACATTGCCTTGTTCACGGTTTTTGCCTTGATTGCCATCGTGGTGATGATTCCTATATGTCGTTGGTTCCGTTCCTACTTGAACCACATCAAGAAACGCCCGATGCTTGTGGCAGGAAAGATAGAACGCCCTCTTTCCTCAAAGATGACGGTGTTTGCCATAAGTATTCTGCTGATACTTATCTTCTCCAAATATATCTATATGGCAAGTTTGACGAGCTACTATACATTCTATCTGATCCATAAATTTGGTGTTACTGTTCAGGCTTCACAGCTTTTCTTGTTTGTCTTCCTGGTAGCCACTGCCATCGGAACATTGGTGGAAGGTCCCGTAGGTGACAGGGTAGGACGTAAATATGTCATCTGGGCTTCCATTCTTGGAACGGCTCCATTTAGTATGATGATGCCTCACGTAGGGCTTGCATGGACAGTAGTGCTGAGCTTCTGTGTCGGTCTGATGCTTTCTTCCGCTTTTCCTGCCATATTGCTGTACGCCCAGGAATTGCTACCCAATAAGCTGGGTTTGATTTCCGGGTTGTTTTTTGGTTTCGCTTTTGGAATTGCCGGTATCGCTTCGGCTGTATTGGGAGGTATGGCAGATAAGTATGGTATAGAGGCTGTTTATAATGTATGTGCCTTTATGCCTTTACTGGGGTTGGTGGCTTGCTTTCTGCCTAATTTGAAAAAGAGATAGAGATTTTTTATTCCCATTGTCAGCCATACGGAGAGAACGAAAGGTGCGGTCAATGTAATAATTCCCCAATTCATTCCCACAATTTGCAATACAACAGAGAGTAAAACGGAACATGCAGCCCATATACAGCTCATCCAGCTTTTACCTCCTAAAGCAAGGGCACACAATACGCCATTATATCCCATCAGACCCATATTCAAAGCTTCGGAATCCACTCCCAATAATGTGGCTAGGAGGAGGGGGAGAAGTGCTCCCAATATGGTATATACTGCTGCATTCCGGGAATTCACGAGAATGCCTGCAAGGAAAAATAGTCCGGTCATCATGTTTCCTTGAAACATCACCTGGCCTATGCCCATACTGAAACATTGTAAGTAATTTATGGAGGAAGAAGCGGGTGTTTCTGTATCAGAGACGAGTAGCATGTCAGGCATCAGCCAACTGCACAATCCCAGCAGCATCCATACAGAAAGGATAAAAGGGGTAGTGAATCCGGGCAACACGCGTTGCATGTTGAAAAACCGTGCAATGTAGGTAGATGCACACGAGGCAATAGCCATCAGCATCAAGGAACTTACAGTCAGAAGCATAAAGACCCCTACGGCTATTCCTACCAGTGTACCGTTAAAACCATATAATCCATTTTTTATATCATCACGGTCATATCCTGAGATACGGCCTGTCGATGTACTTATTATGTTGCCACTTACAGCCAATAGGCCCATTTGCCATGAATTCAAAAAGATTCCAATTAACATCAATAATCCGGACAATGCATTGTTTTGGAACATGACTTGCCCTATGCCACGTCCTAAAATAAGTAATGACTTGCGTGTAAAAGCTTCTTTCATGAGTTGTCGAATGAAAATGGACTATATGTAAATTTATAGCTCGTTAATGCGTACAAAAAAAACGATTAGACTAATCTAACCGTTTTAATTTTTGTGGAGCGTATGAGACTCGAACTCATCACCTCGACACTGCCAGTGTCGCGCTCTAGCCAGATGAGCTAACGCCCCGTTGCCAACGTTTGCAGGCTTGCTTTCGTTTTTGATGGTGCAAATATAATGCATTATTCTGAAATAATTGCTATGTTTGCGAAAGAATTTGAAAAAATAAGTTATGCTGATATATAATACCACTTATCATGTAGAGGAAGGAGAAGACAAAAACTTCCTGATATGGATGCAGGAACACTATCTTCCTGAGGTAGAAAAGAACGGAACATTGTATGCTCCACGTATAGCCCGTATCTTGAGTCATATTGAGGAAGGAAGCATCTGCTATTCTGTTCAGTTTGAGGTAGAAAACTCTGCCAAACTGCATCGTTGGCATCAAGAGCAAGGAGTGAAACTGAACGAGGAATTACTGAATATCTTTAAAGATAAAGTGATTGGCTTTCCTACATTGATGGAGGTGATAGTGTGATACAACCGGTCAAAGAGAAAATAATATTGGGTATAGACCCTGGTACCACCATTATGGGGTATGGAGTATTGCGTGTGGCAGGTGTCAAGCCGGAAATGATAGCCATGGGAATTATCGACCTCCGCAAATTTGGAGACCACTATCTGAAGTTACGTCATATTCATGAACGGGTACTGAGTATCATAGAGAGTTATTTGCCTGACGAGCTCGCTATTGAGGCCCCTTTCTTCGGAAAGAATGTACAGTCCATGTTGAAGTTGGGGCGTGCGCAAGGCGTAGCAATGGCAGCTGCTTTGAGCAGGGATATTCCCATTACGGAATATGCTCCTTTAAAAATAAAGATGGCCATCACCGGAAACGGACAGGCATCCAAGGAACAGGTGGCGGACATGTTGCAGCGTATGCTGCATTTTCCTAAAGAGGATATGCCTACTTTTATGGATGCAACGGACGGGCTTGCTGCTGCCTATTGTCACTTTCTGCAGATGGGGCGTCCCACGGTGGAGAAAGGCTATCATGGCTGGAAAGACTTTATTGCCAAAAATCCGGATAAGGTGAAGAAGTGATAAGAATTGAAATGTAGAATCTAAAAATAATATCATGAAATTGAATGAACTTGCTATCATTGGAGTGGCTGCAACGACGGTTGTAAGCTGCACTCCCGCGAAGACGGAGTATGCTTCGTACGAACTTTACCCTGTCCGTTCGGGTAGTCTGACAGAGATGGAATATACACCTGCTGCCACGCAATTCACATTGTGGGCACCTACGGCGGATGAAGTTCGCCTGATGTTGTTCGAAGCAGGAGACGGAGGGCATGCCTATGAAACTATTTCAATGGAATCCTCTGAAGAAGGAACTTGGAAAACTAAAGTTGAAAAGGACTTGATAGGTAAATTCTACACATTCAATGTGAAAATCAATGATAAGTGGTTGGGGGACACTCCGGGTATCAATGCCAAAGCTGTAGGGGTGAATGGAAAGCGTGCCGCCATCATCGACATGAAATCCACGGACCCCGAAGGATGGGCAGATGATAAACGTCCGGCATTGGCCTCTCCTGCCGATGTGATTCTTTATGAAATGCACCATCGTGATATGTCCATCGACCCGTCGTCGGGTATTGAGCATAAAGGAAAGTTCCTGGCATTGACAGAACAAGGAACGGTAAGTCCCGACAAGCTGGCAACCGGCATTGACCATCTGAAAGAATTGGGAGTGACACATGTACATCTCCTTCCGTCTTATGACTATGCCTCCGTTGATGAGACAAGGCTGGACGAGAACAAGTATAATTGGGGATATGATCCGCAGAACTACAATGTGCCTGACGGCTCTTATTCTACCGACCCCTACAAACCGGATGTTCGTATCCGGGAATTCAAGCAGATGGTGCAGGCTCTGCACAAAGCAGGTATCCGTGTTGTTCTGGATGTGGTGTATAACCATACTTTCAATACATCCGACAGTAATTTTGAACGTACAGTGCCGGGATACTTTTACCGTCAGCGACCGGACGGAACGTATGCAGACGGTTCGGCTTGTGGCAATGAAACTGCCAGCAACCGTCCGATGATGCGTAAATACATGATAGAGTCTGTATTACATTGGATTAATGAATATCACATTGACGGATTCCGTTTTGACTTGATGGGTATCCATGACATCGAGACAATGAACGAAATCCGTAAGGCGGCAACGTCTGTAGATCCGACTATATTTATATATGGTGAAGGATGGGCGGCATCGGCTCCACAGATGGCGGAAGATTCTCTGGCAATGAAAGCCAATACTTATAAGATGCCGGGTGTTGCTGCTTTCTCTGACGAAATGCGTGATGCTTTGCGCGGTCCGTTCAATGACAATCATCAAGGTGCTTTCCTTGCCGGATTGCCGGGAGGAGAGGAGAGCATAAAGTTTGGTATTGTAGGAGCCATCAGGCATCCGCAAGTAAATAATGACTCTGTGAATTATAGTAAGGCTCCGTGGGCGGAACAACCTACACAGATGATCAGCTATGTTTCCTGCCATGATGATATGTGCTTGGTGGATAGGCTGAAAGCAAGTATCCCGGGTATTACTCCCGTAGAATTGGCAAAGCTTGACAAACTGGCGCAAACAGCCGTATTCACTTCCCAAGGTGTACCGTTTATTTATGCCGGTGAGGAAGTGATGCGTGACAAGAAGGGAGTACACAATAGTTTTGAGAGTCCCGATTCCATCAATGCGATTGATTGGAGACGAAAGGCGGAGCATGCAGATGTATTTGCTTATTATAAAGGTTTGATACAGCTTCGTAAGAAGCATCCGGCTTTCCGTATGGGTGATGCGGATTTGGTGCGTAAGCATTTGGAATTTCTACCGGTTGACGGCAGCAATGTGGTGGTTTACCGTCTGAAAGAAAATGCCAACGGTGATGCATGGGGAGATATTATAGTAGTCTTGAATGCCCGTAAGGAGCCTGCCAAACTTACCGTACCCGAAGGTAAATATACAGTGGTCTGCAAGGATGGCTTTATCAATGAACAAGGTTTGGGCACACTGTACGGCCCCGAAGTTGTTGTTCCGGCCCAATCGGCACTGATTATGTATAAATGATGATTGGATGATGCAGCAACATACAATACACATAGCGGGGGGCGTAGTACGCAACCCGCTTGTTCGTTTGACAGAGCCTGTCACTCTTGATTTCCTGGCAGGAGAACACATTGCCATTGTAGGACCGAACGGAGCCGGAAAGAGCCTCCTGGTGGATATGCTGACGGGAAAGTATCCTTTGCGTGATGGTGAGCTTACCTATGATTTCTCTCCCTCCCTCACGAAAACTGCCTATGACAATATCAAATACATTGCCTTCCGTGATACTTACGGTTCTGCCGATGCCAATTATTACTATCAACAGCGTTGGAATGCCCACGACCAAGAGGATGCTCCGCTAGTACGCGAAGTGCTGGGAGAGGTAAAAGACGATGCCTTGAGACGGCAGCTATTTGAACTTTTCAGCATAGAGCCGATGCTTGACAAGAAAATCATTCTTCTCAGCAGTGGGGAGCTGCGCAAGTTTCAGTTGACTAAAGCTTTACTGACTGTTCCCCGAATTCTTATCATGGACAATCCTTTCATAGGGCTGGATGCGCCTACCCGTGAACTGCTTTTTAATTTGCTGGATCGGCTTACCCGGCTGGGCGAGTTGCAGATTGTCCTTGTGCTTTCCATGTTGGATGACATACCTTCATTTGTTACACACGTTGTGCCGGTAGAGGAGATGAAGGTGGGCGAAAAGATGGAACGTGAGGAGTATGTGCAGGCATTCTGTGCGGGCAATCAGATGCGTATTCAGGAAGAGGCCGGAGCGTTGGAGGAATTGCAGCGGCGTATTCTCGATTTGCCCTACGAACATGCGAATTTCACTTCGGACGAAGTGGTGAAATTGAACGGGGTTAGCATCCGTTACGATGACCGTACCATTCTGAAGGAGCTGGATTGGACAGTGATGCGTGGTGAGAAGTGGGCGCTGAGTGGCGAGAACGGTGCTGGCAAGTCTACCTTGCTTAGTTTGGTTTGTGCGGATAATCCGCAGTCATACGCCTGCGATATCAGTCTTTTCGGACGGAAGCGCGGAACGGGGGAGAGTATTTGGGAAATCAAGAAACACATCGGTTATGTCAGTCCGGAAATGCATCGTGCTTATCTGAAGAATCTGCCTGCCATAGAGATTGTCGCTTCCGGTCTGCACGACAGCATCGGATTGTATAAACGTCCTCATGCCGAACAGATGTCGGTATGCGAGTGGTGGATGGATATTTTCGGTATTGCAGCCTTGAAAGACAAGCCTTTTCTGCAACTCTCCAGTGGAGAACAGCGTCTGGCATTATTGGCTCGTGCTTTTGTCAAGGACCCGGAACTGCTGATATTGGATGAACCGCTTCATGGACTCGATACATACAACCGCCGTCGGGTCAAGAAGATAATAGAGGCATTCTGCCATCGTCGGGATAAAACGATGATTATGGTAACCCACTATGAGAATGAATTGCCGCAAACAATTACTAACCGTTTATTCTTGAAGCGAAACCGCTGACCGAATAATATTGCGTCAGGGAAAGATAATAAAGGACTAGCGGGAACCATTTATGATGTAAATCGTTATATTTGTAATATCAACCATCTAAACATTTATATCATGAAGTTTTTTATTGATACGGCAAATTTGGAACAGATTCGGGAGGCCTATGACTTGGGCGTACTCGACGGAGTTACCACTAATCCTTCGCTTATGGCAAAAGAAGGTATCAAAGGAGTGGAGAACCAGCGTAAGCACTATGTGGACATCTGTAATATTGTGCAAGGCGATGTAAGTGCCGAGGTGATAGCCACCGACTATGAAGGCATGATTAAAGAGGGTGAAGAATTGGCAGCCTTGAATCCGCATATCGTAGTGAAGGTGCCTTGCATTGCAGAAGGTATCAAGGCCGTTAAATACTTCTCGGGCAAAGGTATCCGTACAAATTGTACTCTGGTATTTTCTGTCGGTCAGGCATTGCTTGCAGCCAAGGCAGGTGCAACGTATGTTTCTCCGTTTGTGGGGCGTCTCGATGATATCTGTGAGGATGGCATTGCATTGGTTGCGAAGATTGTAGAGATGTACCGTTATTATGGATATACCACCCAGGTACTTGCCGCCTCTATCCGTCATACGGCACATATCATGCAGTGTATAGAGGTGGGTGCTGATGTGGCTACTTGTCCGCTTTCGGCCATTAAGGGTTTACTTAATCATCCGCTGACCGATTCCGGTCTGAGGAAGTTCCTTGAAGATTACAAACGCGTGAACGGATAAACTTAAAATATCCTATAAGCCTATCTTTCAATGTAATTATTGACTAATATTGGTGAGAAATAGAATAAAAAGATTTATTTTTGCGCCTTATATTTAGATATACAATAAGGCACCGATGAAAGATAGGCTCATAGGATTTATTAAGACATACTGCTTGTTTGTCTGCATTTTTGTGTTGCAAAAACCACTGTTTATGCTGTTTTACAAATCGCTGTACCCGGATGCCTCGTGTGCGGACTGGTTCAGTGTCATTTGGCATGGGTTACCTTTAGACCTATCTCTGGCTGGTTATCTGACAGCTATTCCCGGTTTTCTTTTCATAACCTCTGTATGGACACTTTCTAAATCCCTTCATCGCATCTGGTGCGGCTATTTCCTCTTCATTTCTGTTCTTCTATCCATTATTTTTACTGTAGATTTAGGATTATACGAGTATTGGGGATTTCGTTTGGATGCCACACCGTTGTTCTATTTCTTTTCTTCTCCTAAAGAAGCAGTGGCCAGCGTCAGTATCTGGATGGTGCTGGGGGGAATTGTTGCAATGGCTGTTTATGCTGTCGTGCTGTATGCTGTTTTCTACGGCATCTTGTTGCAGAAGAAACTGTTGCTGCAGATGAAACTGCCTTATCGTCGCCTGAAGGTGTCAGGTATATTGTTGCTGATGACGGGGCTGCTGTTTATTCCTATCCGTGGAGGCTTTACAGTATCTACCATGAATGTGGGGAAAGTCTATTTCAGTGCCGAGCAGCGTCTGAACCATGCAGCTATCAACCCTGCATTCAGTCTGATGGAATCTCTTGCCAAGCAGAAGGACTTTAGCAAGCAATACCGTTTTATGGAAGCTGCGGAGGCCGACCGGCTTTTTAAAGACATGCTTGAACCCGCAGTTGCCGGTGGTCAAACGGAAGAGACGGATTCTGTGCGGCAATCTGCCGATTCGCTGCATACTTTATTCAATACTCAGCGTCCCGATGTACTCTTTGTGATTCTTGAGAGTTTTTCCTCTAGGTTGATGACAGCTTTGGGAGGTGAGCCGAATATTGCCATTCATCTGGATAGCTTGAGTAAGGAAGGGGTGCTCTTTACGAACTTCTACGCCAACAGTTTTCGTACGGACCGTGGACTGGTGGCTATCTTGAGTGGCTATCCTGCCCAGCCCACTACGAGTATTATGAAGTATCCCCGTAAAACGCAGTCCATTCCTGCCATTGCAGGCAGCTTGCGGAAGGCGGGTTATGGTACCAAGTATTATTATGGCGGTGATGCCGACTTTACCAATATGCGTTCCTACCTGATGTCATCGGGCTTTGAAGATATTGTTTCCGACCAGGACTTTCCCGTAACGGAACGTTTAAGTAAGTGGGGGGCGCACGACCATCTCGTATTCAACCGTCTGCTGGAAGACTTGAAAACCGAAGCTGCCGAAGGAACTACAGAAGAGAAAACTCCTTATTTCCGTGTCTTGCAGACCTCCAGCAGCCACGAGCCTTTTGAAGTACCTTTCCGTCGTCTGGAGAATGACCGGCTGAACGCCTTTGCCTATACGGATAGTTGTGCAGGCGATTTTGTAAGACAGTTCCGTGAGCTCCCCCAGTGGAAGAATACGGTGATTGTGTTTGTTCCAGACCACTTGGGAGCTTATCCCGAACATATCGACAATTTGTCGGTAGAACGCTACCGGATACCTCTGTTGATGGTGGGCGGTGCCATCCGAGAGCCGAGGCGCATTGACGTCTATGGCTCGCAACATGACATTGCAGCCACGTTGCTGGCCCAATTGGCGCTGCCCCATGAAGAGTTTGTTTTCAGTAAAGATATGCTTAATCCCGCTTCCCCTCATTTCGCGTTCTTTACCGTACCCGATGCTTTCGGTATGGTGACAGCGGACAACCAGGTGATATTCAATTGCCAGGCAGGTGCTGTGGTAGTGGATGAGGGCACGGCAAAGGGAAAGAACTTGCCGTTGGGCAAAGCCTATCTGCAGAAATTGTATGACGATATAGCAAAAAGATAAAGGAAGATAATTAAAGTATAAGAGTATAAAGTATGACAGCACTTATGGATGTCTTGCAAGGGGCGATAGATATAGACACAAACATATTCCTTTTCATCAATGGGATGCACAACACCTTTTTCGATTACTTTATGAGTGCCTACAGCGGTAAGTGGGTCTGGGTGCCGATGTATGCTGCCATTTGGTATGTGATGCTGCGCAACTTCCATTGGAAAGTGACTTTGTTCTGCATGGTCGGTCTGGCACTCGTAATTACCATTGCCGACCAGACGGGGGCAACATTGATACGCCCGTATGTGGAACGCCTTCGTCCCGCCAATCTGGAAAATCCCATATCCGACATGGTGCATATCGTAAACGGACATCGAGGAGGGCGTTATGGATTCCCCTCCTGTCATGCTGCCAATACTTTTGGTCTGGCATTCTTTGTCTGGTTTCTTTTCCGTAAACGATGGCTCACTGTGTTTATGATGGGATGGGCGTTGCTGACCTGCTATTCACGTGTCTACTTGGGAGTGCATTATCCGGGCGATCTCATCGCGGGAACATTGGTTGGATTGATTGCCGCATACATTGTATATCGCCTTTTCCTGAAAGTCAGCGGGTATAAGACCATGAAGAAAGTCCCCCATATTTATGCTCCCATATTGGTGGGCGGATTGACGATAGTTGGGATATTGATATATTCCACGGTGATGATATTGCAGGCTCAGAACTGATGATTTATCGTCACCATTGCTTCCCTCGGACGTATATTTAGTCGTGAAGTGTAGCTTTGCGTGGTGGAATACGTTGTGTAAGCATACTCTTTTTTGTTGAACAGGTTGTTGAGGCTTGCTTCCAATCTCCATTTTTTTCTTTTATAGATAAGGGATGCATCTGCGAACACGGTGTTGAGATGTGCGTCCCCTCCTAAGTCATTCCGGTAATGCTCGCCGGATAGCCGTAGGTCTACCTGCCCGATACTGAATGTGAGATGTAGCCGTTGTACGAAGTCCAGTAATGGGGTGAGACGGGTATCACTTCCTATCTTACTGCCGCCATAGCCTAATGTGGCATGATATTCCGCTTCAAAAACATCTGCGGGAGACCAGATTATTTTAGGCTCTGCTTTCAGATAATCATAACGATAGGTCTGCAGAAGACTTTGCCGGTTACCCTCGCTGTCAGCCAGGCGGGTAAGCTGTTCGCCACTGCTGCGACTGAGTAGTAGGGTGAGTGAGGTTTTCAAATGCCAGTCGTATATACCTTTGGACAAAGTACTGCTGAGATTCCAGCTATCGTTATGGTTCGGTAGTTCACGACGAGTGTAGACAATGGCATTTTCGGAAACACTCTGTTCGAAAAGAGTATTCCGGTTGCTGCGGCTGTAGGTTAGTGCGGCAGTGATGAAAAATTCCTGTACAGTGTTTTTGTACTCTCCGTAGAGATTGTAGGTTTGCGTGAGGCTGGTAGGGAAAAGTCCGTTGCCGTCTCGCCAGGTGCGGTAATCAGTTTGGTAGAGTCCCGGATACAAGTCGGAGAAGTCTCCTGCCGAGCGTTTCAGACTGCCATAAAGGGAGAACGTCCAATGATAATCCAGTTTATAGCGCAAATACATGGACGGATTGAAGAACAGGAACGAACGCTGTTGTGAGAAATACCGATCTGCTTTCAGAGGAAGCGAAAGTGTAGCCAGCCATTTTCCACGTTCCAGCTGGAAGTAGGGGGTAATATGCAATGACAGATGCGAAGCATTGAAATCATTGGGCTGTCTTGTCGGAGTATATTTCAGGGTAGCCCGTTCTCCTTGTATTCCTGCCTTATATTGTTGGGTAAATCCATCATACTTTCGTAGATATGCGGCACTGTTATCTGTGTAGAAGTTGTGCTGGTTGAATTTACTTTTTCCTTCTTCGAGTAGTAAGGATGCAGGCTGGTAAGCATACTGTGTCGTCGAACGAAATTCCCAGGTTCCGCTTTCCCGGTTTCGGATAAGATTGAAGTAGTTTCCGGCACTTAGCTGTGACGTTTGCAGAGTTTGTCCCAGTTCCTCCGAACGTCCGCGATTTATTTCTCCGTCTACGGTGAAGCGGTTGGATATATAATTCCGGCTGCTGTTGTCTTCATAACGCAGTTCCAGATTAGCGATGTCACTTCTCAGACGATAATGGTAGGTTTCGTCTATTTGTATGGTATCTGTCGGTTGATAATAGATTTGGGTATTTCCCCGTTGCTGTTGGATTAGCTCATGAGTATATCCGGCTTGCAGGCGTAAGCTGCGGTCATCATTCCATTTGTACATACGGTTGCCGTTCAGGGTGTGGGTTTCATTGAATAATAAGCGATTCTTGTCTAATGGTGCGCTGATGCCCGGCTGGGAGAGAAAACCGGAAAGCGGAACTTGTTGCTGGCCATTTCCGGTCAGTTTGGTTTGCTCGTTGCTGAGGTCCTTGCCATTGTTATTCGTCTTGTAATTATAGACACTCTGTTTTCCTTTACCCAGTTGAAGGGCATTCAGTCTGCCTTCCCACAGGATTTTGTTGTTGTCACTCCATCCGGTTCCCAGAGTACCGTTTGCTATCCATTGATCGCGTGCTTTCGGATCGAGTTTTAGGTTTAATGCCACTTCGTCGGAATTGATTTTTCCTTTCAAGGCCTTTACTGACTGATAGTTCTCCATGATTTCCGCACTCTTTACGGCTTTGGCGTTCAGATTGTTGTTGATTTGGTTATAACGTCCGCCTGTCACGTCCATTCCTTCCACAAAGTAGTGGTCGATGGCTTTCCCTTTATACTTAACCTGTCCGTTTTCATCTACATCCACGCCCGGAAGTTTCTTCAATACATCCTTTATGTGCACATCTTTAGATGAAGCAAACTGTGCCAAGTCATATCTCACCGTATCTTTTCGGGTATTGATACGTCCGGGACGTATTTGTACTTCTTTTAATACGATGGCTTCCGGTTGTAGGCTGAGATTCAGGATTCCTGCCGCATTGATATTCCGCATTTCTCTCTTATAGCCTAACAAAGAAATATTGAGTTGCAGCATTCCGCTATGCTTCCACGGCAAAGAAAATTGTCCTTTGGCATCGGTCAATGCATAGTCTATCGTTGTGTGTCCGCGTAATACACTAATCATTACAGCTTCCAGCGGTTGATTGGTTTCTGCATCTGTTATCTTGCCGCTCAACGTCTGGGCGTAGGTAGACGACAAGAAACTAAAGAGAAACAGGAAAAATAGAATGATAGTTTTTTTATTCATACACTGCAATAATTGATTGTTTGGCAATTGAAGTTTGTTGAAATTTTTATACGATTATGGTGATTTCGTAATTTGTTGATTATCAATGCGTAAAAAGAGGATGTTTAAGTATACGACTGAATGGCATTCACTATACGACTGAATAGGGTTCAGTATACGACTGAAATGCATTCAGTATGCGATAGATTTCACGAATGCTTACGGGTGTGGAGAAATATTATCGTTCCAGTGGATTATAAGGAACGTTTTTCGGGTTCTTGGTTGCATTGCCGTGTTCATCACTAACCTTAACGGTGACGTTCGGCATGCTTCCGGTGATAAATCCTACCGGATCGGCATAATAACGTTCGTGCACTTTGTTGTATGCTTTGCGGTTCATCGGTTCGTGCTTCTTTCCGTCGAAAAGTATCGGCCGATATGTGTGGCATTGCTCTACACCTGTGGCAGTGAATGAATAATGCCCTTCACTGTCTTCGGCTTTCAGTATCAGTCCGGGCAGTCCGCAAAGCTTCCATGGACCTTCGCTTATGGGTATTTCTGCAGTAAACCATGCCGTCCATGTACGGCCTTTTAATTGACATTCGGCTTTGCTGCAAAGGTAGGAGAGGACACTATCGTTTTCTGCCAGTATCTTCCACTGCGGACGTTCATCCGTTTCTTCGCAACGCAGGCGGGATATGCCTGCCACTTCATCGAGAGTCGTTACTTTTCCGGCAGGATAACCTCTGAAGGTTCGTTCGCTCAGTTTGCTTGTTCCGTATTGTTTCAGATGTTCATTAATCGTTTCCTGCGAGGCTTTATTGGCGAAGTCTACTGCCAGTACAGAGTCGCAAACATACTTGGTGTAACTGTAGAACTTAGAGAGATTTTTACCGACTTCCAGCATCATGGTTTCTTCCGTAACATTTTCCGGCTTTTCCGTATTACTGATACAGCGCGTTTCATATTGCACAAGGATTTGTGCTTCACCGATGGTATCATTCTGTATTTTCGTTCCATCAGAAACGATGATTTGTGCCTTCGCTTGTGATGCGAACAATATAGCGAGACACAGATTGAGGAAAATAATTCTTGCACTCATAGTTTTTACATTTTTAGAGGTTTTACATATTGCTTCCAGCGATTATTGTACTGCAAAACTATGCGGATTTTGCTTCAGAAGAGGCTGAAAGTTATTACTGAAATATTACTCAATGCATAATATCTGCCTCGCACGTACCTATATTTGCAAGCTAACTTCTACCTTTGTCGGTACTAAATGAAAGTCTTTCTAAGTGAGACTAAAAAAGAACAATTATGGAACAACGGATTAAGATCGTTTGGATATTCTCCATCGCATCGATACTGCTTATTACCTGCGGACAGGTCTACTGGTTGCGTAATCAGTATCAGTATATGAATGATGAACAAATCAATGGTATTTATGATTGCATCTTGCAGACCACCCAACAGTATGACTCTATCCGTACTCCCCAACCCAAAAAGGTACTTAGCAATACCAATATGTTCTTCTATCACTTGAGCAAATCCATTGATTTGGAAAAGCGGACCACTATCGACGAATTAATTTTGGGTGTTCTGAAAGGGCGGGACTTGGAGAGCTTGGGCCAAAAGAATATAGAAACTCTCAAAATAGAGCAGCAGGACTCTGCCAGTACAGATGATAAAGAGAGAGAGGCAAAGCGTAGGAAATGGGCATTGGCGTTAGACACCCTTTTGCCGGAAGAGCGGCTCATTGCGAAGGATTCATTCAAAATCAATATGTCCGATAAAGATGCTCCTAATTTGAACTCTATTATTAATCTTTATCGTTTGGAGTTGGATGTGCCTTTTGCGTTGCAGCAATTTGATTCCTTGCTTGCCATACGTTTGGACGAACAAACGTTTACTACGCATCTGGTGGTTTCCGAAGATTCCATTTACCAGTGGAATGCGGAACTGAAACGGCAAGGTACATTGTTCAATCCATATATAGAAGTAATGTATCCTTATAATCCCCTGAAACGCCAGTTTGTGCTTGTTTCCGTGAAGGTTTCACCTCATGTGGTACTTGTGCGTATGGGTTGGCAGTTAGTGGGCAGTACATGTCTGATATTTCTGCTGGGGCTTTGTCTGCTGTTTCAGATAAAAACCATCTTGAAGCAACGGCGGATAGACGAACTGCGAAAAAGCTTTGTAAACACTATGATACATGAACTGAAACGTCCCGTCCAGGCTCTGAAAATGTGTATCGCCTTTCTCAATGACAAGTCTATGCGAACAGATGAGAAAGCGATGGATGAAGTGATTCACGATTCCATGTCCGAGCTGGATAACTTGTCGGCCTATCTTTCAAAACTACGTGATATGACGCGTGCCGATGATGAACACACGCAGCTTTCCGTCCGTACATTTGATATAAAGACGAGTTTGGAAAAGCTTGTCCGGCTTTACCATGTTCCTGAGGGTAAGGATGTTGCTATTGAAACCCATTTCAGTTCGGAGACCCTGGTAACGGCAGACCCGGTGCATGTTTCTAATATTATCAGTAATTTGATAGAGAACGCCGTAAAGTATTCGGGCAAGTCTGTGCATATTGTTGTAGATTGCCTTTTGCAGGATCACCAATTGACGATACGGGTGTCTGATGATGGCATCGGCATTCCGGTTTCCGAACAGAACCGTGTATTCGATAAGTTCTATCGGGGCAGTAATCTTCCCGACCGTTCGTTGCCCGGCATTGGTCTGGGGTTGAGCTATGTAAAGTTGCTGGTAGAGGCGCATCATGGAAGCATTTCTTTAAATAGTCAGGCAGGCAAGGGAACAATGATTGAAATTAATATTCCTCAATAAGTCCGTGCTAACCCGCATAATCCCTACTCTAAAATAACCAATGATATGAAAGCCTTGAAAATACTTTTTGCCGATGATGATTTGAAATATTCAATGCTGCTGAAGCGCTTTCTTGAGAAGGAAGGCTATGAAGTGACTTATGCCGGAAACGGGAAAATTGCTCTGGAACAATTTCCGCTCATAAAGCCTGATTTGGTATTGCTCGATATCAATATGCCCGGTTACAATGGCTTTGAAGTGGCTGAACGCATCCGCGAGATGGATAAACACGTCCTGATCTTTTTCCTTTCCGACCGTAGCGATAAGGCCGACCGCCTGCAAGGATTCCAACTGAAGGCGAACGATTATCTTGCCAAACCTTTCTATCCGGAAGAGCTGACAGCGCGTATCCGCGAGCGTTTCACTTCGCAGTTGTCCGGCGTGGCGGAGGATGAGATGTATGCTTTCGGCCATTCCGTATTCAATTACAGTACGAACGAGATTCGTACGGGAAATAGTAAGGTGCTGATTACTTCCCGTCAAGCCGATATCCTTCGCTTGCTTGCGCTGAATGTGAATAAGACTGTCAGTCGCGATACGTTGCTGGATGCTGTGTGGGGCACTGCCTCGTATGCCAACTCCCTTGCCTTGAATGTACAGATGTCCTATCTGCGGCGGTCGCTAAAAAACGACCCGAGCGTGAGGATTGAGTCGTTGATGAAAAAAGGGTATATGCTTGCCGTTCTCTGAAAACATCTTTATCTTTGGATTGTTATACAAACAAGACACTTCAAAAAAAAGAGAGCTTATGATGAGTTTAGGAGGATGGATGAATAAAGTCTTGATAGGTTGGGGGATAGACCCGAAGTTTGCCGATATGTTTGACGAGACGATTATTGCACTGCTGATGGTGGGGCTTTCGATAGGGCTGGACTATTTGTGCCAGGCAATCTTCGTTGGCGGTATGAAGCATTATACCCGGCGCTCTCCCCATCAGTGGAATACGTTGCTGATGAAACGCAGGGTGATACACCATTTGATACATATTCTGCCGGGAATCCTCATCTACTACCTGCTGCCCATGGCCTTTGTGCGTGGAAAGGAGATGCTTGAGTTCTCACAAAAGGTGTGTGCTGTCTATATCATTGTGGCGGTGCTGCTTACTATCAACGGCTTGTTGCTGGTGATGCTCGATGTTTATAACATGAAGGACAAGCAGAAGAACCGTCCGCTGAAAGGCTTCGTGCAGGTATTGCAAGTGCTACTGTTTTTTATCGGAGGCATCATAGTGGTTTCAGTGCTGATAGGCAAGTCTCCTATGACCTTGTTTGCCGGTCTGGGCGCATCTGCGGCTGTACTGATGCTGGTATTTAAGGACAGCATTCTGGGGTTTGTAGCCGGCGTGCAGCTCTCTGCTAACGACATGTTGCGGATAGGGGACTGGATAGCGCTGCCGGGTGGCGTTGCCAATGGAGTTGTAGAGGAGATTACGCTGAACACGGTCAAGATACGCAACTGGGACGAAACCATCTCGACCGTACCGCCGTATACCCTGGTGAACAACTCCTTCCAGAACTGGCGCGGCATGCAGGAAAGTGGCGGGCGACGGGTAAACAAGAATATCTTTCTGGATATGACTACCTTGAAGTTCTGCACTCCGGAAATGCTGGATAATATCCGCAAGGAAGTCCCCTTGATGGCCGACTATCAGCCTGCAGAAGGAGAGGTGCCAACCAATGCGCAGCTCTATCGTATCTACATCGAACGCTATTTGTGCAGCCTGCCGGTGGTGAACCAGGAGATGGACTTGATTATCAGCCAGAAGGAACCCACGACGTATGGGGTACCCATCCAGGTATATTTCTTCTCTCGCAACAAGGTATGGAAAGAGTACGAGCGCATTCAGTCCGACATCTTCGACCACTTGCTGGTGATGGTACAGAAGTTTGACTTGAAACTGTATCAGTATTCCGACTAATATATCAACCGGAACTCCGCATATACAGGCAAGTGGTCGCTGTATCCTCCTTGATACTTCATCCCGTAGTAGGTGCGGAAGGGTTGCTGCCCTCCGTATTTCTTGTCTCTTGTCAGTAGGAAGGGCAGGCAGAATACGTCTGCCTTCGCTTCCTCTGTATATAGCGGTGCGTGTTCTTGCAGCAGCGTACCCGATACGATGATGTGGTCCAGCAGTCCCCATTCTCCTTGATACTTGTAGCTGCCGAAGTGCTTGCGTGTCTTGGTTTTTCTTGCCAGTAGATGGTAAAGTTTTTGTGGATGTAGAGAGTCTTGCAATGTTGACGGTGCTGCTGCCTCCAACACCTCCTTTACCGATTTATTCTCCGGATAATCGTTGAAATCCCCTAAAAGGACTATTTGCGGATGTTGGCGTATCGTGTATAGGCTGTCTATGGCATGCTTCACCTTTCGGGCAGCCAGTAGCCGGTAGGGTTCAGACTCTCTTGCCCCTCCCGAACGGGATGGGAAGTGAGCTACCAGTACATCAAGCGTATCCCGGTTCAGCAACAATCCGCTGACGTGAAGAATGTCCCGTGTGGGACGGCTATTCTTCCGGGGCTTGTCTACGGGGAGGCTCTGATAGGAAAGCAGTTTGAAAAGATTACGTTGATACAACAGCGCTACGTCGATGCCGCGTTTGTCGGGAGATTGTGTCATCACATACCGGTAGTCTGCTTCGCGCAAGGCAGAGTAGCGGGTAAGGTCGCGCATCACACTGTCATTCTCCACCTCACACAAGGCAACAAGGGCGGGCGGCGTCCATCCTCCGGTGGCGATGATGACGCGGGCTATATTATCCAGTTTCTTTCTGTATTTAGAGTAGTTCCAATGCCGGGTGGCATCCGGCAGGAACTCGTAGTCATTCTTTAGTGTGTCATGTCGGGAGTCGAATAGGTTTTCTACATTGTAGCTTACTATCCGAAACATGAGGGTATCTTTTCCTTCTTGCCCGTACAGACTGATGTACGGGCAGAGAAGGAAGAGTATAACTCCTATCTTATGGATAACGTTCATACAAACTATTTCCGTTCCCCTTTTAGGGAAACGAAGGATATCTATTTCGCTGGTATGTGCTTCAGTATATCCAGCAGATGGTCCCAGAACTTCTGTACAGTAGGAATCAGCATCCGTTCGTCGGGAGAGTGCACACCCTGCAGGGTAGGTCCGAAGGAAATCATGTCCAGTGCCGGGTATTTGTCAAGGAACAGTCCGCATTCCAGACCTGCATGGATAGCTTTTACCTTGGCATCTACACCGAACAAACGTTTGTAGGACTCAACAGCCACTTTCAGGATTTCTGAATGCGGGTTGGGTTTCCAGCCCGGATACCCGTCGCCGAAGGATACGGCTGCTCCACCCATTTCAAATACAGTGCGCACCATATTGGCAATGTCTTGTTTGGAGGAGGCGGTAGAGCTGCGCTGGCTGGTCTCGATGCGGATGATATGACCGGGCTTCATCTTTACGGAGGCCAGATTGGTGGAGGTTTCCACCAGCCCCGGAATGTCTTGGCTCATGGCATACACACCGTGGGGTGCGGCATAGATGGTTTGCAACAATCGCTTGGCGGTATCTTTGTCAATGGCTTTGGGACGGGCTGCTTCCGATTCGAGCACGAATTGGAGGTCCGGGTCAACGACGGCATATTCTGCCTCCACTTCGGCGGCAAAGACATTCAAGTCTGTGCGCAGGGCATGCTTGTCGGCATCGGGTATGGCAATTACCGCGTGTGCTTCGCGGGCAATGGCGTTGCGCAGGTTACCACCGTCTATTTCGCAAAGGTACATGTCGTACTTCTGGGATGCCTGGCTCAGGAAGCGGTTCAGCAGCTTGTTGGCATTGCCGCGCCCCAGGTGTATGTCGCCGCCGGAGTGTCCGCCTTTCAGCCCCTTTATCTGCACTTTGCAGCAGAAATATCCTGCCGGTACGTCCACTTCCCGGTAGGTGAATTCGGCAACGGAATCTATACCGCCTGCACAGCCGATGAAGAGCTCGCCTTCATCTTCGGAATCGAGGTTCAACAGAATGTCTCCGTTCATGAAGCCTTCTTTCAGGGCGAAGGCACCGGTCAGTCCGGTCTCCTCGTCCACGGTGAAGAGGCATTCGATAGGACCGTGCTCGATGCTGTCGTCGGCAAGGATAGCCAGTTCGGTGGCTACACCGATGCCGTTGTCGGCTCCCAAGGTTGTACCTTTGGCTTTCAGCCATTCACCGTCAATTTCGGTTTCGATAGGGTCGGTCAGGAAGTCGTGCTTCACGTCGTTGTTCTTTTCACATACCATGTCGATGTGCGATTGAAGTACGACAGTCTTGCGGTTTTCCATACCCGGAGTAGCGGGTTTCTTTATCAGAACGTTTCCGGCTTCGTCCACCTTCGTTTCCAACTTATGTTTTTCTCCGAATGCTTTTAAGTAAGCAATGATTTTCTCTTCCTTCTTCGAAGGGCGCGGCACTTGGCAGATTTCCTCGAAATAGTGAAATACACCAGCCGGTTTCAAGTCTTTTTTTTCCATAATTATCTGAATTAGCGGCTGCCTTACATGTGTTTATGCAGCCTTCATTATCAATTGTCAAATATCAATTCTCCATTAAATTAACCACTTATTGCTAAATATGGTTAAATTGATTGACTATTTTATTCCCCTTTCTCTTTTTTTAGAGTAAAAAAGGCGAGTTAGTCCAACCAAAGCCCTATATTTGCACCCACAAAAATAGTAAAAACACTATTTTCATGTAACAAAATTAATGGAAATGCTTGATACAATATTGATAACTCTGTTAATAGTTGCTATTTGCATTGTTTTATTGGGTGTGAAGGTCTTTTTTGTGAAAGGCGGGAGATTCCCTAACGGGCATGTCAGTGGCAATAAGGCAATGCGCGATAGAGGTATCGGTTGCGTGCAGTCGCAGGATAGGGAAGCGCAACGCAAGTCCCGTTTTTCCATTGATGAATTGGAAAAAGCCTTAAACGATAGTATGAACTAATTTTAAAAAACAATATTTATCAATTATGAAGAGATTAAACTACCTCATGAACGGTCTGGCAGCTCTCGCACTGATCGTTTTATTTGCTCAATGTGCCGGCAATACTGATAAACAGACAACAAGCGCTCCTGCACAAGCCGGCGGATTATCGGAAATGAAAATTGCTTATGTTGAAATAGATACGCTTTTGGCAAAATACAACTATTGCATAGACTTGAATGAGGCTATGGTGAAGAAGGGCGAGAATGTCCGTCTGACATTGAACCAGAAAGCCAGCGAACTGGAGAAGCAGAAGCAGGAATTCCAGACAAAGTATCAGAACAACGCTTATCTTTCTCAGGAGAGAGCACAGCAGGAATACAATCGCATTGCAAAGTTGGAGCAGGATTTGCAGAACCTGAGCAACAAGCTGCAGTCTGAACTGATGAGTGAGAATGAAAAGAATAGCCTGCAACTGCGTGATTCTATCAATGCTTTCCTGAAGGAGTACAATAAGACAAAAGGTTACAGCATGATTATCAGCAATACGGGTTTTGACAACCTGCTCTATGCAGACAGTGTCTATAACATCACCCGTGAGATTCTGGATGGCCTGAATGCAAGATACTCTTCTCCGGTGAAGAAATAATATTTATCCTATGATATAAAAAAGGATGTACTGAAAAGTACATCCTTTTTTTATAGGCCTCTCCCTCGCCCCCTCCCCCGTAGGGAGGGGAGTTTTGAAGTGTTTGTATTTTGTAGGACTATCTCTGTCCCCCTCCCTACGGGGGAGGGGCTAGGGGAGAGGCTTTTAATGCTCCGATTGTACGCTTTACCCGCTCCGCAGTAGTGATGGTGTGTGTGTATTCATCAATATGTACCGTTCCTCCCATAGAGACGGCGGAATTATGATAGAGCATGGAGCTCTCGATATTTTCCCTGGCGGAGAAATGAAATTCGCGGATGCCGGTTTCTCGGGCAATGTGGGCTATGTTGGCTTCATTCACCCCACAGCCTGCCAATAGAATGATTCGGTCTGATGCTTGTTGTTGGAGCTCTTTCAGAAGGGGAATGCCTCGCTCTGCTGTAGGTTGCTGTCCGGAAGTTAGGATGCGGTTGCATCCTAATTCGATAATATCTTCTATTGCTTTTTGTGGATTTCTGCATACATCGAAAGCACGGTGGAAGGTGACGGACATCCCTTGTGAGGCTTTCATAAGCTGCTCCATCAATGGAATGTCTACATCTCCTTCTGCCGTCAGGCAACCGAACACGACTCCGTCAGCGCCTAGGCGGCGGGCATTCTCTATGTCTTTCAGCATGATGCGCTGTTCGGTGGAGGAGTAAAGGAAGTCTCCTCCACGGGGACGGACAATGATATGCAATTTGGTCTGCTGCAATACTTCCCGTGCGATGAGGATATCGCCGTATGAGGGGGTTGTCCCTCCCTCGGGGATGCCTGCGCATAGTTCCACCCGGTCTGCTCCGCCGGCTTGTGCGGCAATACAACTCTCTACGGAGTTGGCACAAACTTCAAACTGATAATCTTTCATTTTGTAAAGTTATGGTTGTGGTGCAAAAATAAGAAAAGGGTGAATACGAATTCACCCTTTTCTGCATTTATTTTCTTTTCTGATGTTACTTTGCGTAGCTCACCGCACGTGTCTCACGGATAACGGTAATCTTCACTTGACCCGGATAAGTCATTTCGTCCTGAATCTTCTTGGCGATTTCACCGGAAAGGTTCTCCGTCTGTTTGTCGTCAATCTTGTCTGCACCGACAATGACACGCAACTCACGGCCTGCCTGGATGGCATATGTCTTTGTCACTCCCGGATAGGACATGGCCAGTTGCTCAAGGTCGTTCAGGCGCTTGATGTATGCTTCTACAATTTCGCGGCGTGCTCCCGGGCGTGCTCCTGAAATGGCATCGCATACTTGTACGATGGGGGCCAGCAGGCTGGTCATTTCCACTTCGTCGTGGTGGGCACCGATGGCGTTGCAGATGTCCGGCTTTTCCTTGAACTTTTCTGCCAGCTTCATACCATAGAGTGCATGCGGCAATTCCGGTTCCTCATCGGGTACTTTACCTATATCATGCAGCAGTCCGGCACGTTTTGCTTTCTTCGGGTTGAGTCCCAGCTCTGATGCCATCACAGCGCAAAGATTGGCTGTCTCGCGTGCATGCTGCAAAAGGTTCTGGCCGTATGAAGAACGGTATTTCATCTTACCGATAATGCGGATAAGTTCCGGATGCAGACCGTGGATGCCCAGGTCGATAGTAGTGCGTTTACCGGTTTCGATGATTTCCTCTTCTACCTGCTTGCGTACTTTGGCAACTACCTCTTCGATACGTGCCGGGTGGATACGTCCGTCTGTTACCAACTGGTGCAATGCCAGACGTGCAATCTCACGGCGAACCGGGTCGAAAGCTGACAATACGATAGCTTCCGGAGTATCGTCTACCACAATTTCCACACCGGTGGCAGCTTCCAGGGCGCGGATGTTGCGGCCTTCGCGACCGATGATACGTCCCTTTATTTCATCTGATTCGATGTGGAATACGGTTACTGAGTTTTCAATGGCTGTTTCCGTAGCCACGCGCTGGATGCTCTGTATCACGATGCGCTTGGCCTCTTTGCTTGCCGTCAGCTTGGCGTCGTCCATGATGTCGTTAATGTAGGACTGGGCCTGCGTTTTGGCTTCTTCCTTTAGGGATTCTACCATGCGCTCTTTGGCTTCTTCGGCAGAAAGTCCGGAGATAGCTTCCAGTTTTTCTATTTCCTGGCGCTGCATGTGCTCCAGTTCTTCTTTCTTCTTGTCTACGATGGACAGCTGGGCTTCCAGATTTTCTTTCACGGCTTCTGCTTCCATCTTCTTGCGCTGGATTTCTTCCTGGCGTTGGTTCAGTACCAATTCACGTTGTTTCAGCTTGTTTTCTGCCTGCTGTATCTTTTGGTTACGTTGGGCCACTTCTTTTTCCAAGTCCGCCTTCTTGTTCAGGAATTTTTCCTTTACTTCCAGCAACTTATTCTTCTTAATCACTTCCGCTTCCGCTTCCGCATCTCTCAGGATACCGTCGTATTTGTTTTTCAGCCCGTGCTTGAAGAACAAGTACGAGGCAAACCCTCCGACAATGAAGCAGGCAATGGATAATACTATTGTAACTACTGTCATTTTATTAATTTGTTTTTAGTATATAAATAAAAAAGCACTGCATAAAAGCTTGCTTTGATGAAGGGCAAACTTTTGTACAGTGCGCGAATTTCTCTCTTTTACCGACCCGACGGAGGGATTGCAGCTTATTGTTCCTTGAAATAGGTCTCCAATACCTCTGTCAGTTCCTTTATTTTAGCTGTATAGGGTTCAGTATCATTACGGTCCTTCAACTGAAGGTTTTCTAAAGCGAACTGATAGGCCACCATGGCTATAATTCTCTCTAGAGACACATTCTGATAATGCTCCCGATACGCATTGAGCCTGATATCTACCTGCTTAGCGGCTTCTCTTACCATTTCCTCGTCCTCACGGTTGATTGTGAGAGGGTAGGAGGCTCCTGCCATCTGCAGGTTTATCTTTATCTTATCGTTCATACATCCTCTTCTCTTTATTCATTCAACAAAGCGATGCATTTATCGACTTCACGCACTAATTTGGACAATCGCAGTTTCGTCTCTTTCACGTCACTGCCGTTAAGGCTGATTGTCGTAGCTGTTTTTAGGTTCGTGTAGTTAAGTTCCAGTTCCCGGTATTCAGCTTGTACCTTCCCGTATTCCTCCTCTTTGGCTTCAAGAAGTTGCTTTAGCTCAGCATTTTCGCGTTTTAATTCATCGTGCAGATAGATTAAATGCCGCAGTCTGGCTTCAAAGGTACTTAATAGCTTCTTTTCTTCGTCTGTCATCACTACACCAAAATTGTACACAAAAATACGATTTACTTGGAGATTACAAAAACTTTTCGGAGAAAATGTGTTGTAGAAGTGCCGAAATAACCGAAATGGCCTATGAAAGCTTGGTTTCGGGGGATTGAAAAGGGGCGGACTGTTTATCAAAAGATAGGATATGTGGATAGGTGTGGGACTATTGGTTTTCTGCAAGGATTCTCTTCCTTTCTTTTCAAACGCTTAGTATTTCTGTTGCTAACTATTAATCGTCCGACAGTTGTTGAATTATCGTCCAACAACTGTCGGACGATAATTAGACATATGTCGGACGATAATAAAACGGTTATCGGACGATTAATAGTTAGTAAGGCAGGAATTACTTTTTGCTGTTTCCGGAACTACTGCTTGGGAATGATTGGAATAATCTATAGTAAAGGAGGATGCAAAGAAATAAATAAAATAATTTATATAATAGTTTGGTTTATAAAATAAACTAATTATATTTGCAACATCTTAGATTGTCAATCGGGGAATATGTGCTGAAATGAATAAGAATTTAACTGATTAAAGATTATGGAAGATAAGATATTTGATATGGGGAAGCAGAAGCCGGTTGCTGGAGTGGTACGGGATAGTTGGCAGCATCAGCTTTGGTGGATATTTACTGTACTAACGGTGATGTGTTTGTATTGGCTTTCCAATATCGTGTTGTGGGTTCCCTGGAGTCATAGCCCCCGGTTGGGTATGTTGCTGATGCTTACTGTAAACCCTCTTTTCTGGGGGATAGGCATTTATGCTTGCTTGTCTTGTGGGAGTAATGCCGGGAATCTGATGAAGAAGGCGTTGTTTGTATCATTGGTTGCTGTGGGAATATCTTTACTTTCGGATTTTCTGTTTTTTGCAGTATGCATGGAGTCAAAGGATGTATGGCATATCACTACTTTTTATGGTTATGCCTGGTTGGTGATACTGGCTTTGGGTGAGGCTTTCTTTTTGCGTAAAAGCTTGTTGGCCAGATGTTATGTGATGACGGTGAGAGTACTGCTGGTTTTAGTGGGCATTCTACTGTGTTTATGGATTCTTCAGTATACTCTTGTTTAATTCTGAAAGGAGGGAATATGGAAACCTGGTTTGTGTATATGCTTACGGCCAATTGGCTACTGATGCTTTTCTTGATATTGAATGTATTTGATGTTGAATAATAAATCTATTGGTTATGAATGACAGAGTGTTGAATGAGAAGGAGAGTTTGGAACTCATTGCTCAAATGATACAGAATACGAAGTCCCGGATGACTCGGAATTCCGGAGCTCCTTTTCTGATATGGGGATATACGACCATAATAGTGTCGTTATTGGTTTGGTTTCTGTTGAAGGAAACGGGAAATTATCATTGGCAATGGCTGTGGTTTTTGTTGCCGGCTATTTCCCTGCCTTCTACTTTATGGATTGAGCACAAACAGCCGAAGATGATTAAGACTTATATTGACCGTATTGTAGGATATGTATGGGCGGTATTCGGATTAGGGGGCTTTTTTGTTTCCTGGGTTTCCATCTTCTTCTGGAATATGTCTGTCCTTTTTGTCATATTACTGATGATGGGAATGGGGACGGCACTGACGGGACTGATTATAAAGATGAAGGTAGTGACAGTGTGCGGAGTGGTGGGAGCTTTGGCCTCTGTGGGGTGTATCTATGTACACGGTTTCGACCAAATACTGGTTTTTGCATCGGCTTTTGTTTTTATGATGGTGATACCGGGACATTACTTAAACGGAATGGCAAAGCAGGATAAATAAATATTTATTGATTATGGAAGACAAGAAACTGAACGAGAAAGAGAGTTTGGAACTCATCACTCAGATGATACAGAATACGCGTCGGAATTTGGACACAGGTAGCGGAAACATGTTTTTAGTGTGGGGATATGTGAGTGTATTGGTGACATTGACGGTGTTGGCGGGTGTGTACTTTACAAAGAATCCTCTCTGGATGTGGGGATTTTGGGGAATTCCCGTTATCGGGTATTTACTGACATTTCTTTTGATGCGTAAGCGTCAGAAGATGGTAAAATCTTACATTGACAAGATTTTAGTTCAGGTTTGGAGGATGTTTGGACTGATTTGTATGATATTTGTATTGATGGCTACGGATCTTGAACGGTATGAGGTTATTCTTCCTATGGGGGCTATTGTCATGTCGATGGGAAGTATCATTACGGGTTGCATCATTCGTTATACTACATTTTTTATCTTTCCGGCTATGGGGCTTATGTGGGGTATGAAGAGTTTCTTTGATGCACTGAATTCCGGAACGTCATACGTGTCTTTGGTTTGGTTTACCGGTGTGGTGGTCTTTGCCATGATTGTTCCGGGGCATATTTTGAACTATAAAGCCCGGAAAGAAGTTCACAACAGAAAGTGAGGTATAAGATGAAGACAATAAATAATGTTTTGGACAGATTTCTGCTCTCCTGGAAATTTATGGTATGGATGATTGTTTTGCTATTCATTTTATTTCCGGTTGCAATAAAAGAAGTTCAATGGGAATCTGTTGGAAATATGGTATTCTATACGTTGGGACATGCTTTTATTGGGGCTTCCTTTGTTGGGAATATCTCTCTATGCATTGTTGAAAAATAAATGGAAGAATAAAATTTGATATGTTTAAAGAACTGAACCCTTTGCTCCACAGTGAACTGCGGCTTGCGGTGATGTCGTTGCTCATCAGTGTTGAGGAAGCGGATTTTGTCTATATCCGCCAACAAACGAAAGCTACGGCAGGAAACCTCAGTGTGCAGTTGGATAAGCTCAGCAAGGCGGGTTATGTGGAGATAACAAAAACTTTTAAAGGAAAAATGCCTTGTACACTTTGTAGGATTACTCCGCAGGGAGTGGATGCCTTTGAAGAATATATAGAGGCGTTGAAATCTTATCTGGTGGGAAAATTATGATTTTCCTGAGAATTTGATGGGATTGATGGAAAATGGCAGTGTCTGATTAAAAACAATGAGAAATTATGAAAAGGAGTATTGTTTTATTTGTCCTCTTGTCTGCATTTGTAGTAGGCGTATGTATGGTCAATGCGGCTTGTGGAGCCTCATTGTCAAGAACTGAATCTGATGATGTGCTGGACGGCATTCAGAAAAAAATTGAACTGGCTATGAACAATTGCTTTGTTCAAAATACTGCAGCTCCGCTCGATAGTCTGTTTACAAAGCTGAACAAACTTGAAGATGGGAATGGTATGGTTCCGTATTGGAAGGCTTATATTACCTACTATAAAAGTGTTTTCTATTTGAAACTTGGAAAGAAGGAAGATAGTGGGAAAGTGATAAAGGAAGCCTCCGCTATTTTGAATGATATAGGGAACAAAACTTCTGAAACCTATGCCTTATTAGCGCTTGTGCAGAGTTTTTCCATTCAGTTTGCTTCGGGTATGGAGGCAGGAAGAATATCTGCTGGCATTCGGGAAAATGCTGGGAAGGCTTTGGAACTGGACTCTACCAATGTAAGAGGTTGGTATGTATTGGGCAGTAACGATTATTACACTCCGGCTAGTTTCGGTGGCGGGAAGAAGGTGGAATATTATTTGAAGAAAGCTACTTCATCTCCTGACAAGAATACAGATGATTCCAGCCTGCCTACCTGGGGAAGAGAATACGCCTATGCTCTCTTGATTCAATACTATATGCAGAACGATAGGACGGATGAGGCCAAAAATTGCTTGCTGATGGCAGAGAAGGAGTATCCGGACAGTTATTTTATCGGCGAATATAAAAGGAAACTGGACGAATAATTTATCATTCTTCTGGAACCACTGTGCATTTAATTGCCTCAAAGGTAGGAATCTTCAAAAAAAGGTTTCTACCTTTGTCTTTTCTTCAAGGAGTAATTTTTTGAATAGGTAGGAACTACAAACAATGAATTGATATGAGAATCTTGGTTACTTATGCCGTACAAGGCGAATTTACTGAATTGAAATTTCCCGGACTGATAGGGGAGGAAGAGGTGCAGGTTGGCTATCTCCGTACCGGTGTGGGAAAGGTGAAATCGGCTTTTTATCTTTCTGAAGCGATAAGCCATGCGCAACCGGACTTGGTGGTCAATGTGGGTACGGCAGGGACTATCCGTCACCAGGTAGGAGATATTTTCGTATGCCGTCATTTTGTGGACCGTGATATGCAGAAGCTGGTGGAGCTTGGTATGGAGTATGAGATTGATTCAATGGATTTGTTGTCCCAAAAAGGATATTGTTTACACTGGCCGGCAGGCGGTGTATGCAATACGGGGGATACTTTCTTGACAGAACTCTCGGATGTGTCCGGTGATGTTGTGGATATGGAAGCCTATGCCCAGGCTTTGGTATGCCGTGCCAAGAATGTTCCTTTCATTTCGGTGAAGTACGTGACGGATATTATCGGGCAGAACTCCGTGAAACATTGGGAAGACAAGCTTGCCGATGCCCGGAAGGGGTTGGGAGAATTCTTCGAGAAGTTAGGAGGAGTTTAGCACATCATTTCAACGTCTTGAATGACAGTATATGCCAAGTCACCCCCACAGCGACAAGGAACAATACTATCTTTATTTCTGTTAGTGGAATCAAGAAGAAGATGCAGTAAACCATTGTTCCCCACATCAGCAGTAGGGAGATGATTTTGGCACGTAGAGGGATGGCTTTGTTCTCGCGGAAGCTGCGGATGTAGGGACCGAGGCATTTGTGGTTCAGCAACCATTGGTACAGTCTGGGTGAGCCTCTGAAGTAGAGTGCTGCCGTGAGCAGCAGGAAAGGCGTGGTGGGCAGCAACGGCAGGAAGATGCCGATGATGCCGAGTGCCAAAGAAACTGTTCCCAAAATGATGCAGACGGTTTTCATGCGGCAAATGTAGGAAAAATAATAATATAGATAATATGTATGCGAATAAAGTAAAGAAGGTTGTTGCCGTCCACGACTTGTCGGGAGTCGGACGGGTGTCTCTGACGGTGGTCATTCCCATCCTTTCGTCTATGGGTTTCCAGGTGTGTCCGTTGCCTACAGCCGTATTGTCGAGCCATACCCAGTATCCGGAATTCTCTTTTCTGGACTTGACGGATGAAATGCCGAAGATTATTTCCGAGTGGAAGAAGCTGGAAGTACAGTTTGATGCCTTTTATACCGGCTATCTGGGTTCTCCGCGGCAGATACATATTGTTTCTGACTTTATTGATGACTTCCGCCGACCGGACGGTCTGGTTGTGGTAGACCCGGTGTTGGGTGATAACGGACGGCTTTATGCGAACTTCCACGAGTCCATGATTGATGAAATGAAACATCTCATCACCAAGGCCGATGTCGTTACCCCCAATCTGACGGAGCTGTTCTATCTGCTGGGTATTCCTTATAAGGAGATGAATACGGATGAGGAATTGAAGTCATACCTTCGCCAGCTTTCCGATTGTGGTCCCGAAGTGGTGATTATTACCAGTGTGCCCGTACGGGATGATAAGCATAAGACGTCCGTGTATGCCTATAACCGGAACGGTAACCGCTACTGGAAGGTTACGTGTCCTTACCTGCCGGCCCATTATCCCGGAACGGGGGATACGTTTACCAGTGTCATCACCGGGGCACTGTTGCAAGGCGACAGTTTGCCTATTGCCCTGGACCGTGCCACGCAGTTCATTCTGCAAGGTATCCGTGCTACTTTCGGATACGAGTACGACAACCGTGAAGGTATACAGCTTGAAAAGGTGTTGCATAATCTCGACATGCCGATTCAAATCTGCAGCTATGAATTAATTTAAACCAATCTCATCTTATGAAAAAGAAAATATTCTTGGCAGTGTTTCTCTGTTGCGGCATGTTTGCAGCAATGGCGCAGACTGCTGCCGACTCTCTTGCCATCGTTTCTGCCGATTGGCAGACTGAGCCCCTGCAGAAAGGGATGCTTTATAAAAAGGCAGTATTCAGTTCTTTGTATGGAGTTCCTCAGGAAGTGTCTATTTTTGAAATATCCCCGAAGCGCTACCGTTTCGATGTGCTCGTCCACAATCCCAAGGAGGAGACCAGTATAGCCGCCCGGCATGCAGGTGCGGTGGCGGCCATCAATGGCTCCTATTTTGATATGAAAGCCGGAAATTCCGTCTGCTATCTGCGTAAGGACGGGGTGGTGATAGATACTACCTCTACCGGGGTTCTGGCAACAGTGTCCAATGGAGCTGTACTCATAAAGAAAGGCAGGCTGGAACTGATTCCCTGGAGCAAGCAGGATGAAAAGGCATGTACTTTGAAAAAAGGCACTGTGCTGGCTTCCGGTCCTTTGATGCTGAAGGACGGGCAAGTGTGCGACTTGTCCGGGACTAATCGGAATTTTGTAGATACCAAGCATCCTCGCAGTGCTGTGGCGCTGACAAGAGAAGGAAAAATCCTGCTTATTGTTGTTGACGGACGTCGGAAGGGAAAAGCGGAAGGTATCAATATACCCGAGCTTGCCCATATGATTCGTATATTGGGCGGGGAGGATGCGTTGAATCTGGACGGTGGCGGTTCTTCTACGCTGTGGAGTGGGGCGTTGCCGGATAAGGGAATAGCCAATACCCCGAGTGGCAGTGCAGAGCGTAAGGTTGCCAATTCTCTTTGTGTGTACGAATAAGATAGGGAAGTAAATGGATAAATCTTAAGTTTTTTGTAATTTTGCCGTCGCATCGAGGTGACATTAGATGCGGCAACTTATTATATTAATTAGCGTATTAACAATATGTACACAGTCATCAAACGTATGGAAGTGTCGGCTGCCCATAGCCTGAAACTTTCTTATCGCAGTAAGTGTGAGAATCTGCACGGTCACAACTGGATTATCACTGTCTATTGCCGTTCCAAAGAGCTGAATGCGGACGGAATGGTGGTAGACTTCAGTCACATCAAGCAGGTGGTAAAGGAACAGCTGGATCATCATAATCTTAATGAAGTGCTGTCCTTCAATCCCACAGCCGAGAACATAGCCCGTTGGATATGCGACCAGATACCCACTTGCTTCAAGGTAGAGGTGCAGGAGTCGGAATCAAACATTGCCGTCTATGAGGAAGATTAATGAGATATTCTACAGTTTGCAGGGAGAAGGATACCATACGGGTACCCCGGCTGTCTTTATCCGTTTTTCCGGTTGCAACCTGAAGTGCCCCTTCTGTGATACGCAGCATGAGGACGGCATACTGATGTCCGATGAAGATATCGTAACAGAAGTCAGTAAATACCCTGCCGCTACCGTGATACTGACCGGTGGAGAACCCTCCCTTTGGATTGACCGTGAATTTGTGGATTGTCTGCACCAGGCGGGAAAGTATGTCTGCATTGAAACAAACGGTACCCGTCTGCTGCCGGATAATATAGATTGGGTGACCTGCTCTCCCAAGCAGGGGGTAAAGCTGGAAATTACGCGTATGAATGAAGTGAAGGTGGTGTATGAAGGGCAGGATATTACTGTTTATGAGCAGTTGCCCGCCGGGCATTTCTTTCTTCAGCCTTGCTCTTGCAGCAATACGGCCGAAACGGTGGATTGCGTGATGAAGCATCCTAAGTGGAGACTTAGTTTGCAGACACATAAGCTGATAGATATCCGGTAGGCATTTATAAAACGAATAATGGCTGTAAGCAATGCTTACAGCCATTATTCGTTCATGCACGGGAGGAGAGGCTCGAAGTACAACGACAAATTGTAACCTTCTTGCTATCCTTGATTTTCAACATACTACGAATTTATACTTTGGTTATTAATCTGTTGTGGTGTCCGAAATTCGTCCGAGAATAAATTTCGTAATTATTTTATTAAGACTCTTGTATCTGTAAGAATTTCAATAAGTTCTTGCTTGCAGGTGGGCATTTTGCCTTCATAAAGTTTTTTTGTTGGCAAGGTACTCAAATCTTCGATGACCATTCCTATGGGATGTCCTTCAGAATCATAATTTTCCCCATCATTTACGGCATAATATATTGCAATGGAATTTCTTGTCGCAAGACATTCTTCCTGCTTATCTTGAGGTTCATAACCTAATAATTCTAATTCTTTTTCAATGTTAAATACTTCCATAATACTGTTTATTTAATATTTATTGATTATATATTCTATTTCTCCAAATCTGATCCGCTTGCATCGGCACATATTACATTGCCTTCCTCCAGGGCATTTCCTTTTTTAAGAGCTGCAAGTTCGTTTTTAATAATGTTAATGAGTTCTTGATTCTGACTGATTAACTCCAATTCTTTTTGGTCATGAATTTTTCGTTCTTCAAAAATCATCTTCAAGAAATATGCAGGTATTGTTTCATTCTGTCCTTCTTTAATGTTGCTAATATTGCTGATATTTTCAATTAAATTAGTAGCATTTATACTGATGTCACCTTTGACTTTCTCTATAAAAGCTTCTGGAATAGGTCTGTTTCCTCTTTCTATTTGAGAAATAAAACTTTGATTGCAACCGAAATATTCGGCTGCTTTTATCTGTGATAATTTATTGTCTTTTCTAAATGCTTTAAAATCAGCCATAAATAAATGGTTTTATTAGCAAAACGATAAAATATTAGCAGAATATTTGTGTATGCTAATATTGTTGCTTATATTTGCTTCGTGTTATTAATAATAACACCGCTAAGTTATAAAAATCACCTTTACATAGAATTATTAATCATTAAATATTTATCAAATATGGTATTTAAAGACTATATCGATTCGCTACCCAATGTGCGGTTAGATACAATCAACAAGATTGCCGAAGTGACCTGCTCAAGTAAGGTTACGGTATATCGGTGGATGGCAGGTGACATAGAGCCGCCCATGATTAAGAAGAAAGCTATTGCCGAATACCTCGGTATGAGTATAGAAGAATTATTTCCGATAACTAAAAAATAACAGAATTATGAAAACAAACCTTATTACAGCATCAAAAGCCTTGCAGATAATGAAAGACTCCAGTAGTATAGACAAAATAATGGATGCAATCAAAAAGTCTGCTGCGGAGGGTTATGGATATGTTATCTGTAGTGTACCTCAATCAAAGGACTTGGAATACCTACGAGAATTAGGTTACTCTATTGTAGCAGAGAAATTTCGGGAGAAGGAATATAAAATTTCTTGGGATGTCTCAGATAACTAACATCGAATTCTACAACACGCCCGAAGGGGATGTGATGATGAAGGAGTTCGGGCGGCCGGCGGTTGTACTTAAGGATTCCGATAGGCCGACCATTGAATATATGCTTTCCGTTATCCGGGATCGATATCCGAAAGCACATGCCCGGCTGATGCAGCTCTATTCTGCCAGCACCATGAACCGGTGGCATTATGAATTTCGGGTAGTCCACCGTTTCATCCGCTGCAACTTTGGCGAATATGACCAATATAACCTTGACATCAACAAAGATGGTCTGTTTGTATTCGAGGAGGTCAAATGCCCGCTACGGGGTGAATGCGAACATGAAGGCGTGATTTGCCGTCCGGAGCTTAATACAGCATTGACAGACCGCGAGATGGAGGTGTTCCGGCTCATAGCCTCCAACTGCCAGACGGATGATATTGCGGCAGAACTGCATATCTCGCCTTGTACGGTAAACCGCCATCGGGAGAATATTAAAGCGAAAATCAGGGTTCGCAATGTCGCTGAGATGGTTTCTTACTGGCATCAGAACCAAATGAAATAATTAACCTATAAAATAAAATGAATATGGAATTGAATATTGAGAAAGCGAAAGCATTGTTTCCGGATGCGATTAAATTGCAGCTTCGTATTAATGGACCGGCTACTGTTGTGGATATACGCCGTTTGTTGCCTAATAGTGTCGTCATGTTATCCTGCAAGATTAGCAAGAACTACGCGAATGTCATTTACAGCGAAGGAGCTGCGAGACGCATGTTCCCGGATGTTTCCAAACTGTCCGGAGAAGTGAGCATTGATAAACATCGTATTGCCTATATCTATAGGGATGGCAAGAGAAAAGGTGTCAAACTCTTGCTGAATTTCCTTCCGAAGTCAGATAGGCGGCTTATTGATATTCTGGAGATGTCATTCGGGGATAAGATGGTGCAAGTGAGCGAGTATGTTGAGTGCGATATGGGTTGCATCTTCTTTGAGAATACAGAATCAGAGGATGTGGAAAGGGTCTTGTTGGCCTATTGAATGAGTAATGGAAAATGTAAATGATTTGACTATGAGATATTTTATAGACAACATCAAGACTTATGCCAGTGTCAACAAAAAAGGCAGGGCATTACAGATATACGTGCAACAGTTTGACCGACATCTAATTGCTGACGAATGTTCTTTGGATGCACTGAAGTGTGACATCGAGCACCAGATTAGGGTTATGAATGAGAAATACCCACGCAGCCGTCTGGTTCGGCTCGAGGTATATGAGAATGCCAAGGGTGGACTATTCTTGTGGAGCATGACAGCGACAGCATTGTCTGCATCATATCCTATGAAAAGGTGATGGGCTATTATACCTTGGCAGATAAGATAGATGAATTTGCAAAAATAGGACAGTGATGAGTAATGTGATTGTTTTTTTGTGGATATCGCTAACTGTGATAGTGGCAGTCTTGATACTATGTGTCTGGGCAATGCGGAAAGCATCTGGCTCTTACCGAATTCTCTTTCTCTTTGATATTATCGTCTTGATGATAAATATTGGGATAATAGGATTTGCAATTGGGTGTCTATCTAATATGCGGTAATATGAGAGATTTGAAAATGACAGATTTCCCGACATATCCTTGGGAGACCCTTGACGTGTATCAGGACAACAGTTACTGTTACAATATCCGGCCCGGGCAACATGTCGTTGGAGATTTATTCGACGATTCCAGGACGAAGCTGGTATCATACAATAGTAAATCACATGTGCAGATAATCTGCGTATGCGACCCCTACAAGCCGCCTTTCTATGCGCGTGAATGTATGTATGGTGTATATTCGGCGTGGAAAGATATCGAAGAGGACATCTTTACCTTGGAGTTTATGGGGTATTCTACCAAGCAAAAATTTCCACCTCTATGTACATCACACCATTATTTTTAAGATAATATGAACAATGAATCGTTTGAGAGGGCCAAAACCCTCAAGGAAGAGATTGAAAAGTGTGATTCCCTGCTTGATTCAATCCTAAAAAGCAGCAGGGAATGCTGTGTGTATCGCGATGCCGATAGGGGTACTCGTGACCTTGTTGTTATCCCCCTTCCCAAGTATTGTACCCAGTACATTATTGATGGACTTTACGTGAGAAAGTGCCGGATGGAGCAGGAATTTAAAGAATTATAACAATATCATAATAAGATGAGAACTAAGTTGATAAAGAAGCATAATCCGCAGTCTTTTTTGGATGATTTGAAAAGGGTACGAGAGGTCATGGTTTACGCAGAGTGTACCAACTCTTATTATCAAATCTTAAAAAAAGACTTGCTGAGAGATGCTGAAAGGAAAGCAATCACATACTATATAACGGATACTATATTTATCATAAAAAGGAATGTGATGGTAGTCATTTAACGAGTAACAAGAAAGAAATGAACGATATACTATTCAAAAAAATAAAAAGAGCAAACAGTAAATATGCCGAATACTTATCAGCTTGCGATAAAGTAGCTAAAGCAGCCCAAAAGCATATAAACTGGAACGATAGCGTAGGTTGTGCCTATATGCCGGGTGACGGTCTTTGCATAGAGATTGAAGCCCATGTTTGCCCGACTGCAAGATTTTTTGAGCTACCTGAGATTATCGGTAATGATATGATTGATGAATACACATATCGAACCAATTGCATTTAATTCAAAACAAATCAGTAATGAATAAAAAAGAAATATCAATGAAGAAAGGTCAGAAGGTGCGCATCCTGCGTACCAATCAGGTAGCGACAATCGTCGAAGTGGAATTGATTCGTAAAGGTGGCAAAGTACATCGGTACTGCCATCTGAAGACAAATGAAAAGTCATATTTGTGGTTGGATGCCTCAGAACTGGGGAGTGTGGTGGAGGAAGTGAAGGTCTCGGTAGTTGATGACTGGAACCGGGAATTGCATCTACTCATACGGAATGATTATTTCAAGAACAAGATGGATGTACAGCTTACAGGCAAGAATCCGGATAATCTGAAGGAAGCTTCCGGACTATATGCGAAACTGATGAGCTTGTTCATTGAGAGCCTGGCGGAAAAACCAGAACTGTAGGAGCAGATAACGTCCTTGATAACTCTCCTATAAAACAATTCCTTTGTACCGAATTAAATCATCCGCAATATGATTAAAGCTGCCGATATCTATAATGCTACCCATGATGGGTTAGACATTATTTTGTACTATTACCCTCAGGCAGAGGGGTGCATAGACAATAAGAAGAAATTCAAGCGTCGTCCCGATGAGGATGACGCCTCTGCCTGCCTCAAGAAATATGATGACTGCTACAAGGTCACTGATTTCGGGGATTCTGGCACGGCCATGAGTCCGATTGACATCTGCATGAACGAGGAGAATGTACGTTTCCCGGAAGCGGTTGCCTTGCTTGCTTCCAGGTATAACGTGACTGATGAACTCAAACGTTCTGTCAACAAACCGGATATTCGTAAACGTCCGGCCACGGCTGATGAAGCCGAAGGTGCCAGGTTCTTCGAGCTTGAAAAGAAGTTTACTGATGTACAGTTGCAGGTTCTCGGTCCTCGGGTCAGGCAGGAGCACGTCGATGCGCTTCACTGGTATGTGGCCAAATCCATATCCTATGTCCGCAACCGTGAAGTCACCACTAAATATACTACGCCTACTTATCCTATCTTCATGCGTGAATGTGCTGTTACGAAGAAAGACGGCAGCACTGACAAGTTCTATAAGGTATATGAGCCTCTGAATCCGGATAAGCAGTGGCGCTTCAGCTATACGCCCGATGGGGTGAAACCCAAACAGTATATTAATGGTTTTGCCGAGCTGCAGAAGGCTTACCGGGATTACAATGCCCAGGAAGAGAAACTGTTTTTCAATGATCCGAAGAATAAGGATGCCCAATACAAGGAACAGAAGCTGAAGGAGGCCTTCATCTGTTCCGGAGAGCGTGATGCCCTTTGCATCCGCGCCCTCGGTTGTCATCCGCTATGGTTCAATAGTGAGACCTACAAAGTCACTCCTGAAGAGATTAAGGAAATCTATAAATATGTGGAGCGTATCTACAATATTCCGGACATCGACGACACGGGCGTTCGCAAAGGGACGGAACTGGCCCTGCGTTTCCTCGACATATATACGATATGGCTTCCCGGATGGTTGCGGGGCTATCGCGATCAACGGGGCAAGCCACGCAAGGATTTTCGTGACTTTGTGGATTTGCGCCCGAAGCAGGAGGATTTCCGCAACTTGCAGACATTGGCCATGCCTGCTCGCTTCTGGGTGGATAGCTGGAGTGAGCGGAGCCGGAAAACAATTTATGAAGTAAACTCCGCTTACTTGCATTATTTCCTCACGTTGAATGGATTCTATACACTGAAGGATGACAACTCCAAAGATGCGAGGTATATACACCGTAACGGTTGTATAGTCAGTGAAATCAAGGCAAAGGATATTGTGGCATTTCTCAAGCGGTTTACCATCGAGCGTTATCTTCCGGTAGATATTCGTAACCTGATTCTGAACTCTCCACGTACCGGAGAATCATCCTTGGCGCAGCTTGATGAAATCAACCTGGACTTCCGGAGCTATACCCCCAAGGAGCAGTATATGTTTTTCAGAGGTGAGACCTGGGAAGTGAGTAAAGACGGTATCAAGTCGCTACATGGGCAGATACCTGACAACCGCAGCGCCTGGGAATCAAATGTGATACCTCATAAGGTGAGCATTCTTCCACCCATGTTCGAATGGTCACACAGAAAGGATTCGGAGGATAGGGATGTGTTTGATATTACTGTCAAGAAGCATAAGAGCTGTTTCTTCAATTATCTGATAAATACCAGCCGTCTGTATTGGCGCAATGAATTGGAGTATGCCTGGAAGGACAAAGGGGTAGACGAAGCTGACAAGTACCGGACAGAGCATAAGTTTGACATTGCCGGGCCGCTGCTTTCCCAGGATGAGATACGAGAGCAGAAGCAGAACCTGCTCAATAAGATGTTTGCCATCGGTTATAATATGCACCGCTACAAGTCGCCTTCACGCGCGTGGGCACTTTATGCCATGGATAACAAGATAGGTGAGGATGATGAGTGCAACGGGCGTAGCGGCAAGAGCTTTCTGTTCAAGACATTCCGGTTCTTCATGCGGACGGTCAATCTCTCCGGACGTAATCCCCGCCTTCTTGATAATCCCCACGTGTTTGACCAGGTAGATGTACATACTGATTTTGTTTTGGTGGATGACTGTGACCGTTATCTGCCGATGAGCCAGTTCTATGACAATATCACTTCCGGTATGACAGTCAACCCCAAGAACAACAAATCATTCTTTATAGAATTTGAAGAATCCCCCAAGTTTGGTTTTACCACCAACTATGTGCCGCGTGAATTCGACCCTTCTACCTCGGCACGTATGCTGTACATGGTATTTTCGGACTATTACCATCAGAAGACCGAAGAAAACGACTACCTCGAGAGCCGGACCATTCGTGATGACTTTGACCGCAACCTGATGACGAATACCGATTACAGCGAGGAGGATTGGAACTGGGACTTGAATTTCTTCGCCCAGTGTCTTCAGTTCTATCTGGCCATGGTGGACCGTAATGTCAAGATACAGCCGCCGATGGATAATATTCTCAAGCGCAAGCGGAAGGCTGATATGGGGTCTGATTTCGAGGATTGGGCTTACTGCTATTTTTCCGAGGATGGTGAGAATCTGAACACGCCTCTTGTACGTGAACAAGTCTATGATGATTTCATTGTCGCATCCAAGTCGAAAAAGGATTTTTGGAAAATGCAGCGCTTCACCAAGGCTTTGCGCAGCTTTTCTGAGCTATGCCCGTATATTGCCGAGATGAATCCCGCAGACTTGTTGAACAAGTCGGGGCGGTATCTTCAGAAGGTGGACGGCAAGACCAAGGAGATGATTTATATGCGTTCAAGACAGACGAATGGAGAACCGGTGGCATTCGTTCCTCAGGTAGAAAGTGGTGATGGAAACGCTCCGTTCTGATTACATTAAGCATTATGACCGGTTTCTGCCGGAGATGCTGCAAACGGAGCAGTCGGCTGCCTATATCCGTCAAGTTTATGACTATCTGGAGCTGATGAAGCCGGGCACCATCCTGAAACTTCAGGCAGACAAGGAGGAGCTCCCTTGGATGCTTGTGGCCGTTGGCGCATTTCTTCCTGCACAAGATCATTGGATGGACTTTGAGTTGAACGACGATTATACCAGGCTGCGACGGAAGCCGCTACCGCCTAATTTCCGCGAGGTCATGAAGAACCGACATCCGGTATAGGAGTCACACAGTGAAGCCGTGGGCACAATTGTCCGCGGCTTTTACTATTCAATAGGACGCCGGGCATACCTTTGCCTTTGGGTTTCCCACTCCCTTTCCCTATTTTCTACAAAACTATTGTAACTCTGTAACCTATGTTTGAAAAAGAAGATAAATCATTTATAAACAATAAGTAACAAAGGTTACATCTTAGGTAACAAACATTGGTTACAAAAAATAAGGGTTTGTTACTTTAGTTGTATGAGTGGAGTATCGGAGTCAATGTCACAAATTTGATTATTGGTAACAAATGGGTATTGTGAGCTTTGTTACAATTATTTTGTTTGATAATCAGTGAAATATACTCGAAAAGTTACACGTTACAAAGTTGCATAATTTTCTAAGCAAAATACTCAGAACACTGTATGGAGTAGAAAATATAAGATCGTGTGGAGTTAGCAAATGTAATTATATTTTGTATTTTGACTGTTTTGGTGCTGATTTTGGATAAAGTGTCTGTATTTATGTGTATATTTGTCTGCATATAAATGATTTACCCTATGAGACCTAATGTGATAATAGAGTTGAAGCCTTATCTCCATGACTATTTGTATCATGAATTCGGATGCAGGCCTACTGATGAAGGTGTGAATGTGACTGCTGCCAATGATATTGGCAAGTTCATTCAGGCCATGGTCACTGTTACGGACAGACCGCCCAAGCAGGCTATCAAGGAGCATCCGATAACGTTGTATCTTCCTATTCAGGAGTGGAACCATTTTATTCTGCAGGAGAACTTCATCTATATACCGGAATGGAAACAGCGTATGCTCCAGAGCTATATCGAAGCCTCTTTCCGCATACGTGTTCGGGAATACTTTGTTGCTGGCTATGAGAAGGGGTATAAGCAGGACCGGATTATCCGGGCGTTCCTGATGGCATACAATATCAAGAACAATGCCATCAATTACGATGCTGTCAAGAAGTTCGACTACCGTAATAGGCAGCGGATGGTCAAGGAGGTGAATAGGGATATTCAATTGTCGCTGTTCCCTTGACATTTTTTAGCAGATTAATTATTAAGTAAAAAGCAGATTTTCAGATAAATAACTCTTAAAATATAAGTGAGAAATGAATATCGGTGACAAACGTGCCCAAATATGTGCCATGGGATTTATTCCGGTTGCGGCCTCGGTGGTCAAAAATATGCCGGGTGTGGAAACGATTCAGGTTTCAGGAGAATGGACGCCGATTCCGGTCTCTTCCGGGGAGTTCAAGGAAAAGAACGTTGCCGGGGAATTGACGGAGCAGGAGCTGAAAGCGGTGGTTACTGATACGGGAGCCTTATTTTCCAATTCGCTGCGTGATTTGCTTTGCCGGGAGGGACTGGTCCGCTTGAAATTCACCAATGGTACCGAAAGGGTGGTGGGAACCGACCAGTTCCCGGTAGTGGTGACGCTTCAGGAATCTGGTTCTCCGGCAGCCTTTACCCTCTCTTTCAAGCGCAGCAGCCCTGAGCCGGCCAAAATATTGAAGTCCTTTTAAGCAGTTGGTGCCATCGTACCTTTGTATCGGATTAATAAGGTACAAAAGATAATGGCATTTTCAAACTTATATAGTGCAGTCTGCCGAGGCAAATGGTTCGTTTCCTTCCGCGAGGTGGAATCGAACTTGTTGCTTGTAAACAGACTGTTGGAGCATGGCATAGACAATCAGGATAATAGGATACTTGCCGACAGAGAACCAGTTCCGTTGATGATTGCGGCAGCGGGCGGCCGAACGGCAAGGCTTTCCGGTGGTTATGCTGACGCTCCCAAAGGCAGTACGGCTATTATTCCCGTTCATGGTACCCTGCTTAAATACGGTACCTATTGCAGCTATGGTACAATGGAGTATGCCGACCTCATCCGCGAGGCGGCTGATTCCTCGAATATTTCTTCTGTTTTATGTGACATCGATTCCGGTGGCGGTGCAGTGGATGCCATTGCACCGCTGGTCGATGCCATCCTTTATGCGCGTGGCAAGGGCAAGGCAGTGGTGGCTCATTGTGACCTCTGCGCTTCTGCCGCTTATTATGCCGCTTCCTATTGCAACGAAATCATTGCGGCCAATGAGGTGTCTGCCGAGTTCGGCAGTATAGGAGTGATGATGAGTTTTCCGGATTATGCCAAGTATTATGAGAGTGCAGGCATCAAGGTGCATACCATCTATTCCAACCTATCCGATTACAAGAACGCTCCTTTCGAGGCAGCCAAGAAGGGGGATTATGCTTCCATCCGTGATGAGGAACTGGACCCGTTGGCCCGCGACTTCCAGGAGAACGTCAAGAAGAACCGGGGAAATTGCCTGAAGCTGGAGACTGAAGGATTGCTTCGTGGCCGGATGTTCTATCATAGGGAGGCGTTGGAAGTGGGGCTGATAGACGCTATCGGTACCCAGGACTATGCCGTACAACGTAGCCGTGAGATTGATTCGGAAATGACAATAAACAATTATATCAACTCTAAATCATAGAATTATGTTTGCAAAAGTGATGAGCGTAGTGCTTGGTTTCTTGGGCATCTCTGCCTTTGCCAAGGATGAGAAAGGCAAGTCCATCCTGCTCTCTTCTCAAGAAGAGGAACTGAAGAACAAGTACGGTGCCGTATTCGTCGAAGCCTTCAAAAAGGACCTCGCCGAATTTGAGAAAGACGGCAGAAATGCTGAAAGTGCTGTGACTGACGAAGTGAGAACGCAGCTGGAGGAGGAGCGCGACAAGAATGCGAAGGAACTTGCCGAAGCTCGTAAGGCTTTGACAGAACTGAGAGCCAAAGTGGAAACGCAGGAGAAGGACATCGCCTCGAAGGATGCCCAGATTGCCAAGATGACCAAAGAACCTGCACCGGATGCGGGGCAGCAGGTTGCAGGAGACAAGAACGAAATGGGTAGCAAGTTCAAGCCGGACATGAGCCTGGCACATAACCGTTATTTGGATGCCGCATTCAAGGGAGCGGCATATAGTGGCAACTCGACCATTGAGACTACCGAGCTTCAGAAAGAGTTCGGCAAGTATGTCTCTTCCGAGAGGTTGGAAATTCTCAAAGGGCTGATGGGTACCACGGAGTCTACCAAGTACATGTCAACCCTGGTGACGGACAAAACAGAGGTTCGTGCGCAGCAGGCTGCCGTTGATTCTGTTCTCCAGCAATTCGTACCGAAGTGGACGCCTAAGGGCAAATCGAAGTTCACTCCGTTGACCATCAAGAACTACAAGTGCAAGATAAACGTTCCCATCACTCCGTCGGACATCATGGAGGACATCCTCGGTTATCTGTATGATGAGAACCTGAAGCCGGAAGATATGCCGGTAGTCAAGTATATCTTGTATCAGCTCATCTTTCCTAAACTGGACGAAGAGCGTGAGGTTGCTTTGGCGATCGGTGAGTTCAAGGAGACCAGTGCCGTTAAAGATGGGGATGCCGCTACGGATGCCAACGATGTGATGGATGGCTATGTAACCCAGCTCAAGAAGCTGAAGAAGGCTAATAATGATAAAATTACCTGGCTGCTTGACGGTGAAAAGCTGGAAGACGCGACCTTACTTGCCCAAATTGACAAGGCAGTGAGTGAGGTGAAGCCGCTGTATCGGAAAAAGACCATGTTTATCCATGCTGATCCGGATCTGGTGATACGTTACAGCAAGGCATACCGTAAAAAATATCCCTGGCTCAAGAATGAGGACGGTGAGAAAATCAGGGTGGATTTCTCCAGGTTCATGTTCGCACCGCTTGAGGGCATGCGCGGTACCGGAGCCTTCTTCATTACGCCGAAGGAGAACTTCAAGCATTTGCGCAGCCGTGACCCGCAGAGCGCCAAGGTTTGGATGCAGGGTGAGAACTACGACGTGAAGATATTCGCGGAATGGTGGGAAGCTGTCGGTTTCTGGCTGGCAGAAGCTATCTTCGCTTATCTGCCGCCTGAAGAAACAGACAGCTCTTCTGAGGCATCGTCCAGTTCTTCTTCCAGTTCCGGTGCAGGTGTTTAACTATATTAATATAGGAGGTACATATATGTCAGAAACAACATATTCAATGGTGTCGGTGCCCAAGAAGTCATCGAATGCCGGACGTCCGAAAGGGAAGAAGTCCTATATCGAGATTTTCCGCTGGGAAGACGTCAAGACTTATACGCGTGATGAGAAGGGAGTAAAGGTGACGGCATTTGAGATGATGCCAGGTAAAAAGCCCATAGCGGTGTATGCTACGGACTCCACCATCAACATCTACCACTCCAGCGAGGGAGAGGATGATGCACGTGGGTTCATCCACCATGTGGATTATGAACATCCGGGTACAGAGTTGGAACACGATGAATTCGTGAACAACAATATCAATGAGAATCTGGGGGCAATCGTGTTCGGTTGCTCTGGTGAGGATGCGAAGATTGCCGGTACGCCGTGCACTCCGCTGAAGATGACCAAGGCCGATTCCCAGGATAACAAGGAGGGTGACAAGAATACTATCAATTTGGCAAGTTCCTTACGCGGAGGTACTATCGGTCACATCGCCAAGAGCCTTGTACCGGCTACGGACAACGAAGAAATCAATGCCGTTTTGGGATTGGGCGAAGCGTCGTCTTCTTCCGGTGGTTCAGGAGTTTGATTCATTTCTGTTTTAAAGGTTGGTTATTGGAGAGAGGCGTTTGCAGTGCATTCGCCTCTCTTTGTGTCCTTTTACGAACTATGTGGAGACAATAATTTTGTATCGGATTAAAAACTTTAAATTATGGCAACAAAAAAGAAAACAGCTAAGACCGAGGATGTGGCCGTAGAACTGAAACCGGTAGAAGAGAGTGTGGAACAAAAGGATGTGCAGGCCGTCGATAAGGCGGTGGATGCGGTGGAGGAACCAGCGCCGGCGCGGTCGGTTCAAGACCATGTGACAGTGGTTATTCCTTATTGCAAGGAGTTTGCACAAGGCAAGGAACTGCTTTTTGCACTGCGTTCCTGGCAGAAGAATGTACGCTTCGGCATCAATGTGGTGGTAATCGGTGACCGTGAAGATTGGTTCAGCGAAGAGATTACCTTCATTGAGCACAATCGCGTCTCTGACAATGCACAGGTTGATACGCTGGCCAAGCTGAAAGTGGCTATGGAATCGCCCGAAGTGACCGGACGTTTCATCTGGACCAACGATGACATCTATGTGATGAATCCTATCGACCTGGCTCATGTGGCGCTGCCCAAAGTCAATGGAATGCTCGTTCCGCTTAGATTCAAAGGGCTTTATGCCGAGAATATGAAGCGGACGAAGGAACTGCTGGAAAAGAGTCAATTGCCTTGTCTGAATTATGGTACGCACACACCCATGTTGTTGGATAAGGGATGTCTGGCCGCCATGTTCGAGCGATTCCCTGAACTGGAGGAGGGGGGCTATCTGTTTACTTCCGTCTATTATAATTCTCTTCCTTATCCGACACAACCCGTATATCTCAACTGGCCGACAGACCAGGTGTTGCTGCCGGTGGTTTCACAAAAGCCGGATGAGAAGAAGGTACTCGACCTCTTATCCCGCAAGATGTTTATGAACAATGCGGTATCAGGGTATTCACCATGGTTGGAAAAGTTTTTGGAAGGGGTGTTTCCGGAACCGTCGGACTTTGAGGGCTGAAGGGCATTGCCGGAACCGTCATCACGGAAAGGACCCGAGTCTTTCCGTGATGAGTTTCCGTTTCTCAATGCCCCCGGCTGTCCGATGGAGTTGGAGGCACTCGCTTCCCGCAAGTTCAGCAAATACCATGCCTATGTGCGGTTACATGCCAGGCTGAGGGATTGTACCTCCCTGCAGGAGTGCGCCGATGTCAGCCGCCAGGTGATTGACAGCTACATGGATAACCGTATGATATGGCAGGAACTGAACTATTACAAGGAGCATCACGCTTTATTGGGTAAGCACCCGGCTTTTGCGGAGTTCCGTCGCAGAAGCGAGTTGCTTCATCTTCCGGTCAAGGAACTGGTACGACGGCAGCAGCAGGTCCAGAACAATATCTGGCGGGTCAAGTCTGAGTTGGCCAAGGGTGACAAGCCGCATCTGGATGTTGTCCGTCGCGAACGGTTGGCAGGGTATGAAAAGGAATTGGCCGACATTAACAGATTATTGGAATGAGCTATTACTTCAATCTTGAAGAATTGCGGCAGGAGATGTCTGATTCCCGCTTCTTTTCTCGTCGGTTTGAAACCATGCTGACATTCAAGCTGAACAGTTTGAAAGAGTTGTGTGGGCGGCTTCCACGGGAGAATGAGGCGTTTTTCATTGAGACAAAGAAAAGCTTTACGGCATTCACTTTCATTGTTTATCTGATTAAGAATGCCGGGCAGGTGAGGCACTTGTATATAGCGACCTATTCCACCAACGAGCGTATCATCAACGCGTTGCTCCGTTGGCGTGAAAAAGGGTTGATTGGCAGTATTCATCTGCATATATCGGAGACCATCAAGTTTCGTATGCCGAAGATATACGAGAGGCTGATGCTGCTCCATCAGGATGGAGAGATAGAGCTTTCATTTGCATGGAGCCACAAAAAGATTACCTGCCTGGACACATCGGCAGGTTTCTTTGTGGTCGAAGGCTCCGGCAATTATGGCGAGAATGCGATGGAAGAACAATACGTATTCCTTAAAAACAAAGAAGTGTATGAGTTTCGTAGCGGACGAATTGGTTAAGTGGCGTGACAGCCCGGCATGGTATGACCGTATCAACCTGGACGAGTTCGAGCGGTTGGCGGGTATAGGCTATGAGCCGCGGCAGATTGCCATGTATTACCATGTACCGGAGAATGATTTTCTCTGGTACTTCAATTTGGTAGGCTCACCGTTGAAATACCATTATGAACGCGGGCAACTGCTTCAGCGGGCCAAAGAGGGGCTGGCTATGGCCGCCAGTGCGGAGACCGGTGACAATGTGACCCAGGCACAGCGGTTCGACAAGTTCCGTCAGGCGACCGGGTACTGCAATTCCATTAACAAGATATTTTATGACGATATAGGCTGATGTTTGATAAATCTTACTTTGAGACCTTGCAGGATTACCTTGCCTCCGGCTGCACCATGGAGCTGACGGCCGAGGAACTGGATTACTACAACGTGCTCTATGCACTGGTAGGCATTCAGCGTAAATATGGCAAGGATAATGCCGTGGCTTTCCTGATGCACGAACCGTTTAATGTGGAACGGATGCGCGCCCGACAGATGTATAGTGAGGCCATTAATCTGTTCTACCTTTGTGATACCATTGAGAATGATGCGCACCGTAACATGATGTTTGACAACCTAATGAAAGCGGCCCAGGTGGTACTTCAGAACGCCACCAGCGCCAAAGATATGGAGGTGTACGGTAATCTTACAGTGCAAGCGGCAAGAATCAAGCAGTTGGATAAGCCCGACCCGATAAAGCCGAAGGAGATGGATGAGAAACCGATCAAGGTCTATGACCTCGACCCGAATGCGGTGGGATTGCCTTCTGCCAACCGTAACCTGCTCGCGGCGCAGATTGACGGTATGCAGGATATTCCTGCACGGGAGAAGACCCGTCTCAAGAGAGATGCCAATATTATTGATGTAGATATAGAAGAGATGCTCGATGACCAGGAAGAAAAAACTAAAGATTTCGGATGAGGTGGAGCTGCGCTATTCCAACTGGATGGCGCAGCTCATTGCTGTGATGCAGCCCTGGTCGCTTTATTGGATTGCCGGGCGTGCATCTGCCAAGACGGTGCAGGTATTGGCGGAACGGGTGCAAGAAGTGGCGCAGGATTGTCCGGGCGCTCCGTTCGCATGGGTGGCCGATACGTATTCGGATTTGCACAAGAATGTGGTTCCCTCGCTGGTGGACGGGTTGTCAAAGCTGGGGTGGGAGCAGGGCATCCATTATGTTATGAACCAGGAACCGCCGAAAGAGTGGCGCGACCGCATGTACAACGTATGTTCTGATTGGCGCAATACGATGGTGTTCTACACCGGCTTCAATTTTACTTTCATCTCTTTGGACCGTCCGGCCATCGGTGCCGGTCGTTCCTATGTGGGGGTGTTTGGTGATGAAGTGAAGTATTTCCCGGAAGAGAAGTTCACGAACTTGCTGAAGGCCGTGCGTGGGTTCCGGGTCAAGTATGGTGATAGCGTATGGTACCGCAGCCGTACACTGACTACTGACATGCCGAATCCGAATCACCTGGGTGAATACGACTGGATTCTCAAGCTGGCCAAGCAGAATGACAAGCGGAAAATCCTTCTCATGTTGCAGGCCGGCTTTGTCTATAACGAGACGAAAAAAGAGTATGTGGCGGCTATGCAGCGGTACAAGGAATTGAAAGATGCTTTCCGGAAAGACCGTTCATTGCAGGCCAAGCTTGATACAGCAGAACGTTCCATGGTGCTTGCAGGCAAGAACATGAAGCGCTGGGAGGAGCGCTGGATTAAGACACGCCGGGGCGTATCTTTCTTCTTCATCTCTTCCTCCTATGTCAACGTGGATGTACTGGGTGAAGACTGGTTCAGCGATGAATTCGCTGAAGGACTGGAAGGTATTCTTTGCAACATCCTTTCCATCATCCCCAAACTGGAGGCAAGCCAGATGTTCTATTGTAACCTCTCGATGAAGCACTTCTATGCGGACGGATTCTTGAATGAAGTGATAGAGCAGCATCCATTCGGGTGGGAGCAGGACTGTACGGTGCTCCGATACTTGGATAGGAACAGACCGCTTGAAGCAGGCATGGATTCCGGCAATATGCTTTCCATGGTGTTCGGGCAACGTAGTGGGCGTGTGATGCGTGTACTCAAAGAACTCTATACATTGCCGCCTAACTCCGTGCGTGAGCTGGCCGATAAGTTCCTCTATTATTTCAAGCCGCACAAGCGCAAGATACTGAAGCTTTATTATGACCGCTCCATGAACAACTACAAGGGGCTGGGTGCGGATATGGCCACACAGATAAAGAAGAACATCGAGACGGATGCGGAGGGCAGGCGTACGGGATGGCAGGTACAGCTGATGAGCTTGGGGCAGGGCAACATCGGTAGCAATCTGGAATACCGGTTCTTCATGGACTTGCTCAGCGGTAACTTGGAGCGCACGTTGTTTACACTGTTGATTGACCAGCACAACTGCCCGAATCTCAAGTCGGAAATGGAGGTGACAGAAACCAAGGTGGCTACCCGGCCGGACAGCTCCAGTGTGATAGTCAAACAGAAGACCGGAGATAAGCTGCCTGCACATAGATTGCCTAAAGAATCCACCAACCTGACTGATGCCTTGAAGTATTTCATCCTGCGCAAAGAGATTATCCGCACCTGGAGGATGGGCCGCAATGTGTCTGGTGCCGCTTCGGTGTGACATTTCTTTTCTGTTTGCTTTGGCTCTGTTGTCCGTGAGGATGGCAGGGCCTTTCGTTTATGGGGGAGGCCGAAGCGGGTGGGATTGGGAGCATCGGGTACAAATTGTAAAGGTTTTGTCATATTTCCGAATCTGAAAGGGCGCTTGCGACCGCAAATCACCGACGGCGCGGCTCGGGCAGCAAGCTGGCTCATCCCTACAACAGAAGTTGCAGGGATGGGTTTTCTTTTTGGTTTTCAAGGAGATGGATTTTTGATTAGGGTGTTTCTGTACCCAAAAATGCCCCATTGAGAGAAGAAGTCACCCCGATACGGGGTGGGCGCGCGAAAAATCCCGTTATACAAGTCTGGTTTAGGTGCCGGTGGCGGTATATCCTATGTCAAACTTGCATAACGGGATTTTTCGCGTCTTAGCGGTAGAAAGCGGTGCTTTCTGTCTGTTTTTATGAAACGCCCCTCCATCTGGAAGGGCAGAGCGGTAAGCGTTCCGCTTGGCGTACCTCCGTTTCTTTTCCGCAACTCCTTTTCATTTCCTGCATCTCTGTATGCGGTCAGGTAGTCTTTTGAGTCCGCAAATGTAGGGCACCGGTCTGACAAGCAAGGTCGGGCGTTGTCCGCTAAAAAATCTCCAGCCCTACGGGTAGTATTCAAGCCTTCGGTTTTAGTCGGAACCTTGCGGAATGTCATCCTCGGCACCTCAATTATTGCGGCATCAAAAGGCAACCATACCGCACGTCATACAGACACGCCGGAATAAAAAAAAAGTCGTTCCGGGAAACGGAGAAAATTAAAAAAGGCTCCACCCGACGACTCCAGAAATCCAGAATAAATTAAAAACTTACAGTTATGGCAGCAAAAAGAAACATCCCCGAAGCATGGAAAAATCAATGGTCTAAATTCATGTTTAACTTCTTTGATTACTTGCCTACCAAGTACGAGGCTAACAAACGGGAGTGGTCTATCCGCAGGATGATATGGGATTTTAAGGACGGGAAGCGCAGCGCGTCTGTGGCGGAACTTGTAGCGAAGAAGATGCGCGAGCAGTTCGGTGCGGAGGTTTGCAACGTGACGTTGGTCTGCATACCAGCCAGCAGCGGAGAGAAGAACGAAATCAGATACAAGGCTTTTGCCGAAGAGGTGGCACGGCTGACGGGGTGCAGGAATGCGTACAAAGCAATTACCATTGAGGGTGGACGGCTTGCCATCCATGAGACGAAAGCGGCCAAGACGGTGCAGACGGTGGAGGTCATCAAGTTTGACAAGCGTTTTTTCAAAGGTAAGAAATGCCTTGTATTCGATGATATACTGACGCAAGGGCATAGTTACGCACGGTTTGCGTGTGCGCTTGAAACGCTTGGGGCAGAGGTTTTGGGAGGCTATTTCTTAGGTAAGACAATTCTTTTATAACAACTTAATCCATACACTTATGAATACTCTTTTTGATAACGATTGCCGCTACATGAGCGACAGTGAACTGATTTACGAAATCAGCAACAACAGACAGATTGTTTCGGACATCGAACGCAGCAACGAAATGATAGACCTTGAAAAATTGTTTTCCTTTTTGACTCCTGGACGCAGGAGGGTAGCCGTGGCAGCCGTGGAGATGTACAAGAGACAACTGTCGCAGCAGGTGGAACGTAGGCAAATAAGGATGAGCAAAGACGTATACGAACTGATGGAGCCGTTGATAGGAGATTTGCCGAATGAGGAATTTTGGGTCGTGTCTATAAACCAAGCCGGACGGCTTATCAAGAAAGTACGCATATCGGTAGGCGGCATTGACCAGACTTCAGCGGATATAAGGCTGATTATGCGCGTGCTGATTGATACGGGGGCAGTGCAGTTCGCAGCGGTGCATAACCATCCGAGTGGCAACAGCCGACCGAGCAATGAGGACAAGAGGCTGACGGAGCAGCTTAAAAAGGCGGCAGGGTTATTCAATATCACAATGATAGACCACGTGATTATAACGAATGGTGAATATTACAGTTTTGGCGATGAGGGGCTGATTTGACGGAGGGGTGCAGGGCGCACCCATTCCGTTTGCTCGCATGCTCGCAAACGGAATGGGGCCCGAAAAGCGGAATGACTGGTCGTGTTACCGTTCCTTCAACCACGGAGGGGAATAAAATGATATAAAAAATAATATCATTTTTCTGCCCGATAGTTTTGTGAATGATATAAATATTTATATCTTTGCAGAGTCAAACAATAACAATTCACAAATGAAGAAATACAAAGTCAGAGAAGTAATCAAGTTGCTCGAAGCTGACGGATGGGTGAAGTTGAAAGGCTCTGGGGGTGACCACCGGCAATTCAAGCATCCTACGAAAAAAGGCAGGGTGACAGTAAGAGGTCATGAAAGTGAGGTATTAAGCCAATTTTTATTAAACAGTATTTGGAAACAAGCGGGGTGGAAATAACACCCTGCTTCAAAGATAAGGAGAAAATTATGGAAAAGATTAAAGTTAAGGTTGACTGGTGCGATAAGAATTTCGGTGCAGTTACCGAAGATGATGTACTATGCGGCATGGTTGTTGCTACTTCCAAAAGTTATGAGAGCCTGATGATTGAACTATCTGAGGCTGTCCGTGAACATGTGGAAGGACTATTGCAGGATGGCGAAACGCTTCCCGAGTGGCTTGTTAGCGGAGACTATGAATTTGATGTGGAATTGGGAGTTGCCGCACTGCTCCGTAAGTGCGAACAGTTTACCTCCTTGGCTGCCATATCCCGTGTCTCTGGCATTAACCAGCAACAGCTTTCCCATTATGCCAGTGGGTTGCGTGTTCCCCGCATTGAACAAAGAAGACGCATTGTGGATGGTATTCACCGTATTGGAAAAGAGTTTTTATCCGTTGTGTAGTTATTGTTTGACAGCGTATTATACAATGTGATTTTCGAAGGCTTCCATGTGATGTGGGAGCCTTTTTTGTTACAAATCATGAAGGAGATTTTGATAGATTTCAGAAGCGGAGCAAAAAACTCCGTTTCATTTTTGCCGTTACAAATATTATTCCGATGTTTGCAGTGCCCTAAACGTAGTGAATTTGTTACCAACATGAATCCCTTTTCAAAACGTAATCCGTAGAACCGGGTTAAGGTGTCACTATACCTTTGGGCGCGTTTTGAGAAGGGATTCGCCATTTATGAACTATGGAAAAGACAATACTATGGAACTGAAAGATTTTATAAAAGCTACAATAAAAGATATTTCTAATGCTGTCACAGAATTGAATGAGGAAATGAGTGATAAAGGATTACTTGTTAATCCTATACCCGAGAACCATCAAGATGGGATGGTGTATTCACAAGATGGACGTTGGTTGCAGAAGATTGACTTCAATGTGTCCGTTACTACATCGGAAAATTCTACAAAAGAAGGTGGATTGAGAATTTGCGTGGCAAAAGCTGGTATTAGTGAAAATACTACAAATGAGGCAATAAGTTCATTGCATTTTCACATAACGGTAGCCTTACCCACGTGCATGGGGTAATTCGAAGTACTCAGCTTGTCCGGTGGTGAGGTAACGGTAGAGGATTTCCGAGATAATAAGAGGGTGTAACTCCTTCTTGGGAAAGAAGTTCTTGTACCAACCAAGTATCTCTATAGCTTTATCCAAACAGTATTTGCGAAGTTCTATTTCGTTCATAGCGGATGTTTTTTGCAAAAATAGCATATAAATGTTTGAATAGGAAATTATTAATTAAATATATGGAAAATAAGGATTATAGGGTGGTTCTTGTCATTGGGAATGGATTTGATCTTGATTTGGGATTAAAAACAAAGTATAATGACTATATGAATAGTGATTATTTTGATAGAGCACATTCTATTAGTGCTTATGTTCACTCTGACAAAAAAGGAGTTAATTTATTTAACTATTTAAAGGAAAAAGCTTCTGATAATCATAATTGGATTGATATTGAAAAAGAGCTTGCTGATTTTGCAATAGTACGAAAAAGGCCGGCTACTGATTTAGAAAAGAAATCTTTTTTTGCATTGCAAAGCAGTCTGTGTTCCTATATTAAGGATATAAATTATCAGCATATTGATTCCTCTTCTAAAGCTATTCGTTTGCTTAAAATATTAAAAGAATATCCTCTATTGAATATTATATCTTTTAATTATACAAATTTAAAACGATTGGAACCTCAGATTGGAGCTATTAAAGCTCCAATAGATTATGTACATGGTAGTGTCTTGGATAATTCGATTATTTTGGGGTTTGAAGATACATTGGAAATTCATGAAGGTTTTTCTTTTATGATAAAGACATTTAGTTCATATTATAAATCACATAATGTGAGGAAAAAACTTTTGGATGCTGACGAGATAATATTTTTTGGGCATTCTTTAGGTAAAGTAGATTATCACTATTTTGAAGATTTGTTTAAATATCAGTCTCAACCTGAAAGAGCAAATCAGAAATTGAGGCTTCGGATTTTTACTAAGGATGAAAATTCACGTATTAGCATTTTGTTAAGATTGAGAGAGATGAATAATAAACGGACTGACTTACTGTATGATTTATGTGATTTTAAAATATACAAAACAGAAAATGATGGAAAAGAAATAGAGCAATATTTTCATGAATTGAAAGAAAGATTGACTGACTTGGAAAACGGATAATTTGTTAACAATGAGCACTAATAAATATATATTTCATTTAAATTGTATTATAGAATGAGGAAATGTTTGTTTTTGATGCTGATGTTCATCAGTATGGGAGTAGTAGCGCAAAAACCTTATAAAGTATTCTGTGAATTAGTTGGTACGGGAAAACTTTTGAGCAATAAGGTCTCTGTTACGATTGATTTTGGACAAGAAACAAGTTTTTGGACTGGAGCGTCTAAACAACATTTGGTTGATAATAAAGGCAAAAAAATTCAATTCAACTCAATGGTAGATGCTATGAATTATATGGGAAAACGTGGTTGGGAATTTGAACAAGCCTATGTAGTGACGACTAATCAGCAGAATGTGTATCATTGGCTTCTGAGTAAGGAGGTTACTCAAGATGAATCGATAGGTGAGGGAATTAATACAAAGCAGGATTTTGATGATAATCAAGAATCTAATAAATTAGAGGAATCTGATAAAAAGAAGGATTCTCATAAAAAAAGACGGAAAATAACAGATGATGTTTATAACTAATGATATGGAAAGCGGAGCAAAAAACTCCGCTTTTCTTTTGTTGTTTCAAAATAAACTCCCATCTTTGCAGTGCATTCCATTTTGAATAGGCGGAGATTGTTCGCCAACTTTTGCCGTTGGCATTTTTTATGCCTATGGATCAACTATAAGTTCCGACCCCCGTGTGGAGCGTTAATGCGCCCACTGCCTATTCAAGGTGGAATGCAACGGGAAAGCGGAACTTTCTTTGTTTATAAGTTTTTCCGATTTTTTGGAGAAGGTTCCCTTTCCCGTCTTTAATAACATATTGTTTCATTTTAATTGCATTCCAAAATGAAAGAACTAACTATCGGTACGCAGTCCGTACCTGCTCCACACATATCCGTGGGCGAATCTGTTAATGCTCTTACCGAGCAAGTGAATAACCTCCAACGCAAGTACTACCGCGCTTTGGCTCCCGACTGCGAAGTCCAGACCGAAGCTGACAAATGGTATTTCCGTGCCATCGGCTGGACGTGCGCCAGCCTGGTGTTTCCGCCGCTGGTCATCGCCGTTGCATTGTGCGTTTATAAGGCAAAGAAGTGCCGGAAAGGGGGTGAGGTATGAAAGAGACTTGGATTATGAAAACCGTAGCTGTCAGCAGCAATGGAGCAAAAGAATCAATATACAATCTTGAATGTCAGTCGAGCGACATTACACTGGAAGAACTCAAAAACCTTGCCAAGTTCTTGAATGAATATATTGAGAAAGAAGAGAAAGGGGGGAGCAATGAACGAGGCCGCAAAGAATAGCAAGAATATATACCGGATGGAATATCAGCTTGAGGTCCCGGTATCAGCAGGGTTGAAACCATTGTTCCAACAGATTGAAGAAATACGGTCTGAATTGGGTATAGAGCCTTCGGCTGATGATTTCTGTGTGTTGTTTCCGCATGAAAAAAAATATATTCAATATTGTGCCAAGGCTTTGATATATTATTCTCGAGAGGATGCCTTATTGGTTCTGACTGGAGGCATGAGCGAAGAGGATTACATCATGCGCCATATATGTTCGACTACAGATGCTGACGGCAAGGTTCTGACGCATGAGGATGGTGGTCTGGATGACTTTGCCGTAGAGGATATTTTCTAAGAAACATTTTTTTTACATTTGAGAAGCCGGTGGTCCGTGATGGATAGCCGGTTTTTTTGTGTCCTTTTTCGGATAAGTGGGCTGGGGTACTTTTGCAGCATGGGAGCACATGCAGAACGATTATCGCAAAATAATAACCGCAGCAGCTGGTGGAACAAGAAGAACCGGCTGGCTGATAGGTTTCCGCTGGACATCACGATAGAGGGTGATACCGGCATTACGCAGCAGTTCGAGCGGCAGCAGGATGCAAAAGCGGTTGCGGCATTCAACGGTCGGATACGCGCCTGGGGTAAGAAGGTGAACGAGGCGTTGCAGGCGAGCGTATCGAAATGGATTGATGAAGATAAGAAGCTTTCGGCATCCATCAGGCAGAATTACCGGCATTGGGGCAAGGTGCCGGCCAAAGGTGAGGAGATTACGAGCATCGGCTTCGGATTCAATGCCGATGGGCTTTATGTTCATCTGGGTGTAGGCCGTGGATATAATATGGAGGGTGGTACACGGGTAATCACCAAGAAAAGCAACAAGGATTGGAACCGGGAGCCGAAACCTTGGTTTAATCCCGTGATTGAACAGCATATACCGGAACTTCAGCAGATAGTGGTGGATTATTGCGGTTCGCTGTTCATTAATACAACGAGAATTTATATCAATAGATAGTTATGAGTGAGATAAAGAAGATAGGCAGTTTCAGTTTTGTGGATACGGCTGCCGGGCAATATGCCATTAACATGGACTGGAGCCAGAGCATGAGTCAGTTCTTTAATGCTGGCTCGCAGGACTGGGACGGTGACCCGGTATCGGTGGCCGGTGTACGTGTGGTTCCATGGGGCCCGGACAACAATATGCCGAATGCCATCCGTGACTTGCTGGAGAAGAACAACCTGGGTCCCGGTATTCTGGACCGTAAGGTGGGGTTGCTGTATGGGCAGGGGCCGATGCTTTACCGGGTGAAGATTGAGAATAACGAACGCATCCAGGAATGGATGGAGGATGCCGAGATTCAGGAATGGCTGGATAGCTGGGACTACAAAGGGTATATACGTGACAACTTGGTTGAATACACGCACATGAATGGGCATTTCACCAAGTATTATATGGGCAAGGGAGTGCGTATCGGCCGCCCATGGGTGCAGCGATTGGAGTCACTGCACAGCGAAGAAAGCCGTCTGGTGTGGCCGGAGAATGACAGCCGTAGGCTTGAGGATGTCACGGAATACCTCACCGGTGATTTTGATTCCTTCAAGAGCCGCACGTTCCGCAAGTACCCGGCTTTTGACAAATGGAATCCGACCCGGTACGAAACAGCCATTAAATACCATTGCATGCGGAGCTTTGGCCGTAGTATGTATGCGATTTCCTGCTTCTATGGGTCGGTTCCCTGGCTGGAGAATGCGAACAACCTTCCGGAAATTATCAAGCATCTGAATGAGAACATGATTGCAGCCGCTTATGTGGTGCATTCTCCGCAGGAGTACTGGAACCAGAAACATGAGCTGATTATGGCCATGCACGAGGATTGGGATGAGACGAAGATTCAGAAGGAAATGGAGCGGCTGAAGGATGAATTGACCGAAACCATCGCCAACGTGATGGCTGGCAAGAAGAATGCCGGCAAGTTCTTCAGCTGTGTCGACTTCGTGGATGCCGACGGTAATGCCCAGAGCTGGAAGATAGAGCCTATCGAGATGAACATCGACAAGTACATCGAGGCGCAGGCGAAGATTTCACGCATAGCGGACAGTTCCACTACCAGCGGTTTCGGACTTTCTCCGGCATTGGCCAACATCATCATTGACGGCAAGAGTGACAGCGGCAGCCAGATGCTCTATGCATTGAAGATATTCTACGGGGCTGACACGCAGATTCCCGAGGATATCGTACTGGAGGCAATCAATGATGCCATCCGTATTAATTTCCCGCATAAGAAGGGGATTTTCCTCGGTATTTACCGGAAGGTTATCAACAAGGAAGAGAATGTATCGACGCCGGACAGAGCGGCAAAACAAGTATAGGCATGAGACAGAAGGATATTGAATTCCCGGACTGCTGGGAGGAGGTGAAGCCGTTGGAGTGGCTGCACCTGCTGAAGAACCGGGAGAAGCTGATGACGAAACCGGGCATCAGCTTGCTGGACGTGAAGCGCGAGTGGTGTGCGTATGTACTGAAGAATAGGGGATATGTCTTCCGTTCAAAGGTGCAGGATATGCTGCTGGTGGACCATCTGGCCGAGACATTGGCATGGATGTGGAGAATGGAGGGAGACGCTGTGGTACTGGCGTATGACTCGACCGTGAATCTGATACCGGAATGGCGCTATCTGCGCGGTCCGATGAGCCATGGGGCGGATTTGGCTTTTGGTGAGTTCCGTCATGCGGTGGCTGCGGTCAACAGGTATAATGCCGGACATGAGCCGGTAGACTTGCAGGCATTGTGTGCCATCCTCTATCGTCCTCCGGTGGAGAAAAAAGGCTGTGTAGAGCGTGAACCCTTTCGTGAACAATATATGGGCAGATACATGGGGCTTGTGGAGCACATGCCGGTGTGGATGAGATGGGGGATTTATGCTTGGTTCTCCTACTTCTGTGAATACTTGTTTTCCGGAACTTTCATCATTGACGGACTGGAACTGTGCTTCGGACCGGTATTTTCCCGTGGAAGGGACAAGGATGCCCGGCAGAATGATGTGCAGAGCCTGGGCATGAACTCGATACTCTTTTCTGTGGCCGAAAGCGGAGTGTTCGGCAATGCGAGGGCTACCGATGATACGCTGCTGCTGCGTGTGATGATGAAGTTGCTCGATGACAGGCAGCGGGCAGACGAACTGATGAGGAATCTAAAAAAATGATGTTATGATATTCAACAAAGACGGCCAAGGTGCCAAAGAATTGCGTGAGTTGACCGCCAACTATTACGCTAACAATGATTTCACCAAGGTTATCGGTGAGATAGAGCTGGCTACTGAAGAACTGGCGCAGTTGGTCGGTAGCAAGGTGATAGAACTGGCAGAGAACTATTATCTCAATCCGGAGAAAGAGGGTACTGATACCGGGATTGTACGCAAGGTGCAACGGCCGATTGCGCTGTTGGCCACATTGCGGCTGTATCAGAAGAATGACCTCAGCCATGAGGATGACGGGCGCAAGTTCAAGGTGGCTACCGATGGCAGCGAAAAACTGCCCTGGGAGTGGCAGTTGGACCGTGATGACGCGCTGCACCTCGAAGAATACTACAAGGCGGTGGATATGCTGATTCGTTATCTGAATGACAAGGAACTGAAAGAGTGGACGGATAGCGACATGTATAAGTCTACTCAGATGTTGATAATCCGTAATGGGGGTTCTTTCGATACCTATTTCCCGATAAATAAGAGTGAGCGTATGTTCCTGCTGCTTCTGCCTTTCATCAGAGAAGCCCAGCAGTTGACGGTGAAGCGGGCATACGGTGCCGGTTGGGAGGCACTGCTTGCAGAAAGCTCGGTACCGGAGACGGACGCGCATTTCGCAGCATGCAAGGCGGTGGCGTTACTGGCCATGAGTATGGCGCTTCGTCGCTTGTCTCTGGGAGCGATACCGGGGGGAGTGATCCGCAGGTTTGTGGCAGAAAGCGGTATGAATGCAAGTGAACCGGCATCGCTCGATGATGTGGAGCGTGTGGCCGGATGGATGGCAGACGATGCTGCCACTTGGATAGATGAGATGAAGCGGGCGCGTGACGGTAGTATGACCGATTACGAGCTGCTGCCGAAAAATGACCGTAGAAACAAATATTGTCGTTTATGAATGTGATACAGAGACCCAGGGCACGGGAGTTCTGCGCCACCATGCAGGACTACATCATTGACACGGATGTGACCATAGCCTTTGCCGTAAAATATGGCGGTAAAAAGATACTTGATGAAGAATATGTACCGGATGCCGACAACCTGGTACGGATTCGTGGGTTAGGCAAGTTCTGCGAATTGGCATTGTGGGGCGTGTGGTGTCTGGACTATGCACCGCAGAGCACCGCTTCGGGGACGTTCACCTTCCTTATCAACGAGACAGAAGACGCGCAGAGCTACGTGATGTTCAGCCGGATGCAGACCCGGAAGGATGCCGCTTCTCCGGGAATACTGAGTGAGGTGGCTGCCAAGGTGACACGTATGGGGGCCAAAGAGTATGTGAGTGGTTATCCGCAGAATGGAGGATATGACATAACGGCCTTTTTCAATGACGGCAGCCAGGAGAGCAAATCATTCCCGGTATCTTCTTCGGAGCCTTTCACGGTGGATGTGAGTCCGGATACTGTGCTTCCCGGTTTTTCTAAATCGGACATAGCCAGTTATACGGTGGCCATGCTCGGAGGCTCCATGCAGTTTTACGTTGATGGTACAAGGTATGTGGATGTATGGTGTTTCCGTTTCAAGAATGTGTATGACATGCCTGAGACTTTAACGGCTACCGGTGAACTGAAACTGACCGGAAACAACGAGAGTGATGCAGCAGCCATGTACGGGGTACAACGCAAGTTCGGTGTCAAGGTTACTGATGAATACACGGTCAACTCCGGCAGCATCATGCTACAGAGTGATTATAAATTATGGCACAACATGCTGAATGCGCAAGAAGTGGAGATTCTCGTGGATGGCGAATGGCTGCCTATTGTGATTACGAAACAGAAATTTGAACGCTCCTTCAGGCGCAGTGTATTGAAAGCGGTGGAGTTCAGCTTCACCATGGCGAATCCTGAACAGAATAATTTGATAGGGCTATGATAAATATACAGAGATATAGGGAGATGCTGGTAGAACTGAAAGAGCGCGTCAATAAGGTCAGCCGGACGAAGATTGACGGGACAGTGATTGCCGTCAGCGAAAAGCATCTTGTCAAGAAATTGAGAGACTGTACGGGGTTGATGCTGTGTGCCAACTACCCGGATGCAGTGTCGCAGGGCAATGAGGATAATTATCGGGAACGGAATAGCTTGTTGTTGTTCCTGATTGAGAAGGTTCCGTCGGGTCAGGAGACCGACGAAGAGGAATTGCTGCATTATGCACGCATCCAGCAGGTCATGCAACTGCTTAAAACCAAACTCCGGGAGATGGATTTCTTTTGTGGAGAAGTGGAGGGGGCAGAGAGTATGACAGTGGAGTGGGAGTACGATGTGTTCGGCGGCTGGAACGGAATGAGTATAGGACTTAACTTGGTTGATTATGACTGAATTGTTTATTGACGGTGTGCAAGCCGTACTTCCGAAGGATTTTTCCATTCAGGTGAAACGTGAGAATCCGTTGATTACCAAGAATGGAGAATATACCTACGAGATAACATTGCAGCTGACTAATGCTACCAATGCGGAATTGTATACGCATTTGAACCGGTTGAACAGCGTGCAGGAGGTGAAAACCAAACGCGCTGCCATATTGGTAGCTGACAATAGGGTGTATTGCAACGGTACGGAGATTATTACCGGTTGGACCGATGATACGGTATCGCTCCAGATTGCGAGCGGCAATTCCGAACTGAATTATTTTGTCGGCGGTGACTTGCTGATTGGAACTCTGGAAATGAAGCGGACGGATGTACTGACGACGGATATGTTTCCCCATATTGAGAAAACCTATCCGGAAGTGGAGTATTGTCTGGCGCCGGTACTTGACCAGGATACCGGCAATATACACAACCAGTGGTGTGTCAAGGCAGAGGCAGGTGCAGATAACCGGAATTTGGGTACGGATGATATGTTCGATGTGACACCGCAGCCTTATTTGTGCGCTTACATCAAGGAGCTGATGAGGGCACTCGGATATGGGTTGACGGAGAACCAATTGGAGAATACGGTATATAAGGATGTGTATATCTGTCATACGGTACCGACGGTATTGTGGAACAAGATGTTGCCGGGCTGGAGCGTGAAGGATTTCCTCGAGCAAGTGGAGCGGTTGTTCAATGCTGTATTTCTGGTTGACAACCGCAAGCGTACGGCCAGGCTGTTGCTGAGAGGGAACTATTTTACCGGAGGCACTTCCGTACATGTGCAGAATGTAGAGGATGTGTATGAGGTGGAGGTTGAAGAGCCGGATATTGAAGATCCTGCTTTCTCGAATGTAGCATATAAGGTGGAGGATTCCGAGTTCTGGAGATGGAATGTTTTGCCGGAGGCGGTTAAAAAAGGGGCGAAGAGAGAGAATATCCCGGAGGATATACCGACCGACATGCGAAGCATTACGGGATGGTTCAGTGACGAATCCCATAAAAAGCCGGATACTATCTATACACACGAGGCTGATGGCAAGGAATATGTGTATCTGCGTGACTGGGTGGATGAGGATGGAAGACGTTCGTCTCCGGTGTTTGTCATGGTGGATAGATTTGCCGGCATTGAACGCGAAGGTGTTTCCAATACCGTAGAACTGGAGATGGTTCCCACAGCTTTTCAAAGTGTTGGAATCAACTATTACGGCGGTGGAGGAAGGGGAGAGGACACTACTCTTTGGATTTATCTTCCTTCCTTATCCGGTAATGGCAATGCAGATAAAACAGAGCCGGCACTGAGTATTGAAGAGCAAATTCAGAATGGCGGAGGAGAAGAAACGGAATCAAAACGTGGTATCTGCCTGGCACTCTATACGGGATTGCAAGGCTTAAGTGTCGTGTACAATGGCGTCTCTATGAAATATCCGGTTCCTTATATAGATGAATATACGAAAAACCATACATCCAGAGATGAGTCTTGGTGGCAATATGTTAGGACAAACAGTATTGGGGCAAGTTTGTGCCTGAATGTGCTTGACGGGTTGCTGTATCAGACTAACTATGATATTGACTACACCAAAGCGGTGAAGGTCCAGAGCCATGACCCGAATGTATATGCCGCTCACCAAGTGTTTGAGATACGCAACAAGCGATATGTCTGCAAGGAGATGGAATTCACATTGGATGCGTTCGGTCGTAAGGGAGCTTGGACCGGTACGTTCTATCCCATCCGTATCAGCGATACTGAGGCTGATGTCCGGTGGATATTGGCTGATGGCCGTTGGCGTGACGGAGGGGTGTGGCTGGATAATGGCCGTTGGCTTGACGGATAACACTTTTTGTTCATAAGTGCTGGCCTGGTAGTCCGTGATGGATTGCCGGGCTTTTTCATGTCCTTTTTCAAGGTGACGCTTGAAGATACCTTTGTCCTGGATTAATAGGTAAAGATATGGCGGTTAACATACAAGACTTTAGAATGGCAATCCGGATTGATAATTCGGAGGCGAAAGCGAAGTTTGACGAGACCAAACGGCAGATTGATGCTGTCAAGGCTGAAATGGCGAAACTGCGGGCAGAAGGGAAGGAGAATTCAGCGGAATACAAGGAGCAGAAAGAGAATCTGGATAAACTGAATGCCGCGCTCGCCGTTCAACGTATAGAGGCTGGAAAGACTGCATTGTCTTACTCGGAATTGCGCAAGGCTGCGGCTTCCCTCAAGAGGCAGATGGATAATGCCACTCCCGGCACGGAGAAATGGAAAGCGCTACGGGCTGATTATCTGCTGACCAGACAACGGATGAGAGAGGTGGAGGTGCAGGCACGTGATACCCGTTTTTCTCTTTCCAAAATGGCGGATGGGGTTAACAAGTATGCGGCTATGGGGGCAGGAGTTGTCGGCACTCTTACCGGGATAACTCTGACTGCCCGCAAATGTGTGGATGAATATGCGGAGATGGAGGAAGCCGAAGCGCAGGTTATCAAGTACACCGGTATGACCCGAGATGAAGTCAAGGGACTGAATGAAGAGTTCAAGGAAATAGATACCCGTACAGTGCGTGAGAAGCTGAATGCTCTGGCCGGTGATGCTGGTCGTTTGGGGATTACCGGGAAGAAGGATGTATTGGAGTTTGTCGATGCGGCCGATAAGATTAATGTGGCACTGGGTGAGGATTTGGGGGATGATGCGGTGAAGAACATCGGCAAGTTGGCACAGATGTTCGGTGAGGACCAGAAACTTGGGTTGCGTGGGGCGATGTTGGCTACCGGTAGCGCCATTAATGAGGTGGCACAGAACTCCAGTGCGGCAGAAGCATACCTGGTAGGATTTACTGCTCGCGTGGCAGGGGCAGCGAATCAGGCGAAGGTTGCTCAGGGTGACATTCTGGGATATGCCTCTGTACTTGACCAGAACATGCAGCAGCAGGAGATGGCGGCGACGGCTTTCCAGACGCTGATGATGAAGATGTACCAGGAGCCAGCCAAGTTTGCCAAGATTGCAGGGCAGAGCGTGGAGGACTTTACCTCTCTTATCAAAAAGGATGCGAACGAGGCGATACTTCAGTTCCTGGATACATTGAATAAGAAAGGAGGACTTGACCAGCTGGCACCTATGTTCAAGGAGATGGGGCTGGATGGTGTCCGGGCTTCTGGTGTCATCAGCACGATGGCCGGCAAGATAGATGACATTCGTAAAGCGCAAAGATTGGCCAATGATGCGTATCGCGACGGTACCAGCATTATTAATGAGTTTAATGTACAGAACAATACGGTTCAGGCGGGGTTGGATAAGGCGAAGAATAACTTCAAAGATATACGGGTGGAGCTGGGTGAAAAGCTCCAGCCGGTGATGAAGTACATGATAACGACGGGCGGTCTGACGGTGAAGGGATTGGGAACTATGATTTCCATCTTATGGAAGTACAAGGGGGCCATTGTTGCAGCCTCGGCTGCTGTTGCTGCCTATACATTGGTCGTAAAGGCAGACACTATGGCCAAAAGCTTGTGGACCACTATAACCAAAGGCGCTACTGCCGCAGCGTCATTGTTTAACAAGACATTGAAGGCTAATCCGTTGGGACTTGTAGCTTCGGTATTGGCTGGTGTCGTATCATATCTGGCTATATTCAAAACCAGGACCAATGAGGCGACTGAGGCTCAAGAAGCCTTGAATGCCAAAATGGAGCGCTATGAAACGCTGATGGGACGTATTGCTGGTATAAAAAGCAAAGCCGATAATCTGGATTTGCTGGATGATGACCAGAAGCAACGTACACGGAGCGAGACTGAAGCAGCCATCAGCGAACTTAAGGACCGCATGGCTGAAGAGATGGCGATTCACCGTAAATGGTTCCAGGAACAAAAGGCGGAAAAGATGAAATGGATTGGCGATGACAAGTCTTTGGAAAAGGCGGTTATCGGTGGGTTAAAACATCAACTGCAAGAACGCTTAAAATTATATGGTAGCTATGCTGTAAAGAAAAAGGAATTGGAAGCGATTCTTGCAAAGCTGCCCGAACAAGAAGTAGATAATCCGGTACCAGAAGGAAACAGCAATGAAGTAGATGATAATGGCCTTGACAAAGAACTGAAGGCCCGTGAAGAGAAGCTGAAAGAGGGCTATAATGCAGAGATAAATCTGCTGAAAGAAAAGCTGCTGAATGAAGGCATGGCACAGCAGGAATATCAGGAAGAACAATATAAGGCTGAAATGGCTTATCTCTGGAGCCGGAAAGCTCTACTGGTGGAGTATGGCAAGGACTCGTCCGAAATCCAGGGGCAGATTTATGACAAGATGATTGCAGAAGCAGACCGGTTGACAGAAGCGTCTAAGGAGGCCGATAAAAATGCCCAGTCTGATAATCTGGCCACTATTGACGAAGAATATCAGTTACAACGGACTGCATTGAAGCAAGCATATATTGCAGGTGACATCAAGCGGGAAGCTGATTACTTGGAACAACTGAAGGATTTGGAATACCAGTACCTGGAGGAACGTAGAGATATGTTGGCGGCCTATGGGGAAGATATATCTTCCATTGATGCAAAATTGCAGGATATGGATTTGGCAGATGGCAAGGAAAACAAGAATAAACAGCGTGAACAAGGTTTCAAGGAGATAGATTCCACTTCTTCCTTTTCTCAGAAAAACGATATTCTTCAGTCAATGTACGATGCCGATTTGATAACGTATGAAGAATATCAGGCTGAGAAGACCCGTATTGAGGAAGAGTATGAGGATGAACGGATGAAATTAGTTGGTAAGGCTTTTGACATTATGGGCGATGCAGCTTCTACATATAGCCAGCTTGTAGCCAATATGCAAAATCGGGAAATTAGTAAGATTGAAAAGAAATATGATAAACAAATTAAGGCAGCACAAAAAGCAGGTAAAGACACCACTAAACTTGAAGAAGAAAAAGAAGCTGCCATTGACCAGATTAAAAAGAAATATGCTGATAAGGAATTTGCGGCAACTATAATGCAAGTAATAGCTAAGACTGCACAAGCAATTATGGTTGCGTGGACTGCTGGTCCCATACTTGGCCCTATACTTGGGGGATTGGCTGCAGCTCAAGGTGCTGTTCAATTAGCCGTCGCCAAGCAGCAGCGTGATGAAGCGAAGGGGCTGAAATCCGGTGGTTATGTGGATGAGTATGTGGAAGGCTATACCAAGAACGGTAATCCTGATGATGTGGCTGGTGTTATTCCGGTACATAAGAATGAGTTTGTGGCCAACCATGAAAGTGTGGCCAACCCGCATGTGCGCCAGTTCTTGGATGTGTTTGACATTGCACAGAAAAACGGGACTATCCGTATGCTCAACACGACGCAGATATTGGAGCAGGTTCGTACACGTAGCGGCAAGTATGGCGGTGGTTATGTTGATACGAGTGATTACTCTATGGCGTTGTCATCCGACAAAGGTAACGTCTTGTCTGGCTTGACATCGGAACAACGCTCGCAGATCGTGAGGTTGTTGGTTCGCAACAATGAGTTGCTCGAAATTCTCGCAAAAAAAGAATTGGTGGTTGATTCCCGTAAGGTACGTGATGGTATAAAAAGGCTCGAAGTCCTGGAGGACAATGTCAGTAGGTAGTGTCCTTTTTTTATGGTACCGGTACAGATAATTTTGCAACATGAATGTATTCCAGGCAATAGATGAAATGAGGCAGTTGTCCTCCGAAGGAAAAAGCTTTTCTTTTTCTTTCATGAGTTATAGTTATGAGCGTCGCAAAAGCGATGGGGTCATAACAGTGAATAATGCACGTCTGCGTAAGCAGAGCCATAAAGAGAACAATAGGTTTGCTGATTATATGCTGAATTTTATCAATCTGGATACCATGGAATATGGCATGTGCTGGCAGCCTCTATTGCTGTCTTTTAATGATAATGAACTTGAATTGGGTTGATGGATACCAAGTTTGAAAATATAGTACCTTGGAATGGCTCGAATGATACCGGGCGCGATGTTCGCTTAAAGTGGGAACGAAACTTTAAGCGCATAGCGGATGCCTTGAAGGAATTGTCTGATACGGATAAGCAGATTATAAAGGATATTTTAAAAGAAATAGATAAAATATTTCTGCATAAGGATAAAGAGGACGGCACAAATTATCTGTTGAAGTTCGGCGAGTTTATCGACTCTATGGTCGCGGGCAAGGGTGCCGGAATATTCCCTGACGGCCGCGCGCAGTTTGAACGCCTTGAAGTCCGCGATTCCCTTACTGTCCTTGAGCTTATCTTCAACCGTCTCTCTGCCATGGAGAGCGACTATTCCTTCTCCGAGTCCGGTACCATCGAAAGTGTATCGCAGCTTGAAGACGGCACATACAGCCTGAAGATGAAGAAACGGTGGGATAACGACTTTACTGCACTGGCAGAAAACGATGTTGTATATGGTGTTGTCAATGACCTTGCATCAGGTGGCGGCAAGTATTATACCTCCTGGCTACGTGTCTTGCATGTTGACATCTCAGCCAATACGATCAACGCTGTGATGTACCCTGATAGCGAGGTGCCGGGTGGCAAGAATTATCCTCCTGAGCCGTTGATGATATTATCACACCGTGGCAACCCGGTTGATGAGGAACGGCAGTCCTATTGGTATCTATCTTCTCGTGAGAAGTGTATCTGTATGCTCGATGGCGTAACGAAACCCATACTGGAAGAGAATAACTATGCCATCATCATAGGCAAGTTAAAACAGTTGTCACTGTTTGACAACCTGCCTATAAATTATCGCCATAGTTATATCTATTGCCGTGGTATTGCCTTACAGGACATCCTACGTATAGATTACCAGGGCACCCCAATCCGCACCGAGAACAACCGCGGAAAATGGAGTGCAAGTGAAGCGGTCAGTGACCCGTATAAGTCAGAAAAAGAAACCTACGATGCGGTGTATCATTATGGCTGCAAGTGGATGTGCCTGGTGACGGGCGCCACGGACGAACCCCAATATGGTTCCGCATCCTGGGCAATGATCGAGGGCAATCCGGATTTCAGCATCGATATAGAAAGTTCCAATGGCTGGTACTTCGATGCGGAGCGTTTTGCGACCACCCTCACCATTACCGGTGAGC
>OBVB01000112.1_pt1 | contig 108891 bp, 83 predicted proteins | sample 1475891 | NCBI WGS metagenome assembly OBVB01 (sample SAMEA2579943, study PRJEB22360) | human gut metagenome | biome: human gut; feature: human-associated habitat; material: faeces | place: Denmark | collected 2008/2010 | reverse complement strand
GGGGTGTTTGGGGTACCGGGGCAGGGGCCCCCCCGCCCCCAGCCGCTACAGCGCCGATAATGGCCAGTATCCAGAGGATGCAGTTTCTCTTCTTTTCATCCTCTTCTCTCTTGTGGATCAGTTCATTGATCCGACTGGTGTTCATAAGTTCCTCCATACGGCTTAATGCTTCTTTTCCCATGGCATCCAGTCTTTCTCTGTCAAAACGATTCATGGCATATCCGTCCTTTCTTGCAGTAACGGGAAACCCTGCGGCTGTGTCTGGTTTGCTGTCCTTATGCAAAGCCGCCTGGCTGCCCGGCGTCTGGCTATTTATATTATATCATGAAATACAGCTTTTTACTATCCCATTTCTTTTCAGTTGCTCCAATTTAAATTTTTTTCAGTTTTGCAAAGCAGGCCATCATTTTTCTCTGACCGCTGGTGTCAAACTCCACTGTCACTTCATAATCTCTGGCTCCGTCTGTGATCTTCTTTACTGTGCCGTCACCAAAACGGTCATGACGAACCCGGTCTCCTTCCTTATACTCTAAAGTTTCCGCCTTCTGGACGGTGAATGTCTTTCCAAATCCTGGATTCTTTCCAAATCCAGCTTTCGTTCCCTTTTCCAGTCCGCCGCCGGTACTTTCTCTCCTTAAGCCGCTGCCGCCGGCACCTTTGCTCCCGCTTCCAAAATTTGCCGTCTTTGAGGCATAAGCATTATACCCCTTTCCAAAGGTACTCACCGTCCCGCTTCCAGGCTGATTCCATGGCAGCCCTTCCTCATCAGAGCCAGGCTTCATGCCCGAAACGCTATAACCACCGGTAAAATATGTATTTCCAAAGGTGCCGCCTGTTTCATTTCCCAGAGCCGGTTCCAGCCGTTCTTCCCGCAAAAGGCCTGCCGGAATCTCTTCCACAAAACGGCTGACCTTGCAGTATCTGGTCTCTCCATGGATCATGCGCTTTCTTGCTGCCGTAATCACAAGTTCTTTTTTCGCCCGGGTGATTCCCACATAGCACAGTCGGCGCTCCTCCTCCATATCCGTCCGATCATCTGAAGAAATCGCCATCATTCCTGGAAACAGGCCGTCTTCCATCCCTGCCAGATATACTTTGGGAAATTCCAGTCCCTTGGCGCTGTGAAGCGTCATTAAAGTAACTCTGTCCTCGGAGGAATCCACATTGTCGATATCAGCCACCAGCGCCACCTGTTCTAAAAATTCATCTAATGAGGGATACTGGGCGTCCTCCTCATAGGCCGCCGCCTTGCTGATCAGTTCCTCAATATTTTCCATACGGGTCTCTGCCTCGATCTCGCCCTCGGACTGAAGTTCCTCCTCATACCCGGTTTCCTCCAAGATAGCCTCTATCAGCTCCTTAATGGAATACTCCTCCGACTGTGCCATGGAGCGAAATCCCTCGATCTGTGCCGTAAAACGGCCGATCTTCTCCACCGCCTTTCCAAGCCCCGGCACCATCCTGGCGTTCCCAAGAGCGCCGTAAAGACTCATGCCATGCTCCGAGGCAAACACCGTCACTTTTCCCATAGAGGCAGCGCCGATTCCCCGCTTTGGCACATTGATAATCCGAAGAACCGACAGATCGTCGACTCCGTTGGCAATGGTCTTTAAATAGGCAAGAATATCCTTAATTTCCTTTCTCTGGTAGAAATTTACTCCCCCTACCAGCCGGTAAGGCACATTGTAAAAAATACACCGCTCCTCCAAAAGACGTGACTGGGCATTGGTGCGGTAAAGTACCGCCTGATCCTGACAGGGGCAGCTGCTGTCCCGAATCTGTCTTGCAATGTAATCCGCCTCATCCCTTGCAGCCTCAAACTGTTTAAAGAGAATCTTATCTCCTGTACCATTAGCCGTCCACAGAGACTTCTCCTTTCTTCCCTGATTGTGGCGTATCACACCGTTGGCTGCGTCCAGAATATTCTGGGTAGAACGGTAATTCTGCTCCAGCTTAATTACCTTCGCTCCCGGAAATGTCTGCTCAAAGCTTAAAATATTTTCAATATCCGCTCCTCTGAAACGGTAGATCGACTGATCATCATCGCCTACCACACAGAGATTGCCGTATTTAGAGGCCAGAAGGCTGATTAACTTAAACTGAGCCGTATTGGTGTCCTGATACTCATCCACCATGATGTAGCGGAACCGTTCCTGATAATGCTCCAGAACCAGATGGTTATTCTGAAATAGTTCTACCGTCTTTACAATGAGATCATCAAAATCCAGCGCATTGTTCTTCTTAAGCTGATTCTGATACTCCTTATAGATCTCCCCTACCTTCTTCTGACGGAAATCCTGCCCTGCGTTTAAAAGAAATTCCTCCGGCGAGATCAGCTTGTCCTTGGCAGAAGATATAATGGACAGTACCGACCGCTCCTTATACTGCTTCGTATCAATATCCAGCGTTTTAAATACCTGTTTCATCAGTGTTTTCTGGTCATCACTGTCGTAAATGGAAAAGCTGGTGGTATATCCCAGATTTTCAATATAACGGCGCAGGATCCGAACACAGGTGGAATGAAAGGTGCTGACCCAGATGCTTTCTGCCCCAAAGCCTACCAGGGCGTCCACCCTTTCTCTCATCTCACCGGCCGCCTTATTTGTAAATGTAATCGCCAGGATATTCCAGGGATTGACCTCTTTTTCATCAATTAGATAGGCTATTCTGTGCGTTAAAACCCTTGTCTTTCCCGAACCGGCTCCCGCCAAGATCAAAAGCGGCCCTTCTGTGTGAAGCACCGCCTCCTTCTGCATGGGATTTAATGTATCATAAATGCTCATACTGTATACCGCCTTTTTCTTTTCATCACTGCCCTTATGGACAGATATCCATTATAGCATATGTCCTATTCCTGGGAAAGACCTTTCGCAGCTCTCATTTTCTTCTTGCTATCTGGTTTTCAATACTATATAATATATACAGCAATATAACATCATGTGTTAAACCGAGGTGAATATAGATGCGATCAAATGATGAACAGCTGGCCGGCCTCCTTTCCTTTTTAGAAGCCCAGACCCATGTAAAGCCGGAGGAGATTCCCAATATTGACCTGTACATGGATCAGGTTACCACCTTTATGGAGGAGCATTTAAAGGACTCCAAGCGATACGAGGAGGATAAGGTTCTTACGAAAACCATGATTAACAACTATGCCAAAAATAACCTTCTCCCCCCTCCGGTCAAGAAAAAGTATTCCAGAGATCATATGCTGATGCTGATCTTTATTTACTATTTTAAGAGTTTGCTGTCCTTTCACGATATCGAAACCTTTTTTAAGCCCATTACAGCAAAGCATTTTTCTGCACAGGGAGTCTCTGATCTGTCCCTGGAGGACATTTACCATGAGGTTTTTTCCCTTGAAAGCGAGGAGATGGAACGCCTGAAAGCAGACGTTTCCGCCAAGTTTGAGCGGGCCATGAAAACTTTTTCAGATACCCCCGCAGAATCCGAAGATCAGGAGTATCTGCGTCTCTTTTCCTTTGTATGTGAACTGTCCTTTGACGTATATCTGAAAATGAGGCTCATTGAGCGGATTGCCGATCAGCTGCGCAGGGACGAGCCTCCTGTGAAAAAAAAATAATGATTTGCAGCCGTCAAAAAGACCGTCCCGGTCACGGATGGATCCTTCACATCCATCCGTGAAACCGAAACGGTCTTTTTGATGATACTCCTTCCTTTGCTGCAGCTTCCCTTCTATCTTTTTCTGGCGTAAGGCGTATTCTTAAGAGGCAGCTCTGTTTCAAAGATATGGTTCTGTTTATAATAGGCGCCGGCCACTGCGGGCGCTGTGGGAATCGAGGTAATCTCGCCGATACCGATGGCACCAAAAGCCACGTCAACACCCTGTTTCTCTATAATCACCGTCTCCACCTCAGGAGCCTTGTCTGCGCGGAACAGCCCCAGAGTTCCATATTTCGCCGTGGGCACACAATCCTTTAATGGATACTGCTCTGTCAGAGCATAGCCGCAGCCCATGACAATACCGCCTTCTACCTGGCCCTGGGCACTCATGGGATTTACTACCTTTCCCACGTCATGGGCGCCTACCATTTTTTCAATGGTTCCATCCTCTTTTAAAATACACAGCTGGGTCGCGTAGCCGTACGCCACATGGGAAACGGGATATTCCACATCAGACCCCATCTTATCTGTTTTTGCCAGATACTCCCCGTAGAACTCCTTTCCATTTAACAGCGCTACCTCCTCTGACGTAAAGGTCACAGCTGCCGTCTCCGGGCTTTCCTTTGCAACCATTACGTTGGACAGGCAGGCGCTTGGCATTTCTCTGGCCTCGTATCTGCGGCCGGTGGCCTCAAAGAGGGCTTTTCTTAACTCCTTGGCCGCCCTCCTGCAAGCTTCTCCCGTTACCAGGGTCTGCCTGGAGCCGGAGGTAGTTCCTGAATCAGGCGCCATGGAAGTATTGGGCCGGTGGTATTCGATCTCATCCATGCTGATGCCTGCGCTCTCTGCCAGCATCTGTACCAGCACCGTTCCCACGCCCTGGCCAATACAGGAAGCGCCTGAATGGATATGAACCTTTCCGCCCTCTACGATGAGACGCACACGGCCCGTATCCGGAATTCCCACGCCTACACCCGCATTCTTCATGGCACAGCCGATCCCAACATAAGGATGACTGTAGTAAATATCCTTTACCGCCTCCAAGGTCTCTGTAAGACCTGTTGACGGATCGGCGATCTGGCCGTTTGGAAGGATCTGGCCGGGACGGATGGCATTTAAATAGCGAAACTGCCACGGATCCATACCGCACATTTCAGCCAGCAGATTTAAATTCATCTCTGTGGCAAAGCAAGTCTGTGTCACTCCGAAGCCGCGGAAGGCTCCTGCGGGCGGATTATTGGTATACACTGCCTTTCCGTCAATATCGATCACCTGGTAATTATACGGCCCTGCCGCATGGGTACAGGCCCTCTGAAGCACAGGGCCGCCCAGAGAGGCATATGCGCCTGTATCGGAGATCACCGTTGCTTTCATCGCGGTCAGACGGCCGTTTTCATCGCAGGCTGTAGTCATTTCAATGCTCATAGGATGGCGTTTGGGATGAATCAGCAGGCTTTCTTTCCGGGTCAGTTTTACCTTAACAGCCCGCCTGGTAATATAGGCAATCAGAGCGGCCTGATGCTGAACTGTCACATCCTCCTTCCCGCCAAAGCCGCCGCCTACAAGCATATTTTCCACGATCACTTTCTCCGGCGGAAGCCCAAGAAGGATGGAGGTTTCGTGACGGGTATCATATGTACCCTGATCTGTGGAATAGATCAGCACGCCATCGTCAAGGGGCATGGAAATGGCGCACTCCGGCTCTAAAAAGGCGTGCTCAGTCCAGGGCGTCTCATAGCGGCGTGTTACTTTATACTTAGAAGCAGCGATTACCTCATCCGCATTGCCTCTTACCAGATGCTCATGACTTAAGACGTTGCCGGAGGAATGTATAAGAGGGGCCCCCTCTGCCAGGGCCTCCGCAGGACAGGTCACCGGCTTTAATTCCTCGTACTCCACCTCTACCAGAGCTTTGGCCTGCTCTAAAATTTCCGGTGTCTCCGCGGCTACGATGCAGATCGCGTCTCCCAGATACCGGGTTGTGTCTCCCACTGCAATCATGGTATCCCAGTCCTGTTTTAAATGTCCCACCTTGTTCTTTCCGGGAATATCCTCTGCCGTCAGTACACACACTACACCAGGAAGCGCCTTTGCTTTCTCTGTGCGGATCGCCTTCACAATGGCTCTGGGATACCGGGAGCGCACGGCGCTTCCATAGATCAGACCCGGAAAATCCACCTGATCCAGGTCATCCACATATTTTCCTGTGCCCAGTACCTTTCCTTCCACATCTACACGATGAACCCTGCTGCCTACCTTAATCATCTTCTCCTGCTTATCCGGAGCCATATTCTCCCGCAGCATCCTGGCTGCCAGCCAAATGGCATCAATGATCTTTTTATAGCCGGTGCACCGGCAGTAGTTATTGCGGATAGCGTATGCAATTTCCGGACGGCTGGGATCGGGATTCGTATCCAAAAGTCCCTTGGCACAGATCACCATACCCGGAATACAGAAGCCGCACTGCACCGCTCCCGCCTCGCCAAACGCATATACATACACGTCCTTTTCCCTCTGGCTTAGGCCTTCTACGGTCAAAATGTGCTTTCCGGCCAGACGCCCCATCTTCTGTACACAGGACTTCGTCGCCTTTCCATCGATCAGAACCGTACAGGTGCCGCAGGCACCCTCAGAGCAGCCGTCCTTTACAGATTTCAGACGCAGATCATTTCTCAGCACGTCCATCAGTTTCCGCTCTTCATCAGCTTCCACCTCCTGGCCGTTGATCCAAACTTTACAATAAGAGCTCATAAAACCCCTCCACTTCTACACCCCACAAACGGATCTGTTCATCAGTTCTTGTTTTTGCCTCTGCCGGAGCCGCCCAGGCCATCCCGCAGCCTGCGCTGATCTGCCTTGGAACAGGGATCAGCCGGCCGGGAATCTCATGTTCTCTTGCACACTGCTCCATCTTCATGGCTTCTGTTGTGGTGCGAAACGTATACACTGCCTTTAACGTCTTTACCCTTGCCATGGGCTTCTCCTTTCTTTTATCCGTCCTGTTTTCAAAAATTGCGTTATTTCTTTAACATCTATTCTGTGTATCAGGCCCGGCGGGAACCTTCCTTCCCCTCCGGGCCTGTTTTGATCTCATCCTCTGCCCTGGCTGCCGTCTCTTTCTAAAATTCCCCCGGACAGCCCCTGTAATTACAGAATCAGATAGCTGTAATCGCAGATCACGGTCTCGATGATCTTTGCAATTTTCTCCGGCACCCGCTCATCGGCGGTTCCTGACTGATAAGCAAATTCATTTCCCAGAAGGCGCACGCGGCAGGCGCCGCTGTGTACATTCAGAACCGTAAAGCCCTGGTTGGCGCTGTCTGCCATATCTGCCTCATTGGCAAACAGGGTGAACTTGTCCATGTAGGGTGCGCTGTCCCATGGGCAGAAACTGCGGCAGTTTCCGCATTCGTTGCACATATAGTCCACATGGATAATCTGATGCTTCTCCATACCGGAAACTGCAAGAGCAATATTGGCGCGGTTGGGGCAGACCTCCATACAGTTTTCACAATAGCTGCTGCAGGAGAGACATCTGCTGCTGTCCGTCTCCGTCACATCCTCCTCTGCCAGATTCCCCTTGCGGTCCGCAATGGTTTTCTCATCCGACAGCTTAAACAGATCCTCAGCAAGTCCTTTTCCAAGGATTGCCTCCGCCGCTTTCCGGCCGTCCCGGATACCTTCTACTACCGTAGCTGGCCCGAAGAGGCCGTCGCCTGCTGCGTACACACCCCTGATGGAAGTTTCCAGCGTATCCGGGTTCACCTGAGGACGTTTTCTGGAATCCAGGGCAATGCCGTTTGCCTCATAGAAACCGGATGGAACCTTCTCACCTACGGCCGCGATCACCGTGTCTGCGGGAACCTCTATGATCTTATCCGTCTCTGCAACGCCCCGGCGGCCGCTTGCATCCAAATCGCCCAGAACCATTTTTTTACAGTAAAGCACGCCATTTTCCTGACGTATCGGAGAAAGGAGTTCTGCAAACTCGACGCCGTCCTCAAGGGCCATTGCCAGTTCCTCCTCATCCGCCGGCATATAGCGCCTCGTTCTTCTGTATACCAGAGAAACCTTCTCTACCCCTGCATTGCGCTTTGCAGCTCTTGCTGTATCCATAGCCGTATTTCCTCCGCCGATGACGGCTACATTTTTGCCCAGCTTTGCCTTTCCGTCTGTTGCCTTAAACTCTGCCAGAAATTCCAGAGCGTTAACCGGCTCGCCTGGCTCAAGCCTAAGCTCGCCGGGTTGAGAAGCGCCCAGGGCCAGAACCACATAATCATATTCCTTCTTAAGCGTTTCTATGGACTGAATCTCTTTTCCGTTTACCAGCTCTGCTCCCATGGCCTCTATGATCTTGACATCCCTGTCAATGGCGCTGTCAGGGATGCGGAAAGCCGGTATCACATTGCGTACCACGCCGCCCATCTTGGCTTCCTTCTCAAATACAGTTACCTTCATGCCTCCCCTGGCCAGGAAAAATGCCGCTGCCAGACCTGCCGGGCCGCCTCCTACTACGGCAGCCTTCTTGCCAGAGGAAACCGCCGGGGCCTTAAAATCCTCCATCACTGCCTCGTAACCGCCTTCTGCGGACTCCAGCTTGGTTCTGCGGATATTAACCGGTGTTTCATAGAAATTTCTGGTACACTTGCTCATACAGTTGTGAGCGCAGATAGTTCCTGTAATAAACGGCAGCGGATTCTTATTTAAAATAACCTTCAGCGCCTCCTCATATTTTCCCTCTCCTGCCAGCTGCAGATACTGGGTAATATCCTGATGGATGGGACAGCCTTCCTGGCAGGGAGCGATAAAACAGTCTGCCAGGGGCACGGGACGGTTTATCTTTCTGGAAGGAAGGGGCTTTACCGCCTTTACATGATGCCTGTCTGTCTTTGCCCCCTCTACCAGAGTTCTCACCTTTGCGGCGTCCACGCTCTCAAAGACAGGGGCTTTCTTTGCCGCAAACAGCCTTCCGATCTGCTCCAGCCTCTGGTAACCGCCAGGCTTTAACATGGTTGTAGCAATGGTAACCGGCCAGATGCCTGCATCCACGATCTTTTCAATGTTGAAATAATCCGCGCCTCCGGAATAGGAGATCCGAAGCTTTCCATCAAAATCATCTGCCAGCTTTAAGGCAACGGACAGAGACAGGGCATAGAGAGACTTTCCGGACATATACATCTCTTCACTGGGCAGCTCGTTCTGCTTTACATCCACCGGGAAGGTATTGGTGATCTTCACGCCGAATTCCAGCCCCTTTTCATCTGCCAGAGCCTGCAGTCTCTTTAACATGGGTACTGCATCCTCATACTGAAGATCATCTTTAAAATGGAAATCTCCGAATGCCACATAATCATAGCCCATCTCGTCCATCAACCGTCTTGCATAGTCATAGCCAAGAAGCGTAGGATTGCATTTAATAAAGGTATGTACCTGCTTTTTCTCAATGAGATATTTTGCAATCCGCTCAATCTCCTGGGGAGGACATCCGTGAAGGGTGGAAAGAGTAATGCAGTTGCAGACTTCAGGAGAGATCCCCTCCACATCATCCCTTGTCAGATTTTCAAAACGATCCAGATTATCTAACAGCCACTGACGGCATTCTGTGAAAATGGGAGCGCCGGAGGCATCCTTCATCCCCTCGATAAAGCGGTCGATCTTTTCTGTCTGAATCCCCTCAAGATCGTAACCGACAGACATATTAAACTGGAAACCATCCATAGAACCAAGGCCGTATTCCTTTGCCAGAACCTTGCAGGCAAACCAGGCCTTTACATACTCGTCATATGCCTGAGGCACATAAAGCTCTGTGGACCACTCGCAGTTATAGCACTCATCCTCTGCCCTGATACAGGGCTTGGATACAGGAAGATCCTCACCGTCTAACTTCTGTACGGTCTTTAACTCAAAGAAACGGCTGCCGGCCACATAGGAAGCCACAATATTCTGTGTCAGCTGTGTATGGGGACCTGCCGCAGGGCCGAAGGGAGTTTCAAGACTCCGTCCGAAAATCGTGGCTGTATTCTTCTGATCTGCAATAAAAGGTCTTTTGACTCCGAAAACGGAACCTGTCTTATGCTCCTTGATGATCCAGTCCATCAATTTTCCAAAAGGAATGGGTGTCATAATGTCGCTCATATTTTTCCTCCTTCTATAAAGTGTACGTCCCGCACCCTCCTGGTGCCTGTATTGCAGCCGTACACGGTACACGACCAGGTCCCAGCACCGGAAACATCCATTTTCCTTCTCTCGTCCGGCTCAGCCGCCCGGCCCCAAAAAGACCGGGGTGCTGCTTTCCCGCCGCCCTGTAATCGGCATCTGTCTTAATTTTTCATCCATACGTTTATCCGCGAATGAGGAGCATCCGCATTCCACGCTGTTTTTCTCAGCCGTTGATGGATTGTGCCAGCTCTGCGGCCGATTCTCTTACCTCATAGAGCACCTTCTCTTCATCAATGCCAAGCAGCTCTCTGTCCTTCATCAGCACCTTTCCGTTGCAGACGGTGGTAACCACGCTGCGGCCGGTCATGCCAAAGAGGATATGGCTGTTTACATTGGATGCGTTCATCGGCGTTCTGGGAATGTAATCCGTTATGATCACATCTGCGGCTGCACCTTCCTTTAAAACGCCCAGCTGCTTTTTAAAGTAGCGGTTGGCGATCTTTGCATTTCCCTCAAAGAGCATCTGAGGAACCTCGCTCCAGGCTGCATTTGCATCACAGAGATGATGCTTGTGAAGAACATTGGCTGCCTTGTAGGACTCTAATACATCCTGGGTATATCCGTCGGTTCCAAGACCTGTGAGGATGCCTCTGTGAATGATCTCCATGGTGGGAGGACAGCCGCAGGCATTGCCCATATTGGACTCCGGATTGTGGACTACCATTGTATCCGTTTCCTTAATTAAATCCATCTCATGGGGATTTACATAGATGCAGTGGCCCAAAAGCGTCCTGTTTCCCAGGATATTGCAGTCCATCAGCCGGTCCACAATGCGCTTTCCATATTTTCTTAAGCAGTGGTGAAGATCCTCGATTCCCTCCGCTACATGAATGTGGTAGCCAACCCCATCAGGCTTGTTGGCTGCGGCAAGCTCCATGGTCTCATCGGAAATGGTAAACTGCGCGTGCATACCCATCATCCCTGCGATCATATCCGTATCATCTGCAAGGGCATGGCGGATCCATCTGGCATTTTCCATCACAGATTCTCTTGCCTTGTCCATGCCGTCCCGATCTGAGATCTCATAACACAGACAGGTGCGCAGACCGAACTCCCTGGCCGCATCCTCGATGGCAAAAAGGCTGTCCTTTATCTCTCCAAAGCTTGCATGGTGATCAAATACGGTAGTAACGCCGTTTTTGATGCAGTCCATATAGGTTACTCTGGCACTCTGGCGGGTCTGCTCGTTGGTCAGATGACGGTCAATGGTCCACCACATACCATCTAAGATATCCAAAAAACCCCTGGGATCATATCCTTTGATACTAAGGCCCCTTGCCATGGCGCTGTAGATGTGCTCATGAGTATTGATGAAAGCCGGCATGATGACGCCCCCCTTCGCGTCAACAAACTCTGCTTTCGGGAACTCCTTTTTCAAGGTTTCCAGTTCCCCCACCTTCTTAATGGCAGTTTTGTCGATCACTACTGCCCCATTTTCAAAAAATGGCTGCCCGGCATCTCTTGTAACGAGACGTCCGTTTCCGATCATCAGCATATCGTACTCTCTCCTTTTTCTGTTGGTTTGATACCCTTATAGTAACACTATAAATAACCATTTGCAAGAGTAAAATACAATTTTTTTTAGTTGTTCAAAATTTTTTTGTAAAAACCTCTTGCATTTACATTTTTTTGTGCTATGATGGAATCATAAACAATGTGGCTGCACTTTAAAATTTTTTTATTGTATAAAGTAGCCATGTTTGCACCCTATCAAAACAATAAAGGAGGTAAGGCTATGGCTTACACATTAAATCTGCTGGAGCAGATGGCCAATGGCCTTGCAAAGCAGTTCGGGCCTGACTGTGAGATCGTAATTCACGACTTAAAACGGCACGATTTGGATCACTCCGTCGTTCATATCAACAACGGTCATGTGACAAACCGCAAGGAGGGCGACGGCCCTTCTAAGGTTGTCTTTGAGACCCTCCATAAGGATCCTGCTTTGCTGAAAGACCATGTAGGCTATCTGACCCGTACATCCAATGGGAAGATTTTAAAATCCAGCACATTCTTTATAAGGAATGAGGAAGGTACAGCTGTAGACTACATCTTCTCTATTAACTACGATATCACAGGACTGATGACCATTGACCGCTCCATCCATGCTCTCATTGATACAGAGCCGGAGAGCGGAACCAGACAGCAGCCGGAACAGATCGTCCACAATGTAAATGATTTGTTAGACTCGCTGATTGAGCAGTCCGTAGCGCTGGTAGGAAAGCCTGCCGCCCTGATGAACAAAGAGGAAAAAGTGACAGCCATTCAGTTTTTAAACGATGCCGGTGCTTTTCTTATTACAAAGTCAGGGGATAAAGTCTCAAAATATTTTGGAATCTCCAAATTTACCCTGTACAGCTACATTGATGTAAACAGCCGCAAATCATCTTAACCCCGCATTCTTTCCAGAATGTGCCGCACAAATTAAGGAGGATAAAGTATTATGGATCAGAAAATTCTGTGGGCGGTCAACCATATGCCGAAAACAGAAGATAAAAATCTTCCCATCATGGGATTAGAGGAGATCAGGAAAGCCCGAACCTTCCACGAAAGCTTCCCGCAGTACAGCGAGACTCCTCTTACAAAACTTCCCCACATGGCTTCCTATCTGGGAGTGAAGGAAGTGTATATAAAGGATGAATCCTACCGTTTCGGCCTGAACGCTTTCAAGGTATTAGGCGGCTCCTTCGCAATGGCCCGTTATATCGCAAAAGAGACCGGAAAAGATGTATCCGAGCTCCCCTACTCCGTCCTTACTTCCAGGAAGTTAAGAGAAGAATTCGGTCAGGCTACCTTCTTTACCGCAACCGACGGCAACCACGGCCGCGGCGTTGCATGGGCGGCTAACCGTCTAGGACAGAAAGCCGTAGTACATATGCCCAAGGGAACCACGCAGACCCGTCTGGAAAACATCGCCAAAGAGGGGGCTCAGGTGGATATTCAGGAAATGAACTACGACGATTGTGTCCGTCTGGCTGCAAAGGAAGCCGACGAGACGCCAAGAGGCGTGATTGTACAGGATACCGCATGGGACGGTTACGAAGAGATTCCTGCATGGATCATGCAGGGCTACGGCACAATGGCAATGGAGGCAGGTGAGCAGTTAAAGGCTCAGGGCTGCGAGCGTCCTACTCACATCTTCGTACAGGCAGGCGTTGGTTCTCTGGCCGGCGCTGTGGTAGGCTACTTTGCAAACCTTTATGCAGATAACCCGCCCACCTTCGTAGTCGTAGAAGCCGAGGCTGCTGCCTGCCTCTACAAGGGCGCTGCTGCCGGTGACGGCAACATCCGCATTGTAGACGGCGATATGCCTACCATTATGGCGGGCCTTGCCTGCGGCGAGCCAAATACCATTTCCTGGGATATCTTAAAGAACCATGTAAAGGTATTCATCGCCGCTCCTGACTGGGTAGCTGCAAACGGTATGCGTATGCTGGCCGCCCCGATAAAGGGGGACGCTCCTGTCACCTCCGGCGAATCCGGCGCCGCTCCCTTCGGCGCGCTGGCTGCCATGACTACGCTGGATGAATACGGGCAGCTAAAGAAGGAGATCGGCCTGGATGAAACCTCCAGAGTCCTGCTCTTCTCTACCGAAGGCGACACCGATCCCGACCGTTATAAAAATATCGTATGGAAAGGCCTGGACAAATAAAATTTATCAAACCAATTGCAAAAACAGGCGCTCTGAACACTTACAAATCAATCATGGAGGATATATCAAATGAAGCTGGATTACGGAAAGATCAAAGAAGCTGCACAGAATTATCAGAAGGACATGACCAGGTTCTTACGCGAAATCGTAAAGAATCCCGGCGAAAGCTGTGATGAGAAGGCCCATATCGAGCGCATCGCGCAGGAAATGAGAGATCTTGGCTTTGATAAGGTAGAGATCGATCCCATGGGCAACGTGCTTGGCTTTATGGGCACAGGCGAAACCATCATTGGCTTTGACGCCCACATCGATACCGTAGGAATCGGCAACCGCGGCAACTGGACCTTCGATCCATACGAGGGCTATGAAACTGAGACCGAGATCGGCGGCCGCGGCGTTTCCGATCAGTGCGGAGGAATCGTCTCCGCAGTATACGGCGCAAAGATCATGAAAGATCTGGGCCTTCTCTCTGATAAGTACACGGTTCTTGTAACGGGTACCGTTCAGGAGGAGGACTGCGACGGCCTTTGCTGGCAGTACATCATCAATGAGGACAAGATTCGTCCTGAATTCGTCGTTTCCACTGAGCCTACCGACGGCGGTATCTATCGCGGTCAGAGGGGACGCATGGAGATCCGCGTAGATGTTAAGGGCGTTTCCTGCCATGGCTCCGCTCCTGAGCGGGGAGACAACGCAATCTACAAGATGGCCGATATCCTTCAGGATGTCCGCGCATTAAACGAAAATGATGCAGCTGATGACAAGGAAGTAAAGGGCCTTGTAAAGATGCTGGATAAAAAATACAACCCTGAGTGGGAGGAGGCTAACTTCCTTGGCCGCGGAACCGTAACCGTTTCCGAGATTTTCTTTACCTCCCCCAGCCGCTGTGCCGTTGCTGACTCCTGCGCCGTATCCCTGGATCGCCGTATGACAGCCGGCGAGACCTGGGAAAGCTGTCTGGATGAGATCCGCGCTCTCCCATCCGTTAAGAAATACGGCGACGACGTAACGGTTTCCATGTATGAGTATTCCCGTCCTTCCTACAAGGGACTGGTATATCCCATCGAATGTTACTTCCCAACCTGGGTCATCCCGAAAGATCACAGGGTAACACAGTCTCTGGAGGAGGCTTATACCAACCTGTTTGGTGAGAACCGTATCGGTGCCAAAGAAACTCTGGAAATGAGAACCGCCCGCCCTCTGACCGACAAATGGACCTTCTCTACCAACGGCGTATCCATCATGGGACGCAACGGCATCCCATGCATCGGCTTTGGCCCGGGCGCCGAGGCTCAGGCACACGCACCCAATGAGAAAACCTGGAAGCAGGATCTGGTTACCTGTGCCGCCGTGTACGCTGCTCTTCCAACCATTTACTGCAAGTAATCCATATGCAATGTGCGAAACAGACTTCTCCCGTTGCCGCACAATATAAGGATTTCTGTCATCCGCAGTCCGGCAGCCCGGATCTGCGGAGGCATTCACTTTACACCCATTCTATCTAAAAATAAAGGAGAACAAAACACATGAAAACATTACAGGATTACATTGATAAGCTGAATTCCTTAAATTTCAAGGAGATGTATGAGAACGACTTCTTCCTGACCTGGGAAAAGACAGACGATGAGTTAGAGGCTGTGTGGACGCTGGCCGACGCTCTGCGTTTCATGAGAGAAAACAACATCTCCACAAAGGTATTTGAGAGCGGCCTGGGCATCTCTTTATTCCGCGACAACTCTACCCGTACCCGTTTCTCCTTTGCTTCCGCCTGCAATCTGCTGGGCTTGGAGGTTCAGGATCTGGACGAGGGCAAATCTCAGATTGCCCACGGCGAGACTGTACGCGAGACAGCCAACATGATCTCCTTCATGGCCGACGTAATCGGTATCCGCGATGATATGTACATCGGTAAGGGAAACGCATATATGCACGAAGTAGTTGACGCTGTTACCCAGGGTCACAAAGACGGCATCCTTGAGCAGAAGCCAACTCTGGTAAACTTACAGTGCGATATTGACCATCCGACTCAGTGTATGGCTGATATGCTGCATATCATCCATGAGTTTGGCGGCGCAGAGAACTTAAAGGGCAAGAAATTAGCCATGACCTGGGCTTACTCTCCTTCCTACGGAAAGCCCTTATCCGTTCCTCAGGGCGTGATCGGCCTGATGACACGCATGGGTATGGAAGTCGTTCTGGCTCATCCCGAAGGCTACGAGGTTATGCCTGAGGTAGAGGAGGTTGCAAGAAAGAACGCCGAGAAATCAGGCGGTTCCTTCCGTGTATCCCATGATATGGCTGATGCATTTAAGGATGCCGATATCGTTTATCCAAAGAGCTGGGCTCCATTTGCAGCCATGGAAAAGAGAACCAATCTGTACGCAGAGGGCGATTCCGAGGGAATCAAGGCTCTGGAGAAGGAGCTCTTAGCTCAGAATGCAGAACACAAAGACTGGTGCTGCACCGAAGAGCTTATGAAAACCACAAAGGACGGAAAGGCTCTGTACCTGCACTGTCTGCCCGCTGACATCAACGATGTAAGCTGCAAGGACGGAGAGGTTGAGGCAAGCGTATTTGACCGCTACCGTGATCCTCTGTACAAGGAGGCAAGCTACAAGCCTTATGTGATCGCAGCTATGATCATGCTTGCCAAGTTCGCTGATCCTGCAGATATCTTAAAGAAGCTGGAGGACAGAGGAACTCCAAGGGTATTCAAATAAACACTTCCAACTATGACTGAGCCGCCGGGCCGGAGCGCGTCTTAATATTGCTTTCTGTCAGACGCAATTTCAGATGAACTCCGTGTCCGGCGCTCTTTTTTTCTCAAAATTGATACGGATTGTCAGCAAAAACAGCCGGCAGCAGAGAAACCGGCGCAAAAGGGGTAAGATCACTATGGAAAATAAAAAGAAAAAACGGATTGTCATCGCCCTGGGCGGAAATGCCCTTGGAAACACACTCCCAGAACAGATGAAGGCTGTTAAGATCACGGCCAAAGCGATCGTGGATCTGATCCAGGAAGGCTGCGAGGTCATCGTAGCCCATGGAAACGGGCCTCAGGTTGGCATGATCAACAACGCCATGGCCGCGTTAAGCCGTGAAGATGCCAACCAGCCCAACACGCCTCTCTCCGTCTGTGTTGCCATGAGCCAGGCTTACATTGGCTATGATCTGCAGAACGCTTTAAGAGAAGAGCTTTATAACCGCGATATCTACGATATCCCGGTAGCTACCATGATCACTCAGGTCAGAGTCGACGCCGATGACCCTGCATTTGAAACGCCTTCCAAGCCAATCGGCCACTTTATGACAAAAGAACAGGCCCAGGCTGCAGAGGAAAAATACGGCTATATCATGAAGGAGGATGCAGGCCGCGGCTACCGTCGTGTGGTTGCCTCTCCCAAACCTGCCGAGATCGTTGAAATCGGTGCCATCCGCTCTCTGGTGAATTCCGGCCAGCTGGTAATCGCCTGCGGCGGAGGCGGTATCCCCGTAACCCGTCAGGGAAACCATTTAAGAGGAGCCAGCGCCGTAATCGATAAGGACTTTGCCAGCGAACTGCTGGCGGAAAATCTGGATGCCGATTTCCTCATTATACTCACCGCCGTGGAAAAGGTTGCCATTCACTTCGGAAAGCCGGAAGAAAAATGGCTGGATGAGCTTGACACGGAGGAAGCGAGAAAATATATTAAAGAGGGACATTTTGCTCCCGGATCCATGCTCCCTAAAGTACAGGCTGCCGTTAAGTTCGCAGAATCCAAGCCGGGACGCACTGCTCTCATTACCCTGCTTGAAAAGGCAAAAGACGGAATCACAGGGAAAACCGGCACACACATCCATTTGGGACAGATCAACTAAATATTTACATATGCGCATACCTGCGCGCCCGGCCCTGCAGCGGTGCACAGGTATATATGAATACGAAATGTCCGCCGGGTCAGCCACCCCCCATCCATACGGTATATACGTTCCGGACATGGGATCCAAGGTATATCTATTCTCAGGTAAAGGAGAAGAAACATATGACTGCACGCAAACAATGCGCGTCCCTGTTTGAACTGGACGGCGCTCCCAAAATGAGTCAGGCCATCCCTCTGGCTTTACAGCACGTAGTTGCAATGATCGTAGGCTGCGTTACTCCTGCGATCATCATTTCCGGCGCAGCCGGGATCGATACGGCAGATCGGGTGCTTTTGATCCAGGCATCTCTGGTGGTATCTGCTCTGTCTACACTTTTACAGCTGTTCCCCATTGGAAGAAAGAACGGCTTTCATCTGGGTTCCGCCCTGCCCGTTATTCTGGGCGTAAGCTTTGCCTATGTACCCAGTATGCAGGCCATTGCCGAAACAAGCGGGATCGCCGCCATTTTAGGGGCGCAGATCGCAGGCGGTATCTGCGCGGTTGTGGTAGGTCTTTCAATCAAAAAAATCCGCAGATTTTTCCCGCCTCTGATCGCAGGAACCGTTGTATTTACCATCGGGCTTTCTCTTTATCCAACCGCTATCAACTATATGGCGGGCGGCACCGGACAGCCCGGCTACGGCTCCTGGCAAAACTGGACCGTGGCTATCTTCACACTGGTCGTTGTGACCGCGCTGAACCATTTCGCAAAAGGATTCTTAAAGCTTGCCTCCATACTGATCGGTATGATCGCAGGCTATATCTTCTCCAGTTTCTTCGGAATGGTAAGCTTTACAAACGTTGCGGAAGCCGGAGTCTTTCAGCTGCCTCAAATCATGCACTTTGGCATTACATTTGAACCATCCGCCTGCGTAGCCATCGGCCTGCTCTTTGTAATCAACTCCGTTCAGGCCATCGGCGATTTTTCTGCCACTACAGCAGGCGGCCTGGATCGTGAGCCAACTACAGGCGAACTTCACGGAGCCATCCTGGGATACGGCGTATCCAATATATTCGGCGCCTTTTTAGGGTGTCTCCCCACCGCTACCTACAGCCAGAACGTAGGAATCGTAGCTACCACAAAGGTGGTAAACCGCGTGACCCTGGGACTTTCCGCCCTGATCATCCTGACCGCAGGACTGTTCCCCAAGTTTTCTGCACTCCTTACCACCATTCCTTATGCGGTTCTTGGCGGAGCTACCGTATCTGTATTTGCCTCCATTGCCATGACTGGCATGAAACTTGTCATGACAGAAAACATGAACTACCGCAACACCTCTATCGTTGGGCTTGCGGCCGCTTTGGGAATGGGTGTATCACAGGCCTCCGCTTCACTGGCCGCTTTCCCCGACTGGGTGACTACTATTTTCGGCAAGTCTCCCGTTGTAATCGCTACCTTAGTTGCTGTTTTCTTAAATGTAACCCTTCCCAAGGATAAGACCGCAGAAAAATAGTAACGATTCAGAAATGCACAAACTCCTTTATGCCACATCAATATGCCCCTTTTCAGACCAGACAGGGCTTTCATCTGCCTTTGAGTCCGAAAGGGGGCATATTGCTTTGATACTGCATTTACCGGTGTTTTTAAGGCCAAACCTATCCTCTTGACCGCCGGCCAGCGCGGGTCTCTCAGACAGACTTTCCCTTCTGCACCCAAACGGCCCCTGGATACAGACAACAAAAACAGGAGACCAACTATCTGATCTCCTGTCTGATTCGTGCAGAAGAAGGGAGTCGAACCCTCAAGGTATTACTACCACACGGACCTGAACCGTGCGCGTCTGCCAATTCCGCCACTTCTGCATCTATTATATTTGATTGTGATCCAGACTCATCGGTCTGTCTCAGCAACGTAGATTATTATAACGGACATGGAGAATTTTGTCAACGGTTTTTTTAACTTTTTTACACCCGTTCCACTTTCAGAAATCATCCTGCCTTAACAGATTGGGACGTACCCTCTAATCCAGTTCCTTTAGCAGTTCATACACTCTTTTTCTGGTTAGTTCCATGGCCTTCTGACTGAACGCCATATCCTGCATACTTCCGCCTTCAAATTCTTCTCCCGCAGCCTTTGAAGCAGCTTCTTTTTCTTTAATCCAGGATCGCTCCTGAAGAGTAAGTGCCTTCATATCCTGCGGGGCCTTCAGCTGACCTAACGCGCCCCAAAGCTCGTTTAGAACCGAATCCCACAGACTGTACTGCTCTCTGGATATATCATTTAATTCTAACTGTGTATTGGCTGCCTGCAGCTTCTGATCCAGTTCTTCCATTTTTTCTTCCGCAGAAGCTACCGTTTCCCGTATATTCTCTGCCAGATCTGTTCCCACAAAACCGTACTGATGTGCATCATTGCCAATGGCATAAAAAGAAAGTTTTGTCTCCCCGCACACAAGCCAGCGATTCAGTTCTTCTGACCGCTCCTGCGCCGGCGTTCCGGGCACGTAGAGTGTAACCGTTTCTGTATCCTCCAGTCCATAGGCATCTGTATACTTATAAAGAACCCCATCCTGTACTGCCTCTGTTCCCACCGGGTTCTCATATTCCAGGGATAAAATCTTTGCACTGTATGTATACTCACTGACAGGGCGAAACTCTGCAAGCTGACCGGTAAACACAGACTGATATATAACACCCTTTGGATAGGACTGGCCTGTTTCTCCCATATTGCTGTCCTGATATTCTCCCCAAAAGCCGCCGTCCGGCTGGATTGTAAATTTCGTTTGCCACGCTCCTGCGCCGGAGGAAAATATGAATACAATATTTTTAAGTTCTCCAAAGGACATTGTATCTGCAGCTGCAGAATCATCCTCTGTCACTGCGCTTTCTGCCGCCAGTTCCTGCACCGCCGTTTCATCGAAAGACGCTGCTTTCTCTTTCCTGACACAGCCCGCCGCAGCCAGCGCCACTGCCAAAGCGGTACATATTGCCAGCCTGTGAACCTGTAACCTTTTTCTCATCTGCCCCCTTCCTCCTGTTTTGTGTAAATACATGAGATTTTATTTACCTCTCTGACAAAAAGTATACTGTAATTACTGCAAATAAGCCAGGAAAATCTGCTGTTTTCGCAAAAACCCCCCGAAAAACCAGCACGGCCGGTTTTCCGGGAGGTTCATGATTTTTTATCTTTTTCCCTGCAGCCTGCTTACGCTCTCAGCTCAATCCCAAGTTCCTTTAAACCACTTAAAATCTTGTTCATCACAGCCGTTACTTCCTTCTCCTCCAGGGTATGATCCTTGGCGCGGAAGGTAATGGAGTAGGCAACAGACTTGTGGCCTGCCAGTACCTGAGCACCTTCATAAATATCAAACAGATGGCAGCTTTCTAAGATCTTTCCGCCTCTCTGACTGATCACATCCTCAATCTGTCCTACCAGGATCTTCTTTGGAACTACCATACTGATATCCCTGGTAACAGCCGGGAATTTGGCAATGCCCGTGTATTTCCGATCAAAGGTGGTAAATTCTGTTATGGCAGGCATATCGATCACAGCCACATAAGCCCTGTCGCCGATCTTATAGTTTTGGGCCACTTCAGGGTGTACCTCACCTAAGAATCCTACTATATGTCCCTCATAAACAATATCTGCTTTTCTGCCGGGATGCAGGTATGGGTGATCCCCGTTCGGATCATAATGAACCTTTTTGTTCATTCCCACCTTATCGAAGAATTCCTCTACTACTCCCTTCATGTCAAAGAAATCTCCGTTTCCGTACATACCAAGAGTAAACTGCATACGCTCATCCGGCAGCTCTGTTAAAGGAAGCGCCTTGGGACGGTATACATTTGCAAGCTCATAGAGGCGAACCTCTTTATTGCGGCGATTATAGTTGGTAGACAGCGATGCCAGCATACCGTTTAACGGCAGTGTGCGCATGATGCTGAAGTCCTCTCCAAGAGGATTGGAAATGGTAATGACCTTTCTTAAGCCGCTCTCCTGAGGAATCAGCAGCTTATCAAATACCCTGGGACTTTCAAAGGAATATGTCATCCCCTGAGAGAAACCGCAAAACTCTGCCGTCTCTCTTGCCAGTTCCTCGATCATCAGCTTATAGGAAAGCTTTCCTGTTGTAGCTTCTCCGGAAGGAAGGGTGGTCGGGATCTTGTCATAACCATAAAATCTTGCCACTTCCTCTGCCAGATCTGCCATGCACAGCACGTCCTGACGCCAGCTGGGAACTACGACCTCCTGCGTATCCTCATCATAGCCGAGATCGATTTTCTTAAAGTATGCAAGCATATCTTCTGCCAAAACGTCTGTGCCAAGCAGTTTATTGATCTTCTCTGGCTCAAACTTTACTCTTGTCTCCCCTCTCTTAACGGGGTAAACATCGATCATGCCGCCAACAACCTCACCGGCTCCCAGCTCCTTAATCAGCTGGCAGGCTCGGTTTACAGCCTCCTCTGCCGTATTGGGATCCAGACCCTTTTCATACTTGCCGGAAGCGTCCGTGCGCAGTCCCAGCTTCTTGGCAGAAAGACGGATATTGGTGCCGTCAAAGCAGGCGCACTCAAACACCATGGCGGAAACATTGTCCGTGATTTTGGAGTTTTCACCGCCCATAATACCGGCGATTCCTACCTGCTTTTCAGCGTCATTGATCATTAAAACTGTGGAATCCAGCTTTCTTTCCTGCCCGTCTAAGGTCTGGAATACATCTTTGTCCCCAGCGCATTTTACCACAATTTCATGACCGGCCAGCTGGTCATAATCAAAAGCGTGCATCGGCTGTCCGTACTCTTCCATCACATAATTGGTAATATCCACAATGTTGTTGATGGGGCGGATGCCGCTGGCAGCCAGGCGGCGCTGCATCCATTCGGGTGAAGGGGCCAGCTTAATGTTCTTTACCATTCTTGCGCAGTAGCGTCTGCACAGATCAGTATTCTCTACGCGTACCTTTAAATAATCGTGAACATCCTCTCCATTGCCTGTCGCCGTAATTACCGGAGGGTGGAAGGACTTGCCGAAGGTCGCGGCCGCCTCTCTTGCGATCCCCACTACGCTGTAGCAGTCCACCCGGTTGGATGTAATCTCATACTCAAATACAACATCCCTTAACCCAAGAATACGGACTGCGTCATCACCAGGAACGCTGTCCTGCGGCAGCAGATAAATACCGCTTTCCGGAGCGTCGGGATACATATTCCGGTCAGCTCCCAGTTCCTCGACGGAGCACATCATACCAAAGGACTCTACGCCTCTTAGTTTGCCTTTTTTGATTTTAATGCCTTCCTCAGGAAGAGGGCCGCCGTCATGGCCTCCGGCTACACGTCCGCCGTCCAGTACCACCGGAACCCTGGCTCCCACAGACTCCTTTGTGATATTTGGAGCACCTGTAACGATCTGAACCGGTTCTGTCTGGCCCACATTTACCTGGCAGACCACCAGCTTGTCTGCGTCAGGATGGCGTTCTACGGAAAGGATCTCTCCTACCACAATCTTTTCCAGGTTTTTATCTAAACAGGTATATCCTTCGACCTTGGTGCCTGTCAGTGTCATGGCGTCTGTATACTGCTGTGCAGTCACATCCAGGTCAGGAACATATGCTTTGATCCATGATAATGCTGTGTTCATGTTGGTTCTCCTTTATGTTTTTTTGTCGAAAAATATTGGGCGCAGGGGCCTGCCCCGCCGCACCTTCTGAAAGACAGGGACTCCCCCGTTTAAGCGCATTCTCCGATGCTTAGCCGGTTAAAACTGCTTAAGGAAGCGAATGTCATTCTCATAGAGCAGACGCATATCGTCGATCTCATATTTTAACAGGGCGATGCGCTCTAAGCCTACGCCGAAGGCAAAGCCCGTATATTCCTGGGGATCAATGCCGCACATTTCAAATACGTGTGGATGCACCATACCGCAGCCTAAGATCTCGATCCAGCCGGAGCCCTTACAGAAACGGCAGCCCTTTCCGCCGCACTTAAAGCAGCTTACATCCATCTCGGCGCTGGGCTCGGTGAATGGAAAATGATGGGGACGGAATTTAACCTTTGTTTCAGCCCCGAACATTTCTTTTGCAAACTCTGCCAAGGTTCCCTTCAGATCAGAGAATGTGATATTTTTGTCGATTACCAGGCCCTCCACCTGATGGAAGGATGGGGAGTGAGTTGCATCCACTTCATCGGAGCGGAATACACGTCCTGGAGAAATCATGCGGATGGGCAGTCTGCCTGTCTCCATGATTCTGGCCTGTACCGGGGAGGTCTGGGTGCGGAGCACGATATCCTTATTGATATAGAAGGTATCCTGTTCATCCTTTGCCGGATGGTTTGGAGGAATGTTTAATTTGGTAAAATTATACTCGTCATACTCTACCTCAGGCCCCTCCACTACCTCATATCCCATACCGACGAAAATACGCTCTACAGCTTCCAGGGCAATGGTATTGGGATGACTGTGGCCTACGCTGTTCTTCTTTGCCGGAAGGGTTACGTCGATCACCTCGCGCTTTAACTGCTCTTCTCTGGCCTTCTTTGCCAGTGCTGTCTTAGCCTCCTCCAGGCGGCTTTCGATCACGGCCCTGGCCTCATTTACCAGCTGCCCTACCTTAGGACGATCCTCAGGAGCCACATCCTTCATGCTCTTTAAGAGGGTGGTCAGTTCTCCCTTCTTTCCCAGATAAGCGACACGGATGTCATTCAGTTTTTCGAGGCCTTCGGAAACACCAATCTGCTTCAACGCCTCTTCTTTGATCTTCTCTAACTGCTCTTTCATGGCTTCTCCTTTTCATGTTCTCGTTCAAAAATGTACAGCAGGAACACAGTCCCGCCTGCTGTCCGCACAATAAAAAACGCCCCTTCAGTGAACTGAAGGGACGGATCAATATTTCCGCGGTACCACCCTGGTTCCTGTCCGTCCGTATATACGGCACATCCTTTTTAAAGGCCTGACAGGCGCTCAAAACGCTTAACGCGCGCTTACGTCACAGGCTATAAAACCGGCAGGTTTCATTCACCCATGCAGCTCCGGTGGGAAATTCAGCTTCCTATGTGAACCCGGGAACGCTTCCAGCCGATGGCCTTCCCTCTCTGTCGGAACATAAGAGCCTACTGTACACTCTCATCGCTTTTAGATATAGAATCTATTGTAAATTCTAGCCGTTTCAGCAGGAAAAGTCAACCCCTATTTTGGATTCCGCCATTTCCTCATTGACCTTCTTACGTTTTCCCGCTATCATAGAACTATCCCCCGGCGCACCTGCATCCTGCAAAATCATCACTGCCGGAGGATGCCTTTATCCAAAACGGATTCAAATCCCGCACCAGAGAAAGGATTCACAACCTATGAAATACACCTGCACCATCCCCTGCTTTGATCTGGAACAGACTGCCCTTTCCGGCCAGTGTTTCCGAATGATGCCCGGAAATGAACCGGGACTCTGGAACGTGATCAGCCGCGGAAAGTTTCTTTCTGTCCGCCAGGAAAATACATCTTTCACCTTTGAATGCAGCGAGGATACTCTAAGCGGCTGGCATTCCTATTTTGACCTGTCCGCGGACTATCAGGCCATGATCGATTCCATTGACCCGGAGGATACATATCTTGCCGCGGCCGCCCAGGCCGGAAAGGGGATCCGCATCCTGCGCCAGGATCCCTGGGAAATGATCATTACCTTTGTGATCTCCCAGCAAAAGACCATCCCTGCGATTCGTTCCCTTGTAGAAGCCCTGTGCCGCGGCTATGGAACGCCCCTCTCCGCCGTTTCAGAGTTTTCGCCTTCCCTGACTGAAAGCGGCCCACTCCCCTTTGCTTTTCCAACTCCCGAACAGCTGTGCCGCGCCTCCTTAGACGACCTGCTGGCCTTAAAGCTGGGCTACCGCGCCAAATATATCCACCGGCTCTGTAGAGATGCCGCCAGCGGTAATCTGGATCTGGATCATCTGAATGTTCTGGACTACCGGGAGGCCATGGAATATCTCACCGGATTCTACGGCATCGGAAAGAAGGTCGCAAACTGCATCTGCCTTTTCGGCCTTCACCATATTGAGGCATTTCCTGTGGATACCTGGATCCAGAAAATCCTCATGGAGCACTATTTTGACAAAGAAAAATACCTGACCATCCCAAAAAGCCAGCTCTTCGACCATATAATCCAGGATGGTTTCGGCAGCTATGAGGGCTACGCCGGAGTAATGCAGCAATATATCTTCCATTACGAAAGAAACGTCCTTGGAGCAAACAAATAAGCACCCCCCTGTCTGCTGATGATATCCCTACGTTTGTCCGGCAGCCCGGTCTCCCTGGTATCTCCAGCGAACCCCGTAGTCATTCATGCAGCGTTTCAGACCCTCCAGCGTATCTCCCAGCTGTAGTCCACAGGAGGTCATCTTCTCTGTGTCAATGGTCAGGTTTCTGGGAAGAGCCCCAAAGCGGTTTCTGTCTGCCTTTACCTCCGCCAGAATCCCTGTTTCCGCAGCTGCCGCCTGAGCAAAAATCCCTGCGGTCTCGTATGCGTTTCTCCGGTTCGTGCTTCCGAAATTATAAATGCCTCCCGGAAGCTCCATTACACGCTCCATAGACCGAATCACATCCCACACATAGGTGATTCCCCGATAGTCGTTCACCGGGCTTAAAACGGGCGTTCCCCTGTCTGCCGCCTCAAACAGCTGGCCCAACAGACCGGTTCCCGGCGTTCTTCCCTGCGCCGGATGATCATACATCCAGGTCAGCCGGAGACATACGGCCTCCTTTGCCAGGAGTAAGGCTGCCTCCTCCGCCCGGCGTTTGTCCTTTCCATATACATTTACCGGCTTTACACGGTCTGACTCCTTATTCGGCTCCATAGAATCCGTCCCCGTATAGACCTGGTCCGAACTCATAAAGATCAGCCGGCTTGCGTTCTCCCGGCAGGCCCTCGCTATATTTTCCGTTCCCTGAACGTTGATCCGGCCTGAAGCTCTCGGATCCTGCTCACACTGCCATGTATTGGAAAGCCCGGCGCAATGAAACACTGTTTCCGGCCCGATTGCCCTAAAAAATGCAGATACCGCCAACGCATCTGTAATATCCAGTTCCTCGTGGGTAACAGACACCGTCTCAAAGCCGGCCTTCCCCTCAAAATATTCCGCAAGTCTAGATCCCAGAAATCCTCCTGAGCCCGTGATCAGAATTCGCTTTTTCATGGTGTTTCTACAGCCTTTCTACCGCATACTCCTCCCGGAATATGCCTATACAATGATATCATTATACCCTCTCTCCCACTCATAATCTTTGCGATTTTCTTAATTTTTGGCTAAAATTCAGGACAGCTCAAAAACAGAGGCAGACACCTTTCGGATGAGACTTATAAAAATCAAAAAAAGACCGCCCTTCCCTCCCCTCTTTCACATATCAGGTTCGGCCAAGGCAGTCTCCCTCTTATTTCCCTGCGGATTTACACGCTAATCTGCTGACCTGTCTAACAGGCAGGCCTTCATCCCGGCACGCTCATCCGCCTTATCTTCATTTCTCAAAAAAATCCTTAAGCCCCTTCTTCTTGGGCTTTGCCTCCTCCGGCGCTGTTCCGTTCATAGCCTCATCAAACCTTCTGAGAGCCTCCTTCTGCGCCTGATTCATCCGTTCCGGCACCTGAACCACTAAAGTTACATAATGGTCGCCTCTCATGCTGCGGTTTCTAAGAGAAGGCACTCCCTTGCCTTTCAGTCTTACCTTCGTATCCGTCTGCGTACCGGGACGAACTTCATACTCTACTTCCCCGTCCACTGTCTTGATACGGATCGTTCCGCCCAGAGCCGCTCTTGCAAAGGAAATCGGCACTGTGGAATAAATACTGGTATCCTGACGCTTAAAGATCGGATGCTGGGAAACTACAGCCTCCACCAGAAGGTCGCCCCTCTCACCGCCATTCGTTCCCGGCTCTCCGCCTCCGGCCATACGAACGCACTGTCCATTGTCAATGCCGGCCGGAATCGACACCTTAAACTTCTTACGCACCGTCTTATATCCCGTGCCATAACAATCCGGACACTTCTCCTTGATCACCTTTCCAGTACCGCCGCACTCAGGACAGGTCTGCACATTCTGTACCTGACCAAAGAACGACTGCTGGGTATACATAATCTTGCCCTTGCCATTACATTTCGTACAGGTCTGAGGAGAGGTTCCCGCCTTTGCCCCGGAACCGTTGCAGCTTGTACAGGTCTCCTTAAAGTTGATCTCAATCTCCTTCTCGCAGCCAAACACCGCTTCCTCAAAGGTAATCCTCACTGCTGTACGGACATTTGCGCCTCTCTGAGGGCCGCTCCTTCCTCTTGCCGACCGGCCGCCGCCAAAAATATCTCCGAAAATGTCTCCGAAAATATCTCCCATATCCTGGCCGCCAAAATCAAACCCGCCAAATCCGCCAAAACCTCCGGCTCCTCCGCCTCCCTGTTCAAAGGCAGCATGGCCGAACTGGTCGTACTGCTGGCGCTTCTGGGGATCGCTGAGCACACTGTATGCCTCAGAGGCCTCCTTAAATTTAGCCTCTGCCTCTTTATCGCCCGGATTCGCATCGGGATGATACTTTTTGGCAAGCTTTCTGTACGCCTTTTTCAGGGCATCATCATCTGCGTCCTTTGAAACGCCCAGAACTTCATAGTAATCTCTCTTACTTTCTGCCATGTTGTTTACCTCTTACTATATCAGCACGTTTTTCTTTACTTTCAGCAATTCCCAAACAGACCTTTAGGTCCGGCCAGGGGACATCTTTCCCAATGGACCGAACCTCTGGCCTTACAGGTTTAAACGAGCCCCGGCGTATTCCCCCGCCCCGCTCGTTGTTTTTGTAAATAAAGGGTTCCCGCCCTGTTACAGGCGGGAATCCATATTTCTTTAAACTTCCTTAAAATCAGCGTCTACTACGTCATCATCCGGTCTTGAACCGCCTGCCGCACCGCCCATATCAGGGCCTGCACCTGCTCCTGCCTGCTGTGTCTGCTCATAAACCTTTGCAAACAGCTTCTGAGCGCTGTTCATCAGTTTCTCCTTGCCAGCCTTGATATCTTCCACCTGAGCATCAGTCATCTGGTCTACCGGAGCCCGGTTAATCGCTTCCTTGAGTGCATTTAAGTCAGCCTCTACCTCGGACTTGTCATTAGCATCGATCTTATCGCCAACCTCTTCCAGAGCCTTTTCTGTCTGGAATACCATAGAATCCGCATCATTTCTCGCATCAATGGCTTCCTTGCGTTTCTTATCCTGAGCCTCATACTCAGCCGCTTCCTTCACTGCTTTATCAATATCAGCGTCAGACATATTGGAGCCGGAAGTGATAGTGATATGCTGCTCTTTTCCGGTTCCCAGATCCTTTGCAGATACATTTACAATGCCGTTGGCATCAATATCAAATGTAACTTCGATCTGAGGGATACCTCTTCTTGCCGGCGGAATTCCATCCAGACGGAACTGACCAAGTGTCTTGTTGTCTCTTGCAAACTGACGCTCGCCCTGTACCACATGGATATCAACTGCCGTCTGATTGTCAGCTGCTGTAGAGAAGATCTGGCTCTTCTTAGTCGGGATCGTTGTATTTCTCTCGATCAGTCTGGTTGCTACGCCGCCCATAGTCTCAATAGACAGAGACAGCGGAGTTACGTCCAGAAGAAGGATATCTCCTGCCCCTGCATCGCCTGCCAGCTTGCCGCCCTGGATAGCTGCGCCGATGGCTACGCACTCATCTGGATTCAGAGATTTGCTTGGTTCCTTTCCTGTAATCTGCTTTACCTTATCCTGTGCGGAGATCATACGGGTAGAACCGCCTACTAACAGTACCTTGCCAAGCTCTGAAGCAGTGATGCCTGCATCCTTTAACGCATTCTGTACCGGAATTGCGGTGCGCTCGATGAGGTCATGAGTCAGCTCGTCAAACTTCGCTCTGGTCAGGTTCATATCCAGATGCTTTGGTCCCTCTGCAGTCGCTGTGATGAACGGAAGGTTGATGTTTGTGGTGGTGGCGGTAGACAGTTCCTTCTTTGCCTTTTCCGCTGCCTCCTTCAGTCTCTGAAGAGCCATCTTGTCAGCGGAAAGATCTACGCCCTCTGCCTTCTTAAACTCATCGATCATCCAGTTTGTAATGGCGTTGTCAAAATCATCGCCGCCAAGGCGTGTATCGCCGTTGGTAGAGAGAACTTCGATTACGCCGTCACCAATTTCGATGATGGAAACATCGAAGGTACCGCCGCCAAGGTCGTATACCATGATTTTCTGCTCTTTCTCATTGTCAAGGCCGTAAGCCAGTGCAGCAGCAGTCGGCTCGTTGATAATACGCTTTACGTCCAGACCGGCAATCTTTCCTGCATCCTTGGTTGCCTGACGCTGTGCGTCATTAAAGTAAGCGGGAACTGTGATAACTGCCTCAGAAACCGTCTCACCCAGATAGCTCTCTGCGTCTGCCTTCAGTTTCTGAAGGATCATTGCGGAGATCTCCTGAGGTGTATACTTCTTTCCGTCAATGTCTACCTTGTAATCTGTACCCATATGGCGTTTAATGGAAGAAATGGTGCGGTCTGCATTTGTAACAGCCTGACGCTTTGCAGGCTCGCCTACCAGTCTCTCTCCTGTCTTTGTAAATGCCACGATGGATGGAGTTGTTCTTACTCCTTCTGCGTTGGCGATAACGGTTGGCTTTCCGCCTTCCATAACGGCCACACAGCTATTTGTTGTACCTAAGTCGATACCAATAATCTTGCCCATAGTGATTTCCTCCTAATTTGATCTATATAGAATGATTATTCTCCTAACCAAAGCCAAATATCAGTTTGCTACCTTGACCATACTGTGCCTTACTACACTGTCACGGTACATATATCCCTTCTGAAGCTCCTCAGCCACAATGTTCTCTCCCAGACTTTCATCCTCAATGTGCATTACCGCATTGTGAAAATTGGGATCAAACGCATTGCCGGCCGCCTCGATCGGCTTTACTCCGGCCTCCTCAAAGACCTTTTGAAGCTGCCTGTAGATCTTTTCCATTCCCTCAGCAATCGGATCCTCCTTCTTGTCCTCAGGAATTACCGCCAGGCCTCTCTCAAAATTGTCCATCACCGGAAGCATACGCTCGATGATATCCCTTGCGCCCATCTCATACATGGTGGATTTTTCTTTTTCCGTTCTCTTGCGGAAATTCTCAAATTCAGCCATCTGGCGTTTCACGCGGTCGGTCAGTTCCTCGATCTTCTCATCTTTGGGATCCTTCTTTTTCTTAAAGAAGCCTCCTTTTAACTCCTTTTGAGACGTTTCCTCTGCTTCTGTCTCCTGAGTATCGGTCTCAGCCGCCGTTTCCTCTGTTTCCCCGGCTTTCATTTCCTCTGTCTCAGGAATGTCCTTTACATCTTCCTTCTTGATATCTTCACTCACTGCTTATCACCTTTCATCCTTTTTAAATGCTGCATCCAGCTGGCTCATCAGATTTCTTAACGTCCCAAGAACCTTTTCATAATCCATTCGCTTGGGGCCGATGATGCCCACTGTTCCCCGAAGGCCCCCTCCCAGATCATAGTTGGCAGTTACAACACTGCAGTCCTTCATGGACTGTACCGGGGTCTCATCGCCGATATAGACCTGAATCCCCGTGTCGTCACTGCTTTCTCCATTGATCTCAGAGACAAACTCCTGAAGCACTTCCTTATGTTCCAAAGTACCAATCAGCTTGCTGGCCTTATCGCCCTCAGAGAGCTCCGGGTACCGGAAAATATTCGTAGCCCCGCTGGTATAGATCTGAAGATCTTCCCCACCGGCCTTGATAGCCTCTGCCACCTCATTTAAAACCAGTTCCACCACCTGGCTGTGGATGCCTGCATCCCCTTTCAGCCGGCTGATGATATCCAGATTGATCTCTTCAATGGTCAGCCCGTTTAAGCTGCTGTTTAACAGGATGTTCAGATTCAGCAGTTCCTGCTCCCCCAGTTCCTCTTCAATATCGATCATGGTATTTTTAACGATATTGCCTTCCACCACCACAACGACCAAAAGCTTATGCTCCTCTACTTTGGAGAGCTGAATGAACTTCAGCTTCGTCTTATGGTAGCTGGGCCCGCTGATCATAGCCGCATACTTGGTGTTGGCTGCCAGAACCTGGGCCATCTTCTTAAGGACCAGTTCCAGCTTATCAACCTTCTGAACCATCATATCCTTAAGCTCTGTGACCTCATTGTCCTTTTCCTGCATGATCTGGTCTACATAGAACCGGTACCCCTTATCGGAAGGGATACGTCCCGCGGAAGTATGCGGCTGTATAATATAGCCCATCTCTTCCAGATCTGACATCTCATTGCGGATGGTGGCGGAACTTAATTTTAACTCTGAATACTTGGAAATAGTTCTGGAGCCAACCGGCTCGCCTGTTTCCAGGTAGGTTTTGATGATCGCCTTTAATATGGTGACCTTCCGGTCATCCAGCTGCGTATCCATCAGTTCCTGTCACCTTCCTTTCTTTCGATTATTAGCACTCGTTAATGTGGAGTGCTAACATCTACATTCCATAATATATTCCTTTCCGCGGATTTTGTCAAGGGATTTTTTATTATTTTCCCGGATTTTCGCAATTCAGATTCCTTTTATAAACTTCTTCTTTTCAGACAATCCATTCATCGCTTTCCCCCCACAGGCAGGCCTGTAACATATGTAACACTTTATTCACCATTTCAGCTTGACTTTTAATATTTTTGTAATATAATAAAAACAGTCTAACACACACATAACTACCCAGACTATATTTACCGCAACATAACATCAGGAGGCAGCTATATGTATAAGTGGAAGATATCTTTTCTGACAATAACTGCGGTCTTAGGACTGCTTTGTTCTTTTCCCGCCTTTGCTCAGGAAAATGACAATTCCTTTGTAAACGCCGGCCCCGGCGTACAGGCAGTCCAAGAGCCAGTTGAATCAGAACCGCCTGCAGAGCCAGTTCCCGCCGAGGTTTCTCTTGGTACCTTTAAAATCACCGGTTATTGCGGCTGTGAACGTTGCAGCGGAGAACACAAACTAACCTATTCCGGTACAGTTCCAAAAGCCCATCACACGATTTCCGCCGATCTCACCCGCTTTCCAATCGGGACTCAGCTGCGTATCGGCGATACTATCTATACGGTTGAAGATAAGGGGTCATCCGTAAAAGGAAACACTCTCGATATTTATTATGACAGCCATGACGAGGCGCTTGCAAACGGCGTCTACTACGCAGAGGTTTTTCTTGTACAGTAATCTGTATAATACCAGGGTTAATAACCTCTTCCATATATTTCCTCAGATCATTTAAGAAGCTGAATCGTCTTTTAAAAGATGGTTCAGTTTTTTATTTGCAGACACTCCCTTTAAAAGCATCCCCATCAATTGGTTTCATCTTTCACTTGACATAATAAAAAAATATGGTAAAATGTCCTTTATTGCTCATATGTTACAAAAATATTACATATATTAGTATTGTGTTAATTTTAAGTAACAATTATGAATAACGGTATATGCCGAATCTCCGGGTTCCGGAAATACCGCAAATGGAGGTTAAGTTTATGAAACTAAAACACTTACTGACAGGGATCATCATGGCAGCCGCATTTACCGTTTCTTCTGCCCTTACTGTTTTTGCAGCCCCTGCAAAAGGACGTTTTGAGGAAGTAACCAGTCAAACCATTAGCGGCTGGGCTTATGACAGTGATGAACCCGATCAGGCATTAAATGTACATATCGTAATCAAAAAGGAAACAACGGGAGAAGAGGTTTTAAACGAACGCCTGTCTGCCGGCGAATTCCGCAAGAATCTCTTAGATGACCGCAAAGGGAACGGAAATCATGGCTTTACCCTAAATGTAGACTGGGCGTCGTTTGGAGACGGTGTCTATGTGATCGAGGGTTCTGTAGACGGACGCGCCTTTTCCAACACCCGGACCTATACCAATGGAACTCCTGAGGCGGTTATGGAACCAGACGCAGCTTCCAGCACGGTCCCCCAGCTTCAGTCTCTGGGCATATTCAAGACCACCGGCTATTGCCCCTGTAAAAGCTGCTCCGGAAGTTGGGGACGCCACACCAGCACCGGCGCCGTAGCCACTGCCCGCCACACCATCGCGGTAGACCCGTCGGTGGTTCCCTACGGTTCCAAGATCATGATCAACGGCACTGTCTACACTGCGGAGGATAAAGGCGGCGGCGTACGTGGACGCCATATCGACATCTTTTATGATACCCACGCGGAGTCCAAACACCATGGCGTACAGAATACAGAGGTATTTCTTGTCCGGGCATAGGATCCCATCCTCCTCTTTTTAAATGCGCAGCCGCGCAGTATCAAAAATGCGCCTTGTTACGGGGGATTTGTAACAAGGCGCATTTTTAACAGTTTTTAAATCCTTTAATTTTCTTTCAGTTCCGCTCCCTGGTAAAAGAAATCCAGGATATCTTTATAGGTCTTTCCCGATTTTGCCATAGACTGGGCTCCGTTCTGGCTCATTCCTACGCCATGGCCAAAGCCTCCGCCGTAGATACGGAAGGAAATACTTCCAGCCTCATCGGTTATTTTCTCAATGGAAATAAACGCACTTGGAAGAGAAGCTGTGGTCATCTTAGAACCGTCCTGTTTACGAATCGGCGCTTCTTCATTTCCCAGAAAAGTGCGAATGGCGCTCTGCCCCTTGATACGGGTTGTGCCCTGGTCTCCTTTCACAGTAAGCTCAGCAGCAATCCCGCCCAGCCCCCTCGAGGTCACGGTCACATCCTGAACATTTCCCACCGCAGAAGCCTTTAAGCCGATCTGAGCCGCCGTCAGTTCGGTCTGCCAGCGAAACATCGGGTATTTTGCATCATAAGACGTGACTTTGCGGGAGCGGATATAAGCGTCAAAGGTTTCATTGTCCTCCTCGGTCAGTTCTCTTCCTCCATTTTTAATCTGCTTAGACTTCAGGTAAGGAAGGGCTTCTCCCCCGCTTCCCCACACACTGCCATCCGCTCCATGGCCGCAGGAAGTAGAGTAATAAAATGCCTCAATGGGGGTGTCGTTATAAAAGAGCATCTGTCCGTAGGTCTCATCCACCGCCTGATCGGTACGCTCGCTGGTAGTGATATTATTGTAAACCTGAAAGCTGGTGCTGTCGTCCACATGAGCGCCGTACTGGCCGTATGTATTGCCCTGGATCTGCCGGTAAGCATAGGTTCTGGCACAGACAGCCTGCGCCTTTAATGCCTCTTTTTCATAAGAGGCCGGCATTTCGCTGGGAACCACTTTTTTTAAGTAATCCTCCAGATACAGCTCGTTGATGAGTACAAGGCCGTCTGACTCTTTTTTTATCTCCAGAGAACCGCTGTAAACCGGCTGGCCCTGACTGCGCTCTATGGAGCAGATTGTAATTCCCTCTTCCCCATCCGGTTTTATAGTCATGCGGCCATTTTGCAGCCGTTCATCCTCCAGGGTCAGTTTCAGCACATCGCCCTGGTTTAAGCGGCTGACCTCATCATCGCCATTTTCATTTTTATAGGTAATTTCCGCACCGGAGTTAAGCTTAATCTCCGCGCTCTGGTGGAACAGACTCTTAAACCCCGTATCCATCAAGAGAACCCGGATGGTCTTGGCATCAAACGGCCTCTCTAAAAGAGCCGCACAGAGTTTCCCATCCGCTGCCACAAACTCCTGAAGATCATAGCCAACCAGGATATCTGCAGCGCCAAGCACGCTGAAATCACCGTAAAGCTTATATACATGGAAATTTTCATCCAGAGGAATCTTTCCATAGCCTTCGATCTCAACCGTATCGTCTGTAACGGAAAGAATTTTCCCATGAATCCGCTCCTTCTTTACCGTCACCTTGGTCAGACGTCCATCCTTCATGTGGAGATCCGCCAGATTGGGGGCCAGCTTGGCCTCTGTCTTTTTGGCCTCTTCCGCCAGCTTTCCCTCTGCCGTAAATTCCCTGGAGGCTGCGCCCATATAAGCCTGAAATACGCCATCCTTTACCTGAGACAGCCAGATATTACGGTACACCACATCGCTGCTTTCCACTGCAGTCACAGCAGCTATCTCATTTCCCCGAACCATAAAGCGGATCTCATGATCCAGCCAGGCATCCAGAGCCAGTCCCTGAAAGCCGTACTCTCCTTCCGTAGTATATGCGGTCCAGCTGGGCGCATCCTTGATATTGGAAGGCGTTCCATATAAAATAGCCTCCACCTCTTTTACGTTTCCCTGCGGATCCGCCTCTTTTAAAATAGCCCGGTAAAGATCCCACCATTGATCTGCCGGAAATGGTTTTTCCCGGTTTCCCTTATTCATTCCTACCTGGCGTTTCAGCCGGCCGGAAATCTGCTCCGCCGCAAACGCAGCCTCCCCATAGGTCAGCTTTTTCTGAGCGCTCTCCAAATCAGCCGGCGTAAGGGATGGATCCAGATACCCCTTCTCATACAGCAGATCCATATATTTTACGAACCAGTTATCCTTTTCCTGGTCCGAAAACCAGGATTTCTGCCGCTGTTCCTCTGCGCTCTCACACTCCTGGCGGTCGGCAAATACCAATGCCAGCGCTTTATAAGCCTCCGCTCTGGAAATGCCTTCTTTTGCAGGCTCCATCCAAACGATCAGAACAGCCAGAAGAATAATGACCGTGATCGTTCCGGCTATCCAGGCAATCATTTTATTTTTACCATTCATTCCGTGATTCTCCCGTCATACTCATGTTGCGCCATCTTAAGATAAAAAAGCTTCCTATCTGTCTTATCCACAAGACGGCAGGATCCAGATATGAAAGAAAGCAGCGAGAAATCCCCCGCTGCTTTTATCATCTGTGACCCCAAGGTGCCGGCTCTTACATATTGACGCCTAGCAATGCTAGGTGGGCAACCTCACTTAAACTTCTGCCTTCCACTCGTACGGAGGCGTGACATCCGCTTAAAAATATTGGAATCCCTTTTGTCAAATGTAGGTTCAAAATTGGTAAGAAATCGAACACCCCAGGAATCACAAATATGTCTCATTTATTATGGCCCTATTATAACCCAAAGCGCCGTGTTTTTCAAGCTGATTTTTTCAACTTTGCGCCAGGATCACACATTTTGACCTGGAAAGAAGAGGGTACTTTGGAGAATATTTCCAAATCTCAGATCAACGGCGCAAAGACTCCCTCTGTATATGCCCTCAGATCCTCCGGCGACAGGGTAACCTGAACGCCTCTCTGTCCGGCGCTTACTGTGACCGTCTCAAAGAGCTGGGCCGTCTCCTCAATGTAGGTAGGGAATTTCTTTTTCATTCCAATGGGAGAACAGCCGCCCCGGATATATCCGGTGATGGAAAGCATATCCTTTACGTGAATCATTTCCACCTTCTTTTCCCCGGCGGCCCTGGCAACTTTTTTCAGATCCAGTTCCTCATCCACAGGGAGACAGCATACCAGATATCCCTTTTTCTCGCCCTTTAAGACGAGCGTCTTGTACATCTGGTCATGATCCACACCCATCAGATCTGCGGCATGGCTGCCGGAAAGGTCGTTTTCATCTACCTCATAGGTTCCTGTTTCAAAATGAATACCTGCCGCCTCCAAAAGACGCATCACATTTGTCTTAACTGTCTCCTCAGTCTTTTTTCCCTTCATGGATGATCCCTTCTCTCTTTTAGCCGCAGCCCTGTCTGAAACCGCGGATGTTCGTTCCATTACCGTCTGGAATTGGCTTTTTCCACATGGACATTTTTGCCCCGGATCTTTGCATGGCTCATGGCCTTTAATACGTCCTCGGCATACTGGGCAGGTACGTCTACAAAGGTGTAGCCGTCATACATATCAATGCTGCCTACCAGACGGCCGGGAATGCCGGACTCTCCCGCCACAGCGCCCAGGATATCTCCCGGAGTCACCCGCTGGGATTTCCCGATATTGATAAACAGACGCGCCATATGCTCCCCGCCGCCGGTCACATAATCAATGGCCGCCCGGTCCGTTGCGCCCTTGCGTCCGCCTCTGCCGCCGCGTCCTCTGTCCCGTCCGCGTCCTCTGCCGTAGCTGTCAAGATCGTCTAAGGATCTGGCCGGCATATAGCTATCGATGATATCCTCGTTGTCATCGCCCATGGCCATTTTAAGGAGTGCCGCCGCCAGATCTAAGGAAGTGTAGTCCTCCTCGATCAGCTTCTTTTCCAGAATATTTACCATCTTTGTCAGGTCGCTGTCATTTAAGGTCTCCTGTACCTGGTCTAAGATCTTCTCTGCCTTGATCTCTGTAATGTCATTCAAGGAAGGGATCGCCTGAGGGATGATCTTTGTCTTGCAGTAACGCTGAATATCACGGAGCTTATAAACCTCTCTGCCTACTACCAGACTGAAGGCCTTTCCCTCTCTGCCCGCTCTTCCGGTACGGCCGATGCGGTGGACATAATACTCGTCATCCTGAGGAATATCGTAGTTAAATACCGCCTCTACATTTCCCACGTCAATACCTCTGGCGGCCACATCGGTAGCGATAAGAATATCCGTGCGTCCATTGCGGAAACTTTCCATCACCCGGTCTCTCTGAACCTGCTTTAAATCGCCGTGAAGGCCGTCAGCAAAATAGCCTCTTCCCTGAAGAGCCTGAACCAGTTCATCCACCTGACGCTTGGTATTGCAGAATGCAATGGAAAGCTTGGGATCATAGAGATCTAAAAGACGGCACATTACCTCCACCTTGTTTTTGGGCTTTACTTCATAATAATACTGTGTCACCTTGGGAACAGTCAGTTCCTTTTTGATCACCCGGACTGTAACGGGATCCGTCTGGAATTTCCTTGCAATTTCCGCAATGGCCGGAGGCATGGTAGCGGAAAACATAAGCGTCTGACGCTCGGCAGGAAGCTGGCTCAGGATAGTCTCCATATCCTCTAAAAAGCCCATATTTAGCATCTCGTCCGCTTCATCCAGAACAACGGTATGAACATGATCGGTTTTCACCGTCTTGCGGCGCATATGATCCATCACGCGGCCCGGAGTGCCCACCACAATCTGTGTGCCATCCTTTAAGGCCCGGATCTGGCGGACAATATCCTGACCGCCGTAGATGGGAAGAACCTTTATACCATGCATAAACTTGGCAAATCGGCGCAGCTCCTCCGCCACCTGGATCGCAAGCTCTCTGGTCGGCAGCAGCACAATAGCCTGCAGCTTCTTAACCTTCGGATCTACCCTCTGAAGCAGCGGGAGCCCGAACGCAGCTGTCTTTCCCGTACCGGTCTGAGCCTGGCCAATGATATCTCTGCCTTCTAATACAACTGGGATCGCCTGGGCCTGGATGGGAGATGCCTCTTCAAAGCCCATCTCCGTAATAGCACGGATGATCCGGTCATCTAACTGTAACTCTTCAAATTTCACAATATCCATGAACTGTTATTTTCCTCTTTCATTCTGACTTTAACGGTTTTATGTCTCCGAAACAAAACGAGAGGCTGCAGCCACGCTCGGCTTTTCACCCTCTCGCTTCGTACAGTGAATTACTATAGCAGATTATTTTTACTGTGTCAATGTAGAATCGTTTCCTTCCTCCCCAACTCCCAAAACGCCACCGCCGACGCAGAAGCCACATTCAGTGAGTCCACCCCATGGCTCATGGGAATCATCACTGTATAGTCGCAGCCTGCAATGGTCTGCGGGGCCAGGCCATCGCCCTCGGTTCCCAGTACGACCGCCAGCTTTTCCTCTTCTTTCAGCACGGGATCGTCCAAGGAAACAGAATCCTCTTTTAAGGCCATGGCAGCTGTCTTAAAGCCAAGTTCACGCAGGATTTTCCTTCCCTCCTCAGGCCAGCACTCCTTCTTTTCATCAAAAAAGGTCCACGGCACCTGAAATACGGTTCCCATACTGACACGGCTGGCGCGCCGGTACAGGGGATCGCTGCAGCCCGGCGTCAGAAGCACCGCATCCATATTCAAAGCGGCTGCTGAACGGAATACAGCGCCTATATTTGTTGGATTTACAACATTTTCCAGCACAGCGATCCGTCTGGCCCCGGCACAGACTTCCCGGATTGACGGAAGCTTTCTGCGCCCCATGGCGCACAAAACACCTCTGGTCAGCTTAAATCCTGTCAGTTTTGTCAATATGTCAAACTCTGCCGTGTATACAGGAACATCCCCGCACATAGCGATTACCTCTTTTGCCTCTCCCTTGATATGCTTCGTTTCCACCAACAGCGAGATGGGTTCATATCCTGCAGTCAGGGCCCGTTTTACTACATTGGGGCTTTCTGCGATAAAGATACCCGGCCCGGGCTCATGGAAATGCAGAAGCTGCACCTCCGGAATCCGCGCATATATGTCCAGCTGTGATGCTCCAAAATCTGTTATTTTCCTGATATCCGCCATATCATATTCTCCCTTTTTATTCTTCCGCCACTATACAGCAGCCTGCCCTTAAAGTCAACCGCCCACAGCTGCCAGGGGATTCCTTCGTCAGCTAAAATCCTGTCCGCAGCCTTATGGCGACTCTATGAGGATGCAGCCTTTTCCTCCCGTCTCCATTACCCGAATCCCCCGTGTTTTAAGCCTCTTCACCACCTCTGCAGCCGGATGGCCGTAGGAGTTTCCTGCCCCATAGGAAATCACTGCCGTTTTTACCTGAGGAAGGGCCTTAAGAAAGGAATCGCAGGAAGAGCCGCCAGAGCCATGATGAGCAACCTTTAATATGGCTGCGTGAGCTAAATGTGTCTTTTGAAGTTCACCGCCTTCTTCCCCGGCCCGTTTAAGCAGCCTTTTCTCCTCTTCTATGCCCATATCTCCGGTAAACAGCATATGGAAACCCTCAAAGTCTGCACAGATCACCAGGGAGTGGGCGTTTCTGTCTGTCATGTTTTTGCCTTCCCCGCTGAAGATACAGGTAAGCTCCAGTCCGCCCGCGCGAAGGATATCCCCCGTCTTTACATAAATGGTTTTCCCTCCTGCCCCTTTCTGCAAGCCTTCCAGCTTTTCATAAATTTCCTGCCCCCTTCCCCCAATGGGAAGCGCCAGAGTGCCGATCCGCACACGCTTTTCCTCCAGCAGACACATAAGGCCGCTGATATGGTCATTATCTCCATGGCTGACAATCGCCATATCCAAAGTTGTGATCCCAAAACGTTTCAGGCAGGGCTCCAGGGTCATCTCTCCCAGTTTCTTCTCACTGCTGCTCCCGCCGTCGATCAGTATGCTGTGACAGCCTGTTCTCAGTAAAATTCCGTCCCCCTGTCCAACATCCAGGCACAGGGCCTGAATCCCTCCTGCAGGCTGAGGCCCAAGCAGAGAAAGACTCCAGAAAAATACTGCCAGCAAAACCGCCAGAGCCAAGAAGGCGTATCGCTTCCCTGGCAGTTGTTTCCCACCTCTGAACACATTTTTCTGCCTTCCCCGCGCCAGACACCACAGCGCTCCCGCCATAACGCCTCCATAAACCGCAATCTGCCCCCATGACGGCTTTCCAAGAACCAGGCAATATCCCGGAAGTCCTTCCGCTCTGCGGCACAGCCAGTCATAGTACATCAGGATATAATGTCCTGCCCCGGCTGCCGCCTTTCCGAGAAACACATTTACGCTTCCTGTACCGATTGCCAGCAGTCCCGAATACATGAGCAGAGGAACAAACGGAAGAATCAGAACATTGAGCGCCATCCCGTACAGGGGATACTGAAAATAATGCCACAGCATCACAGGGGTAAGCACAATCTGAACGCACAGACTGACGGCCGCCCCTTTCTGCCAGCCAGCCGTAAGCTCCAGCTGCTCCTCCAGCCATTTCCCCGGCCCTGCGATGGCCCATACGGCTCCAAAAGACAGCTGAAATCCGCTCTGAAAGATCAGATAGGGTTCTCTCAGCAGAAGAACCACTGCCGCCAGTCCCAGAGCCGAAAGGGTGTCATAGGTACGTCCTGCTCCCATGGCCAGCCAAAGGCACAGGATCATGATTACCGCCCGCATGGCAGAGCCGGATCCTCCGGTGAGAAGTCCGTAGCTTATCACCAGCCCTGCTCCCGCAGCGCCTGCGCCGGCAAAGCCAAAGCCCAGCCGCCGAAGGATCAGATAGATCCCTCCGCCGATAATGGCCAGGTGCTGTCCGCTGACGGCCAGCAGATGAGCGATCCCGCTGTTTTGGTACAGCTTTCTCTGCTCCTTCTCCATTTCCTTCGTATCCCCCAGAAGCATGGCTTCAAAAACAGCCTGATCCTCCGGCCCGCAGCACTGTTTAAGCACACGGCGGCAATGCTCTCTCACTCTTTCAATCAGCGCCGGATAGGGGTATGCCTCTCCTTCCGATCCAAACCATTTCTCCCCATATATTTTCACCGTGATTCCTTTAGATCGGTAATAATTCTTAAAATCAAATTCTCCCGGATTCAGAGCCCCCTTTATCGCTTGGGCCCGCCCAAGAAAACGCGCCTTCTTCCCCACTGCCAGCTCCTCCTCCCAGCGCGGCGCATCCTTCTGGCTGATATATAAAACGACTTTCCCAAAAACGTCCGTTTTATCTGCTTTTTGTATCTGAACGCCGCAAAGCTCCAGTGTCAGACGCTCCTCCTTCAAACTGCGCCCGGCCACTCTTCCCATAACCATGGTCTGGCCGCCTTCAAAGGCATTTGCCGCCGTCTCCTCCCGATCCAAACGCACCTTCTCCAGACCTGCCCTTATGCCTCCCGCGGCCATACTGACAGACAAACACAAAAAAACAAGCAGGAGCGCCCTTCGATCGACACTCCTGCTTTCCCGGCGTTTCCTCCCTCTCTTTCTCAACGAACCGGATAAAAATATCCAGACTATTCCCAAAAGAGCCAAAAGGATACCGCTCCCCATCAGCCATTGTCTGAAAGCCTCCTGCTGTTGCAGGGCCAGCACCTCTCCAAGTACGAATCCTGCTGCAATTACCACAAGGGGCCTTTTCATTTTTTTACCTCATTTTTCTTCTCCAATATAGTCCCGGTTTACCTCAAAGGTATTGTTTAAGGACACCACATCCCGAAACATAACATTCTGAGAGCCATTGACCATGATCTGTACCCGGGTAATATTCGTCATTTCCGCCAGGGAATCCACGATGGCGTAGATCGGCAGATACTCATTTACCGGATGCTCCATTTTCAGAAAAGCAGAATCAAAATTGATATAGCATACATTATCTGTCACTGACAGACTTAACACCTTGCACTCTGAAGGCAGCACCGCAAGATGCCCCTCCTCCTTTGGCCCCGCCAGGAGCTGTTCCACAACCAGCTGTTCCATGGATGTATTGATGTTATGCACTACTTCTCTCGTCTCAGCTACCAGCTTTGTGCCCGTTTTATCGGCAAAGTACAGCTTTAGCTCTGTTTTTTCATAGGCATTTACATTGCTGGTATTCAGGATAAAATCAGAAGCCGCCACGGCTCCCACCGGGTTTCCCTGACGGTCCATAAACGGCTGGTCTCCGCAGTAAATACTGATATAATCCACCCCCTGAATCTGTGTCAGCGTCCTGGCAAGCGCTGCCCGGCACAGGATCTCCTGCTCCGGTTTCATGCTCACATAATTCACATCAAAATACAGATACAGCATCTGCCCGTCCAGCCGGCATTCCCTGTAAGCTACCTTTTCACTCAAAGGTGTCTGGCAGTCCAGATCCTTGGGCACATGGATCAGCTGTCCCATCAGTTCATCCGCAAGAGCCTCAGGCCTGGTCTCCACTGCCTCATACTCCTGAGGCGATAAGGTGACGCCGGAAGAATTCAGATAATAAACCAGATACCTGCCTTCCTCCGGCGCAGAAGAAGGCGTTTCACGCTCTTTGCAGCCCGACAGGAGCATGGCGCAGACCAGACAGAACAGGACCCCAAAGCTCCAAGAACGGGCTTTTTTCATCGTTTCCCTGGTCCTCATGACTTTTCCTCCTGTCTCGGCACATAATTTAATGGGATACGCACGCTGAAGGTCGTTCCCTCTCCCGGCGCACTTTCCGCGTCAATGATACCATGGTGCATCTGGATCACATTTTTTGTGATAGCAAGGCCAAGGCCCGTACCTCCCACTTCTCTGGACCGGGCTTTATCCACCCGGAAGAATCGCTCAAAAATATGATCGATACAATCCTGGGGAATCCCGATCCCGGAATCTGCCACCCGAATATAAAAATATTTGTGATCAGCATCCAGCGTAACCCGCACCCATCCGGAATCCACATTGTATTTCACTGCATTTTCCACCAGATTTGTCACTGCCAGAGAAAATTTTACCCGATCCACATCCGCCGTTACCTCGCGGATACTCTCAAAAATCAGCTCCACATTGCTTCTCTTTGCAATAGGGCGCAGTCGTTTTAAAATCAGCTCCAGTTCCTCATTGATATTTACCTGCATGATATTCATCTGACTCTGAGCCGACTTATCCATTTTCACAAGAGTCAGAAGGTCGCTGATAATCTGATTTTCCCGATCTACCTCATCTGAAATATCGGCCATAAATTCCCGGTACAGTTCCACCGGCACCTCCTCCATGCTCATAAGAGAGTCGGCCAGCACCCGGATCGAGGTAATAGGCGTTTTCAGTTCATGGGATACATTGGAAACAAATTCCTGACGCGACTGGTCTACCGCCTTTAACCTGCGCAGGGATTTCTGCACAGCCAGAGACAGCTGACTGGTTTCACTGTAAGCATCCTCTGTAATATCCGCATCCAGATCTCCGTAGGAAACCCGCTCCAAAGAGGCTAACAGCCGTTTAAAGGGCCTTACTACAAAATGTACCGCCGCCATGGAAAAAACGATGATCACCACCGCCATACACAAAAGAAACAGCTGCGTGCTTCCATAGACCCGGTCCATCAGGGAGGAAATATTTTCCGTGGAAGCCGTAACCACAATGGCTCCTGTCACCTTTTTTTCATCTGCGGCATCGTGGATGGGGATTGTCTGAGCCAAATACCCCATTTCCCGGTTCATACGGCTGCTGGTCTCTCCATTCAGGCAGCGGATCACCTCCTCGGAAATGTAGTATTTCCCCACAGACAGGTTAAACGTATCCTTTATGATCTTGTAGCTGCTGTTTACAATTACAATCCGCCCGTTGTAAATATCCCCGATGGTCTGCATCTGGGCGTCCAGCTCCATGGTATTTCCCTTATCTGAGGTCATATAGCCTGACCGCATGAGACGGTTGCTTAAGATCACGCACTGATTCTGTATCTCAATTCCTTTTGCATCTAACTGGGTCTGGTTGAATGCCCCTCTGGCGATCATGGCCTGAAGCATCAGAGGGATCAGCGCTGTCAGGATCATCAGAAGCGTCATTGGAACCATAACGCTTCTGCCCCTTATCTTCAGCCGTTCCAGCCATTTCTTCTTTTTCAATTATTCCAGCTCCTTTAACCGGCCGCTGCAGGCCACAGCCAGACTTCCCGGTCCGATATGGCAGGCAACGCTCAGAGAAAGAGGCGCCATGCAGATCTCCGCTCCCGGATAGGATTCCTCTAACGCCCTCTTCAGCTCCAGCGCTCCCTCCTCACTGCAGGTGTATGCAATCTCCAGCCATGTGCTGCGGGCCTCAGGATCATGAAAACGGGTCTCCAGATCCTTTTTAAGCGCCGTCAGCATAATGGTTTTTGCCTGCTTTTGAGTTCGTGCCTTTGAAAATGCGTCCAGCTTCTCCCCCTGGATGGTTAACACCGGTTTGATCTGAAGCAGCGTTCCGAGCATCGCAGCCGCAGGTGTGATCCTTCCGCCTTTTTTCAGATATTTCAACGTGGTAAGAGTGATGTAGATGGAGCTTTCAAACTTTGATGCCTCTAAGATTTCCTTGATCTTTGCCCCTGCATATCCTTTTTTTACCAGATCCCTGGCATCCAGTACGGACTGCATCTGGGTTACGGAAATGCGCTGGTTATTCACCACATGAACCTTTCCCTGGTAGTCCTCTGCCAGCAGCATGGCAGTCTGGCAGGAACCGCTCAGGCCGCTGGACATGGGAATATAAACAATTTCATCATACTCTTCTAACAGCCTGTCCCAGAAATCTGTTACCTCTCCGGGAGAAGGCTGAGAGGTAGTAATATCCGCTCCCGCCTCCATGCGGTTAAAAAACTCCTCATTGGTTAAATTAACGCCCTCATAATACATCTGGCCGTCGATCATAAATGGCATGGGAAGCACATGGACTCCCAGTTTCTTTGCATCCTCCTGGGTAATTCCGCTGTTGCTGTCCGTAGCTGCTGCGATTCTCATATCGTAATTCTCCTTTTTATTTTACACGCCATCCGCAGGCAGAAAGCCCCTGCTTTTTGCCTGCGGATGGCAGACCTTTCATTCCGTCTCAGTTTATCCCCTGATTTAAGCGGTTAGCCGTCATATAAAGCTGGTAGTACATCCCTTTCTTTTCCAGAAGTTCCCTGTGGTTTCCTTCCTCCACGATCTGATTTCCTGACAGTACCAGAATCCGGTCAGCTCCCTGGATCGTAGTCAGACGGTGGGCAATAGTCAGGGTAGTCCGCCCTGCAGCCAGCTTTTCCAGAGACTGAGATACAAGATACTCGCTTTCGTTATCAAGGGCCGACGTAGCCTCATCCAGGATCAGGATTGCCGGATTTTTAAGGAATACCCTGGCAATGCTGATACGCTGTTTCTGTCCTCCGGAAAGCTTCACGCCCCGCTCGCCTACATAGGTGTCATAGCCATCCGTCAGTTCTGTAATAAATTCATGGGCTCCCGCCAGTTTTGCAGCCCGAATCACTTCCTCCCTGGAAGCGCCGGTGCGTCCGTAGAGGATATTTTCATATACCGTTCCCGAAAACAGATATACATCCTGCTGCACAACTCCGATATTGGAGCGAAGGCTGCGCAGGGTGATATCCTTAATGTCCTTTCCGTCAATGCGGATCGCTCCTTCTGTAGTATCATAAAACCTGGGCAGAAGGTTGCACAGCGTGGTCTTTCCTCCGCCGGAGGGGCCTACCAACGCGATCCGCTCGCCGGGACGAACCTTCAGGCAGATATCGTTTAACACCTGGGTATGATCGTCGGCATACTCAAAGCTTACATGGTCGAATTCAATGCCGCCCTTTACTTCCGTTAATGGCTTTGCCTTTTTGCTGTCTCTGATATCAGGCGTCACATCCATGATCTCCTGGAAACGCTCGATACCCGTCATACCCCTCTGGAACTGCTCTGCAAATTCTATGATCCTGCGGATGGTCGTCAGAAGCGTTGTTACATACAGGGTATAGGCCACCAGATCTCCCGGTTCAATTTTCCCCTGAATCATGAAAAGTCCCCCGGCTACGATCACCAGCACATACATAAGCCCGTCAAAGGAACGGGTGGTAATCTGAAACGCCGCCATGTACCGGTACGTATGCTTCTTAATCTTCATAAAGTCCTGATTGCCCCTGCCGAACTTCTCGATCTCCACCGGCTCATTGGCAAAGGCGCGGACTACCCGATTTCCCAGCAGCGTGTCCTCGATCTGGGCGTTCAGCTCGCCGATCTGGTTTCTCTGAAGCCGGAAAGCCGCCTTTACTTTTAAGTTAAACCAGGTGCAGGAGACGATCATAATGGGGATCATCACGAAAATTAAAAGGGTCAGTTCCAGATTGATTCCCGACAGGATCACAAAGGAAACAATTCCCTTTAAGACAGCAATAAAAAATTCCTCCGGGCAATGATGCGCAAACTCCGTCACATCGAACAGATCGCTGGTAATACGGGACATGATCTGTCCCACCTTGGTATTGCTGTAATAGCTGTCAGACAGCATCTGAAGATGTTCAAACGCATCCTGGCGCATATCCGTCTCAATATACACGCCCATCACATGGCCGGTATAGGCCATATAGTAGGCGGCCAGGGAATCGATCACTCGAAGGGCCAGGTACAGCATACCAATCTTTACCACCAGTCCCGTGGTAAGGGATGCCAGATCCTGCATTCCCTGGTTGGTGATAAAGCGCAGGATCAGCGGCAGCACCAGTTCTCCCAGTGTGGTCAGAGCCGCGCAGAAGAGATCCAGTATGAGGATCTTTTTGTATTTTCCATAATATGGAAGAAAGCCCTTTAACAGCTTCCCTGCTTTCATTCCCTTTTTCGTATTCATTTTCCGTTCTCCCTCGTACATTCCATTTTCTGCCTCAATCCCTCTGACCGCGGCAGTTATCTTTTTATTGTAACTGATATAACGGGAAAATGGAAGAGGCAGGGGAAGAATTTTTTAACCGCAGCATTTCTTCCCCTGCCCTATTCTATGGATCACCCTGTTCCATGGACTATCTTATTCTCACTTATGTTCTTCCTGTCGCCCTTTTCCCCGGTCAAGCTGCCGAAACCACACATAGCTCATAACGTACGGGATCGCCGAGGCCAGCATCACCGGCCCTTCTCTCAAAAGGTGAAGAAGCTCTCTGACTGGCTGTCAATCTTAAGCTTCTGGCTCACAGCATGAGGGATGGCTCTGTTTCTCCCATGGAATCTTTTACGCGAACCGTTTCCTGTTTTCCTCAAACTCCGCCTTCACTTCTGCCATAAGCCCTGGCTCCCGGATCAGATCAAACGCCGCGCCGGCGATGGCTTTGGCTCCATAGATAATGCAGTTGTGAGCGTCCTGGGATTTTCCGGCATCCACAAACTCCTGTGTATGAGAAGAAGTTCCCTCCGGCACAAAGGCCACGCGGATGCAGGATCCCGGCACTTCATACATGACATTCCCAAAATCTGTGGACCCTGTTTTCTCACGGGGCTCAGACAGCCGGGGTGCACCTGCCAGTTCAGCGTTGTCCATCAAAAGGCGGTTGAGAGTCAGCACCGGAATCTTGTTGTAAAAATCATGAATTAACTCTACCTCATAGCTGACCCCGGCGATCAGCGCCGCCCCCTTTATGATATCGTAAAAACGGGCTACCACTCCCTCAAGGTTCTTCTTTGAGAAGGAACGAAGGGAAAAGGTTCCCACCGCCTCTGCAGGTACAACATTTGAAGGGCCGGGAAGCTCGCTTACAGTATAGTGCATTCTTGTGTCATCCGGCACATGCTCCCGCAAAAATTCAATACCGTTAAAGGCAACCAAAAGAGCATCAAAGGCGCTGCGTCCCTTTTCAGGAGCAAGAGCCGCGTGGGCGCGCTTTCCGTAAAACTTCACGCGAAAACTCTGATCCGCCAGGCACTTTACATCCGTACAAGTTGTAGGCGAACCATGCATCATAAACGCAGCGTCAATATCATGAAAGCACCCGTTCTTTATCATCGACGCCTTTGCCCCCCTGGTTTCCTCTGCCGGCGTTCCATACACTACAAGGCGGTAAGGCTTATCCGCAAGGGTTTCCTTCAAAGCTGCTGCTGCCCCAAGGCAGCCTGGTCCCTGCATATGATGGCCGCAGCCATGCCCCAGCCCTACCAGCGCGTCGTATTCACAGAGAATACCAATAGACGGGCCGCCAGTTCCGTTTTCGTAGACCGCCCGGAATGCGGTCTCATACCCGCCTACTCCCATTTCCACCGAAAAGCCGTTGTCACGCAGATAATCTGTCAGGCATTTTGAGGCCTGGTACTCTTTACCATCATACTCCGGGTGATCAAAGATAAAATCTGCCATCTCCCAGAGTGTTTCTTTCTTATTGTCAATCGCCCGAAACAGTTGTTCCTTCATTTTTTTCCTCCTGCGTCTATGCGTAATGCATCATCTGTGCGCCGTATACCATAATACAGCAGATCACCATCCAGATCACAAACAATTTCCACATAAATTTCATCCAGCGGTCATATGGAATGTTGACTGCGCTGATAATCCCCATAAGGGCTGTGGAATGCGGAAGGATGTAGTTGGTAAATCCGTCGCTGAAGTTAAAAATTAAAACCGTTGTCTGTCTTGTCAGTCCCAGCAGATCTCCCAGAGGCGCCGTGATCGGCATAACCGCGGAGGCCATTCCGCTGCCGGAAACAATGACAAAGCTGATCAGGGTATTTACCAGATACATCACTGGCGCAACTAAGAACTTGGGCGCATAGGACATCACAGAACTCAGTCCGTAAATTACCGTATCTACGATGTGTCCGGCTGTCATTACATTTGCGATTGCAGTCGCAAGGCCGATGATCAGAGCAGCCGTCAGCATCTTTTTACAGCCGTCGATAAAGATAACTGACATGGAGGACGGCGTCTCCCCCGCAAGAAAGCCTACCACAACGGCAAGACCGATAAAGACTGCGGCCAGTTCCTCCATATCCCAGGAGAACTTTATTCCTCCATACACCATAAGCGCCAGCGCAGCGGCCAGAGCGGCTACAATCAGGCCCTTGCGAAGGGTCAGCGCGCCAAAAGAATCCATATCCAGATGCTTCATCTCATTATCCTTATCCAGCTCATACATGGGACTTAACGTGGGATCCCGGCGGATTTTCGTTGCGTAGCGGATCAGATAGATATTGGTCACAATCAGAAATACCGCAAAACAGACGATTCGGTAGCCGATGCCTGAATACGGCGGCAGCTCCGCTATCTCCTGAGCTACAAGGGTCGTGCTGGGATTTAGGGTTCCTGTTGAAAAGCCCACGCAGCCGCCCAGCAGGATGATCGCGGCTCCAACGATAGAATCAAGACCCATGGCCATTGTAATCATTACTACAATCGGGGCAAAGGCAATAAACTGGTTGACCCCCTGTGTAGTGCAGATCAGGGCAAACACCGTTGTCATGATGGGGATGAACACATAGAGACGGTCCTTAAACAGCTTTGCTACCTTGGCAACCGCTGCGTGAAGCGCACCGGATTTGCTGATCAGGGCAAATGCGCCGCCGGAAAACAAAATCACAAGCATAAGGCTGATACGTTTGCAGATGGCCTCCACAATATAGAGCGGAATACGCAGGGGATTTACCGGTGTACGCTCCACAAATGAAAACTGCGTAGGGTCGATCACCTCGATCCCGGCAGCGTTCTTATAACGGACATACTCCCCCGCCGGAATCAGCCAGGTCATTGCCGTAACAAACAGGATGATCGAAATAATGATCACAAATGTGTGCGGCATCTTAAAGGGCTTTTTTTCTTTTGGCATACGCAACTCCTCCTTCATCATGAATATAACTGTGAATAAATATACACATATATTACATAAAAAACAGAAATTGCGGAATTATAAAAATTTTATTATTTTTTCAGATTCCTTAAATTTGTCTATTATTTCTAAACAAAACAATCAATTCTGCTGATAATATTCTCCCGCCCGTTCCAGCAGCATATCGATCATACGGCAGATGGGCTTTGTAAGCGCAAGGTTCTTTCGATGGGCCAGCATCAGCGTAACCGTATCGTTCTGGTTCAGAATTCCATAATAATTCACCCTCTTATTATAGCTCATCTCATAGCTGTAGCCCTCCCGGTTAAAGCCCACTCCAAGATTTTCCGCCACAAACTGCATGGCCGTCTCAATACTTTCAAGCTCGCGGATCCGTCCGGGAACTACCTGCCTTTCCCTTAAAAGCCGGTCTACATCCCGCCGTATGCTCTGCATGGGCCGCTGCAGGATCAGCGTTTCTCCCTGGAGACAGGCAATATCCAGATAGCGGTATCGGCGTCCGGGCACATAAACCGCCTTCTCATTCAGAGGATGGCAGACCGGAACCGCGATTAAAAGCATCTCCTCAAAAATGGGATAGACCTTCATTGCAGACATATCGGCATCGGAACGGTTGCAGATAATAAGATCCAGCTGGTGCTCCTTTAGCTGCCTGCACAGATATTCATAATTCCCCGTCCGGATATCCACCGTAATATGCTCAAATTCCTTCTCATAGGCAGCGATCAGCGGCGGCAGAAAATAGGCGGAACGCCTGGTCTGCATTCCAAGACGCACACAGCCCTTGTACTCTCCGACGATCTCCTGAAGTTCCTGCTCAAAGCCCTCATTTAGATCCAGCATTTTCTTTGCCGTTTCCACATAGCGCTCGCCTGCATACGTCAGGATAAAACTCTTTCCAATCCGTTCAAACAGCTTTACACCCAGACTGTTTTCCAGATTGCTTATGTAAATACTGAGCGCAGGCTGGGAGATAAAGAGGTTCTGGGCCGCCTTCGTCAGATTCCGACAGCGGGCCAATTCACAGACATACTGCTGTTCCTTCACATTCATGCGCATTCCTCCTTTTGTTTTCTTTATTATAGCGCAGAATAATCATAAAGAAAACTTATATTAAAAAAGGAATTATAAAGTGTAAGCGTATCGCTATATGTCCCATTTAAGGTGGGCGGCACTTATCTAAGGATGATACTGTCCTCTCCTGCGTACAGCTCTTTTTACTTTTTTCTTTGCGTTTGCGTGCCTGATGGATTCCATTTCTTTTCTCCTGCCGGAAATCGCCAGCAGCAGCATAGCCCACCAAACCATGATGCCAACCCCGGCGGCGGCCAGTAACAGGTTAGGATCTGTGGTTGTTCCGGCATATTTTCCCATATCAAAGCCCACCAGAATCAGTGCAGCTGAAAACGGGTATGTGCTGGACAGAGCACCTCCTTTGAAAAACATCATGCTGTACCCAAGGAAAAATGTCAGAATCGAACCACCCAGATACGCTCCCCGAATCTGCCCAAAAATCAAAATAAGGGGCATACAGACCAGATAAGTTGTCAAAGCTGCCATCACAATCTGTATGCCACAGCAAAAAAGCACCTGCGCAGTCAACCCAGGCAAACCAACAGCCACCCCCGTTATCAGGGTAACACCTGTACTGTATATTCCCAACAGGACCGTCATAATACCGATCAGAAGCAGTTTGACACCTAACAGTTTTGGCATGGAAACAGGGATTGTCATGATGTTTTTCAGCGTGTCATGGGCAGATTCCCGGTCAATGAACCAGCCGCCAATCATGACCAGAGAAACTGGGAGAAATATCTGGGTATTGCCCCAGACAACATTCTCAAAAAGGGCTGTAAAATCAAAGTTTGGGTCTCGGTATTTTGCTGAAATAATCAACTGGCTTCCATATTGAACAAACGGGCAAAGAGCGAGTGCTGTAAATCCCACCAGAAAGATCTGACAGCGACGCAGTTTCAGCAATTCTGCTTTCATTAAATTCCACATAACCACACCCCCTTAAATTTCCTGACGCCGGTAAACCAGAGAAATCATAGTAAGAAATACAGCAGCTTCCACAAGAATGACACTGAATACCTGAGCAGTATTCAGAAAATAAGGGCTGATACGTCCCAGCAAATCCGCTAATTCTGCACTGATCCGGCTTTGGTCATAAAACTGGTACGTCCATCGGAAAGCCAGCGGTCCTGGCAGCAGTGTTCCTGCGTTCAGACCAAACGATTGTGTCAGAAAAATGTCATTCATGGAAAGAATGTAGTTGATAATGGTATAAAAAAACGTAATCACAACTGACACAATGTAATTTTTATTGAGGAGGATTACCAGCAGAACACATGGCAATGCACCAACCCACATGATAAGTCCTTCTTCAAGTCCTACCAAAAACAATGTCCAGAACCCCACAGGTTTCCAGCCTTGAAACAGTAAAACTGCAAAATTTACCAATCCTCCAACCGCCATAAACCCAATGGAAAAAAGCAGTAAAACCAACATTTTAGAAAGCACTAACTTCGTTCTGTTAACTGGTACAGTCAAAAGATTTTTCAGAATATCACAGTCCAGTTCCTCAAACAGCAGGTTAGAAGCCAGTATAACGAGAAAAGGCATTAAAAGCAGGTAGGCGCTGAGTTGGAACAGACTGGACATGATACCATTTACAGCATCTACGCTGGTTTTTGCATCCGCCAGGAAAAACGCGTAAGCCAGCGGCATTAAAACAGAAAGCAGCAGAGAAAGAAACACAAAAGGTTTTCGCTTTAATTTTGCAAACTCACACATAACCAGTTTAAGCAATTCCCTCACCTCCTGTCACACGCTTGAAATAATCTTCAAGGCTTTCTTCGCAGGTATGGGCCTCTGATACCTCCAATCCATTTTTCACAAAAGCCGTCACAACTTTTCCTGCCGGCAAGTCGAGATTATGCAAACGTAAATGATGATCGTCCTGTATGGAAAAATGATTTTCGCGGAAATTGCGTTCTAAAATTCTTGCTGCCTGTGCAGTATCGGAAAGAGTAAAACAGATATGTCTGCTGCTTTTCTTTTCCAGTTCTGCAAGGCTTTCCTCTTCCAGCAATACGCCATGGTCGATAATGCCGATATCATCAGCCAGCAGGGAAATTTCCGAAAGAATGTGGCTGGAAATCAGAATAGTTTTTGTCTTCACGTCGCAAAGCTCACGAATAAAAGAACGTACTTCTGCAATTCCGATAGGGTCTAGCCCATTGATTGGTTCGTCCAGAATCAAAAGTTCCGGATCGTGCATAACCGCAAGCGCAATCGCAAGCCGCTGCTTCATACCAAGAGAATATTTTGAAAACAGCTTTTTGTCTTTATAAGGCAGTCCCACTAAATCTAAAGCATCTTTGATGGCATGACGGTTTGGCACTCCACGCAGGGCTGCAAAGATGCGCAGATTTTCCGTAGCAGTCAGATTTGGGTAAAAACCGGGCGACTCAATCAGACTGCCAATGCGGGGCAGCAGTTTCTTTTCATTTCCCTGTAAAGGCTCTCCCCATATTCTGATTTCGCCGGAAGTTGGCTTTGTCAATCCAAGCAGCATTTTCATGGCAGTGGTTTTTCCGGCCCCGTTTCTTCCAAGCAGACCATAAATTTTTCCTCTCTGCACATGGATATTTAAGTCTGCGACACTCTTCTGTAAACCGTATTGCTTGGTAAGATGTTTGGTTTCAATGATGTAATTTCTGTCCATATTCAAACCTCCTGTTACTTATGTCCCCCTCCAGAACCCTTTGCCTGTCAGGAGGCAGCACATATCATGTTCCTCATATGCTTTATTCTATCACACCAACCTTGCATTAACCTTGCCGCAGTCTTGCATTAACCTTGCAATTTGAAATATGGCTGCCAAACATAATTAAGCCTCCCTCCATAAGGAAGGAGACCCTTAATCAACCAATGGAAAAATCAAAGTAAATTTCGTTCCTTTTCCATGTACGCTTTCTGCCGTTATTGTGCCACTCATTTTCTCTACAAGCTGATGTACGATAGAAAGACCCAGACCGCTGCCTTTTTCAGTCCATTCCCTATCGCACTTATAGAGCCGTTCAAAAATATGCTTCAAATCCTCTTTTTTAATTCCTATTCCATTATCGGCTAACTGAATCTGCATATTTTTTTCCTGCTTTGACAGGCTTATTTCTATTTTGTCCCCGTGACTGTGTGCAATTACATTTTCAATAAGATTGTTCAATATCCGCATATAGCCATCCCCATCAAGTCTTACCTGAACAGGCTGTTCAGGAATATCAATATTGTAATCGATCTGCTTATCTTCAAGTATGGGGATCCAGTCAATCAGGATCTTTCTTGTCAGTTCCGTAGCTTCAACCGTGTTTATCTCCATAGCAAACTCATTAGAATTTAGTTTGAACCAATCAAAAAGAACATCAATATATTCTTTCAGCTCATGAGCTTTCCTCCGGGCCGTTTCGATATAATCGTCCCTGTCTTTCCCTGTAACAATTCCTTTATGCGCGGCGTCAAGATACCCTATAAGTGTTGTGAGGGGTGTCCGAACATCATGAGAAAGGCTTGTCATAAGCTGTCGGTTTGTTGCATCTGTCTGCCGGACAGTAGAAAGCCTGTTTTCATAGGACACAACAATATCATTGATCTCATAGGCAAGAGGGGCTGTCATTTCATTTGCTGCTGATAAAATTCGCCTGTTTCCATTTCCATTTTTTACATCAGACAAAGCATCCGTTATTTCTGCTATCTGCTTTTTCAAACGACAAACCATAAAGCAGGAGGTAAGAATAGATAAAAGTGCAACCATCATTGATAAAAATGCGACCATTTCCATAAAGCTTATACCTCCCTGTTGAAGCGATAGCCAATTCCTTTAATTGTTTGAATATACTTCGGACTTGTGGGATTTATTTCCAATTTCCTGCGAAGCCGGCTGATAATAGCCATAATATTGCTGTCATCATAGAAATATTCTTTTCCCCATACTTCTTCATAAATCTGCTGCTTTGTCAGGATTTTTCCTTGATTTTTCGCACAAAACAGGAGCAGATCAAATTCCTTTGGAGGCAGTTCAAACGTACCGTTTTCCGTAGCAGCAGAACGATTTTCAAGGTCAATGATCAGACCGTCAAATGCAAGCTGCTGCAATGCTTTATCCTGCTGATTGAAGCGGGTATAACGGCGTATAAGTGAAACAATACGGGCTATCAATTCGTCCATGTCAAAGGGTTTTGTCAGATAATCATCCGCTCCCATCCGCAAGCCGCGTACTTTAGAGACGCTGTCATTTTTTGATGTAAACATTAAAATCGGAAGACTGCTTTCTTTTCTGATTTCTTCCAGTGTTTCAAATCCATCCATACCAGGCATCATAACGTCCAGTATAACAAGCTGATATTCCGTTCCCTTTAATTTTCGCAGCCCCTCTTTCCCTGTATTACAAAAATCAGCATCTATACGTTCTGACTGTATACTGCGTTTAATCAGAGTGCAAAGTTCTTTATCATCATCTATTATCAAAACTTTATTCATGTTGAAACTCCCCTTGATTAAATTGCGCGGCAATTCCCATACACGATTTCTTATAACGCTGTTTTAATTTGTCAGCTTAAGCAATACAATAATCCGTAAGTTCTATCTCCTGCCCGATAACTGAAAATTCCTCGCATAATGCCGACCAATCTGTATTGGCAAAATTCAGATGATCCAGCGGAATCATAAAACCAAAATGCGGAAAGCGTCTATAAAGACAGCATTTCCGCACTTCAGACTGCCAAATGCGGATTAAGGTCCGATATGGCAGAGCAATTTTTTATTATTTCACCAGCAGGGACTTACCTGTCATCTCCTTCGGCTGCTCCAGTCCCATCAGTTCGATAAGGGTGGGAGCGATGTCGCAGAGAGCACCGCCCTCACGTAGACGATAGGATGGGTCTGCATTTACAAGAATAAATGGCACAGGGTTAGTGGTATGAGCGGTGAATGGCTCTCCTGTCTCATAATCTACTAACTGCTCTGCATTTCCATGGTCTGCGCAGATAAACATCACGCCGTCCACTTCCCTGATCGCGTCTACCGCTCTTCCTACGCAGGCGTCTACCGTCTCGATGGCCTTGATCGCCGCCGGCTCTACGCCAGTATGGCCTACCATATCCGGGTTGGCAAAGTTGATGATCACTACATCATATTTGCCTGAGCGAATGGCCTCTGTAAGCTTGTCGCACACGCCGTCTGCACTCATCTCCGGCTTTAAGTCGTAGGTGGCTACTTCCTTGGGAGAAGGAACCAGGATACGGTCCTCGCCCTCATTCGGCTCCTCTACGCCGCCGTTAAAGAAGAAGGTAACATGGGCGTACTTCTCTGTCTCAGCAATGCGAACCTGCTTCTTGCCGTGAGCGGCCAGAAATTCTCCAAACGTATTGGTGATCTGCTCTTTCTTAAAGGCCACCAGCTTATTGGTAATGGTCTCATCATAGTCTGTAAAGCAGACATATACCAGATCCAGTTTCTTCTCTCTTTCAAATCCGTCAAAGGTATCATCGCAGAAAGCATGGGTAATCTCTCTTGCCCGATCAGGACGGAAGTTGAAGAATACAACGGAATCGCCGTCCTCAATGGCGGCTCTGGGAGCACCGTTCTCTGTAACCACGAAGGGCACTACAAACTCATCTGCCTTGCCCTCGTCATAGGACGCCTGAATACCGGCCGCAGCGCTCTCGGCAGTCTTTCCTTCGCCCTTTGTGAGAGCCCTGTAAGCCAGTTCCACGCGATCCCATCTCTTATCACGGTCCATGGCATAGTAACGTCCCATAACGGAAGCCACCTTGCCAACGCCGATCTCGGCCATCTTTTCCTCTAACTGAGCCACAAAGTCCTTACCAGACTCTGGAGGTGTGTCGCGGCCGTCCAGGAAACAGTGTACATATACCTTCTCAAGGCCGTTTCTCTTTGCCAGTTCTAAAAGACCGTAGATATGGGTCAGATGGCTGTGTACGCCGCCGGTAGATACCAGGCCGAACAGGTGAAGGGCTGAATCCTTCTTTTTGCAGTTTTCCACTGCCTGTAAAAACTCAGGCACCTGGAAGAAATCTCCGTCCTCGATGGACTTTGTTATACGGGTCAGCTCCTGATATACCACCCGGCCTGCACCCATGTTTAAGTGGCCTACCTCGGAGTTGCCCATCTGTCCGTCAGGAAGTCCTACGAACAGACCGCTTGCCTGTCCCTGTACAAAGGGGCACTGGCTCATTAACTGATCCATAACCGGGGTCTTTGCCTCGCATACCGCGTTGTGGTCGCAGTTTTTATTGAGGCCGTACCCGTCCAGGATCATAAGAACTACTGGTTTCTTGCTCATAATCGTTTTATCTCCTTATTTACAGTGGTTTGCCCCAACCTCCTGGGACATACTGCAGATCAGCCGCTTATGCCTGCTTGTAATTTACGATCTTTCCGAAATCAGGCTTTAAGGAAGCGCCGCCTACGAGGCCGCCGTCGATGTTTGCCTGTGCAAACAGTTCAGGCGCCGATGCAGCGGATACGGAACCGCCGTACTGGATGCGGATTGCTTCTGCGGTTGCCTGGTCATAGATTTCGCCGATGCAGGCGCGGATTGCTGCGCATACCTCTTCCGCCTGCTCTGTGGTAGCTACCTTTCCGGTTCCGATAGCCCAGATGGGTTCATATGCGATCACAGCAGTCTTTGCCTGGTCTGCAGTTACATTTAAGAAAGCAATCTTGATCTGCTGGCGGATCCAGTCAATGGTGATGCCCTGCTCTCTTTGAGTCAGTGACTCGCCGCAGCAGATGATGGGGGTGATTCCGTGCTCAAACGCCTTTAATACCTTCTTATTTACAGTCTCATCTGTCTCAGCAAAATACTCTCTTCTCTCAGAGTGGCCTATAATCACATATTTTACCCCTGCATCGGTAAGCATATTCGGGGAGATCTCGCCGGTATAGGCACCCTTTTCCTCATAGTACATATTTTCAGCGCCAATCTGGATGTTGGTTCCCTCTGCAGCCTCCATCGCAGGGATGATGTCAATGGCGGGTACGCAGAATACTACATCCACTTCATCATTTGCTACTAATGGCTTTAACTCGTTTACCAGGGCCACTGCCTCGGATGGCGTCATATTCATCTTCCAGTTGCCTGCAATGATCTTCTTTCTTGCCATAATCGTTTCTCCTTTATACACATAGGGTCTGTAAATGGACCGCCCGGACCGCAGGCTTGTCTCCGGTCCGGGCGGCAGATTCATCTAAGTATCTGTTTTATTTGTCGTCAGCTGCTGCTACGCCTGGAAGCACCTTGCCTTCAAGGAATTCCAGAGAAGCGCCGCCGCCGGTGGAAATGTGGCTCATCTTGTCAGCAAAGCCCAGCTGGTTTACAGCGGCTGCAGAGTCGCCGCCCCCCGTGATGGGGGGGGAGCTGCTTCTGCAGAGTCGCCGCCGCCGATGATGGTGGTTGCGTCTGTCTCTGCCAGGGACTCTGCTACTGCGATGGTTCCCTTTGCCAGAGTGGGGTTCTCAAATACGCCCATAGGTCCGTTCCATACAACGGTCTTTGCAGACTTAACAGCCTCTGCATAGATCTTTGCGGTCTCAGTACCGATATCCAGGCCCATTTTGTCAGCAGGCATAGCGTCTACGGATACGTTCTCAGCCTCTACAGGAGCATCGATGGGATCCGGGAAAGAAGCAGCTACAACTGCATCTACAGGAAGAAGCAGCTTCTTGCCAAGCTTCTCTGCCTTTGCCATCATCTCGCGGCAGTAATCTAACTTGGTATCATCTACTAAGGACTTGCCTATCTCCTTGCCCTCTGCCTTTAAGAAGGTAAATGCCATGCCGCCGCCGATGATCAGTGTGTCGCACTTCTCTAAGAGGTTGGAGATGACATTTAACTTGTCTGCAACCTTAGCGCCGCCCAGGATTGCTACGAAAGGTCTTACCGGATTCTCAACTGCATTTCCCAGGAAATCGATCTCCTTCTGCATCAGGTAGCCAACTGCGTTTGTGCCGCCCTTGGCTGTGATGAACCTGGTCACACCCTCTACGGAAGCGTGTGCTCTGTGGGATGAGCCGAACGCATCGCATACATAGTCGTCAGCCAGATCTGCTAACTCCTTGCTGAATGCCTCTCCGTTCTTTGTCTCCTCAGTACCGCGGAAGCGTGTATTCTGAAGAAGGACTACGTCGCCCTCATTCATAGCCTCCACTGCCTTGGTTGCTGCTTCACCGGTTACGGCGTAATCAGCTACGAATACGACCTCTTTGCCTAATTTCTCGCTCAGTCTCTTTGCTACAGGAGCTAAGGACTCACCCTCGTTAGGGCCGTTCTTTACTTTGCCTAAATGGGAGCAGAGGATTACCTTTGCACCGTCAGCGATCAGCTTGTTGATGGTTGGCAGAGCAGCCACAATACGGGTCTCGTCTGTGATCTCGCCGTTCTTTAACGGTACGTTGAAGTCGCAGCGTACCAGCACTCTTCTGCCTTTTACGTTCATATCGTCAATGGATTTCTTATTTAACATAGTGGTTGTACCCCTTTCATACTGCGTAAAAGGGGCCCGGTCCTGACGACCGGACCCCTTTTATGAGTCTACTAGAAATAAATCTGACCGTGTCTGCGGCCTGAGACCACAGATCTGTCTGGTCTTAAGCCAGTTCTGCGAAGTACTTAATGGTTCTTACCATCTGGCTTGTATAGGAGTTCTCGTTGTCATACCATGAAACAACCTGAACCTCGTACAGATCTTCAGCGATCTGAGCTACCATGGTCTGAGTAGCGTCGAACAGAGAGCCGTACTTCATGCCGATAACGTCAGAAGATACGATCTGATCCTCGTTGTAGCCGAAGGACTCGGAAGCTGCTGCCTTCATAGCTGCGTTGATATCTTCCTTTGTAACGCCGGCCTTCTTAACAACAGCAGTTAAGATGGTGGTGGAACCAGTTGGTACAGGAACACGCTGTGCGGAACCGATCAGCTTGCCGTTCAGCTCTGGGATAACCAGGCCGATTGCCTTAGCTGCGCCGGTAGAGTTAGGAACGATGTTTGCAGCACCTGCGCGTGCTCTTCTTAAATCGCCCTTTCTGTGTGGTCCGTCAAGAATCATCTGATCACCTGTGTAAGCGTGGATGGTGCTCATGATACCGCTCTGGATAGGAGCGTAATCGTTCAGAGCCTTAGCCATTGGAGCCAGGCAGTTTGTTGTACAGGAAGCTGCGGAAATGATGGTATCCTCAGCAGTCAGTGTGTTCTCATTTACAGAGAATACGATGGTCTTTAAGTCATTGCCTGCGGGTGCGGAGATAACTACCTTCTTAGCGCCTGCATCGATATGAGCCTGAGCCTTGTCCTTGGAGCAGTAGAAACCTGTGCACTCTAATACTACGTCTACGCCGATCTCGCCCCATGGAAGGTCAGCAGCCTTTGGCTCCTTGTAGATAGTGATCTTCTTTCCGTCAACTGTGATGGAATCCTCACCAGCCTCTACGGTGTGCTTGCCCTCGCCGATATGGCCAGCGTATCCGCCCTGAGCGGTATCATACTTTAACAGATGAGCTAACATCTTAGGATCAGTCAGGTCGTTGATAGCTACTACTTCGTAGCCCTCTGCTCCGAACATCTGACGGAATGCCAGACGGCCAATACGTCCGAAACCATTAATTGCAACTTTTACTGCCATGATTCAATTCCTCCTAGTTGTTAAATTGTATTATTGTTAAATAATAATCAACTTGCTCTCATTGTAATCAATTTTTTCCAAAATAGCAAGCGTTTTTTTTGCATTCTACCTTTTTGTTAATTTTATAACAATTTACTCAGGAAATTACAGCACTTTACCTGTTGACCTTCTTTTCCTTGTATTTTCCCACCTTTGTGAGTATAATGTCACAGAGAGATTTCTTCCCTTATTTCACTGCTTTTTCCACACAAAGGAGGATCCTGTATGATCTACGACTGCCATCTGCACACGGAATTTTCCGGCGACTCCGATACCCCCGTCCAGGCCCAGATCAAACGGGCGGCGGCGCTTGGGATGAAGGAAATTGCCGTCACGGACCACCACGACTATGACTGTCCTTTCTGCGAGGATGATTTTGAGCTGCATCTGCCGGAGTATCTGTCCGCGTTAAAATCCATAAAGAAGAAATATGAGGGGATGCTGCGGATAAACATTGGCATTGAGCTGGGGCTGCAGTGCCATATCCGGGATTATCTGGAGAAATTTTACGAAGCATACGGCGGGGAATTTGATTTTATCATCGGTTCCAGCCACTTTATCCGCCATCAGGATCCGTATTTTCCGGATTTTTGGGAAGGCTGCGGCTCAAAAAAAGGGCTGGAAGACTTTTTTGAAGCATCTCTTAAGCGGGTACGGCTTCTTCACCCCTTTTTTGACTCCTACGGCCACCTGGACTACGGGGCCAGATATGCGCCCGATGGGGAAAGCGTATATTCATATGAAAACTTTAAAGAGCCTGTCGACGCCATTTTGCAGATCCTGATCCAACAGGGCAAGGCTTTGGAATGCAACACGGGCGGGCTCAGAAGCCGTTTACAGCAGACCAATCCCGCGCCTTCTATCCTAAAGCGGTATAGGGAAATGGGCGGAGAGCTTATCACTGTGGGTTCTGACGCCCATACGCCGGAACATTTAGGATATGGCTTCGAACAGGCCCGTGAGCTTTTAAAAAGCTGCGGATTCCGCTATTATACCGTATTTCACCACAGAAAAGCGGAGATGATCCCTCTCTAGGGTCATCTCCGCCCGTTTTGCTGCGCCGTTTTCTCCCAGATCGGGTATGTATTTCATTCTGCTCTCATAGCCGCGTCCACATCCTCCCGCAGCTGTTTCCAGGCGTCCTCATGCTCCACATAATACTTCGGGCACAGCTTTCCGTTGATATCGTAATGGCGGAGCACATCACTGCTCTTTAGCTTTAGCTGGCTGCACAGCCAGGCGGTCAGCTGAACCACAGACTGATATGTGGCATCGCTGAATTTCCCGGTATCGTCAGGGTGGCAGACCTCAATGGAGAGCGTATCGTCATTTCTGGGGGCATTGGCATAAGCTACCTCGTCAATGGGGATGCACTGGATCACCTCTCCCTCCAGGCCCACGATAAAATGGCTGCTGGTGGAGGTGCCGCCCTTTTCGCTGTCCTGATCTGCCAGACTGTCAAAATAATCCCTGTTGTCCTGTGCGGTTGAGCCGGGATTAGCCACGTAATGGATCACGATGTTATTGATCCGTCTGCGGCTTACATCGGGCCGGGAAAAGATATTTTTCCGTATAAACTCCTGTTTCACCCAGCCCGGCACCTCAACCGCCTTCAGATCCACCGTGTACGGACGTTCCCACCCCCATACATAATAACCCCCGCCAAGACCGGACAGGACACCGATTACCAGCGCCATAAACACGGCTGCAAAGGGAAAGCCGCGCCTTTTTCGAACCGAACGCGCCGCTCCCCGCCTGCGGCTTTTCACCGTTTTCTTTACAGGCTCTTCTACGGGAACCTCTGCCAGTTCCTTCAGTTCTTCTGTAAGTTCGTTTTCCTCATCCCTGATATCGTTCATATCTGTAACCCGTCTTTCTGCGAAAGACACGGAAGGGATCCTGAAATCCGTCATGTGTCTTCACGATCTGATACCATCAGTATAGCCGACTGTTTTTCTCTGCGCAAGTATATTTTAGCCTCAAAAGGCAAATACCTCTTTCATCCGTTCGATCAGATACCTCTCCGCCCGGTCCAGATAAACATCTTCTTTATAAAATACATTCACATCCCAGCCGTCCGGCTCCCTGGAATAAGTATAGCAGCAGAATTTTTCTTTTCCTCCCAGAACCTCCAGCGCCCGCAGCGGCACAATCGCCGCCCCCAGCCCTGATGCTGCCAGCTGCACGGCAGAGATACAGCTGGAAACCTCCATGGCAATATTGGGGACAATTCCATGACTTTTCAAAATATTCTCCGTCTTTTTTCTGTTGGCATGACCTTTTTTCAGCAGAATGTAGGGAATTTGACTAAGCTGGCCCATATCAACCATCCCCTCCATGCCCGGAACCATCATTTCTTCTGTAACCATCCCCGGAGGCGTTACCAGAAGAAGTTCCTCTCTGTAAATTTTCTCTGTTTTCAGCCCGGCTGGAAGATTGTCTCTGTCTTTTGGAGCAACAAAAAAATCAATCTCATCCCGCAAAAGCATTTCAACCAGATTGTCTACCTTGCTTTCCTGCAGACGCAGTTCCACCCCTGGATATCTCTCCTTAAAATCCCCCACTACCTTTGAAAGCATATATCCGGCCCTCTCAAGAGGCATCCCCAGAGAAATCTTTCCCTTTTCCCCCATACCAATATCTGCCAGTTCTTTACGCAGGTTATCATTGAGAAGAAGGATTTTTCGTGCCGTATCCACATACTTTTCTCCTGCATAGGTAAGCGTCAGGGGATAGGTCCTGCGTTCAAACAGCTTTACCCCTACATCCTGCTCTACCTTGGATATAATATAGCTTAAAGACGGCTGGGAAATATACAGCCTTTTAGCCGCTGCCGTGACACTCCTGCAGTCTGCAACCGCAGTAATATAAAGCATTTCGCGAAAATCCATACCATTCTCCTTTTTATGAATCACCCTCAGAGCCTCTTTCGTGATAATCGGGCCAATGGTGTCTCCTTACTCCAGTTTTTATTGAATCGCAGTTTCCTGCTTCAGCTGATGTTTCAGATACCGCAGCTGTCCTCCGCACAGCACTGCTTCCTGTTCGCTGTCCGTTACATCCAGAACAGTTTTAAAAACAGTACCCTTGGTTACGTTCTTTACCACAACCTCTTTTGATCTCAGCTGTTCCGGGAAATGTTCGATTTCCAGTTCGTCCATCTGGTCAATTTCATCGTAATCCGCAGGATTTTCAAACAGAAGGGGAACCACTCCGTGATTTACCAGATTGCCCTTGTGAATCCGCGCAATCCCCTTGGCAATCACTGCCTTTACGCCCAGGTACATGGGGGTTATAGCCGCGTGCTCTCTGGAAGAACCCTGTCCGTAATTCTCACCGCCGATAATGATACTCTTTCCCATCGCCCTGGCCCGGACGGCAAAATCGGGATCATAGCGATAATAGCAATACCGACTCATCAAGGGAATATTGGAACGCATACTGGAAAATTCTGCGCTGGCCGGCGTAATATCGTCTGTGGTTACATTGTCTCCTGCTTTTAAGCTGACCCTGCATTTTAAATGCTTCATCGGGGCGTCCGGTACCGGAAGAGGGGCGATATCAGGGCCGCGGACAACCTCCACTTTGGAAGCTTCTTCGGGAGAAAGAGGTCTGATAATCATGGAATCATCTACCGGATACCGTTCAGGCGCTTCAACAGTTCCAAGTACCGAAACCTCCTGTCCCATTATTTCCTCTGCTGTTGTAAGCACTCCGGCAATCGCCGTCGCTGCCGCACTTTCCGGGCTTACCAGATATACGCTGGCATTGGGATTGCCCCCGCGTCCCCTAAAGTTGCGGTTCGTCGTCCGCACAGAAATAGCCTCTGTGGCAGGAGACTGTCCGATGGAGGTGCAGGGACCGCAGGCCAGCTCCAAAAGGCGCACCCCTGCATCTAAAAGCACATCAATATATCCGTCATGCAGAAGCTGCTTGTAAATCTGCTTTGTGGAAATGGCGCAGGTACAGCTCACATCCTCATGGACATGATGTCCCTTAAAGACCAGGGCTGCTCTTGCAATATCCTTATAATTGCCATTGGTGCAGCTTCCAATCATTACCTGCTGTACTGGTTTTTTCTCAATCTCACGGATGGCCGTCACACGATCCGGCTGATGCGGACAGGCAGCCAGCGGTTCCAATTCACTTAAATTTACCTCCATTTCCCCGTCATACTCACAGTTTTCATCCGGTAAAAGCTCTATATAATCCTCTTCCCTGCCCTGAGCCTTTAAATATTTACGCACCTGCTTATCTGCCGGAAAAATCGAGGATGTAGCTCCCATCTCCGCCCCCATATTAGCGATGGTTACCCGGTCATCTACCTCAAGAGCCTCGGCTCCAGGCCCCACATACTCATAAACCTTTCCCAAGCCTCCCTTTACTGAAATTCTGCGCAGCATCTCTAAAATCACATCCTTGGCGCTGCAGCCGGGGCGGAGAGTTCCAGTCAGATTTACCCTGATTACCTGCGGCATCTTAAGCCGCATGGGAACACCGGTCATAGCTGTGGCAATATCCATACCCCCTGCTCCAATACAGAGCATACCGATGGCGCCTCCATGAGGAGTGTGGCTGTCACCGCCCATGCTCAGCTTTCCAGGTACGCCAAAACGCGCCACATGAACCGCGTGCATAATTCCGTTTCCCGGCCGTGATACATATACGCCGTATTTCTTTGCAACTGACTGAAGGTAGATATGGTCATCCGGCGTCTTATAATCCAGATAAAGCAGGTTGTGATCCAAATAGCTTACGCTGGTCTCTACCTGCGTCCGGTCAAGTCCAATGGCCTCAAATGCCAGGTATGTCATAACTGCATTGATATCATGGGTAAGTGTCTGATCTACCTTCAGAAAAATTTCCTCCCCAAAAACCATATCTGAAGGCTTTGCAAGATGAGACGCCAGAATTTTTCTTGTTAAATTTTGTTTCATTAGCTCCTCTCCTTTATCTGTGTTTATCTTTCCATTATATACACAGTTTTTTCATAAGTAAAATACATGATTTTATATGATAGTTATATAGTTTTATCTATAATGCTTGATTCTCCTGCTCCAGATGGCGTAGAATAAATCATTACCACCAGACGATGCAACTTTTTCACAAATGCTGCCGTCTAACACACAGAATCAGATGAACCGGCGAATTTCACCGCGGTTCACACCAAGAAAGGAGGAGCTTAGCGTGGATACCACCCCCATCACACAGCAGACAGAGCAGATACTCATCGAACATTATGAGCAGTTCTACCGTCTGGCATACAGCTATGTACAAAACCGGGAGGATGCGCTGGATGTAGTTCAGGAAAGCGCCTGCAAAGCCATCCGGGACTGCGGACAGGTAAAAAATCCAGCCTACCTGTCTACCTGGATCTACCGGATTGTTGTCAATACAGCGCTGGATCTTCTGCGCAGAAATAAAAAGGAGATTATAACCGAAGAGCTTCCCGATATTCCCATTGAGGACCAATACCAGGAGCTTGACCTTAAAACAGCCTTAAACAGCCTGGATGAAAAGAGCAGAACCGTCATTGTGCTTCGCTACTTTGAAGACATGAAACTGGAAGATATTTCCAGAATTGTGGATGAAAATCTAAATACTGTAAAAGCCCGTCTCTACCGGGCATTAAAAAAACTGAGGATCACCATGGAGCCGGAGCCGCTTCAGAAATCCTACGCCAAATGAAAGGAGTATTTATATGGATCAGAACGAGTTCAAACCTTCCGGATACAGACAGTTAGAGAATCTCCGACAGGAGTATGCCTCTCTCCCTGTTCCTCTTGAGGCCAGGGAGCGTATCCTTAAAGGCATTGCATTGGGAAAGAGAGCCTCTCATTCAAAAGAGTTTCCCCCTCTTCCGCCACAGAAAGGAGTCATTTTTATGAAACTTATAAAACGTACCGGTATGACCGCAGCGGCGGCCATGATGGCAATTACCATCCTGGCCAATATCGACCCTACTATCGCAAACGCCATGGAGCAGATCCCGGTGATCGGCCCCATTTCCAAAGTAGTCACCTTCCGTACCTATGAAAATAATACCGATAATTTTGAGGCCAATGTCCAGATTCCTCAGGTGGAAGCTGCGCCGGAGGCAGTCAATAAGCCCATTGAGCAGTATGCAGACGAATTGATCGCTTCCTATGAGAAAGAACTGGCCCAGTCGCAGGGAGAGGGCCATTATTCCCTGGATTCCTCTTATAAGGTTGTTACTGATAATAACAAATATCTGTGCATCCGCATCGATACCACAGTGGTGATGGCCAGCGGAGCGGAATATACCAAGATATTTACCATTGACAAATCCACCGGGAAGGTCATTTCACTGAAGGATCTGTTTCAGAATCCCTCCGAAAAACTCGCAGCCATCAGCAGCAATATCAAAGAACAGATGGCAGATCAGATGGCAAAGGATGATTCTGTAAGCTATTTCTACAACAGCGATATGCCGGAAGACGACTTTAAGGGACTGAGCGGAGAGGAAAGCTTTTATTTCAACCAGCAGGGACTTTTAGTCATTACCTTTGATGAGTATGAAGTAGCGCCGGGATATATGGGAGCCGTGGAATTTACCATTCCCGCCGATGTGGCAGGAACCTTCTGACCAGTCTCTGCTTACCGTCTAAGCCGTCCTGTTTTAGCCCTGCAGTCATGCTTCATAAACAAAATACCGCCTTCTGCCGTAAACTTCCAACGGCGGGAGGCGGTATTTTATAACTGCAGCCTGCGCCTTTGGCGTCAGGCTATAAAGCGGAGGAAAAGGGATTTGAACCCTTGCGCCGGTGCTGCCGACCTACTGGTGTTCGAAGCCAGACCCTTCAGCCACTTGGGTATTCCTCCATCGGTCTGCTTATCTGCAGACTGTGTTATTATACACTAAAATATCCTATTTGGGTAGTAGGATTTTTTATTTTCTCTGATTTTTACCCATTTTTTTGAAGTTTTTGGAAATATCCCGAAAAGAGCTCTCTAAAATCTTATGAATTATCTATTTTTTTATCTTGATTTTTCTGCCCGTGTAGTATATATTTCTCCCGTAAAAACTTGAATGGATGGTACAGACACATGAAAAAAGCTATGCCCCTTAGGGAACTCCTTCCCCTCCTGGGAATGACGGTTTCCGCCTTTATCTTTAATACCTCAGAGTTTATGCCCATCGGCCTTCTCACCGACATTGCCGCTGCCTTTCATATCACAGAGGCACAGGCTGGTATGCTGATCACGGCCTATTCCTGGGTGGTCACTCTTTTATCCCTGCCTCTTATGATCCTGGCCTGCCGAATGGATTTTAAGAAGCTGCTCCTTGGGACTGTAGGACTCTTTGGCATCTGTCAGATTCTTTCTGCTGTTTCCCCCAATTTCACCGTGCTGCTCCTCTCCCGCCTGGGTGTGGCCTGCGCTCATGCAATCTTCTGGTCCATCGCCTCTCCCATGGCAGTGCGGCTGGTTTCAGAAGAACACCGTTCCTTCGCACTCAGCATGATCGTAACCGGAACCTCTGTAGCCATGATCTTCGGCCTGCCTCTTGGACGTATGATCGGCCTCACCGTGGGCTGGCGAATGACCTTTGCAAGCGTGGCCGTGGTCGCTTTTATCGTTCTGTTTTACATGAGCGCCCTGTTCCCGAAACTCCCCGGATCTCAGTCATTTACCCTGACCCAGCTGCCGGAGCTTTTTAAGAATCCGGTGCTTATGGGGCTTTATGGAATCACCTTTTTGTTTGCCACAGCCTATTATACAGGCTACAGCTACATCGACCCTTTCCTGCAGCAGGTGGCCGGTATGCCCGCAGGGCTTATCACCCTTGCGCTGACAGTGTTCGGTGTAGCGGGACTTTTGGGAAGTTTCCTTTTCTCTAAGTTTTATGACAGGATGCGTTATTCCTTTATACAGATGGCCCTTTTAGGCATTACGCTTTCGCTCCTGCTCTTATCGCCTGCCAGCGTAAGTTCCTGGGCTGTGATTGCCCTGTGCGTACTCTGGGGCATCTGTGCTACTGCCTTTAACGTAGCTTTCCAGTCGGAGACCATAAAAGCCTCCTCCGAGTCCGCTTCTGCTGTAGCCATGTCCATCTTCTCCGGCATCTTTAATCTGGGGATCGGCTGCGGAACCTGGCTGGGAGGCACAGTCTGCACCTATGGCTCCATCGCCTGGATCGGATTTGCCGGCGGTATCGTGGGTGTAATTGCAGCTGTCGGTTTCTGCCTGGTATTGGCGCCGAATATGAAGCGGGCAAAATAAGAGCATTGAATTGGGGAATACCGCGGGATCCCATATCCGATTCCGCGGTATTTTTTGAAAATAACCCTTTCTTTTATTTGCTTATTTCAAGCACCCCTTCCCTATTATGGTTTCCACACGCCATCTTCCCCTACCTGATATCCATCCGGCGTTTTTGTATCCTTTAACAGTTTTCCTCGAAATCCGTCTGACACATCATTGAAATAATACCATTTCCCATCAATCTGTTTCCAGCCGGTGATCATCCTGCCCCGTTTTCCATCTGATACCGGATTCAGATAGAATGTGCCGTCATCCAGCGTCAGCCATCCGTCAGCCATATTTCCCATTTCATCAAAGTAAAACCAGTCATAGGAATCGCCGTTGAGCGTATAGATCCAGCGGGACACTGCCTGTACGCCGTCTGCATCAGTAAAACTCCATTTTTGGCCGTTCTCTTTCCAAACACCTACTGTTACATATTTCCCCCCATCCAGAGGCACCGGTATGTTTGAAGTTTTGTGTTGGCTGTTAGAACTGCCTGATCCATCTGAGGAATGATCTGGTTTCTTCTGATTCTTTTTCAGTGAAGTATAAGCTTTTTCCAGTTTCTCCAGAGCTTTATCTACTTCCTTTTGAGAAACTCCCTCTGTTTCCATAATCTCCATTGCATCCTCTAAGGCATCATTCAGGTCATCCCAGCTCTTCTCTGTGTAGTCCTCTTCATCCATAGACTCCAGCTTTTGGATAATCTCTTCCACCCTCTTTTTAAGAAGCGTCTTATCCGCAGGCTTTTCAGCCTCGCCCTTCTCATATTTTGCCTTGATGGTCAGATCTGATTTTACCTCATCAAACTCTCTGCTCCATCCCACAAAGTGATAGCCTTCTCTCTGAGGATCTTCCGGAGCCTGGGCTGCCTGTGCGTAAGGAATCCTCTGACGGCTTAAAACAGTTCCGTCCCAGTCTTCAAACACTACGTCAAAGCATTTTGTGTATGCAAGTGCATAAATGCCGTCTACACCCGCATCAAACGTAAGATACTTTCCTTCTGCCATGCTGCTTACTTCCGTGAGCATGAAACCGTCCCCATCAAATTCATAACTGTAAACAATGTAATCCGTCATTCTCCGGTCCTCCTCAGGCAGTTCCAGTACCACCTGGGCTGCGGGAAGAGAATTATCTGTCAGTTGTACGCTTATCGGCTGTCCGCCTCCGTTTGTGATCTTATGGGTGGTTGTGCGAAGCCAGAAACTGATTCGGGTTGCCTTTTTCAGTTCCCTGTCCTCCTGGATTCCCATTTCATCCTGAAGAGCCAGAAGAGGAGCCGGAATGTCACGGCTTAAAATAGCTGCAGGATTTTTTACTGCCAGATCCGCATCCGATGCCGTTGCCCGTTTCGCATTGGAACCGGTTGCCTTTTTGGCATCCGAGGGAGTTGCCCTGCCGGCCTCGGAAGGGGTTGCCTTCTGGGCGTCGGAATCTGTTGCTACTCTGTCATTATAGCTTTTCAAAATATCCTTTTTGGAAGGCGCGCTCCTGCTGTATTTAATATTCATCTTCAGCTCAACGCTGCCTCCCCGCGCAAGGGCCGTCTCATCGTTCTCGTCCATGGCTGCATCCAGCAGTTCGCCTAATTCCTCCTCATCTGTATAGGCAAACCAGTCAGAAGGATCTGCTGTGCTGTAGGAATCTTTTGTCACATGAGACATTCCCTCATCCCGATACACTGCAACCAGACGCACACTGCTGCCTGGAACTGTAAATGTAATCTCCTCCTGCTTTAGCTGCTGATTTTTCAGCACCGCGGCAGGCGTGCATCTCCAGTGGTCAAAGACCTGTCCCTGGCGCTCCTCTGCCTGTACCGTAACTGTCTTTCCGCTTTCAGCCTGAGCCTGGGAACCTCCTGTGTAATCTTCTCCCTCAATTCTTATGACAGCTCCGTTTACCGCCGTTATATCCTGAGAAATCAGGCTGACAATCCGAAATTCTTTTCGGATCTGTCCGGAATACTTCATAATTCCTTTGACGGTTACAGAACCCGTGCCCGGCTTATCATTATTTTCATAGGCCAGTGTGTAGTCGATCCCATACTTTAACTTTGCGCCGTCCAGTGTAACCGTAACCTCCGGCTTCACAGGATTCCCTGCCTCATCCATGATGTATATTTCATCATCCAAAACTGCCTCTGCCGCATCGGTTAAATCTATGGTTTCTCTGGCCCTGCGAACACGGATCTCTGCTGCCGTAATGAACTTATCCTTCTGGTCTCCATGAGTCTTTACGCCTGTCATGCGCACATATTTTGCCGCAGCAGGCTCTTCAAAGGCTGCCAGCTTCCAGCCGCCGTCATCCCCCCAGTTTCCGGATGCTGCTGTTTTCCATTCTATTTTATCTGTACTCACTTCAACCTTATACTCATTAACGCGTCCATTCTTCGCATCCTGTCTGGGCAGATACCGAAGTCCCTCAAGCTTTGTCTCTTCCTCCAGTTCGAGGATAATCCAGCGCCCATCTGAAGGATCATAAGTTTTCCAGTTATTATGCCAGAATGTGTTTGTCTTTCCATCCAGAACATTTTCCTTGGGTGCCTGTTCTCCCACAACCTCCTCGCTGCTGACCGAATCTACTGTCATCTGGTCTGCAGGATAATCCATGGAAGCATCATCCGGTCCGATGGCCGAATCTGCCCCCAGGTTAATGGTAAACTGCGCCCGGCTGGAATGATCCTCAGCTTCTGTAATGATAATTACCTTGTCCTCCAAAGCAGGAAGGATGGTAACTGCCGCATTCTCCTTACCCTCTGCCAAAATATCCTCCACTACCGTCATAGGCGTGCTGTAGGAATCGCCGGTAAGCATATCTTCTCCCACTTCCACCCCGTTTAATGTCAGCGCAGACAGCCCAACCTCATTTCCAGCCGAAAACCGTCCTTCCGCGCGGTACAGCTCCACTTCCGTAATTGCCGTGGCCGCTTTCCTTCCTTCGGAAACCTGGGCCGTCCTGGAATTATGTACCACAACCTTTATATATGTGGCTTTGACCGGCGAGAAATCATAGGTATAACAGGTGACAGCCGGTGAACTTTCTTCATCTGCAATGGTTTCTTTTGTTTCAAGAGGAATCCATTCTGATTTATCATTGGATATAAACCACTGTGTCTGACCTGCATCCGGTTTTTTAAGATCTGAGTTATTTTCTGCAAAGTAAATCTTTGCCTGTCCCAGAGTTTCCTGCGTATCATATGTAAATATCAGTTCTGCCGGAGGATCATTATCCTTCTCTTTCGTATACTTCCAGTTGCTCCATCTGGAAAGGTTTCTGCCTGATGCATCCTGTTTTTCTTCACTGGCTGCAGAACCGTTATTTACCGCAGATAAGGTATCGGATGTCATATCCTCTGAAATGCTCTGAGCCACCTTGGCCTTTGTTCCCACGTTATCCGTGATCTCCATCCTTTCTTCCTGAACACGTACCGAGGCCGTCACTTCCATAGGTTCTCCAAATACTTCGGCAATCCCGTTCACAGTTACGATTCCAGCCTCATCATAGGCAGAATCATCCTTTTCTTCCCATTCGACCGGAAGGGCAATGTTTAAGACCGTTCCGCCGCTGCCTACAATCTGGCGCGCCTCGGGAAGGATCGGTTTTTCTCCCATATGTACGGTAGTAGAATAATTCAGAATTGCCGCCACCTGTTTCAGCATACTTACGCTTACTGTTACGGCTGTTCCATTCATGTCACCGGATACTACAAAGCTTCCCTCTTCTTCCAGCTTATCAGGGTCAATCTCTTCCCATGCAACCGGTAATTCCTGAGCGGATCCGTCTGCAAGATATGCCGTAAGCGTATTTGGCAGCGCAGGCTCGTTACCCACTTTTACATAGTAATTTTTGGAGATCTCATAGCTGACGATTCCATTTTCCGGAACCGTCTGTGAATCTTCCACAGCCTCCGTTGATACTGTCACGCTGGAGCCTTCAAGTCCGGCCGAAGAAGCGGTCAGGGTAAATTCTCCCGCCTCTCTGGTAGAGCGCACAATCGCAACCAGCTTGCCGTTAAAAGCCCTTCTGTTACTGCTCTGATAGGAATCGTGATCTGTCGTCCAGCCGTTATCCACGCCAACCAGTTCACCGTCTCCCTCAACCTTAAAAGAAACCCGGTTATCCGCATCCGGCACAAGATTGCCGTTTTCATCCGTCACCTGGACTGTGACATAGCAAAGATCATTTCCGTCGGCCCTGATGGAATCCCTGTCTTCCTCTGCCTTTAGCCGGGCAGCCTTTCCAGCAGTCGTTACGCTGCTTCGCCCTGATCCTGTAATTTCTTTTCCGTTCACGTCCTTTGCAACCGCGGTCAGAGTGCCGTCCTCATAAGGCACCATCCAGGTGCGGTACAGGTTCTGATGATTGTTCTCACCATTGCTGCCGTCCAGATACATCTGATATGTATAGCTGCCATCGCTTCCATCATCTTTTTTACTGTTTAATACGGTAAATTTCTTTTCACCAAGGGACTTCTTTTCATCCGTTCCGGCCGGTGTAAAGAACAGTTCTACGCTGGCTGCATCTGAGTACACGACTACTTTTACCTCATTCTTCTCATTTACAGCAACCGCCTCTTTGTTCCATGCAGGAAGGATATGAACGGTATTATCCTCCTCATTCCACATACTGCGGTACAAATAGTAGCTGTCCTTGGGAAGTCCGGCCGTATCTACGATTCCGAAGTAGGAATTTTTAGGTGAGGGCCATGCTCCCACCGCTCCGGCGGAGATACCGTTCCAGTTGGTAGGCTCACCGATGTAGTCAAAGCCTGTCCATACAAATTCCCCTGCCACATAGTCCTTTCGAATAGTATCAAACCATGCCTGGCTTGCCAGATGTCCCCAGTTGACCTTTGATTCATCGTAGGCCGTCAGCTGCCGGTCATATTTGGAGGGATCGTACACACCCCGGCTGTTAATGGAAGAAGCTGTCTCCGATCCGTAAATCGGCCAATCCGGATGGCTGCTGTGATAGCTGTCCATTTGATCCAGAGTGGTATAATTGAACCCGACCATACCGCCGGCTTCTGCAATGGACTCTGCAATCTGCTGCGACTGAGCCAGATTCGATTTCAGTTTATTATCCCCAAAGGTAACCGGTCTGGTGGAATCCTCATCACAGGCCCAGCCAATCAGTTTCTTCGCCTGAGCAGGGTATTCTCCTACTCCAATACCAATCCCTTCCATCACCTCATTTCCCAAAGACCAGGAAATGATGCTGGGCGCGTTATAATCACGCCGGATCACAGAACGGAGGTCAAATTCTGCCCATGTCATAGATTCCTGATTTTTTCCTAAAATCTGATTTCCTGATTCAACAGCCGTGCCGTACCATTTTGCATAATCCTGGCTGTTTCCGTTTTTCGCTCCATGCCATCCGTCAAACAGTTCCTCAATGACCAGCATACCCTTTTCATTGCAGATATCAATCAGAGTCCTGGCGGCAGGATTATGCGTCACACGAATCGCATTACATCCCATGTCCTGAATGATCTCCACCTGACGCTCAATGGCTCTTTTATAAGCCGCCGCGCCAAGAGCGCCCTGATCATGGTGCATACATACTCCCTTCAGCTTCACAGGTTCCCCATTAAGAAAAAATCCTTCGCTGGTGTCAAATTCAAAATAGCGGAAACCAAAATCAGACACCGTCACATCTGCTGCATCGCTGCCTGACTGGATGGTCGTTTCCACCACGTACAGTTCCGGATCCTCTAATGTCCACAGCTGGGGAGAGGTTACCGTCAGATCGGCCGTAACCGTCTCTGTCCCTCCGCCTGCCACTTTAACCGTTTCTGCCTTTCCTGTTGCAACAGGCGTTTTGCTGCCATCATCCTTTTCATAAACGGAATAAGAAACATTTACTTCCTTCTCCTCCATGGATTCATTCTGAATCTCAGTTTCCATATGTACCGTCGCATCTGCTGTGCTATCCTCCAGACCCGGCGTTGTGATTTTTGTCCCATTTAAAGCCTCATGAACCATTGGAGTGATGGTAAGCTTTACGTCACGGTAAATGCCGCTGCCTGAATACCAGCGGCTGGAAGGCGTCTGATGATTGACCTTGACCGCAATCACATTATCCCCGCCGAAATTCAGATACGGAGTAAGGTCAAATGAAAACGGCGAATATCCATAGGGGTGACTTCCAAGTTCCTTCCCATTGATATAGACCGCAGCATTCATATAAACGCCGTCAAAATCCACACGGATCTGCTTATTAGCCGCGCTTTCCGGCACGGTAAAATTCTTGCGGTACCATCCCGTCCCTCCTGGCAGATAGCCGCTTTCCGCCTCCATATTAGAGGAGTATTCCTGTTCAATGCTGTAATCATGCGGAAGATTGACCGATCTCCATCTGGAATCATCGAAGCTTACCTCCTGTGCATTTCCTGCATCCCCAAGAAAGAATTTCCAGTTTCCATTAAAGTCCTGGGACCGTACGGTTCCGTCATAGCTGCTTACATAAACAAGCGCCTTCTCAGAAACCATCTGGTTTTCTTCCCCCATCCCCGTTTTTTCATCTGAGGCAAGCCATATCATCGGCATCCCCAGCGTGTTCATTGGAAGGGACGTTGCTGCTATCGCCAGACTCAGCAATGCAGGAACCACTCGTTTGCTACTTTTCTTCATATGAACCCCCTTGTTCCTTTTTTGAAGTTTTGTTCAAAGCGGATTCATTATATCCTTTTGTTTTGAAAAATAAAATAAAATTTTCTTCTGTTATTTATCAATTTTATTTAATTATTACATATGTTTTCTTATTACCCCTAATTTTATTTGTATATATTGCATTTTTCCACAAAATTCGACTTATTCTCTGGTATTTATTTTTCCAACACCAATCTCTCTGTTTTCTCATTATCCAGGCACGCAAAAACCCCGCTCTGCAGCTGCACATACAGCTATAGAGCGGGGCTCCCATTTTATATTATCTCTTAATTAAGCAATCTTAGCCTTTGCCAGCTCAGCCAGCTTTGCGAAGCCTTCTGCGTCGTTGATTGCCATATCGGACAGAACCTTACGGTTTAAATCAACCTCAGCCAGCTTTAAGCCGTACATGAACTTGCTGTAGGACAGACCATTGATGCGGGCTGCTGCGTTGATACGAGCGATCCACAGCTGTCTGAACTGTCTCTTTCTCTCTTTTCTGCCTGCGTAGGAGCTGGTCAGAGCGCGCATTACAGACTGCTTTGCTACTCTGTACTGCTTGGAACGTGCTCCTCTGTAGCCCTTAGCCATCTTCAGGATTCTATTGTGCTTCTTCTTTGCGTTTAAGCCGCCTTTAATTCTTGCCATCGGTAATTCCTCCTATTTAACTTAAAACTTACAGGTATGGTAAAATCTTCTTCATTGCCTTTACGTTGGTAGCGTCGGTAACGATATCTTTTCTGAGATTTCTCTTTCTCTTTGTAGACTTCTTAGTTAAGATATGAGACTTGTAAGCTTTATTACGGACTAACTTACCGGTTCCTGTCTTTTTAAAGCGCTTTGCTGCTGCTCTGCTGGTTTTTAACTTTGGCATTGTAAATTTCCTCCTTGAAAACTTTCTATTTTTAACGTTTTGCAGTTAAAAACATAACCATGCTTCTTCCTTCCACCTTTGAGGGCTTATCCACAACTGCGATGTCAGCCAGACTCTCAGCGAAATCGTCCAGAATGTACTTTGACTTGGACATATGGGCCATCTCACGGCCGCGGAAACGAAGTGTTACCTTTACCTTATCACCCTTCTCCAGGAACTTTCTTGCAGCTCCTACCTTGGTGTTTAAGTCGTTGGTATCAATGTTTGGCGATAAACGAACTTCTTTGATATCAATCACTTTCTGTTTCTTCCTGGCTTCCTTTTCCTTGCGGGCCAGTTCGTAACGGTACTTTCCGTAGTCGATAATCTTGCATACGGGCGGCTTTGCGGTGGGAGCGATCTTTACCAGATCGAGCTCTGCCTCCTGAGCCATCTTGTAGGCGTCTCTTGCAGACATGATGCCTAACTGCTCTCCGTTCTCGCCGATCAGACGGATCTCTCTGTCTCTGATTTGTTCGTTGATCATTAACTCGCTAATAGTCGTACACCTCCATAGTCATGTTTGTTCGGATGAAAAAGCAAAATGTAAAAAAAGCGGACAGCTTCTGCCATCCGCGAATAATCATACCTATCTGCTGTTTTCCTTGTATACGTGCGCTTAGAAACGCATCGCCCTTACAGCAGCTTCTGATATAAACCCGGGTCACTTGCTCGTGCCAGGGTGAGGCGGATAACCTGCTTTCCTGTCAGTTGTTTTCACAACTTTTAACAGAATATCATACCAGAAGCTGTTTGTCAATAACTTTTTTGATCTGTTTTAGCCTCAAATGTCTGCATGGATTGTTTTATCGGTCTTTATAGGTGGCGCACTGGGTATTTTCGCAGTCGCAGGCTCCGTTTCCCCGAATGGATATACCAGAGGCTGTGCAGCAGCAGTCCTCATTGTAAGCGCAGTTCACCGCGTCGCAGTCTACCTCCAGGCGGCTTTCCGGCGTTTTAAAAAGGTTTTTGAAAACGCCTCCCCTGTTTTCCTCAAAGCTTGCACAGCAGGTTCCTTCTGCATCCCTGGCTCCATGGCCGTCTACCAGAATAGAGCCCCTGCAGCAGCACTGATCCGCATTGTGCACACAGTTTTCCACTGAACATTCCAGTTTTGTCATAATTTCATTTCCTCCTGTCCCATAAATACGCTCCCGATGCCTTTTTGTATCCTGAAAAAGACAGCAGAAGCAGCGCTAAGTCCTTCCGTCGGCCTGTAACCGACGGATGTATGACAGAAGTTAGTATGTGCGCGGTCAGCAGGTCTCATACCCTGACAAGAGAAAATTCCTGCCGTTGTTATTTTTCCATGTTTCAGCTGTTGTCTGCCTAACTGGCCCCCAGCGTCCGGTTCAGCTGACGCACTGCCTCCATGCAGTGATCCTGCGAGCCGTCCATACGGTAAAGATCGCCCTCCGTTATATAAGTATAGACCTTTACATTGTCGACCATGGCAGTTCCTCCGCCCGTACAGGAGATAGAGAGCTCCTCCGCAGAACAGTCCTCAAATTTCATTTCCACTGTACGGCGTTCCCCGGCTGCCGCCGTCTGTGAACGTCCGCCGGCGCGCACGGTGACTACAGCTCCGTCCCTGCCTTCCAGCGTAAAACGCACATAGGCGTCCTTTCCGCCGGCCCCGGTAGCCCGGCTTCGGATATCCTGTGAAATGCGGCTGCCTGATGGAAGAACGGCCTCCTTTCCTTCGTCCCCCTCTGCCACATAGCTTCCGCCAAAGCTTTTCCATCCCCGAAGCCCTAAGGCAAACTGGGGATTGTAAAGCTTATTATCCCCATAATCCCGGTACGTCCAGATCCCGTATCCCATGGTATATTTCCGAAAAATCTCCCCCATTCCGTTCAGATAGGCTGTTTTCTCTGATTCCTCCAGCTGGGCATTCTGCTCAAATCCCACCGTATTATCCGTAAAGAGAAACTGATCTACATAAACGGGCTTATTTCCATTATAGGCCCGAACCTGATTTAATAATACAGGCGCCTTTTTAAGCGCTTCATCTGCCGTAACCTTCTCTCCCGCATTTGCAAAGCCCATGGGAACGCTGTACATGATGCCGGTATAGGAAGCGTCGCCGCAGCCAAAGGTATTCCAGTGCGGCACGCCTTCCAGAGAACCATCTGGTTTTTTCACAGCATCCGTATCCAGACGCACCTCCATGGAAAGATCGGGAAAGACAGCCTGAGTCTCTTTTAAAAGTTTCTGTAAAAATGCGTCATAAAATTCAAAGAGCACCTTCCTTGCGTAAGACTCTTTTTCAGGAAGATATATCTCGCTGTAATCGGAAAAATCCGTCCCATAGAAAGCGCTCAGTTCTTTAAGGCTGTAGCGCTCCCTGGCATAGGCGGTATATCCCACCTGCTTTGCCATCTTTCTCCCGGTAATTCCATTTCCATATCCGGCGCAGTTTTCCGTAAAATTCCAGAAATCCTCCCAGGTAAGAAAACCGCCGCAGAAATTTTCGTGAGCGCTGGCCCTCTCATAAAGGCGGGCGGCGTAGGAAAGCCAGGCGGATCGTATCTCCTCATCATACAGAAGGCGCTCATAGCGCGTTAAAACATTGTCCGAACCGGCATAATCCCAGGTATAGCCTACCCGCAGGATCACCCCCAGATCCTGGGCCGCAGCCATTTCCATCACGCGGTCCAGTTTTGCCCACGCGTAATCCTCATAGGATATGGGACGGGTCTGAGGCTGAAATTCCCGCCAGGGCACAGCCAGAATGATGCTGTTAAACCCGTCTGCTGCGATCTGAGCCAGTTCCTCCTCCATATGGCAGCTTTCACTGTTCCAGAAATTGATCACCCAGTCATCGGAATAATAGGTGGCAGACCGCAGATATCCCCGTCCGCCCCCGGCGTACTGAGAGGTTTTTGCAAATCCGCAGGAAAAAAGAATGGCCGCCCCCAAAAGCAGGGCTGCGGCTGCCAGCGCTTTGCCTGAGCGTTTCCTTTTCCATCCCCTCTTCTTGTTTTTTTTCCCATCTTTCTTATGCATCTTCCTTCTCCTTTTCCCCTTGTATCCTGCCTCGGTCTGCGTCTTTTTTCATTTTATCTGCATCCAAATCCTCCGCCCGGTCAATATCCCACAGCTGATCTGCCTTTGTCTCCATGATCCAGATCTCATCCGGGCGGGACTCCATGATCTGGCGGCCTCCTTTGTCGCCCTTTAGCCCCATAAGGTTTTGCCGGTAGCAGGCGGAAAAGGCTGTGGGGCTGCCCCGCCGGCCATTGGAGGCAGTACAGCCGATCGTTTTGCCGCTTTTGAGAAAGGACGATGCAAAGACAGCGATAACGGCGGCCTCTGTATAGGGCTGGTCGGCCACAAAATACAGAAAGGCTGAGGCGTCCTCCCAGGCAGCGGCGGTTCCCAGGCGAATGGATGCGGCGATTCCCTCTTCACTGTAAGGATTTTCTACCGTAAGGCCCGTCAGAGGCAGAAGGCGGGCCGCTTCCAGTATCTCTGCATACTGGCTGACAGTGATAAGCTGGCATTCTGTCCCTTCCGCCTGTAAAAGGACGGCGGCCTCTGCCAGTGCGGTAAGACCATACATATAAAGAGGGCGTCCCCCAAGGGACGCCAGAAGTTTATTCGAGCCAAAGCGCCGGCCAAAGCCGGAGGCCATATAGATCATTGAAAGCTTCATATCCGGATGTTTCCCTTTCTTTTGTATCCTATTAAAAAACGAACCCACCGGGCAAAAAACGGGCAGATAGTCTGGCCACCGCATCGTCTGCCGCAGCAGCGAATATTTTCTTCTAAAAAAGGGTAAAGGAGGATTCCTCCTGCAAGTTCCCTGTTACAAGCCCCTCTGCCGCACCGGTCTGTTCAATAATGTTTTCTCCGGCCCGTCGTATTTTTTCAGAATCCGCCTGACTGCAGACAGGAACAACCCTGGCATTGGGAAACGCATTTTTCAGAGGAGTCACATAGCCATATTTCATAAGGCAGGCCATATCCTCTGTCTCTACAATCCAGGGCATTTCCGATTTCAAAGAGGGACGGCCGAAGCGGTTCAGGATTTCTCTGGACGGTTCCCTGCGAAAGCAAACTTCTTCCCCCTTTTTTCCCAGAGCCTTAAGGCCGCATATGCTGAGGATCAGGTTCGTATCCGGAGGGATCACCGGCTCATCTGGCCCAGGCGCCTTTAACGGCAGACATCTGGCCCCGTCCGCTTCTGTCAGGATGAGATCTGCCAGTTCTATGGCCTGATGATAAAATTCCCAGCCCCAGAAGGAGATTTTTTTTCTCCCCGGCGTCTTTTCTTCCAATTTTCCGGTGACGGCAATTTTGTTGTTCTTTATCATATCATCCAGAGCCCTAAGAGAGTCCTCCAAAACGGCAAATCGCTCCGGTACAGCCATATGGGTGGTGGGAATTACCAGTACGCGAAGCCCCTGCTGCCTTCCTTCCCAGGCCAGACGGCGGATCAGGGACGTTTTGCCCCCTCCGCCCGTAAATGCTGCCACAAAAGGGGCTTTCCTTCCCAAAACTGCATCCAGTTCCAGGGCCTCCCACAGGCTTTCAGCGCCAGTCCATCTCTTCTGTTCAAACTCCCCCCATGCCCCGGCCTCTGCTCTTATCCTCTCATAATGATATACGTCCAACCGTTTGCCTCCCTTGTCTGCTTATGGAATTATTTTATCACAGGCGAAGGCTCCAGGCAATCACAAAGGTGTTTTCCATGCTGTTTTGTGCAAATAAAAACAGCCTGTGCCGGACACGGCCTCCTGTTAGCTGCCATATCCGATCCGGGCTGTTTTCCTGAGAGCCTTTTAAACGCTCCCCAACACATCTATTAAAATCTGCTGCATCAGTTCTTTTCGTGATCGCGGATCACACGGTACATATCGTATCCAAGGCTTGCAAATACGATGACCACTGCGATAAATCCCATTCTTTTCTTCCTTTCCTTTCAATCAGCGCCTGATTGCTTATGATGGCTCTATTATAGCCGGAGCGTGCGATCCCCGCAATCCGCAGAGTGGACAATCTTTTTTTGATATTCTAAATTTTTTTGTATTGTATGCAGTGTATTTAACAAATGAGAAATCTTATCACTTGATTTGTATGGACATTTTGCCTGTTATCCTGTATGATGAACCCATTAAAGTTAGTGCGTACTAACCATTTTGCAATTATATCTTTGAGGGGCTGTGTACAGCAGCGTTTCTGTGCCCCCTCTTATCTGCAAGGAGGAATCTGTATGAGTGTTGTTATTATTGGAGGCCACGACCGAATGGTCAGTCAGTATAAGAAGATCTGTAAGAGTTATAACTGCAAGGCAAAGGTATTTACCCAGATGAGTGCCAGCCTGGATAAGCAGATCGGCCGGCCGGATCTGTTGGTGCTGTTTACAAATACCGTATCCCACAAGATGATCCGCTGCGCTCTGGACGAGGTCAATGAAAATGAAACGGAGATCGTGCGCTGCCATACCAGCAGCGGTTCTGCGCTGACGGAAATCCTGATGCAAAAAACCGCTGCCTGTTAAAGAGAACGCTGCCGGATCAATACTCCCGCAGCGCCCTGACAGCCGTGTCAATATGCTCTTCCGTATTAAAATGGGAAAAGCTGAATCGAACCGCTCCCTGCTCTTTCGTTCCCAGAGCCAGATGCATCAGAGGCGCACAGTGGCCGCCGGGCCGGACAGCAATACCGTATTCCTGGGATAGATAATCGCTGACTGCGGCTGAATCCTCGTCTCCCAGGTTCAGTGACACGATGGGTGCGCGGTTCTTTTGGGAAAAATCACCGTAGATACGAATATCCGGGATTTCCCGCACCTGTTCATAAAAACGTTTCATTAAGAACTGTTCCCACTTTCTCAGCTGATCCATCCCCTGCTCTTTGATATAGTAAAGAGCCGCTCTCAGCCCTGCGATGCCGTGACCATTTAAGGTTCCGGCCTCCAGGGCTGTCGGCATCTGAGAGGGGTGTGTTTTTTCAAAGGTCCTGATCCCGCTCCCTCCGGATAACAGGGGGCGGATGACAAGTCCCTCCCGTACGCAAAGACCGCCTGTGCCCTGGGGGCCCATAAGGCCCTTGTGACCGGTAAAGCAGAGGACGTCGATCCTGTCCCGTTCCATATCAATGGGAAATACTCCCGCTGTCTGGGAGGCGTCTACGATAAAAAGTGCTCCCGCCTGACGGCACCAGGCTCCCACCATAGCCAGATTCTGACAGTTTCCGGTGAGGTTTGAGGCGTGGGTCATGACAACCGCCCTTGTGCCGGGGGTGATAGCCTCTTTTAACGCCTCAAGATCCAGGCGGCCTGCTGTCTGTGCTGTCCGTTCAATATTATTATTTTCTCTGCTGTCCCCCTTTTCCCGCTCACATCCGACCACAATCAGCTCTGCACCCATTTTCTCCATTTCATACAGAGGACGCAGAACACTGTTATGCTCTAAAACGGTAGTCACCACCCGGTCACCGGGGGCTATGAGCCCCTTGACTGCAATATTTAAACTTTCGGTCGCATTAGCAGTAAAAGCCACCTGCTCCGGGCCCGGCGCGTGAAACAGCTGTGCAATCAGCTGCCTGGTCTCAAATACGATCCTGGCCCCGGCAAGTGCCTCTCTGTGTACGCCTCTGGAGCAGTTCCCTATAGACCGGATAGCCTCTGCCACTGCCTCCGCCACCTGGGGCGGACGGTAAAAGGAGGTAGCCGCACTGTCTAAATAAATCATGAATCCCTCTCCTTTAATGGCCCTGTTTCATTTCCAGATACAAAAGCCCCTCTAAAACAGAACCTCCGATGGCCCTTGCCTTGTCGGAAATAGTAAAGCAGTTTTCAAATTCCTGTTCCCTTGGGTCAATGTCCGCGATCTTAAAGCCCTTTGTCACCGGATATCCGTCACGGATCAGCCCTCTTACCAGACCGGTCAGCGATGCCTCCACCGTCACCTCCCCCTGTCCGGTAACAATGATGGCGATCGGCTGCCCCTTTTCCACCCGGTCCCCGATCCGAACCGTTCCAAACAGGATCCCCTGTGCCGGTGAATGGATCACCCGTTCTTTGTCAAAGCCGCCGATCCGTCCGGGGACTCCCGTATTGGGAAGCGCACAGCCCTTTGAAAGGATCCTTCCCAGATCGTGGCCGCGCATGGTCTCGATAACCAGATCCACGTCCTCACCCGCTGTAAATCCCGGCCCCAGACCAATGGTCTTGTCTGCCATGTCTCTCGTGGTGCCCAGATTTTTCTTTGCCAGAATTGCGTCTACCAAAGCCCAGGGGCGCACCCTTTTCAGAATATCGCACCTTTCGTCTATCATCACCGGCACAGCCGCCGCCTCCCAGACGGCCTTTGCCTCCTCATAGCTGGATACCTTTAAACAGGTCACTCCCTCAATCTCGCTGCTTCCGTCATAAATAGCCTCTGAAAACGCCACCTGCCTGCGGATCGCAGACGGCGTCCCTGTTTCCAGCACCAGCACCGGATAACCGCACCGGTGAAGGCGATGGATGGTTCCTGTGGCGATATCCCCTCCGCCTCTGACTATGATCAGCTGTCTCTGTCTCTCCATTTCCTTCACCTTAAGGCCGTATTAACAGCGCTGCTCCGGTCATCCTTTCTGCAATCTCATACATATTTGTGACACTGCCTGCTCTCAGCTTGTCTCCCAGGCCATAGTGATTCAGGCAGGTGCCGCAGGTTAATATCTCCACGCCCTGAGCCTCCAGCGTCTTAAGATCTTCCAGGTTATCAGATCCCTCACAGGAGAGGAATGCCCCTCCGTTGTAAAGAAGAACGGCCTCAGGAAGAACCTCCTGCTGCGTCAGGGCATAGATAAAGCCTTTCATCAGAAGCGCCCCTAACGCAGGATCCCCCTGTCCCATCTCACGGGATGAGATCACGGCTACCATGCCTTTTCTTCGCCCGTCAGGACAGCAGACAGCTGCCGGCTCTGGCAGGCTATTCTGCTGGCCTTCTGTCTCCTGAGAGGCCGTTTTGGTATTCCCGGCGGCAGTCAGCACCACTGCATACTCTCTTTCTCCCTTTTTTTGGGAAGAAAATGCCAGCCCCTTATAGTCTCCCAGCTTCTTTAAATTCTGTACTGCAATCTCATTGTCTACGATCACCTCTACCTGCTCGCCCGCAGAAGCGGTCTCCAGGGCCTTTTTGGCCTCGATTACCGGCAAAGGACACTGTTTTCCTCTTTCATCCAGTCGTATCATCGTTTTCACCCTCCTGTATCACTCTACAATAACGGCCTTTTCCTGCCGCTCTTCGATCCTTCCCACGATGGCGCAGGGAAGTCCCAATTCCTTTAACTCCTTTAGCGCTTCGGGCGCATCCTCCATCTTTACGGAAGCCAGCAGGCCGCCGGAGGTCTGCGGATCATAAAGAAGCTCTCCCATGGCAAAGCCGCACCTTCCCAGTTCCACCTTATCCTGGACATGGTTTCGGTTTCTCTGTGCGGCGGCTGTAATGTAAAATTCCTCCGCCAGTTTAGCAGCCTCTGGGATGTACGGGATCTGATCCCTGCTTATGCGGGCTGTCGCCTGATCCGTTACCATCTCACAAAGATGGCCCAAAAAGCCGAAACCGGTTACATCCGTACAGCCGTGCGTTCTGTATTTCCCCAGAATATCCGCCGCGTACCGGTTCAGCGTAGTCATGGATCTTACCGCAAGATCATAGGCCTCCTGAGGAGCCGCCTTTAAACGGGCCGCCGTACACACCAGGCCCACGCCCAAAGGCTTTGTCAGGATCAGAGCATCTCCCACCCGGCAGCCGCTGTTTGCAAATACGCGGTCAGGATGAATGATGCCGGTAACAGAAAGGCCGTATTTTACATCACTGTCTGCAATGGAATGGCCGCCTGCCAGTACGCCCCCGGCTTCTCTCACCTTCTCGCTGCCTCCCTGCATGATCTTTCCCAGGATATTTAAGTCCATGGTCTCAGGAAAGCATACGATGTTTAAAGCTGTCTTTACCTGCCCTCCCATGGCATAAATATCGCTTAAGGCATTGGCCGCCGCGATCTGGCCGAAGATATAGGGATCTTCCACCATAGGCGGAAAAAAATCCAGGGTCTGAACCATGGCCAGATCATCGGTCAGCTTATATACGGCCGCATCGTCAGAGCCGTCATAGCCAATCAGCAGATTGGGATCCCTGGTCTTTGGCAGTCGGTCCAGCACACGTGCCAGAGCGCCAGGCCCCAGCTTGGCCGTACAGCCTCCCCCTCTGCAAAATACGATCTCCTCACTCATTCCCTCTCTCCTCCTGCTGTTTTCATTTCCTGCAGCCGCTCACTGGAGAAATACTTCTCAAACAGCTCATCCAACGAAGCCTCTGCCTCGCTGCGAAAGCCCGCGTACGCCTTCATCAGAGCCTTTGCCTGAGGCGTAAGCGTGGAGCCTCCGCCGTCCTTTCCTCCAGTCTCCCGATCTGTCAGGGCAAAGCCCCATTCCTTTTCCGCTACCTTGAGCATTTTCCAGGCTTTGCTGTAGGCCATATTCATAGAACGGGCGGCCCGCTGAAGGGAACCTGTACGCTCTACCTCCTCAAGGAGAACCACCATTCCCGGCCCGAATGCCTTTTCCTCAAAATACAGCCGCAGCGTAAGGCCATAATGAAGTCTGCCTGTTTTTTCCATTGCTTTCCCCTCCCGTTATTTTCCCTCTTATATAACGATTCCTGTAAAAAAACCGGTATGTGTCTTTTTCAGAATAATTCGCCGAAGACCAAACCAGCTGTTTGCAGCGTATCGTCATCCTGCATTTTTACAAATGCACAACGCTGTAAACAGTATAGCATATTTTTGTGCTGTTTACCAGCATAGGCAGCAAATCCATTCAAAAAACGGCTGCCTTCCCGACCGCATGGAAACGTAAAAACAGGCCGCACGTTTTTTATTCCGTACAGCCTGTTTTACCGGCTATTCCTTTCGTTTTTTTAGATGAAGGACCAAATATACCCCGGTCATAAAGGACGAAAGAAGAAACATAACATGGGATCCATGGCGGTTTTCCCCTGTCTTTGGCAGAGGAGCCAGAGGAACATCCTCATCAAACAGGATTACAGGATCGTCCTGTTTATCCGGCCACTGTGCAAGAGGAACTTCCTCCGGCGCAATGGTGACCGCCTCCGTGTTATCTCCCGGTCCTCCATTAGACGGGTTGTGTCTGCCGTGATTCGTGGTTCCGGAGCCGCCCCCTGAACCTCCAGATCCGCCAGAATGACCGCCGTCCGGGACGGCAGGAGATGTCTCTGGAGAGGTTGGCGCTTCGGTTTCCGGCTGACTGGGATCTGTCTCTGGCTGACTGGGATCCGTCTCCGGCTGACTGGGCTTCGTCTCCGGCTGACTGGGCTTCGTCTCCGGCTCCTCAGGCGGATCGTTCTTTACTGTGTTGACAAAGATAACGGTCTGTGTCTTTCCCGCCTGTACGGCAGCCTCCGCACTTGTGCCTTCCCTGCCGTCTGCTGTTACCTGATACCCAAAATCCTCTTCTATGGGGTTGCCCGCTGCATTGGCAGCCTCAGTTACGGTGTAAGTTCCCAAAGGCAGCCCGTTGATCATAAGCGCGTTTTCTTCTTTCGCCGGATCATAGGCAAGCCTGATGGTCTTTACCTCCTCTGAGGCATTTCCATTTCTGTCAAAATAGCGCACCCCATCTGTCACGGTAAAGTAGAATTCTGTTTTCTCCTGCCTGTCAGTCTCCTGACCGTTCACCTGTTTTGTCAGTTTCAGACTTCCCGTCTGTTTCTGATTCTCCACTGAAACAGGAAATCCTGGAATATAGATATAATGGCTCATATTCTCCGGAAGCTTGGTTTCTGTCCCCGTTGGTATATAAACATCCATCGCCTCGCTCTGTATATATCCGTCAGGCACCTTTGTTTCCACCAGCCGGTAAGCCTTTCCGCTTTTAAGCCCGCCTATCGCAACATTGGCGCTCTGGGAGCCATCCTGGATAACAGGCTCGTATGTACCTATGGGATCCGACTGACCGGTAATCCTGCCATCCCCATCCAGCTGCAATTCATACAGGGTAAACTCTGCTCCCTCCAGGGGCTGACCCCACTGATCAGTTTTTGAAAGCTCGATGGAATAATCACCGGTTACAGATGCAGATGACTGCACAAGGGTAATGGTATCCTTATGCTCTGTTTCTATGGATTTTCCCGGTCCATAAATCAGCTCTGCATGATTGCTGACATTAAACTCCGTTCCAATGGCTCCATTTAAGGCAGCCTCATATGTAATCGTAATAGGCGTCGCGTCCGGCAGGTTGCTGATGGTGCAGACAGAGCCGTTTACGGCAATCTTAGCTTCTTCAATCGCCGCTTTTGTCTTGCTGTTGACCACCTTTATGGTTTTCGGGCGAAAACTCATATTGGGATTTCCAAGGGTATCCCTTACGGTCAGCGTTCCTCCGTCTTTTCTCAGCTGGGAAGCCGGCTGATTTACCGACAGAGTGTACTGCGCCGATGGTGCGGTATCCTCATCATACATCATTCCCTTTATGAGGAAGTTTGTTTTTAACTGGGCCTCTGCGCCCACCCTGGCAAGCTCAATACCGTCAATGTGCATGGCTGCTTCATTCTTAAACGTTGTTTTTTTGGGGTCATTCACCCTGGTTTCCACAACCAGTCGGAATACATGATTGATATTAAAGTCCTTTCCCTTTGACCGGACATAGTCCCTCGCCTTCTTGAGGTCGATCTTTACGGTCTGACCATCCACCGTATAGTCCTCCCCTGCTCTAAGCGTTACATCCTGGTATGCACGGGGATAGATATTGACCAGTTCCAGCCCCTCAGGCAGCTTCTCTTCAATCAGTACATCTCCCACTGTATCAAAGTTGACCTTATCGTCATATGCGTTTCCTTCCAGTATCCATTTGATGGTTCCTGTCTGGGCGTCCTGTCCCTCCACACCTTTTCTCAGAAAGCCTTTGGCAGCTGGAAGGGACTGAGATGCCTCTGCCTGCACCGTCGTATCCTTATTGGGTTTCAGGATGGCCCTGTTTTTAAAGGATGCAGACTGACTGCTGGACCAGTAAAAGGAATCCCCGGATTCTCCTGTATTTCTTACATAGGATCTGTATTCAATGGTTACCGGACTGGGAACGGCTTTTGTAAATTTGATGGCAAACCGATTATCCGCAAAATTCTCTACTTCATAATCGGAAACCTCACTTCCCGTTCTGTCTTTGACTGAGAGGCCTTGTTTCAAGGTGCTTTCATCGATAAATGTATGCTTGACACTGCCGTCTCCGCCGCTTACAGAAAGCTCGTCGCTATAGACCCCATCTACTGGAATGACCGCATCCTCCGAATTTATCTGTCCGTTTACATACTGGGTCAGAACTGCCTTCCAGCCAATGATCCCCAGCTTCCCATCCTGCCATCCGGTTGTTGTTTTCGTCAGCGTATAGGCGTTGTATATACATTCTATGCTGGTAGATCCAGGCCTGGTTCCGGGATAACCGCTTCCCTCAGGAGCAGTCAGAAAAATCTCATTGCTGGCATTGCTGCCGCTTGGTTCCTGTATATCTGTATAGTAGGTAAACTGAAGGAAACAGCGCCCCAGCTCTTTTGGTATTGTATATTCCCAGGAATAGGAGTCTCTTTCAACAGGCACTGTAGTTTCACCTGACACATTTCCATTTTCCCGGTCGTAAGCAGTTACCTTAACCGCTCCCACATAATGCTGCTGTTTGTCAGAGTCTGAAACCTCTGGCAGCGTATCCTTCACCGTCCAGCCCGTCATATCGATCAGATTCGGATTAACGGATACATTATACTGAATACTAAACGGGATGGTTTGATCCCCAACTGTTTCATTGATACGGACCGTACCGTTCTTTGAAACCAGGGAAATGGTTTTTCCAAACCAGGACTGGGTCTGAGCCTGTACTGTTCCTCCTTCTGTGTCAGCCGCAGCTGCCGTGATCACGGCCGTATTGGTGAATGACGCCCGCATGGAGGAAGAAACACGATTTCCGTTTTCCGTCTGTTCCGGCTGCTGGGCTTTCCATGCGCTGGGATTGATCTTCATCCAGTAACTCAGTTTCACTTCCTCACCAGGTTTCATAACAGCCGGGTTTCCATCCTGATCCAAAAGGCGGATCGCACGGCTGTCAAATGAGCCTGTATTGTCAAATTCTGCTTTTGCAATATTGCTGCCCTCTGGTGTCGACTCCAGACGTACTCCAGCTGTATCTATATACTCAATCGCCCCATTTTCGATTTCGCTGAATCGATCAGTAATCACAGGATTTGTAAGTGCTCCTGTATTCTTTGCATCTGCCGTGATCTTCAGGTGAAAACGCACGGCATCCGGAAAACCGGTAGTATCCGAATAATGCAGGTCTCCTGCGGAGTTTTCATCTGTAAACCGATCTCCGCTGTTATCTTTTTTAATCGTGATGCTGTAGTGTTTTTCCTGTTTTATTTCAGGAAATACAAGGGTTTTGTCAAGGTCATCATTCTTGATCTCAATTTCCGGCTTTCCTTCCGGTTCTTTTGAAAAATCAACGCTTCCCTTTACGGTTAGCTGACCTTTAAAATTGGCGCCCACATTTTCTGTGATATCAATGGAAAGTATTCCATTTTGTTCCACATTCAGACTTCCAACCACCTTATCTCCAAACATGACCGGCGTATCTGTTTTCGTATCATAGATAATATTGTCCGGCAGCTGATAGACAAAGCGGTCTCCCTTTTTTACTGCATAACCTTTCAGTTCAGGATCGCTGCTGTTTTCCATACCATAGGTAATCTGGAAGGATGTGGTCAGTTCTCTGGGCAAAGGAAGATAATTGCCTTCCTCATCCTTTTGATTCTGATAGATTTTCGTAACCCCATCTTCGTCTACCTCTGCCGTATCAATGACTGTTCCGCTTTTATCCTTTATAATCAGCTTTGGAGATCCCTCGCCCAGCAGCTCTCCAATATTAAATTCCCGGTTCTGGCTTTCATCCACAGTATAGAACACTGGCCCGAAAAAGCCGGATCCGGTAAGGCTTGCTGCCACTTCATCGGTGGTTTTTCCATTTGAGAAAGCCGTTTTTGTTCCCTTTAAAGCCTTTGCTTCATGGATGCTGTCACTGATCTGCAGCACCTTTACGCCATCAGCCTCCCTGCTCATTTCTTCGATGGCTGTACCTGAGAAACAAACCTCCACACGGCCATTTTTGGACCACGCAGAATCGTCCATGGGTTCGCCGTCTGCATAAAACCGGATCTCATAGAGAGCCGCAGCTGTAACTGCCTGTCCCTTCTTTAAGCGGTTTTCCCGAATCTCCTCTAACAGCCCGGACGCCTCGTCTTCATTCACCTTCGATACCACAGCTTTTGCACCGGCAGGAAGAACGCCTGCCTCTGCGTGGAGGGCGATATCTGTACCGTCATCCATGGTCATGGTTTCATCAAATTCCGGATAAAAGGCCATTTTCCAATCCTCTAAAAGCTTTAGCTTACCCACGCTGGTTATGTATGCCTTGGCGGTGACACTTTCGCCGATTCCCACCAGATCCCCATAGCCGATCTCCAGATCATTTCCATTATCCTCCGGCTGAGAGGGTGTGGCTGCCGGATCCTTCTGAGGCTCAGAAGGTGTTGCTGGAATCGTTGTCTGGATCTCGCCCTTTGTCTCTGCCTGTGCGGTGCTCTGGACGGGTGTTTGTGCTGTACTGTCGCTTTCCGTCTCACTTTCACCAGAGGCCGTCTCGGTCTGGGAGGGCTGCTCCATATCCTTAGAGGCGCTCTCCCCGGTTGAAGCTTCTGTTTCCGGCAAAGAGGCGTTTTCCTCCGTCTGGGACTGGCTCTCTTCTGCCGTGGAGGTTTCTGTCTCCGGCTGTGAACCATCTGTAGAAGCCAGTTCGCTCTGCGTCTCACTCTCCGGCGTCTGGGCCGTGACAGCCTCCGTACTTACCACAGCGTCAGAATCCATCCCGTCCGTCTGTGCGTCATGAGCTTTGGAATTTAACAGTTCCCCTTCGCTCTGCTCCGTTTCGGCAGACGATTTTGTATCGCCGACGGCCTCCTTCTGCTCCGTCAGGGTCTCCTCTGTGTGTTCTGTCCTGGCCGTCTCGGGTTCCGCAGACGTTTCATCTGCAGCTGTCTTTCCTTCACTCACAGACTCTCCTGCCTGGGTTTCAGATTCCTGAGGCTTTTCCTGCTCGTCCTTAAGGTAATTATCTTCCTTTATAAATGCCTCCTTATAGGACTTTACCGAAACACGGCTGGTCTTTTGTATTTTTCCATTCTCATGCTCAACCGCAGTGGAAAAGCTTATGCTGCTTTCACCGCCGTTTTCATACAGAAATACCAGCTGCTCATCGCCTGTAAGTTCATAAGAGGCATCCGCATCCTCCGGCAGACGGATAAAGGTTCGGACACTGGCCTCCTGGTCCTGCCCGTCAATTTCAGGGTAAAATTCATAGAGGCTGCCGGTTCCTTCAAAAAAGAGCCGGTTGTATTTTTCTACACGCCCCTGTGAAAACTCCAGTTCATCCGGCTGAACCGTTTTTTGGGACCCATCTAATCCCCGGATCATGTCCATAATCGCACCGGCAAGATCCGCGCCCCTTACAGAGAGGTCTCTGTGCTCACCGCCGGAAGCCGCGTACACGGTGCTCAGAGTATTGCCTATATTGGTCAAAGTCAAAGCCGCAGCAATTCCAAGTGCGGTAAGTCGTTTCCCAATTCTTCTCAAGTTTAAACCTCCTTCTTTCATTTTTCGGGAAAAGAATACCGATTCTCTTTCCCCCATTTACCGGATTATTATATTCTTATCTGGTTACAAATCGGTTACATTTTAAGGCTTTTCTGTAAATAAACAATGTATTTTTTTAAGTACAATCTGACTTTGGCACAGGTTCCAAAAAGCAATCAAAAAAGAACCTTTTTCCAGGTATTTCATATATATAAATTACAGGCAGCAGGGAAAAGGTGAGAAAAATATGACGAATTTTTTTATAGTCGGCGGCGATGGACGTCAGCGCCGGATGGAGCAGCTTCTTTCAGCTCAGGGCTATCCTGTTTTTTCCTATCAGGGAAATGACGGCGATCTGCCGAAGGAGAAATTAAAGGAGGCCTCCATCATTCTGGGACCGGTGCCGTTTTCACGGGATAAAATACACATTTTTCAGGCGTTTCCAGAGGTTTCCGAACCCTCCCCTTCCCTGACGATTTCCCGGCTGCTTGACGGTCTCCATAAGGGGCAGCTCCTCTTTGGCGGCGGCCTGTCTGCCTTCGTGAGGGAGTCCTGTCAGAAAAAAGGAATTTTATGGAAGGATTTTATGGAAATGGAGGAAATCGCCCTGGAAAATGCCATTGCCACGGCAGAAGGGGCCATATGCTTAGCCATCCGCGAAAGTCCCTTTAATCTCCATCTGAGCCGCTGCCTGATCCTGGGCTACGGGCGCTGCGGCCAGGCGCTGGCAGACCGGCTAAGGGGCATGATGGCCGAGGTAACTGTCTGCGAAAAATCCCCCATAAAGCGGACGCTGGCTCTTACCCGCGGTTTCCTCGCCGTTTCTCCTGAAATGCTGGGCAAGGTTCTGCCTGGGAAGCAGCTCATTTTCAATACCGTTCCCGCACCTGTACTCACCGGATCTTTTTTACAGAAAATTCCAAAGGAAACCGCTCTTTTTGAACTGGCGTCCCCGCCCGGCTGCGCCGATGAGACGGCCTGTCATCAGGTGGAAGTCCGACGGATTGCCTGTCCGGGGCTGCCAGGCCGCTTCAGCCCGGATTCTTCCGCCCGCATCCTGTGCCGGGCCGTACTCCGTGTCCTTGGAGAGGGACAGTAAAAACTACTACTTTTTATGTATAGAGGGAAATCATCATGTCTCTGAAAGGAAAAAAGATCGGTCTGGCTGTAACCGGATCCTTTTGTACCTTTGATAAAATAGAACAGGCCGTACAGACCCTGGCACGGGAGGAGGCAGATATCTTCCCCATCTTCTCCTCTCATGTCCAGACCATACGTTCCCGCTTCGGCAGCACCGATGAATACATCCGAAGGATCAGCGGTCTGGCCGGCCGGGATCCCATTCTGACCATAGAAGCCGCAGAGCCCATCGGCCCCAAAGGGTATCTGGATCTCCTTCTGATCGCCCCCTGTACGGGAAATACCCTTGCAAAGCTGGCAAACGGCATCACTGACACGCCCGTACTGATGGCTGCAAAAGCCCATCTGCGCAACGAAAAACCCCTTGTGATCTCCTTATCCACCAATGACGCCATGGGGATGAATTTTAAGAACATCGGAATGCTGTTCCCCTGCAAAAATGTGTATTTCGTTCCATTTGCTCAGGATTCTCCGCAAAAAAAGCCCTGTTCCCTGATTGCGAGAACAGAGCTTATTGTACCGGCTCTTAATGCTGCCTTAGAGGGACGGCAGCTGCAGCCGGTATTATACGGGCCGGAATAAATCCTTACAGGAAAAGTTCATTCTCCCGCCGGATATCCTTTAAAGGCAGAAGCTTCTGACCCAGCATCTCCTGCGCCGGGTCAGGAAGCTTCTTTGCCCCAATGGGACAGACTGCCAGGCAGCGCAGACAGAGAATACATTTCTCCCGGTCCGTCATCCCAGGGGATTCTTTTGAAATCGCTCCGGCCGGACATTTTGCAGCACAGAGTCCGCAGCCTACGCAGCAGTCGCTGATTACAGGCACCACATCCATTTTCTTCCAGTCCCTGTAAGGGCGGTTTCCGGGCACTTTAGGCTCTTTTACTCCTGTTGTTTCCAGTTTTTCCAGGATCCTTATGCCAAACCCATGAAGCTCCTTTCGATCCGCCTCATCAGGGCGGCCGGCGGCTACCAGGCGCACCATGGAATGTTCCGCAAGAACAGCGGCAGAGGAAACGACGGCAAAGCCCTGGGCCTTCAGGGTGTCATTTAGTTCCACCAGCGTATCCTCAAAAGCCCTGTTTCCATAAACCGCCACAGTCACAGCCATGGCCCCGTTTCCCTTCACCTGCTTTAAACGCTCTGCCATCAGTCCCGGAATCCGGCCGCCGAAGGCGGGAGCGGCTGCCACAACCAGTTCTCCCTCCTTAAACGCCGCGCCTTTAAAATCAGGGGCCGCAAGATCTGCCTCTTTAACCTCTTTTCCAAGACTCTCTGCCAGATAGAGGGCCGCCTTCTTTGTTCCTCCCGTGGGGCTGAAATACAGCGCCCATACACATTCTCTCATTTTGCTACCTCCTTGTTTTCCCCATACGCTCCGCCCGCAAAGCAATCATCTCCCCGGCTACGCTGACTGCGATCTCCGCCGGTGTTTCCGCATGGATCGCCAGACCAATGGGCATATGGCAGGACTGGATCTCTTCTGCTGAAAATCCGTCTGCCAGCAGCCGTTCTGTCACCACGCATATTTTATTTTTACTTCCCATGACTCCCAGATAACAGGGCTTTAAAGCCAAAGCCTGTTTCTGTACATAGTAGTCATACTGATGGCCTCTTGTCATGACGCAGACATAGTCCTGAGGCCGGATCGCCACATAATCCCCGATCCGTTCCAGATTTCCCACGATGATCTGATCCGCGTCGGGAAATACACCGGGATTGGCAAAGTTTTCTCTGTCATCCATAACCACACAGCGAAAACCCACCCGTTTTAATACCGGCACCAGTTCCTGGGCCACATGGCCGCCTCCAAAGATGTATACGGTGCCGGACTGTACCAGAGGCTCGGCATACCAGAAACGCTCCTCTGTCTTCAAAGTGACGGCAGCAGGGCCAAAAAGCTTCTCTAAGGTTTTTGTGTTTTCATATCCCAGCCCTAAGACCCCGGTCTTTTCACTGTAAAGCCCCATTTTCCAGGCGTTTTTCTCTGTCAGATCCAGGATCAGCCAGCTGTCCTCGTCCACCTCCAGCATAGCCAGCGCCCGATCCACAAGCTGCAGCAATTCTTTATCCTCCGGATCTGCATACTGGATATATACCGTCACATTCCCTCCGCAGACCATGCCGATATCTCCCTCTTTGCCGCGCGTCAGGGTAAAGCTAAAAAGCCCGGACTGCTTTAAACGCACTGCCTCCTGGCAGGCTAAGGTCACCTGATACTCCACCGCGCCTCCGCCTACAGTTCCAAGGGACGAGCCATCCGCTCTCACAAGCATCCTCGACCCCGCCCCCCTGGGGGCAGAACCTACGCTCTCTATAATGGATGCCAGTGCCGCGCCCTCCTCTCTCAAAAGGCATTTTTTCAGTTCCTGAAACAGTTCTTTCATTTCTTCACCTCATTTTCTTTCGGAAAATACCGTTTAAACAGCCGTTAACTGCTCCTGTTTTTCCATTTCAGAGTTCTCCCTTTAACAGCAGGATCGCCGATGGATCCACTTGAAGATAGGGCGGGACGGCTCCTGCCGCATCATGAGTATGTATGGTCTTTTCCCGTTTCCACCACAGGCCGTTTTCCAGTGTGATATGCCACTCAAAGGGCATTTCTGATATCCTCGGTGCGCCCACAGGAATACAGTTTTTATACCCCAGCGCGGCCGCCTCTTCTGTGCTTACCGCCTCAAAATCATGGGCCCGAATCCCCACAGCGGCGATATCGTCTCCCACTGGCCGGTTCACCGTCAGCTCAATGCCGCCCCAGTCCAGGGCGCAGACCTGATACTCTCCCACTCTGCGGATCCGGGAAATATTTTTGCAGCCCGTAAGCCGAGCCCCTTTGCATATCGACGGTTCCGCAAAAATTTCCCTGGTTTTCCCCCGCACCAGCACCTGCCCCCGATCCATCAAAAGCAGCTCCGGGCACAGCTGATACGCCTCATCCCGGTCATGGGTGACCAGGATAGAAACGCCGTCATAATCCTTTAATACTTCCGCCAGCTCCAGCCGCAGTTTTTCTTTCAGATGGGTATCCATGGCAGAAAACGGTTCGTCCAACAGCAGTACCTCCGGCTCATATGCCAGGATCCTTGCAAGCGCCACTCTCTGCTGCTGTCCGCCGGACAGTCTGGAAGGGAGACACTGCTCCAGACCAGTTAAACGAAACCTCTCCATCATCTCCCCTACCTTTTTGCGGATGGCCGTATGCGACCTGGCCGCCGCTCTCCTGCCGCCCGCCACGGCCTTTGCCCCCTTTCCCTTTAGTCCTGCGGCAATATTTTCCTCCACGGTCATATTGGGAAAAAGGGCATAATTCTGGAATAAATATCCCACCCGGCGGACCTGGGGCGTCTCATTGATTCTCAGAGAAGAATCATAAAGCACTCTTCCTCCCGCCGCTTCTCCCTGGGCATACTGTAAAGCAATGCGCCCCCCATCAGGCGTAACGATGCCTGCAATGGACTTTAATGTCATGCTTTTTCCGCAGCCGGAGGATCCTAAGATCCCCATGCAGCCCTTTGCTGCTGTGAAACTCACATCCAGAGGAAATTCCCTCAGCTGCTTTCTTATCTCAACTCCCAGGCGGAGCCTGTGTTCTGTCTCAATCGCCATATTTCTTTCCTCCTGCCTTTAGCGCTCCCAAATTCATAAGGATGATGGAGAGAAAGGCAATGACAACGATAACTGCCACATAGGAGGTGGCTGCCTCCATATTTCCCGCCGCCACCTCAGAATACACCGCCATGGGAAGAGTCCTTGTCTTTCCCGCAATATTTCCCGCGATCATGGAGGTGGCTCCAAATTCTCCCAGCCCCCTCGCAAAGGCCAGCACTCCCCCGCTTAGGATACCGGGAACTGCATTTGCAAACAGTACCTTCCAGAAGATCTCCCACTCGCTCATCCCCAGTGTCCTTGCCGCCGCGGCCAGATTGGGATCCACCTGCTCAAAAGCCCCTCTGGCGGAGCGGTACATCAGCGGAAATGACATAACCACAGCGGCCAGCACTGTGGCTCCCCAGGAAAACGCAATCTTAACGCTGAAAAAGTCAATGAAAAACTGACCGATGGGCCTTTTTACTCCAAACAGATAGAGCAGAAAGAACCCTGCAACTGTAGGCGGAAGCACTAACGGCAGCGTCAGGATGCCGTCGCATATGATCTTTAACCGGTCACTGTGAAGGCGAATCACTGCCCAGGCTGCAAAAATCCCCAGGAAAAAGGTAATAAAAATGGACAGACTGGCTGTCTTTATGGATATCAGGATGGGAGACCAGTCCATAAGCGATCCTCCTTTGCTTTTTGTATACACGCTGGCGTACCGGCCCTAAGTCAGACATGAAACCTCAGCTTCCTGCTGAAAAACCGTAGGAGGCAAATACGGACATGGCCTCATCGCTCTTTAAAAACGCTTCAAAGGTTTTCGCCTCCTGAGGATGGGCGCTCTTCTTTACCACTGCCACCGGGTAGATAACCGGCTTGGCCAGGCTGCCCTCCGGCGCCTCAGCCACCACTTCCACCTTGTCCGCCATGCTGGCGGCATCCGTGGCATATACAATACCGGCATCTGCGCTGGAGGCAGTCACCTGGTTTAATACCTCTGTCACATTCGATCCAAAGCTTACCTTATCCTGAATCTTATCCCAGATTCCAAGGTTTGTAAGAGCTTCCTCGGCGTACTGTCCGGCAGGAACACTGGCGGGATCGCCCAGGGCAATGGAAGCTGCCTCCTGGATGTCTGCAAAGTTTTTAAGCTCTGCCGCATTTCCTGAGGGAACGATGAGCACAATCTTATTTTCCAGAAGATCGGTAATTGACTCTGTATCGATCAGCCCCTCATCATTTAAGGCATTCATCTGCTTTTGTGCAGCCGACATAAATACATCCGCATCAAGTCCCTCCTCAATCTGAGTCTGAAGCTTCCCTGAGCTGTCATAGATGCCTGTGACCGTAATATCTGGATTCTGCTCCTCAAACATGGGGATGAGTTCGTTCTCAAAGGCATTCTTTAAGCTGGCTGCCGCCGCCACCCGTATCTCGGTGTGTTTGCTGTCATTGGCTGACGTTGTCTCTGTTTCCTTTGCTCCATTGGAACAGCCTGCCAGCATTCCTGCTGCCAGAAGGACAGCTGCCGTCATACGGATCTGTTTTCTCATTTTCATTTTCTCTGTTCTCCCTTCTTTTTTCTCTCATCTTCCTTATCCGACGTCCCTTATCGGGCGCATTCAGAGGCGCTTCCCCGTAAAATCCGGATCCCGTGATCCAGCGGATCCAGAATGTACCCCAGGCTCTCTCTCACTGCCTTGGGACTTCCCGGAAGATTTACGATCACCGTACCCTTTCGGATCACCGATACGCCCCGGCCCAGCATGGCCCGGTTGGTCACTTCCATGGATTTACAGCGAATAGCCTCAGCGATACCGGGAGCGATGCGGTCTGCCACCGCCAGAGTGGCCTCCGGCGTCTGATCCCGGAGAGAAAAGCCAGTTCCTCCGCTTGTCACCACCAGATCCAGCTGACGGGCATCTGCCAGACGAATCAGCTGTGTCTTAAGCATTTCCGGATCATCGGGCAGAATCAGCGTCTCCGCCACCTCATATCCGGCCTGCTCCAGCATTTCCTTTGCCGCAGGTCCGCTCTCGTCCGTCCGCTCGCCTCTGGCCCCCTTATCGCTTAAGGTGATAACTGCCGCCTGGAACGGACGGTCTTTTGACGGAAAAATTGTTTCCATGGTATCGCCGGAACGGATCCGTCCTCCTTTTAATACCCGTGCAAATACTCCCTCTCTGGGCATGATACATTCTCCCATTTTGTGAAAGATAGCGCAATGGCTGTGACATTCTTTGCCGATCTGGGTCATTTCCAGAACCGCATCCCCGGCACAAAAACGGGTTCCTACCGGCAGAGAGCTGAAATCAATCCCTTCAACCACCAGGTTTTCCCCGAAGGCCCCATCCTCTACGCCGGCCCCACGGTCGTTAAATTCCTTTATTTTATCATAGGAAAGAAGACTGACCTGACGGTGCCATTTTCCTCCGTGGGCGTCGCCTTTAATTCCAAAATTTTCCAGAAAACAGCCTTCCTCTATGCTGTGTTTCTCTGTTCCCTTGCGACTGCTGATACAGATCGCCCGAACAACCCCCACAGGCCCTTTCCTCTCCTTCTCGTCCATTTTTCATCCTCCGATCGAACTCATATTGTGTGATTCCGTGATTCGGCCCGGCGTCTCAAAACAATGAGCCCTGGGTTTTTTAAGGATCGCAGCTTCCATCGCCGTCTGCAGACGCCTCTGCAAACATTCCTCATGGATATCCAATCCATCCGGCCAGCCAAAGCGGCTTTCTTCTTCCGGCCGTTTTATCCCCTCTCTTAACACCGCCCGCAAATCGATTCCGTCCTCGTAACAGAGACAGGTCTTTAGATAGCCTCCGGCAGTCAGCCGCACCCGGTTGCAGGAAGAGCAGAACATTCTGTGGACCGCACTGATCAGGCCAATACTCCCCTGAAAACCGGCCGGCTTATAATAAACCGCAGGGCCGAAACCATGCTTTTTACTGTCCTTTTTTAAGCCCGGATATGTGGTTTGAAGCTCCGAAAGCAGGGTTCTATGATCGATGGTCTTAAACTGCTTTCCATAGCCAATGGGCATTATTTCTATAAAACGCACATCCACCGGATATTGCCTGGCAAGCTCCGCTATAGAAAGCCAGCTGTTTTCCCTCTTTCCCGGCCCATCCTTCCATTGATTAAAATCAATTGAGACCGCATTGATCTTCACAGGAATGGGAAGCTCACTTGCCCCGCAGATCACCCCCATTACCTTATCCAGGGCATCTGCGCCAGTGATGGCCTTATATAGCGCTCTATCCAGGGTGTCCAGACTGATATTGACCGCGTCCAGTCCGGCATCCAGCAGCTCATCCATATAAGTTCCCAGGAGAACTCCGTTGGTCGTCAGGGTTACCTTCTCAATGCCCGGAACCCTTTTAAGCCTCCTTATAAGCTGAGTACAATCCTTCCTCACAAGAGGCTCCCCGCCGGTAACCTTAATGTTTCGGATCCCCAGACGCGCCGCGCAGACAGCAATAGCCTCAAGCTCTTCCAATGACAGGATATCCCATCTGGAGATGCATTGGATCCCATGAGGCATACAGTACCGGCATCGAAGATTGCAGCGGTCAGTAACGGATATCCGCATATAATCTATCTCCCGTCCTGTCCCGTCCTTCATCCTTTGCGCTCCTGCTCCCTTCCTTCATTGCAAAACTCGCCGCTTTTGCCGCCGGATTTATGAGCCAGATAAATATGCCCCAGTTCCATGGTCTTATCCACTGCCTTGCACATATCATAAATGGTAAGAAGAGCCACATTCACTCCGGTCAGAGCCTCCATCTCCACACCGGTACGTCCGGCAATCCGGGCCGTGCAGACAGCCTCAATCTCATTTCTCTCCTCATGAACCATAAAATCCACTGTCAGTTTCGTCAGGTTCAGCAGATGGCACAGAGGAATCAGTTCCGAGGTTCGCTTGGCTCCCATGATTCCGGCCACACGGGCCACCCCCAGCACATCTCCCTTTTTCATTGTGCCTTCCTTCACCATTTTCAGGCATTCACGGCTCATAAAAATGCTTCCTCTTGCAGTGGCCTCCCGATTCGTCTCCTCTTTTTCACCCACATCCACCATCCAGGCATTTCCCTGTTCATCAAAATGTGAAAAATTCATTATTCTAGACTCCTTTTCCAAATCCGCAGTTTGGGAATGTACACACCGGACAGTCCAGACACAGACCGCCCTGTCCCAAAGCAGCCAGTTCCTCCGGTGTCACCTCGTCATCTGCCATCACTCTCGGCAGGATAAGATCAAAAATAGTTCTCCTGGCGTACATCACGCAGCCGGGAAGGCCCATGACAGCCGCTGTGCGGCTTGTTCCCTTCTCCTTTACCTCCAGATAGGCTAACAAAAACATGGCTCCTGGAAGGACGGGAGCACCGTAGGATACCACTCTGGCACCCGTATTTTTGATGGCGAGAGGGGTCTTGTCATCGGGGTCCACGCTCATGCCACCGGTACAGACCACTATGTCTGCACCTTTTTTGACCATATCCAAAATAGACGCTGTGACCTTTTTATCGTCATCATTCCAGGTCACATAATCGATGATCTCGGTGCCAAATTCCCTCATTTTTTCCCGGATAACCGGGGTAAATGTATCCTGGATACGGCCATAGAAAACCTCATTTCCCGTAGTGATGATCCCTGCCTTTTTATGTACAAACGGCTTTAGCTCCAGGATGGGACGGCCGCCGGTAGCGCGAAGCGCGCATTCTTTGGCCTGCCTCATCCTTTCCTCCTCGATCATCAGAGGAATGATACGGGTACCTGCCAGCCTGTCTCCCTTTTTTACGGCAAAATTTCCATGGCGGGAGGCAATCATCATCTGGCCGAAACCGTTGACCGCTTTTAAGCCCTGATTGTCTACTTTCAGCAGACCGTCGCAGGACGCCGTAAGTTCAATCTTGCCTTCCTTTGCCTGGGAGCGCTCCATATGACTGCCCCGGCACAGCGCGCACAGAATCTCGGCCGCATCATTCTCATGGAGCATTCCCTCCTCCTTCTCCCAGACGTAGAGCTGATCTTTTCCTGCGCTTAAGAGAACGGGAATATCCTCCTTTGTGACAATATGCCCCTTGCGAAATACGGCATCCTTGGAAACACCCTTTATGATTCGGGTAATGTCGTGACAAAGCACCGCTCCTTCTGCATCCGTTGTTTGGATCAGTTTCATATGCTGTAACCTCCACCGTTATTGATTCGTAAAAATAACGCTAATGAAATGATAGCACGGCTGGAAGGGTTTGTAAACCTCAATCCCTTTGAAAACGAACGGTTAATTTACAAAGTGGACGCTGGATTTTTAAGATCGGTTCTGCCGCTTTTTTCTTCATCGCACGAAGGATCTGTAAAATTTTATCCTCCTCTGCGTTTCGCTCCGTATATGCACGAATACTTCTTCTGTGAAAAATAGCATCCATTGCTGCTCCATTCTTCCCAGTTATATTATATCCCGGTCTCAGCAAACAAAAAAAGAATCTGCTGCTTCCTTCAAATCAGGATGAAACAGATTCCTTTTGCTGTTTAAAAGATGCGAATTTCCAGCCGCGGCCTATTCCTTTTCCGAACCGCCTGATCCGTCCTCTAAATTCAGACGGGTAAATACCATGTCGTAGCCGTCGCTTCCATAGTTAAGAGACCGGTTTACACGGCTGATGGTAGCGGTGGAAGCGCCCGTTTTTTCCGCAATCTCCAAATAGGTCTTGCCCTCTCTGAGCATCTTGGCTACCTCGTAGCGCTGAGAAAGGGAAAGGAGCTCATTAATGGTGCAGACATCTTCAAAAAATTTGTAACATTCTTCCGGGCTTTCAAGGGTAAGGATCGCGTCAAATAAGTGATCCACAGCTTCTGTTTTGATTTTTTTATTCATGCTTTTATCATCTCCTTATGGCTGTGATTGATTTATCCTGGGCTGTTTTTCCCTGATAGGGGGAAACAGGATGACATTTTCATACTCAATGGTTACTGCGTTTTTTGCTGTCCCCAATCATTTTAACATATTAAAGTTTGAAAGTCCATATCTGAAACAAGGAGATGTTGGGAAAATATACTATATGGGAAAATATACTATATATGTAAAAAGTCAGCCGTATAACCCCTGGCACATATCTGTGTCCTCTTGTCCGCAGACGGTATGTATGTTATACTATACAGCGAATAATAGGGGATCTGCAGGCAGTCCTGTCCGGGCTCTGCCTGCAGATCCTGCAACCTACATAAAAGGAGGCCAATCATATATGCAGTACCGCATTGAACATGATTCCATGGGAGAGATCCAGGTTCCCGCCGACCGCTACTGGGGCGCCCAGACCCAGCGGAGCTTTGAGAATTTCAAGATCGGAACAGAAAAAATCCCCATGGAAGTAATCCGGGCCTTTGCCATCCTTAAGAAAGCGGCAGCCATGGCAAATAACCGGCTTGGCAGACTGGATGAAAAACGGCTGTCTCTTATAAGCGCCGCCTGTGATGAGATCCTTATGGGGAGACTGGACGAACACTTCCCACTGGCCGTATGGCAGACAGGAAGCGGCACTCAGTCCAATATGAATGTAAATGAAGTCATCGCCAACCGTGGAAATGAAATCGCCGGGGAAAAGCTGCTTCATCCCAACGATCATTCCAATATGTCCCAGAGCTCTAACGATACCTTCCCCACTGCCATGCACATCGCAGCGGCAACGGAGATCGAGGATAAGCTCTTCCCAGCTCTGAATCTGCTCATCATTACCTTTGACCGCCTTATGAAGGAAAACGAGGGCATCATAAAAACAGGACGCACCCATCTTCAGGATGCCACCCCCATTACATTTTCCCAGGAAATCAGCGGCTGGAAAAATATGCTGGAAAAATCAAAGGAAATGCTGACCTTAAGTTTAAAGGGCCTGCGTGAACTGGCTCTGGGCGGAACCGCAGTGGGAACCGGCCTAAACGCTCCCAGAGGCTTTGACACCGAGGTGGCAAAGGCTGTTTCCGAGCTTACAGGCAAAAAATTTGTCACGGCTGCCAACAAGTTCCATTCTCTCACCAGCAAGGATGAGCTTGTTTTCGCCCACGGAGCGTTAAAGGGCCTGGCGGCCGATATGATGAAGATTGCAAATGATATCCGCTGGCTTTCCAGCGGCCCGCGCTGCGGTCTTGGAGAGATCTTTATCCCCGAAAATGAACCTGGCAGCTCCATCATGCCCGGCAAGGTAAATCCCACCCAATGCGAGGCTGTCACTATGGTCGCGGTTCAGGTCATGGCAAACGATGTAGCCGTAGGCATGGCAGCCTCCCAGGGCAATTTTGAGTTAAACGTATTTATGCCCGTATGTATTTACAATTTCCTCCAGTCCGTCCGCCTTCTCGCTGACGCTCTGGTATCATTTAACCGTCATTGCGCCGCCGGCATCCGGCCAAACCGGGAAAAGATGGACGAAAATCTCCGTCGCTCCCTGATGCTTGTAACCTGCCTAAATCCTTATATCGGCTATGAAAATGCGGCCAAAACAGCCAAAAAGGCCTATAAGGAAAATATTTCCCTGAAAGAGGCCTGTGTTTCCCTGGGCTTTCTCACAGATGAGGCTTTTGACGAGGTATTCCGGCCGGAAGCCATGGTCTGACGGCCCCATACACATTCGGGCATTCCCAGTATAAACCGCACAGCTGCCCCGGCAGAACCGAATCTGCCGGGAAACAGCGGACACATACCATCTGATCCATGTTCCCGGACTTCTTACGATCTCCCGGAATGCACAATCAACCACAGGAGGAAAACTATCATGGATATCAATCAGGCATCCCTGCAGATGCATTATGACCTTAACGGAAAGATCGAAGTTATTTCACGCAAGAAAATTGAGACAAGAGAGGATCTGTCTTTAGCCTACACCCCCGGAGTTGCCGAGCCGTGCCGCGTAATCGCCAGGGACTACGAGCAGTCCTTTAAGCTGACCCGCCGTTCCAACCTGGTAGCTGTCATCACTGACGGCACCGCTGTTTTGGGCCTTGGTGACATCGGCCCTGCTGCTGGTATGCCGGTTATGGAGGGAAAATGCGCCCTGTTTAAGGAATTTGCAGATGTGGACGCATTCCCCCTGTGCATCGACTCCAAGGATACTGATACCATTGTGCAGACCATCGCCCTGATCTCAAAAAGTTTCGGCGGCATTAACTTAGAGGATATTGCTGCCCCACGGTGCTTTGAGATTGAGCGCCGCTTAAAGGAAATGTGCGACATCCCTGTATTTCACGACGACCAGCACGGCACTGCCATCGTTGTAGCTGCCGCTCTGTTGAATGCCATCAAGGTAACTGGCAAAGAAATGGGACAGCTGAGGATCGTAATCAACGGAGCCGGAGCCGCAGGCATTGCCATCGGAAAACACCTGATCAACATGGGCTTTGGAAATGTGATCCTGTGCGATATCAACGGCATTATCTGCGAAGGGGATGAAGGCTTAAATCACGGTCAGGAGGAAATTTCTCATATCAGCAACCGGAACAAGGAGCACGGCACGCTTGCCGATGCCTTAGAGAACGCAGACGTTTTCATCGGCGTGTCCCGTCCAGGCCTGGTAACAAAGGAAATGGTAGCCTCCATGAACAGGGGCATCGTATTCCCCCTTGCCAACCCAACCCCTGAAATCATGCCTGACGAGGCGCTGGCAGGCGGCGCAGCTGTAGTGGGTACCGGCCGCTCTGACTTCCCCAACCAGATCAACAACGTGCTGGTATTCCCCGGCGTATTCAAGGGCGCTCTTTCCGTCCGCGCAAAGGAGATCACCGAATCCATGAAGCAGCGGGCTTCTTACGCCATTGCCGACATGATACCTGAGAATGAACTGACACCGGAAAACATCATCCCCTCTCCTCTCAACAAGGCTGTGGCTGACGTAGTAGCAAAAGCCGTAGCTGACGTGGCTGTGGAGGAAGGGATCGCACGGATCTGATATTGGCCGCGTATTGGAGCAAGAACAGAAATGATCATACGAAATGAGGAAAAAAAAGACTTTGAGGCAGTGGAAAAGCTGACGCGGAGGGCATTTTACAATGTATATGTTCCCGGCTGCACGGAGCACTATCTGATCCGCCTCATGCGGGAGCATGAGGATTTTATCCCTGCGCTTGATTTTGTTCTGGAGGATGAGGGACGCATCATCGGAAACATCATGTATACAAAAGCCACTCTCACCGACGAAACAGGATTTGTAAAAAATATACTTACCTTCGGTCCTGTCTGCGTGGCCCTGGAGCACCAGCGAAAGGGCCTTGGAAAAATGCTCATGGAGCATTCCTTTCAGGCAGCCGCAAGGCTGGGCTATGATACTATCGTCATCTTCGGCAGCCCGGCAGTTTATGTCAGCCAGGGCTTTAAAAGCTGCAGGAAATTTAACGTCTGCATAGAAAAGGGCATTTTCCCCGCCGCCATGATGGTAAAGGAACTGATCCCCGGCGCTCTGGACGGCCGCAGATGGCTCTACCAGAGCAGCCCTGTGATGGCAATTTCCGAGGATGAGGCCAACGCCTATGACGATACCTTAGAACCCATGGAAAAAAAATATCAGCTAAGCCAGGATGAATTTTATATTATGAGCCATTCCTTTGTGCAGGATTAAACATTCCTTAATTTAATCGAGTAGGGGGGAGTGATTAGCTCCCGTCCGCCCACACCACCGTGCGTACCGTTCGGTACATGGCGGTTTCAATAGTCGATGTGCAGAGACTGATAGGCTGTGGCCAAATCATAAAAGCCCCAGTTTATCAGTCTTTCCTTCGTTAATGCTCTTTGTACCACTCCGCTTCCCGCCATCCGCCAGTAAGCTTTCCGGCTATATGCTCCTTCGCTGGCTACCCATTCCGGCATTCCTAGTACTATCAGCTTTCTTTTGCGTGTCTTTGGCAGCTTCCACTGTTTCCAGATACACATCCGTATCCGGCGGTACAGCCATCCATTCAGGCTTTCGATGTTCTTCTTCATATCTGCTATCCCGTAGTAGTTTAGCCATCCTCCCATGTATACTTTTATCTTCTCCATGGTTCGGATGATACTGCCGCACCTGCTTCGGGAAGTAAGCTCACGCAGCTTATCCTTGGCTTTCTTCCATGGACACGGATGTAAATTCCTTTTCCGTTCTTCCCAAAACAGAAGCCAAGGAACTCAAAATTTCGGATTGCGATCATGCTGACCGTCCGGCTCTTTTCCCGATTCACTTTCAGCTTCAGTGTCTCTTCCAGATATTTCGTACTGCTCTCCAACACTCGTTCCGCCGCCCGTTCACTCTTCGCCAGCAATACGATGTCGTCTGCATACCGGATACTCGGTACGTCACGTCTGTGGTATTCCCGGTCGAATTCATTCAGATACACATTTGCTAACAGTGGGGATAGATTCCCTCCCTGGGGAGCGCCTTCCTCTGTCTCTGTTACAACACCCTTTTCCATCACTCCACTTTTCAGATACCGCTTTACCATCTGTATCACTCGTTCATCCTTTACCTGCCTTCTCAACAAGTTCAGCAGGATTTCATGGTTCAGCGTATCGAAATACTTGGACAGGTCAAGAACTACTGCTCTCGTATATCCCTGCTCTATATATTCCTTTATTCTCTCAATGGCATCTTTTGCGCTTCTTCCCGGTCTGTAGCCGAAGCTATCATCCGAAAACAGTGGCTCAAAGACTGGCGTGAGCTGTTGCGTCATCGCCTGTTGGATAATGCGGTCTATGACGGTTGGGATACCCAGCTTCGGGATTTCCACTCTTCTGACCGGCGATGGGGTATATTTCCCCTTTCGCATTCTCTCTATCAACTCGTGGTTATGTTCCTTTAGCCATGGCAGTGCCGCTTCGATGGTCATTCCATCTACTCCCGGCGCTCCTTTGTTTGCCTTCACTCTTTTATAAGCCCTGTTCAGGTTGTCCTTATTCAGTATCTTACCTAAGATGTCCGGCTCTGCACGGTCTCTTTCCTTCCATATCTGGTTGAATGAACGGTGCGCTCTCACATACCCTTTACGTTCCGCGCTATCTCTTTGTGAGAAGCTTTCTTTGTTTTCTGTACCCATCTGCCCATTCCCCCTTTCCCAGTCGTACTAAAGACTCCTATTGATTCGGTCCTTCACTGAAAAAAACAGCTACTATGACCTCTGCTGACTTCTGTGCGTTCAGCACTACCTCACGATACAGGTTACTCCTTTCGGAGCGTTCCACACAGACCTCCCCGGGTACCACACATTTCTTTCCCTTTATCCATCTGCCACATTTACTGCACATGATTCCGTGTAGCTATCGGGCTTCATCTTGTGTTGCAGACTTACCCTCATGCACAGCCTTATATACGATTTCTGTTCGTCAGACCAGAGGTTTGCCCATGGGTTAGTTGGTTCCCCACATCCGGCTTCCTTCAGATTTGCAGTCACCTGCAACACCCTTACCTTCGGCTATGTCCTTCCCGCTACCGGCAGACTTGGGACTTGCACCCTTAAGAAACGTGCGCCGCCAGGCGCACAACTGAAACCAGGGGGGCGCGGCTTATATATAAG
>OBVB01000099.1_pt1 | contig 117919 bp, 121 predicted proteins | sample 1475891 | NCBI WGS metagenome assembly OBVB01 (sample SAMEA2579943, study PRJEB22360) | human gut metagenome | biome: human gut; feature: human-associated habitat; material: faeces | place: Denmark | collected 2008/2010 | reverse complement strand
AAGGCTTGGGCCCCTTCGGACCGGGGGGGCCGGGGGGGGGTTTAGCCACATTGTGCCAAAGGGCGGCTACGGCAGCCGGCAGGGCGGTTGCAGGGGCGGCAGCGAAGTGGAGGGTGGCAAGCGCTACAGCCAGGCCGGAGTTCTGCATGCCAACCTCAAACGCAAGGGTTTTGCGCTTGGAGAGCGACATGCCCATGAATCGTGCTGCATACCAGCCGAGCAGCATGCCGACGGCGTTCTGCACGGCGACCGCGGCGAAGATCAAGAGGCCGACATTGAGGAGCTGGGCACGGGTTGCGGCAACGACAGCAGCGGCGATAACCACGATGGCGCCAACGGACACGATCGGCAGCGCAGCCACGCACTTTTCAACGTTTTTATCTCCCGCGAGCTTATGGATGACGACGCCGGCGGCGATCGGGAGCAGGATCATCTGGACGATCGAAAGGAACATCGAAGCCGGATCGATGGCAAGCCACTGATTGGCAAAAACGTACATCAAGGCCGGCGTTACGATCGGCGCGAGCAGCGTCGTGCAGGACGTTACCGTCACCGAAAGCGCCACATCGCCGCGGGCGATGAAAGTCACCACATTCGATGCGGTGCCGCCGGGCGCGCAGCCCAGGAGCATCATGCCGACCGCAACATCTGCCGGAAGGTTGAGCAGAACGCAGAGCGCATAAGCCGAAAGCGGCATGATCGTGAACTGTGCCACGACCCCTGTCAGTACTTCTTTCGGACGGCGGACCACCTCACGGAAATCAGCCGTCGAAAGCGTGAGGCCCATGCCGAACATCACCACACCGAGGAGCACCGGAACATAAGGACCGACCAACTTGAAAATCTCGGGGAAAATGAATCCGAGAATGCCGAAGATAATCACCCACAGGGCGAAGGTCTTGTTCACAAACTGGCTCACTTTCACGAGATATTTCATATCGTTCATTCAATGCGTTTTTAGCGCATTGACTCCTTAAATGCCCAAAGGCTGACAAATGTCTTCATAGTGCAGCGGCGGGAAGAACGGAGTCACCGGAGTGCTGAAGTCCGAAAACTGCTTCCCTTGCAAAGAAGTGTTTGAAGAAGAAGTGACCTTAGCTGGGGTCATTCCGTCCGCACTTTTTTGTGCGGGTTTGTCTACTCTACGGGCAATGCGCTTTGTTTTGGGGCGCTTGGGGAGCGAAGACCGTCAGTTCTGAAACATTCCCTGAGAAATGTTGACTGCAATAACGTTTTCCCCCTAAACGAAAGCGCTTAGTGAGGCATTGCGAAGGATGATGAACCGAATTTGAGCGGAGCGGCAGGCCGTGAAAGAAGCCGGACTCGACTTAAAGCAAAGATTCAATCTGCAGCGTATAGCCTTCCGGTTCATTTTCGATGGTAATCATCGAACGTGAGCCCATCTGGGTGATGTGTGCGCGCAAAAGGGCTGTGCCCTCGGACGAGAGTTCACGGATTTCGGTGGGACCTTGACGGTGACTCGAAAACTCAAAGCCGCTGGGGACGGCAGCCGCAATGCTTTGTGTCGGCCATAAAGTGAAGGTCAGGTCACGCAGAAGCCGTTCGGCGGAGATGCGTTCATCCAGACGCGGACTCCGTGCTTCGGTGATCGTACTGCCGTCCCAGGTGATGCGCCAGACCGTCATGCTGAGCGCGGAGAAAACCGCATTGACGCTGCCCGGAGCAGAGAGCACTGTCGCACGAAGGGGCGGAACCGCAGCCGGAGCGCCATGCTGGGCGGCTTTGGGGCTGAAGCGAATGACAATCTGCTGGTCGAGGGAGAGCTGCGGAGCATCAGCAATCGCCGGCAGAAAAACAGGTACGAAAGAGCGTTCCTTGGCTGCAGCCGCCGCCTTCTGAGGCTTCGGACGTTCAATGGCCTTGGCGGAGTTTACGGAGGGTTTCCGCTGAAGCGGCTTGGCTGTCTTCTGCGAAGCTGTTTGGCTGCCTTCAGCGGCCTTTTTCAATGCACAGCCCGAAAGCAGCGAAACTGCGAAGAGCGCGGTAAAGAAAAGTCGGCGTGAGCGGACGGGCATGAAAGCCTCCGAAGAAGTTAAGGTTCGGCGGCGGTTTCCGTCCGATATCAAATGTTAGCGCATGGCAGGCTTTTGCACGTTTATCGATGCCATCGAGGATGGTGCGGCGGCTGAGGACGAGGCGGAGGAATGACGGGGGCGGCGGGTCTGGGCTTCGGCGGCGGACTATAGCGCTGGGGCGGCGGGGGTGCACGGTGCGGGGCCGCGACGCAGCCCGAGAGCGTCAGCACCCCGGCGATGCCGGTGACAAAAGCAGCAGACCGCAGAAATGTTCGGCGTGAATACGGCATACCGATCTCCTAATCCAATGGAACCAATGGAATCCGCGCAGCTGCCCGGAACCTTCGCCCTCAAGGGCGAGATGCCGCTGACAGAGGCTTTCTCTCATCTTAGGAACAACGGACTTAGGAAAGGCTGTGGCGGCAAATATGAGGGAGAAGCACGACTTCAGCGCTTATCAGCGGCCGGACGCAAGAGCGGCGTGGCTGCCCAAACAATGCTTTGACCCACCAGCACGGTAATGCCGAAAGCGCGGAGTGCAGGCGTAGCGGAAAATACCAGCAGTCCAAAAGAAAGGAGCGTCGTAACGCCCGAAAAAAGGACGGCGGCAGAGGTGCGGCCGTCGCTGGGGCTCCCTGTGAGGAAGATGCCGTAGTCAACGCCCAGGCCGAGAACTAAAACGAGACCCAGCGCGGTGAAAATGGTGACGGGCGTTCCCGTCCAGCCAAAGACGGCCAGTGCGGCAAGAATGCCTAGGGCCGAGGGCAGTACGGCGCGCCAGCTCTCACGCCCGAAACGAAGCGTTAAAAGCGCCCAGAGGAGCACGATGCCGGCGGCGAGCACCATGAGAATGAGATCTCTGTAAAGCGAGAGCCCCTCGCTCATGCCGCGGGTGATGTCCACAAAATAAGCGCCCGGCACAGCTTCAGCGGCCTTCGTTAAGAAAGGAAGATGCTTGGGCTCAACGCCGGCGAGCATCAGTACCGTGACGGTGCGTCCGGGCTGGTTCTCCAGCACGAAGCGATGAGTGAGTTCACGCCACGGCGTACTTTCTAAGTCATTCAAGGCAATTCGCTGGGCGTCAGGCCCTTTTGGCGAAGCTCCGAGCAGCTCAAGAAGCCGGGGGACGGCGGCAGCCGTTGCCGCGGCAACGAGATCTCTGTCAGCATCCTGTTTGGCATCCGAGGGCAGCAGCATGGAAAGCCCGGAAGGCGTGAGGCTCTTGAGTTCAGGTATGGCCTCCATGGCGGACAAGAGCGCTTCTTCGTGTTCGAGCGTTTCACTCAATGTCAGGCCCTGCAGGACAAAAGCTTGAGCCGGTGACGGCAGCGCCAAGGCGCGGGACACTGCCAGCTGACTCTCCAGGAGCTTGGGCGGCGCTCCCTGCAGGTCTCTGATGCCCGCGTCAAAATGCATGCGCGAGAGGCCAAAGAGAAGCGCTGCGGCAAAAATGGCGAGACCGAAGAGAACCGCAGGACGTCTGAGTGCCGAGGCGTCCAGTCTGGGAAGCCGGGGGAGCGCTTGGGCCAGCATTCGCATCAGCCGCGTCTGGTCTTTAGGCACCCAACGCTCCAGTCGAGGAAGCACCGTCAAGACGGTGAAGAGCGTTCCCACGACGCCGCAGGCGGCGAGGACGGCCATCTGCCGAAGACCGGGCAGCGGCGTCAGCGCAAGCGTGCAGTATGCGGCGGCTGTGGAAAGCGCTGCCGAGAGGAGCGCGCCGGCCATGCGGCGGCGGCGTGCTTGTGCGGATTCTCCGGCAGTCTTGAGGGCAAACCAATGCGAAGAATAGTCAATCGATACGCCGATCAGTGTTGCGCCGAAAACGAAGGTAATGAGCGAGAGCGTGCCGAAGACGGCAAAGGCGGCGCCGAGCGCAAGCGTGAAGCCGAGGAGAATGGTTCCGGCCATCAGCAAGAGCACGACGGGACTGCCGAAAAGCGCCCAAGCCAATGCAAAGACACTGATGGTCGAGAGGGTGCCGATAAAGGTGAGCTCGCGCTGTGCGCGGGCAGCGATCGCATCGGTAAAGAGCGGCACGCCGGCCGCTTCGATCTGGACGGAAGCTCTGCGCCCCACCGCATCCTGAGCGGCGTTTTGAGCGTCTTCGAGCGTCTGCGCAAAATGAGCTTTCCCGGCTGCCGCCAGGTTTTCGTCCGCGGTGAAAAAAAGCACGCGGACGGTTTCTCCGGGCGGCACCGTCTTTAATTCGAGCTCCGTGCGGCCGTTGCTCGAAGAGGCGCGCCAAGGGAGGCGCTTAAGTTCTTCGGTGAGCCAATGGTCATAGGTGCAGAACGGATCATTGGCAAAGCCGAGAATCCTGAGCGACACGGCGCTCGTGAGGCAGCCGACGGCTCGCTCTGTCAGCCGTTCGCTGCGGCTTGGTTCCGGCAGGCCGATGAGACTCCTGAGCGCACTTCTGTCGGCATCCGAAAGCAGTCGGCCGGCGGCATGAGGAATTTTGGGGACAGCACCGGCCCCAAAACGCTCTGGAGAGCGCTCTGATAGGGCGGGTGAGGCGAGCAGTACGTTCCGTACTGCCGCTTGAGCGGTCTCGGCGAGTTGCCTGAATATTTCTGCCGAATCAGCTGTTTCGCCCCTGACGCGAAGGAGCACGATGACATTGCCGGCTTCATCCTGACTCAGGCGGGCGCGCAGGGCGTCTTCAATATCGTCGGGAAGTTCCGGGGCTAATTCCGCTGGAATAAGTGACGCGAGACTTGTATCAAAAGCGCGGTGAGTGAATCGGTCGCAAAGCACCCATGAAGAGAGTGCAAGCAGGACGATGAGGCAGCCGAGCGCAAGCCGACCGCGTCCGACTTCCAAAAAACTGAGAAGTCCATCAAGGATTTTTTGGGCGCGGTGCTGTACGGTCAACGTGAAAACTTTTTTTGATAAAGAGAGGAAGTCGGCGTTCGAGTCGATTCGCCGAAGGAGAAAAGCGAATGAATGAACGGGAACGCCGCGAAGAAGATGCTCGCGGCAGTGCTGAGCATCTCGCTTCAGTCAGAGATCAAAGCGCTTAGGCCGGATGACCGCAGGTGAAGCAGAAAACGGGTTCATAGGTGGCCGGCAGCTTCATGCGTTTGCCGAGCTCGGGACCTGCAACCGAACCGCGCGCAACGCCGCCGAGACCGAGTGCGGTGCCGGCCAGATAAGCGGCTTCGACCATGGTGCCGGCATCGAGATAAGCCCAGTGCGGCCGAGCCATCTGCGTGCGGGGCGTCGCTTCAACGACAAAGACGAGTGTTACAGGGGCCGTATCAACAAAAGCGTGCTGTCCCATCGTTGACGCTGCGCGGAGGTCTTCCGGGGTCAGAAGCTCGAGCGTATTCTTGGACGCATTCCAGCGCCATGCGCCGTCAGCGCGCAGAACACAGACCGAGACAGTACGCAGATCGAGACAGGAGGGAACGGTCCGCTTTCCGTCAGGACGCGTGATGCCGGCCGTGCACCAAAGGAGCGTTGAAAGATCTGCGTCGGAAATGGGCTCTGTCGTGAAAGAGCGAATGGTTTTGCGTGCCTTCAGAGCCTCCGTGAGCGTCATCTTCAATTCGCGCGGAGCGGGCAGCTCAATTGTTTTTGTTGTCATAAAACCCTCCAAAGTAAGACGGTGCCTTTCAACCAGTAATGATTGTAGTTCCGCAGTGTGACGCTGTTTGTATTCCTGCTTCGTCCGGGAGCAAAAAAAGCGGCGGACTTCACTAAAGAGGTCCGCCGCTCATCGCTGTCACGCAGCGTTTGGCTGATTAACGATTGGTGTCGACCTTCGGGTCAAGCGCATCGCGCAGACCGTCGCCCAAAAGGTTGAAGGCAAGCACCGTGAGGAAGATCGCAATCACGGGAAAGATCGCCGCGTGCGGCGCGGTGAGCAGGTCAGCGCGGGCTTCGTTAAGCATTGCGCCCCATTCAGGCATCGGCGGCTGAGCGCCGAGCCCCAGGAAGGAGAGCGATGCCGCGGTGATGATTGACGTGCCGATACGCATCGAGAGATAGACCAGAATCACCGAGATCGTGCCGGGCAGAATATGGCGGAAAAGAAGCATCGTGTCGCTGATGCCCAGGCTTCGCGCCGCCTCAACATAGGTCTGGGTTTTCAGGCTCAGCACATTCGCGCGGACCAGACGGGCGAAGGCCGGAATCGAGAAAATCGCCACGGCCGCGACGACGTTAAGCATGCCGCCGCCGAGAATCGCCACAATGCCGATCGCGAGCAGAATGCCCGGGAAAGCAAAGAGCACGTCCGAAATACGCATGATGATGCGGTCGGGCCATCCTTCATAGAAACCGGCGATCAGGCCGAGAATCGTGCCGATGACAGCACCGGCAAAAACGGACGAAAAGCCGCAGACGAGCGAGATGCGGGTGCCGGCGACGATGCGGCTGAAGATGTCGCGCCCGAGGGCGTCAACGCCAAACCAATGCACGGCCGAAGGACCTTCATTCAGACGGTCGTAGTCGAAGAAGTTTTCCGGATCAAACGGCGTGATCATGGGGCCGACAATGGCGACGATGATCAAAAAGAAGACGAATCCGGCAGCGGCCATCGCCACCGGCTGCTTCTTAAACTTGCGCCAGAACTCGCCCATCGGGGTGCGCAGCGCATCGTTGGACTTGGCAATGCGCGGATCCACTGCAGTTTCAGTACTCATTTATTCACTCCGATTCTTCTTTTACTTGTAGCGGATCGACGGATTGATCCATCCGTAGAGCACGTCGACCACGAGGTTAATGACGATGAATTCAAGCGAAAAGAGCAGTACGCTCGCCTGAATCACAGGGTAGTCGCGCATGTCGACGGCGTCGACGAGCAGACGCCCCATGCCGGGCCAGTTAAAGACCTTTTCCACCACGATGGAGCCGCCGAGCAGGAAGCCGAACTGCAGACCCATCATCGTGACCACGGGAATCAAAGCATTGCGGAGCGCGTGCTTGGCAACGATCTTCGTTTCCGTCACGCCCTTGGCGCGGGCGGTGCGGATGTAGTCGTCATGGAGCACTTCCACGAAGGAGGCACGCGTGAAGCGGGCCATCACGGCGGCAACCGCTGCGCCGAGCGTGATCGACGGGAGAATGTAGTGCTTCCAGGACGAAGCGCCTACCGTCGGCAGCCAGCCGAGCTCAACGGAAAAGATTTCCATGAGCAGGATGCCGAGTGCAAAGGCCGGGAACGAAATGCCGGAGACGGCGAGCGTCATGCCGATGCGGTCAGGCCACTTATTGCGGTAGACCGCGGAAATCACGCCGATCACCAGACCGAAGATCACCGACCAAACCATGGAGGTAAGCGTGAGCCACAGCGTCGGGCCGAAGCGTTCGCCGATTTCCTGAATCACCGGACGCTGGGAACGAATGGAGGTGCCGAAGTCGCCTTGACACGCGCCCACCACAAAGTTCACGAACTGCTCAGGGATCGAGCGGTCGAGACCCAGACTGTGGCGGATCATTTCCACCGTCGCTTCGTCAGCTTCCGGACCGGCGGCCAAACGTGCTGGGTCGCCCGGGAGCAGGTGAATGAAGAAGAAGACGCAGACCGCCACGATGATGAGCGTGGGGATCATCCCGAGGAGTCGCTTGATGAAATATCTCAGCATGGAACTTTCTGCCTGCTTGTTTGTTGTTGATTTGTTCCTGAACTCGTCTTCAGGGCTTCATGAGGGAAGCCGGCTCTAAGCTGGCTTCCTCGAAGTTAAAGCTCGAGTCGGGCTGAATGTAAAAACCGTGGAGCGCTTTGGAGCTTGCCGCGATGTTTTGTTCACTCACGAGGAAGATCCACGGCGCATCTTTCCAAATCGTTTCCTGCATCTGCGCATAGATCGCTGACTTCTTCTCGCGGTCGGTGGTGCCGAGCGCATAGAAAAGCGCCTGATCAACCGAGGGATTGGAATAGTAGGACTCGTTGGAGCCGCGGGGCGGGAAGCTTGACGTTGCGAGGACTGGGCGCACCGCGTAGTCGAGTTCGCCCGTGGAGCTCGACCAGCCAATGTAATAAAGCTCATGACGGCTCTGCTCGGGCTGGGGCGTCGACTCTACAAAACTCGTGCGTTCGCCGGCCTCAAGCGTGCGTACGCGAACTTTGACGCCGACCTGAGCGAGCTGCTGCTGCAGGAACTGAATAATCTTGGAGGCCGTCGTATGGTTGTAGCCCGACCAAAGTTCCACTTCAAAGCCGTTCGGGTAGCCCGCTTCTTTAAGAAGCGCCTTGGCCTTCTGCGGGTCATAGGGCCAGGGACCGAGCTTAACGGCATAGTCAACCGAGAGCGGCGCAATGCCTTCGGCCACATCGGCGTATCCGGCAAAGGCCACCTTGACGAGCGCCTCTTTGTTCACGGCGTAGTTAAGCGCCTGACGAACGCGGACATCCTTGAAGACGGGCTTCGTGAGATTCATTTCCACAAAGCGAAGCATGATCGAAGGCGTGACGTCGACGCGGAGCGTGCCTTTGTCCTTCACCATTTTGACCTGCTCGGAAGGCAGCGGAAACGCATAATCGGCTTCCCCCGTGAGCGCCATGGCCACGCGCGTGCTGTTTTCCACCACAGGACGCCAGGTGATGGCATCGAGCTTTGGGTATCCCGCGCGCCAGTAGTTCGGGTTCTTCTCCACCCGCAAAACGTCGCTCGGGTTGTAGTTCTTCATGACAAAAGGCCCGGTGCCGCAAGGATGGAAGGCAATGCTGACTTCCTTTTCGCTGAGGCTCTTCGGGCAGATCATGACAGCCGACGGATGCGCAAGACGGTTGATGAAGGCCGAATTCGGACGCTTGAGCGTGAAGCGGACCGTGTAAGGATCGAGCACCTTGAGTGAAGCGACGTTTTCAAAAAGGAAAAAGCGCTTGAGCGTGCTGCCGGGCGTTGTGATGCGGTCAAAATTGGCTTTGACTGCTTCGGCCGTGAATGTCGTGCCGTCATGGAACTTCACGCCGCGGCGCAGGTGCACGACATGCTGCATGCCGTCGGGGCTCGATTCAGCCGATTCGGCAAGGCTCGGAACAACGTTCATTTCTCGGTCGAACCTGAAGAGCCCTTCATAAAAGGACTTTGCCACGGCCTGAGAGAGCGTGTCCGTCGCGTTCCACGGGTCCATCGTAGTGAAGGTGCTCGCTACGGCGACGGTAATTTCATTTTTGGCTTCAGCTGCGCCGGCCGGTGAGAGCACGGCGGCGCAAATGAGCGCAGCAGGGAGCAGTTTGGTGAGGGTTTGCCGTTTCTGCATGTTGTTTCCCTTTGCTCTTATTTATGACCTTCCATCGTGCCCACGACATGCTTGGCCACGAAGTGTCCGGGTTCAACTTCAACGAGCGGTTCGATGACGGGATCATCACCCACTTTGCGTACCGGGCTCGGGAGGTCTGAGAGATTGAGCAGCTTCAGAAGGTTGCGCTCCTGCGGGTCGGCAATCGGAACGGCCGAGAGGAGCTTTTGCGTATATGGATGGAGCGGATTGCCGAGGACGGCGCGGCGCGAGCCCATTTCGACGATCTGGCCGAGATACATGACGGCCACGCGGTGGCTGATGCGCTCAACGACGCCCATGTCGTGAGAGATGAAGATATAGGAAAGTCCCATTTCCTCCTGCAGTTCCATCATCAGGTTCACTACCTGAGCACGGATGGAGACGTCGAGCGCGGCAACGCATTCATCGGCCACGATGATCTGGGGTTTGAGCGAAAGCGCACGGGCAATACAGATGCGCTGACGCTGACCGCCGGAGAATTCATGCGGGTAGCGGTTAGCCATGTCCGGGGAGAGTCCCACGCGTTTAAGGAGCAGCGCTACGCGGTCGTACATCTCCTTTTTGGAGCAGTAGTTATGGATCATCATCGGCTCGGCAATCGAGTAGCCCACGGTCTGCCGCGGGTCGAGCGAGGCGTAAGGATCCTGGAAGATCATCTGCAGATTGCGGCGCTCTTCCTGAAGTTCGTGCCGGGTCATGCGCAGCAGCGACTTGCCGCGGTGGAGGACTTCACCGCTGTCGACATCGAGCAGCCGCAGAACGGCGCGGCCAGTGGTTGACTTGCCGCAGCCCGATTCGCCCACGATCGAGAGCGTTTCGCCTGCGCGCAGATCAAAGCTCACATGGTCGCAGGCGCGTACGACGTAGGTGGGGCGCCCCCAGAAATCGGTGCGGACGGGGAAGGTCTTCACCAGATTCTTAACTTCAAGAATTTTTTCTCCCGGCGGCGGGAGTTTGTCCGAGGGCGGTTCGATGACTTTGCCGTTGTCCGGATCAATCAGCCGGAAAAAGCACGGATGTTCGATGTCTTTCAAGGCACCCAGACGGGGTACGGCGGAGAGCAGCGCCTGCGTATAGGGGTGCTGCGGATGCGCAAAGATGGCTTGAGCAGTGCCGGACTCCACAATCTCACCGTAGCGCATGACAGCGACGCGGTCGGCGATCTGCGCCACTACGCCCATGTCGTGCGTGATGAAGAGCACCGCCATCCCGATTTCTTTCTGAAGTTCGGAAATCAGGGCAAGAATCTGTGCCTGAACCGTGACGTCAAGTGCCGTTGTCGGTTCGTCTGCAATCAAGAGCTGCGGCTTGCAGGCAAGCGCCATGGCAATCATGACGCGCTGACGCATGCCGCCCGAGAGCTGGTGCGGGAACCGCAAAGAGATGCGTTCAGCATCGGGAATGCGCACGAGTTCGAGCAGATGAACGGCTTCCTTGAGCGCTTCCTTTTCATCCATGCCGCGGTGCAGGATCAGACTTTCGGCAATCTGCGCACCGACCGTGAACACCGGGTTCAGGGAGGTCATCGGCTCCTGAAAGATCATGGCCACTTCAGAGCCGCGCAGATGCTGCAGTTCAGACTTGTTGGCATGACGCAGGTCAACCACGCGGCCGTCGCGGCAGCGCAGTTTGATGGAGCCGTTGACGATCTTGCCGCCGCCGTGTTCGACAAGACGCATTACAGAGAGGGAGGTAACGGACTTGCCGGATCCCGATTCGCCTACCAGCGCAAGGGTCTCGCCGGGGCGGATGGAGAAGGATTCATCGACTACTGCCGTGGTAGTGCCCGAGTCCGAAGTGAACTGCACGCGGAGATGTTCAACCTCCAATATGGGGAGCTCTGCCTGCGGCGTGATGTTTGTTTCTTTAGCTTCCATCATTGTTCTTGTAAATTGGTTGGCTCAAGCGGATTGAATGCGTTGCGGCCGTGTTGATCCCTTGCGGGCTTTGGACATCCGAACTGCCCGTCGGGGCAGAGATGTTCTGCGCCGATCACTCTTTATGGGCTTAAAGCAAAGCACATGCCACGAACTCTTGCCGCGTCATGCAGAAAACCCTTGCATTCGGTCAGCGCAATACCGCCCGACGCAGTGTGCATTGTTGAGTTCGTACCATAGCGCCTCGTTTTGTCGGCGGCTTTTTCAGTACGCACAACGATCGGCAGATTCACTCGATTATTGATTTGTTCGACGTGGGGTAAGGCAAAGTACTCAGGGTTTACGACAAGACGCCTTGAATCGGATCGGGACGTTGCAAAATTGTGCGCAGCGCACTGAATTGGTGCATTTGTGTCATGATTGGGGCGTCGCCTGATGTTAGGCCGTTTGCAGGCCTCTCGAACCAGCCGACTGGGCGGCAGCAATGACTGCATTCATGCTCAATTCATGTGCTGGAGGACTGCCGCATAGGGAATTTGTTGAGGTCAGCTCTTCAGAAGTCGGCGGCATAATGCTCCAATGCCGTGCAGTCGGAGAACCCTGTCGACAGAGCCTTGAGAGGCATGCAAGTCTTCGGGTGCACCGCAAGGAATACAAATATAAATTGGAGATACATCCATGCAGCCCATTCTTGCCGACAAGGCATTTCCTGAATTGGTTCAGTGGGCGGACGAGCTTGCCGCTCTGCGCCGTGACATTCATGCTCATCCGGAACTCGGTTTCGAGACGCCTCGTACGGTTGATCTGATCGTCAAAACCCTCAAAGGCTGGGGACTTGAACATGTGGATCCCGATGAGGTCAAGGGCGGCGTAGTGGTTGTCATCAATGGAGCGGCGCCTGGAGCAACAGTGGCGCTGCGCGCCGACATTGATGCGCTTCCGATGCCTGACAATTCGGCAAATCCATGGAAAAGTCAGACAGAAATGCGCTGCCACGCCTGCGGTCACGACGGTCACGCTGCCTGGCTTTTGGGGGCGCTGCGCTATCTGCACGAAAAGCGCGCGAGTTTCAAAGGCCGCGTCGTCGGCATTTTTCAGCCCGCTGAAGAAATCGGCCGCGGGGCGCTCCGGGTGGTCCAGTCCGGCGTTTTTGAGCATTGGGGCATTCAGGAAATCTACGGTGCCCATGATGAACCGACGGTTGCCAAGGGACAGTACGGTTTGTGCGCGGGCCCCGCTCAGGCGTCAACCGACTTCTTCTATATCACGGTGAAGGGACGGGGTGTTCATGCGGCTCGCCCGCACCTCGGCGTCGATCCCATTACCACTGCCGGCGTGCTCATCGGCGCTCTGCAGACAATCGTTTCACGCAAGGTCAATCCCATTGAGACGGCCGTGCTCTCCATTTCGTCGGTGAACGGCGGGAACTTCCATACCCCCAACGTCATCCCTGAAACCGTCACGCTTTCGGGTACGGTGCGCACCTTCAATGAAGATGTCCGCAATCAGATTGAAGCAGAGATGGCGCGCATGGTGGAGCGCGTGGCAGAAGCCGAGAACTGCACGGGCGAATTCCGCTACGATCGTTTGGTGCCGTCGCTTTTCAATACGCCCGAAGCCGTCGAGCACATTCGCAGCTTCATCACGCATCAGTTCGGCGCGGAGCATGCCGAAGAGATGCCCATCTCAATGGGCGGAGAGGATTTCGCTGAATATACGTTTAAGGTGCCCGGCTGCATCATCCGCGCCGGTATTCGCGATGACAGCCATAAAGCCGCGCTGCACCACCCGACCTTCGACTTTAACGACGAAGTAATTCCCGCCACGGCTACTGTTCTCGCCGGAACCGTGCTTGAACGTCTGGCGGCGCTTTCATAAACTCTGAAAGTCATGCGGCCGAGAGCCTCTGCGCCCTCGGCCGCATTCTGTATTTCAAGCGCACAAACCTATGCCTTTCGGTATCTTAGCCACCTTCGCCGCGTATTTTCTCTGGGGTCTTTTCCCGTTTTACTTCCATGCCTTACAGGGCATCGGAGCCTTGGAAATTCTTGCCCACCGCATCATCTGGTCGCTTGTATTCATCACGATCGTGGTCGTCGCAATGCGCCGTACGGCGTGGCTTAAAGGCGCACTCATGACACCCAAGGTGCTCGGTGTCTTTTGTCTTTCTGCACTCATCATCGGCGCCAATTGGGGCATTTACGTTTACGCCATTGTTTCCGGCCGCACCATTGAGGCCTCGCTCGGCTACTTCATCAACCCGCTGGTGTCGATTGCTTTAGGGAGCTTATTTCTGCGCGAGCGGCTGCGCCGGCCTCAGCAGGCTGCCGTTGTGCTCGCGGGCATTGGGGTGCTTTGGATAACCTGGACCACAGGTGTTGCCCCCTGGCTCGGGCTGATGCTTGCCGTAACCTTCGGGCTTTACGGGCTTATCCGCAAGATTGCCCCGCTCGGCAGTCTTGAGGGCATGGTGCTTGAAAGTCTGCTCCTCACTCCGGCGGCTGCGGCATGGTTATGGTTTCTGTGGTCTGATCATGAGCTCGCCTTCATTTCGGCTGATCTGACGACGCAGATTCTGCTTATCGCTGCCGGTCCAGTTACCGCTGTGCCGCTCCTCTTTTTTGCTTCCGGCGTGCGCCGGATCCCTTATTCCACGTCGGCTGTTATTCAGTATGTCAGTCCGACGATGGTTTTTCTGATCGGAGTTTTTGCGTTCGGCGAGCCTTTTTCAAAAGGCATGCTCGTGGGTTTCCTGATCATTTGGGCAGCCGTGGCGCTTTTCTTGGGAGAAATGCTTCTCTTCGCGCGCCGGTGCCGCAACGAAGCTCGTGAAGCCGCCGACCGGGTCTGACGCGTGAAGCTTGGCGCAGGATATTCCCTGTAGCGCAAATGAAAGAGCCTCCGGAAACATTCAAGTTTGCGGAGGCTCTTTTCGAATTCAGGCGCGAATTATTTGACGGTCAGCTTCACGTCTTCCGTAATCGTGCCGGTGTAGCGGGCGACATATTCGCCGCGTTCAAGGTGCGGCGGAACAAAGAAGGTGCCGCTCGAAACGACCTGACCGGCTTTGAGCTGACGGCCGCGTTTTTCGAGCGCGGCGACGAGCCACTTGAGCGCATGGATCGGATTGTCGAGCACTTCCGTCGAATTGCCTGCCTTGATGAGTTTGCCGTCCTTGAAGAGTTCGCAGCGGATGGCATTGAGGCCGGCAACTGTGAGCGTCTTGCCGTCAACGGGCGTGCCGTGAATGATGCAGCCGCCGACGGCGCAGTCGGCAACCACCAAGTATTTGTTGAGCGTCGGGAACCAAGCTTCAAAGCGGGCGTCCGGAACTTCAATGCCGCCGGCGACGGTGATGTTTTCAAGAAGCTCTTCGTCGCTCATGCTGCTCGTCAGATCCACCTTGGGGATCATTGAGAGTTCAACCTCAATGAGCGGTTCGTTCATGTGGTCAAGTTCGAGCGTGCAGGGCGCTGCAAAGATATGCGACTTGGTTTGTTCGCCAAAGAGCGGTTCGGTGGTGCCGAACATATCCTGCGTCGTTTTGCTCGTGAGCGAGATCTTGTAGCCGCCAGTCGGTTCGCCCTTTAATTCGGCAAATTTGCGCTGAACGGCATAAGCACTTTCATAGTCATTCAAAACACCCGAGCAGGCCTTCATGTCAAGCGGCTTGTTGGTGCAAAAGGCGTTGTAGAGCGCCTGTGTAAGAGATGCTGCGTCCATCTGTCAAAATCTCCAAAACGGATTTACTGCAGAGAATAGGTTCTATTTTTCAACGAATTGATGCTTTATTCCTCAGGCATTTGTCTTAGAGAAGAACTTTAAAAGCAAGGGGCGGCGGTTCACTGTTGACGCAAAAGAAAAGACCGCCGACTCAAAAGGTCAACGGTCCTGCAGGTGATTCGAAATGAATCGGCTGACGTTTTAGAACATCTGAGTATGAGGACTTTCCCGCATTCATTGGGCGAGCGGGGCGTCTCAGAAAATTGCCCCACACTTTGCCCCACTATCCGCAAAAAAACTTCGCCCCCGGGAGCTGATCATCAGGACTCCCGGGGGCGACGTTCTCTCTTTGATCACTTTAGCACGATCAGTGCGCGGGCATCGCGCACGACGTGGGCGGTGCGGACTTGGCGGCAGCCCGATCTTTGCGGATTGCCTCTTGACACTTTCCGCGAAAGAACTCGCGAATTTGTCCGACGTACCATATCGAACAATTGCGCATCCAGTTGACTTCCGCAGCAGGGGGCAGCTTTCCGGAAAGCACTGCGGCGCGGAGTGCATCGCCTGAAATCCCGAAAGCGGCCTGCAGCTCAGCTCCAGTCACCGGACGCTCTGGCAGAAGCGTTGGGTCAAAAAGATCAAAATTTCCCGCGTTATCGGTCATGATGTTCTCCCGTTTAAAAATTCGATTCGATCTTCTTTAGTCAGCGGTATGCTGACAAGCATTACTGCTGGATGAGTGATGCGTATGAGCGTCTGTGTGTCATAAGCCCACCAAAAAATCTGACCATCGCGTTCTTCGAGAAATCCGATTTGAACGATGCCGTGCAAATACATCAAGCCATGATGCATGTACGACTTTTTCCACGATGACGGATCATCTGGTCGAATCGCAGCAGCTGATTCGGAGTTGCACAGATGCTTGCGAGCTTTGAACATCACTTCATATGCGTCGTGCATCTCAGCTCTGCTCATCTCCGCCTGCATGTCTGCCAGAAGCTCAAGCGCTGGCTGCACTGGTTCGATCAGCCACCCCGGCACTTGATCAGCCTTTCCGGATTGAATCAGCTCACTCACGAGACGCATGCAGCCGTAAGCCACTATCATCAAAGATTGAGCATCGATCTTTGTCTGGCGCTCGAACGCGGCGCTACACACCCATCCGACGTGCAGCGAATTCATCACGTAGTCAACGTTCTCTAGCGTCCCTTCGCCGCGACGAATTGCATCGAGCGGAAGAAGTGATGCGAGCTCAATCTTTGTGTGCTCTTCTTTTGTGAGCTCTGGCAGGAGTTTGACTAGAAGGTGATTGGGAGCTTTTACAGCTTTCGGACGGTATGCCTTCGAGCGCTTTTTCTTGCGAGCTGCCATGTCAGTTCCCCTGCGTAAGGTGTAGATTTGCTATTTCATAATTCAACTCGTCATCGTCGAGTCCCCAAATAGCCTCTTCTCCGCGCTCTCTGATGCGCTTTTCGAAAGCAGCCTTCCCTCCGTACTGTCGAATCAGTCTCTCAGTTTTTCGGCTCATCTTGATGGCACTTCGTCGAATCATCAGAAAGCGCGACAAAAACTCAGCGTTGGATATCCTGTGCGGCTTGAGTCTTTTTCGAATTTTCATTGCGCGTCGTCCCACGGCCTGAAGCGAACATCTTGAAAGTCTGGCTTCCAAGCACTAGGGAAGTTGGAACAGTCACGAACCCACGAACAATCGAGCCACACCCATACATCTTTTACTAATTGCTGATTGTGTATGTACTCAACCCGATAATATCCATCTACAGGCGGATCTTCAGCCGGCCACTCATTCCACGCTTTGGGATCGTACTCACGTACTTCTTCAATGGCCGAATTTCTGATGAAAAGCGTCATATCTATCCCGTTGCATAGATAAAGTGCAAGACAGGTCTTGTCGCTTCTATTTCCAAAGTAACCAGATAGCATCTCACCAAACTCCGGCTCAATTGCCTCGAGTTTGGCTTGCAGCTCTTTGTCCTTAAGTCGGTATTTCATTTTTGACATCCTGAGACTTGAAGAAAACCATCCAGTAAGTTTCGGTTGCGGGCTTGCGGTTGCCCAGCAGGGGTTTTCTTCCGATCGTTTGCAAAACAAAGGGGAGCTTGAAATCTTTAGCTCCCCACTTAAAAATCAGTGTGCCGTTTGGCTTTAGTACTCTCCAGCACTCATCGAAACCGCTTTTTAAGAATTTGGCGACGTCTGGAGGCAGTCGGCCATAAGCTTGACCCATGTAGCTCGATTCGCCGACATTTCTAAGATGCGGCGGATCGAAGATGACGAGAGAAAAGCTCTCATCTTCGAAGGGCAGATCTGTGACGTCCATTTGTTGGTCCGGCGCTATTTCAAGCGTCCGTCCGTCGCACTGGACGTAGCTATCCTCGCGAATGTCTCCGTACAGCACCACCTCCGACTTTTTGTCGAAGTAGAACTTACGGCTACCGCAGCAAGGATCGAGAACTCTAGGCGTTTTCATCTTTATCCTTTTCGAGCTGTTGGATTCGACATTCGAGTATGCAGATATATGCAATCGTGTTGTTAAGGTCTTCACCTTCCTCAATCAGCTCTTCAGCTCGTTCTTTACACAAATCAAGATCGGCGAAGGGCAGGTACTGACGTATCTTGTTTGCTTCGTCTCTCAGCTCGGTAATGGTGAGGTCATAAAAGTTCATCGTTCTTCTCCGCGAGAAATCGTTCTTCTACGTCCTTAGCGAGGAAGGCTTCAGCTTTACTTTGCGGCATTTGTCACTTGCTCCACGGCGTAAGCTTCCACAACCAGTACGCAAACTCAAAGATGCTGTAGCACGCGCTGTATGCGATTAAAAAGAGGATCGGGACTACAAACCCCAGGACGACAGATTCAGATACTTTTAAGACGTCCTGATTTGCAAACAGGATTAGGCCGATGCAGGCGAGTAGAGAGCAGATGCCTACGATAGTCTCGAACGTTGTCATATCCATTTCTCCGTTAAAAATCGTTCTTCTACGTCCTTGGCAAGCTGCGCCTGTACTTCGGGACTTCTCAGCCAGTCGCGACTGATCCGCCGCTCCTCCTTAGCGAGCTTCGCCTGCACTTCAGGGCTTTTCAACCAGTCCCGAATAATCCGCCGCGCCAGCACGCTCATGGAAATGCTTTTTGCCTCGGCGACCTTTCGAAAGTCGTTCATTTCAGCCTCCGAAAGCGTGACGCATATCGTCTTAATCTTCATCTTCATCGCTCCAAACTGGAACTCTGTTCTTAGCTTTCACCAAAAGGTCGATGAGTTCGTCGACATTCTCGGCTGAGAGATAGGCGGAATGAACGTTTTCAACGCCGTATTCCTTCGAGTCCCATTGCAATTGAAGCTGCACAAATTTAACGCTCTCTTCGCCGATATGAGGAATTTCACCTTGAACCACGACGATTCTTTCAGCGCCGCGGCCACGAGCAATTGGGAGTAGGCTAGTTTTTCGCGGTTTCATCTTTTTTCTCCTCGTTAACCACTTCTGCCATGCTCTTAAGCCCGGCGTAATTCCAGTCTTCGGCTTGCTGAATTACGTCGCGGAAAGCATCGTAAAAGGCGAATGCCGTCGCGCGGCTCGGCAGTTTGTTGCGGACCTTATAGAGCTTCCGCATATTCTTTTCGTCAATACTTTCATAAGCGGTAGTCTCCGAAAGAAATGCATAGAAGCGATTCGCTATCCAAAAGTCGTAGACAATTCCGCGAAACTCGAGCCGAATCCAATAGTGAGTGCACGAGATGAGTTTGACCTCATCGAGGTTGTCTAGCAGGACGTGAAAGAACGCATCGACGCCCTCATCGGTCGGGTGGTTCCGGATCCACACACTCGGCGTGAAAAGCACGCGTAGAAAGTTCTTAATCATCTTTTTCGATCTCGGCGATTCGCTTTTCGAGCTTTTCGATGGTTCGATTTATCGTTTCGGATGTCACGAAAAGATTATCTTCATCTCGTATAACGAGAAAACTCAGCGTTTCACATTTATAGCGAAACAAGTCCATCATGGTCGCCGTCCGCGGTGGCAGCATATCCTCAAAGCCGGCACACCTACTATCTCGATATCTATTCAACCACCAGATGGCTTTTTTGATATCTAGTTTTTCGGAGCCCTTGTACGGCGATCTAAGGATGTATTCGACGGCCGATGCGAGCGGGTGGGGAAGGGTCTCGGTTAGGTCGACCGGCTCCAGTACGATCCGGTACTTTTCATAATGAGCCGGATGATTGACGAGATCAATCTTTTCTTCAGTCATTTGCGTTTTCCTTTTCGATGTTGATTCCATAGCGCTCCAAAGTGCGCTCGATTTTGAAATCGCGGACTTGTTTAATTTTTTCTTGAAGCTCTGGGAGGATGTATAAGATCTGCTCAAGCATTACTTGGCAGTCCGCCAGCTCCGAAACCATCTCCTTGAATTTCTCACTAGCGTCTCCGTCTCCGAAATACGTTGCTCGGCGGTATTGCAGAAGCGCTGCGGACGCTTCCGCAAACTCCTCTGCCGCACGCGAGAAAATCAGGTCAAAACCTGACCTGTCGGCAATCGCCTTGATTCTCGGATCAAGCTTCGTCATTCGCAGCCTCGCTTTTGGCAGCTATTCCCTGCATAGTCTCTGCGAGAAAAAACATAAACACAGATGCGTTTTTCGTTATCCTTGATGCAGCCAAAAGACTTTCAGTGGACATTCCCTGCGCATGCGCATAAAGACGAATGAGTTCTCTTGCAGTAGAGGCGTCTCTTTCGCAATATGCATTAATAATCGGTCTGGGGAGACCAAAGAAATACTCGATCATTTCGATCAGCTCTTCTTTATCTTCTTGGTTCATCTATCTCTCTGTGTTTACGCTGTCAGTTCTAGGTTGGGATTTCGAGCGATCAAGCCTTCTTGCAACAACCGTCGATAGAAGTAAAAGATCCCTTTTCCGGTGACGTGCGCGTGTGTTTTCTGATCCTTTTCACCATCGGAATGCGTGAAAGAATGAAAACGCGTCACCATCAGCCCTTTGTTGATAGAAAACTGCATGGCTTGCGTGCCCTGTTTATAGATAAAGCCGTTCGCGCGAAGCCAATCAAAAAATTTCTTTGGACGGATGCCGAGCGTTTTTGACGCTTCGGTGATGGTGTGTTCGGCATCTGATGCAGTGACCGCCTCGGCAAAATCGATCTTTGGGGCGTCCTGCCTCACTTTGTGCTCAAGAGCCTGTCGAAGCTCGTACTGCTCTGCCCATGCGCGTGCGGCTATCGCTGGATTTGTAAAGTCGGGGAGGGATGGCGTTTGACGCGTTCCGTACGACCCCGTTTTTCTGATCGTTGGCAGTACCTCCCCGCACACCCAATCCTGAAACCGTTCTGCGCTTTCGAGCTTGGAGCGCATGACAAGACGGTAGAGGTTCCCTTCATTTAGGTATGCGAGGGGTTGGACGCCACCTTTAGTAGGGGTGTCGTGTTTCACGACTCCCTTGTTTTTGGTATGGTTTCGGAGTGCGTCCCGGGTGTTTGAGTACCCGAGAGCCTTGCACACGTCAATTGCGCAGAACCAGGGCTCACCGTTCTCGACGATGACACGAAGGTTCGAGCCTTCGAACTTGAATGTTTGAATCAGTTCATTCATTGAGAATGCTCCAAAAGAAAAAGCCCCCGATTCCTCGGAGGCCTTGGTGGTTGTTGATTTCACATCATATGGCGATGTGTGCCGGACGCTGGACTAGAGCCCGTTTGGCGTAACCCAGAGCAGGAGACGGAGAGATTGCATTACCGCTCTTCCTTGTCACGGTCTTTCTCCTCAAGCCGCTTCCGTTCTTCGCGTTCAAGCTGCTTGATGCTTTTCTCGGGGGTTGGCAGGTCTTCCGGCATGGTCCCGCTGAGTCGCTTGATTGTCTCGCGAACCTCTCGACCAACCCCGAAATGCGTTTGGTTGGCCTGCGATTTCCCTTGAATTCCTTCGCGCCTCAGCTTTGCTTCCGTCTGGGTGGCTCGGAAAAGGTTGGCGGCGAGTTCCTCATGGCCCATGTGGTCAAGGATTTTCTGCGACTTTTTCAGACCTTTCTTTGCATGAATCTCGCGTTGTCCGAGTCCACCGTACAGCCCCTTGTAGCCGTAGTTCTGGAAGATGGCGTAGTCCATCGCGTCGATAACGCCCGCGTCGTGCGCGGCGTCGACCAGTCGCTTGTTGTGCTCGGCAACCTCTCGGCGTAGCAAAAGCCGCTTTTGATCGTCATTGAGCTCGACGAAAGCTTCTTGGTCTTCGATCTCTTGGCGTCGCGTCTGGATGGCGAAGTAGGTTTGACCTGCCGCGATCACAGGTTTGGTCGGATCTCCGTTTTGGACGATCAGGTAGCAGGCGTAGCGAGAGAGGGCGATGTCTTCGAGCTCTCGAGTAGCTCCGCTACCGAGTCCGACCATTTTACCCATGTTGGTAAAATGGTCTTCGACGTTGATGTTTGAGGAAACGCAGGCCTCTTTGGCTTTCGTAACGACAGGCAGGAATCGTTGCCACCGACTGTATCCAAGGAGAGGGTAGAGCTCTCGAGCAAGCCAGTACTCCACGCCGTTTTCATCGAAATGGCGGATAGCATCGAAGTCAGGCGGGGTTGCGCCGACGACTTCCTGCGCTGGAAGATTTTCGGTATGATTCATACGTCCTCGTTAGGGATATTCGTTAGGCCTCCGGTTCATGCTTCGTACCGGGGGCCTTCTCATTCTACGGCGCTATGCAGATCGCTTACGCGGTTAAGCGCTAAGTATCTTGAATTTGCCTATCAAAGGTAGTATGTGCAAATTTTGCACATACCATATCTTGTGTTAACCCTGTGGTTGTTAAGGCGTTCATACGGGCACCTCCTTATGCGGCCGTGCGCTTTGGTTGCTGTGCCAACCAGTGCTGATAGCATTGCATGTCGTTAATGTCGTGTCCGTGCTTGGCAAGAATCTCTAGGATGCGCCACCAAGGGACTTCATTAAAGGCGTCCCAAAACTTTCCGGCAAAGGGCGAATCCATAATTCGCAAAATGCCATAGATCTTGCTAAAGACGTTCAAAAACAAAAACCTCACGTAATAGATGAAAGTGAGCAGGGCTTCAGCATCCTTATCAGACAAGATGATCGACCCTTCTGGGATTGTCGGCGCCGAAAGCTGCGGTTTAAGCGTGCAGGTTTCGATGAGCGCGAGTGCAGCTTTCATCTGATCGTGCCGCAGGTCTTTGTAGCTCGCGATCTTGAAGTAGTCGTAAAGAGCGTTGTAGACCGTCTGGTAGTGAACCGATGAGTTCTTAGCGCGCGATTTGATAGCCTTTCGGATCTCGTACTGCTCTGTAGTCGTGATGAGCGCGGACTGAGCAGATTCGTATCGTCCCGTGCGACGAATCGCCGGCAGAACTTCAGAAGTGACCCAGCGCTTGAAGCGCTTGGCGGTATCGAGCTTTGATCCGAAGATCAGGGCGTAGAGACCCGATTCGTTGACGGCGTTGACGGTCTGCCGACCCCCTGCGGTTTCGATTTCGACCTTGATCAGGTCCTCGGGGTCGACGTGACGCTTGATCGGGTTGATCGTGTCTTTGAATCCCAAGGCTTTCACTACGTCGATGGCGACGAAAAGCGGGGTTTCGGGATTGCCGAGCGTTCGCACGGGCATGTTCTCAAATGAGAAACTCATAGCTTGCATTGAAGCCTCCTTGAAGTGCAGTTTCGTACCTGCTCCCGACGCCAATCGGGTGGCAGGGCTTGCGGGTTGGCGTACCGGCTTCAAGGTCCCGGCCCTCTTTCGAGGCCCGCAAGCCCCACCGTAAATCGAAGGCTTGCAAAGGGGGTGTCGTTTCAGCACCCCCTTGACGAGGACAACAAAAAAGCCGCTTTCCAACGGGTAGGCGGCTTGTCATCGCTCGCCTTGAAGTTCGGGACGCCAATCCCGTCCTGCTTCATGTGAAGCATTGCGCAGGATGTTACCCGAACCAAGGCGCTTTCGTCAATGTGATCAAGATTGGAGTTTTTTCTTAGATGCCCACTCTCGAATCAACTCGTCAGAGGCCTCATGTTGAATCAAGTCCAGCGTATCCGATGTAAGGGGCAGACCGGTGCCATCAAGAATCTCTTTCATTCGCTGATAAAGAGTTTTTGAACGAAGCATTGCAAGCAAGTCGTGTCCCTTCATGGTTAGGCGGGGGATCGAACAACAAAGCTCTAGGCCGTCCTCACCCTCGTTGACCGTAACAGTCAAGTGTCCCGTGTACCCAGCCTCCTTAAGCAGAAGGAGGTGACCAAGTAAGATTTGCCGCTTGTTGGAGATGAGCTTCCCAAGTTTGCGCTCGTCAATGTCTTCTCCAAGGGGGTGATCAATGAATTGCTCAAGGTTATCGTCTTCGATTCTTTCAAGCAGCGTCACGAGGGTCTTAAGATCTCGCTTCATTTCATTCCCCTAGAGGCAAATACGAAAAAAGCCGCTATTGCGGCCCGATCAGCGCCGCTTTCGCGCTGACAGGGGAAGAGTACTCGATCTGGAGGCGCGTGTCAAAAAGGTAGTGTCCTCGGTAAGATAGTAAATTCACTTCACTCACCATTACCACTCACCGAGAACACATGTTCGTTGTCATATCTACTATAGCTACAGCCGTATTTACTGGAATAACTGCTTACCTTATGTATGCTCAAAAAATGCTTCGACAGACTCCAGAAATAAAATTGAGGCTTGATGATCCATCGCCAACATCAAATTTCTATAAGTTGACTCTAACTTTTATCCCTGCATCTGAGGATTACGAAATTTTCAAGATTGGCGTTTCTGGTTGCGACGTTTCAGAAACCTTCACCTCAGCAGAGTTCGGCCTCCCACCAGTAGACAATGAGGCTCTCGTATGGCGTAAATTTGTATATGCGCCAAAAATTATTCCATCCGAAGAAAATGCGGTTGCTTATAAGAAGAATGGTGAGTTTGCCCCATTCCGGCCAGCGATCTGTTTCAAAATCAACCCTAGGAAGCCGTTAAAGTCTCTCACTGTACACGTCTATCCTCGGTTAGTTGACCGTCTTTTGTTTAGGCAGCGGGTTATCCGTAAACGACTTATACCCGAAAAAGTTGTTAGAAGGATTTGATTGTTCATAAACGCCCCTGCGCTTGATGGTTCAATTCATCATGACGTCCTTCAGTGAGGGGATTCCGATTCTGTCGGCAAGCCTGTCCAAGGCTTCCATATCCTCTTGGGTCGGGATGTCTTCAGGCTCCAACAACCCATTCTCGATCAGTTTCTCAGTTGCTTTTTTGAGAACATCGGGCGGGATCTGGCTAAGAATCTTGACCGGCAAAATGGACAGCCTAGACAGAAGTGCAGATTCGGATTCGCTCAGCGCGATAAGTCTTTCGGTTTTCATTTGGTTAAAACCTCTGTGATTACAACAGGGATGGCTGCCTTGATAAATTCCCAAGACAACGAAATTCCAGTGTGAAGCGATTTCGATTTCACGCGTTGCCACAACTCTTTGTTGCGCATAGCATCTAACAGGTCGTGTCCTTGCATCGTGACAAACGCACCGCGAAAGTCCCAAAACCCGAACCCTCCGTCGGGGTTTCTTTTCACACACGCGTTTTTGATGATCCCTGCATCTATCAAGATTTCGACGTGGCCCAAGAAGTCGGCCGGCGGGTTGGCTGGAAATCGCGTTCGGAATTCTTCAGAACGGATATACCCAGCAACATCACCGCTCTCCACGGCCTCAAGCACTTCCCTGACAATGTCCCAATCCCTTTTCATTTGACTTCCTTCTTTTTATGTAGGCGCCGCCGGATCTTCTTCGGCTGCGTCTCGAACGCAAGACGATACAAGTCCTCATCCTGCTAACCCGCGATTAAGAAGTCGTTTGACGTAGTCCACGTGCATCCGGCGAAAGAAGTCAAAGTTATGAACAATGATTTCCGCCTGCTTCTCAGTAAAACAAAGGCCGCCGCGCATTTTGATTAACCCTAGCCTACAAATATCTAGGGTTTCAAGCATGTCCAGGAGCTCATCAGGTTTAACGCCTACCCTGCGTGCTAATTCTCTATGCGTCACGCGAAAATCGCGTTCATCTGAGAACATATCGTCTTCTTCCATGATTTCGCCTTTGCGCCTTTCGGCGCGTCTTCTTTTGCGGAATGTGGATAGGGGAGGGCGGGTTGGAGTTGGCATCGTATGCCTGCCTGCAATGCAGATGCCCGCCCTTGTGTGATTTCGCCGAAGGGTCAGCGAAACTCGGAAATATCTGCGTCACCCGATTTCCCCAATTAAGAATCCGCCCCGCCGCTCGGGAAGTCATTACGTTCGCCTCAAGTAGCAGGGCGGAAAAACGGTCAACCGCGAGAGGAGACGATTGTTTCCTGATGCGTCTCAACGCCGGGGATTGCAACTGCTCCGCCAGTAGCGCGGATAAATCGGTCGAGTGCGCCTTGCTTCACTTCGATTAAGTCGAAGCATTCTGGATGTATAGCTACGTGTGCAAGGAAAGCGCCCATGTCAACGACGCGTCCTCTCCACACCTTCTGCGTACTCATGCCGCTTACCTTAGCGGCGGGCTTCGCCGTAACGGCTGCTGGCACGACAAGCGCGGCAGCCTCTTTGATCACTTCTGCCTCTTGCGGTGTCTCGGCCTCGCGAGCCTTGGCCTCAAGAGCGGCACGCGCGGCGGCGGCCTCTGCTTCTGCTCTCATTCGAGCTTCGGCGGCGATACGCTCCTGATCTTCGACATATCGTGCAATCCCGAATTTGATGACGTTGATCGCGCCTTGATACGTGTCGATCGGCGGCTTGAAAAGGTTCATTACAGCCTTTTTCGCGTCGTCGAGCGGCTTCGTGATCTCCTTCCGCTTCGCATCAAGCGCCTTCATGCGCTTGGTCATCGCGTTCATCTCGTCCTTGGCAATCTTTAGACTTTCTTCATCAGTGACGACAAGGAAGTCCGCAGTGCTCTTAGCGTCGTCGGCCTCTGCAATCAAGGCCGATTGTTCTGGCATCGCCAGAGAAATTGTTTCAGTAGTCATTTTTCGCTTCCCAATAATTAATGCTGAGCAAACCGGCAAAACAAACTGCGTCGAGGTAGCTAACGAACTCGGTAAACCGATAGGTCCCATCAGACCTCAGCTGTAGCGCGCCTCGCCGGAAATGCTTTCCAAACTTCGCGGCGGCCAGAGCCTCATACGCAGCCAACTGCACACCGACGTGCGGATGAATTTCGCTCGTAGTTTTCAGGTCGATCACCCACGATTCGCCATTGATCGTGCAGAGGCGATCAATAGTCCCGCAGTACTTTTTGCACCCGAGACGCAGTTCTGCCGCATCAATCTGAGGCTTCACGTCAGCGCGCCACTTTCGGTACGCTTCTAGGTACGGTCTCCAGCCGTCTTCAACCGATGCCTCATCGAGCTCGCCTGCGTCGTCATACTCTGTGCATGCGTGAACTGCTGTCCCGCGCTCGGCTGCCAGCCTCAGCGTTTCGGCGGGAATGCTCGCGTATGCCTGCTGAGTTAGAGGCCTCATGACCTGCGTAACTGACGGAACCGGACGACCGTCAACCATATACACATGCCCGTCTTCGTCGAACTCAGGCTCTGTGATGTCGCCAGTGATGATGATGTCTGACATCATGGGTTCCTCTTCGAAGTTGCTTGAAGCTGATCTCGGCGCTTCGCGCATGCCTCCAGAATCACAGGGCGAATATCAGCCGGCGTAGTCTTCCAGATCGCTACGACTTCCTCGTAGCTGTTGGCCGCGTCGATTTTCGCCATGAACTCCGAGACGCTCTGCGCGCCTTCGAATGGCGGCTCATCCATTTCCGGAATCGCCTCAACCGTTTCTGACGCCTCATCCATTTCTGGAATCGCCTCAACCGTTTCTGGCGCCTGTTCCACGTCACTTTTTGCGGGGGCCTCATCAACCGCCTGAACGTCTGCCTTTTCGGCAGCAGGGGCCGGCTGTTCAGCTACGTCCACAACCTCCGGCGAAACTTCCTTTTTCTTGCGGCGCGGCATCTTTTTCTCAGCAACGGGTTCGGGGTGTTCATAGGAAGCGTCTTCCACGCCCATCGCGTCCTGCTGCTCTTCAGCGACCGCAATGCCCATCAAGAGATCTGGGAAAGCGTCGCGTATCGCAAACGCACGTGCGCGCATCTGGCACATGCGTTTTGGATATTGTTTCCACGGTCCAGTTTTTCCTGTTAAGCCAGCCGTGCCAGCCTCTTCATATGAGAACGTAGCTACTGTCGGCGACGGGATGCCGCGACGCTTGATCCTGCATGTTGCTGTGTACGCCTTTTCGTCGAAACTCTCTTCGAAGTCTTCACATTGCCCGCTAGACATCACAAGAGCCTTCAAAGCGTCACCATACAAGCTGGGTCTGCCATTGATAACGGCGATTGAATTCAAACCTTGAATGGTCGGCATGCCGATGGATTTCGACCACATCATCGCAATGAGGATGTTTTGCGGCTTGCCTTTGTAAATGGCCGGCAATAGCTCAGACTTGGACAGTTCTTGTGCGTAGGCCAGCGCTTGCCCTACATCCTGCGGAGCAGGAAGCAGCTCTTTAGATTCAATCATGATGTGACTCCATAAATTTGGTTATCAACCAAATCAAAAATTGGTTCATAGCTTTTGACCCGTAAGCTTTTGCAGGAATTCGAGGCGCTCGCCGCCGTTGAAGTACGACTCTGACCGACCGTTCTGGTCGATCACGATCACGTATGACGGAGTGGGTTTGCCTTCTCTATGAAGTTCGACGATCATTCGTCCGATCTGGGCGCCACGACTGTCGAAGCAGGTGATTTCGTGCCGTCCGCCGCACTGCACAACGTTGAAAGACGACGCGCAATTCATGAGGCGTCTTTCAGGAAGAAGCACGGGATCTTCTTCTTCGATCTCAGGAGGGGAGACGCATTTCGGCTTTTGCAAACCTTGCATCTCGCGTTTCACGTTCCGGACGTATTCAGGATTTACGCCCAGAGCGTGAGACAGCTCTATTACATTTAACTTGCCGTTTTTTATGCATTCCGCGGTTAGTTGGCGAAATGCTTTGGGGTATCTATTTGATGGTCCTCTAAGTGGAGCGGCCTGTTGGCGAATCTCCTCACTGATTTTTTTGTTCTGGCATCTGCTCTTAATTTCAGCATCGACCCTTCGCACATAAGTGACTGATGCCCCTGTGACTCTGCTGATTACGAGTTGCGAAACCGAGAGCTTCAAAGCTTTTTCTACCAGAGCCCTGAATTCATCAGATCGCCGCAGCCTCCGTCCTTTATCAAAAGGCTCGATGTGACTGATCACCTCTTGCAAACGCTGTTCGTCCAGCTTTCCGTCAGGAGTTAATCGAACCGCATCAGGCGGAATAACGTACTTGGTCGTGCGGATCGGAGCATTCTCGTCAGAAGCTCGTGCGGCCTGCGGCGAAAAAATCGGTTTAGGCGGCGACATAAGGCAGAGCTCGTGCAATCGCCGGCGGCAATGCGCGTCTCGCGACTTCTGCATCTTCTGCGTCGTCGTCGGCGTGTTTGATCTTCCAGTAGTACGCGGCAAGCGTGGTCGCGTACTGGAGGATTGCGGCGTGAACGGACTTGTAATCTCCGGACGCAGCTTCTACAGGCGTTGCCGCCTTGGCCATGTAGATGAATGTGGCTTGGAAGCCATCCATATCATCTTTCGCCGCTTTTTCAATTGGGTGCGATTCATCTTCTGCCACCAAAAAGGCAACGGTATCGATGAATTCAAAGATCGGATGAGGGAATGTTTTTCCCAGAACCTGTGCAGTCGTAGTTTTTGTGTTCATTTTTGTGCTCGCAGTGCTTGAATCTTTTGAGTTGTCAACTGAGCGAATTCCTCTAAGAAGTCAGGCGGGATTGGTGTGTTGTTGAAGAAGTCGAACAGGTACTCGCCAGCATCAAAGAGCGTGCAGCTAGCCGCAGGACCTTCGTTCTCAAGAATCTGATGCGCCAGTTCATCCGAATCGGATTCGATATCAAGCTTCCGATCTAACAGGCGCGGATCGAAGCCGTCCGGGTAATTCCAGCTCATTGAACTCTCCTTCAAAATGGCGCATAACCTGCGAGATAAGCCCATTTCATGAAATAGCAAAGGCCGCTCATCAGGCCGTAGAGGCATGCCACAGAGGCGAATGCAACGGCTACGATGGCGCCGACGCTGAAACCCGTGCGGCTGTTGTGGCCGAAGAAGCTCTTGAGGTGCTTCATGGCGTGTCCTTTTTTAGGTACGAGTTCGCCTAGCGCCCTCGCGAAAACACGAGGGCGGCCGACGAAGTTTTTAGAGTGATCTCAGATGTGCTGAGTGGTTACGCGGCTTTGCGCTTTGGTTGCTGTGCCAACCAGTGCTGATAGCATTGCATGTCGTTAATGTCGTGTCCGTGCTTGGCAAGAATCTCTAGGATGCGCCACCAAGGGACTTCATTAAAGGCGTCCCAAAACTTTCCGGCAAAGGGCGAATCCATAATTCGCAAAATGCCATAGATCTTGCTAAAGACGTTCAAAAACAAAAACCTCACGTAATAGATGAAAGTGAGCAGGGCTTCAGCATCCTTATCAGACAAGATGATCGACCCTTCTGGGATTGTCGGCGCCGAAAGCTGCGGTTTAAGCGTGCAGGTTTCGATGAGCGCGAGTGCAGCTTTCATCTGATCGTGCCGCAGGTCTTTGTAGCTCGCGATCTTGAAGTAATCGTAAAGAGCGTTGTAGACCGTCTGGTAGTGAACAGAGCTGTTCTTAGCGCGCGATTTGATGGCCTTGCGGATCTCGTACTGCTCTGTAGTCGTGATGAGCGCCGACTGTTCTGTCGGGGCTCGCAGCGCTTCTTCCATCCGGTTAAAAGCATCGATGTAGGCCCACTTGAAGGCCTGAGCTTTTTCACCAGTAAAGCCCATCGCCAAGAAGGTGAAACCGTCTCGCGTGAGGCGATAGGCTTTGGATTGAATTGGAGCCCCACCGCTTGGATTTGCGCGGGTTACAACCGTCTGGGAAAAATTCCCCAGACGGTCTTCGGGCAATTTTGAGAGGATTGCTCGGATGGCTTTTAGTACATCATTGTGAGGCTTTTCAAAGAAGTAGGCAACGTCCGTTGAAAGCGTGGTCGGCTGACCATTAACGATGGTGACGACAGGCAAGTTTTGAGTCTCAGGCATAGAGAGCTCCTTCGTAATTTTTGAGAATTCGCCATTTTTGAGATGGCGGCCAAGCGCTCAAAACCGTACGAAGTCGGCGGGCATATTCCCCTTTCGGGTATTGTATTAGCCTCACGCTCGGCCATATCCAGAGCTATCTGTTACTGGCACAGATACAAAAAAATCCGCTTGGCTGACGGGGCGGAGGCCGCTTCGTATGGTGTTTTGAGCACCAAAGCGGAGTATGCCCCATTCTTCAAAAAAAGGCAATAAAAAAGCCCCGAATATTCGGAGCCAATCAGGGTGGGCGGAACGTGTTGCAGCACGTCCCGCCCCGTTAACACACTCTTAAGTAGGAAAACAGAGTATGCAAACGAAAACTTGCACGCTTACAGCGGAGCGGTTTAAGGCTCTTGCCGAGCAGAGCCAGAATGAATTTCGCTTGCTGAACATTCAGCATCGGACGCTGGGACGTCTGTCGGCGTTGGTTTTGGAGTGCGGCTCGAACACCAACAGAGGTTGGTGGCTGCACATCTATAAAATGCCCAATCCTGTGCCAGAGCATGGATCCACCGGCAAACCTTTCTTTGTTTACCTTTCTGCTGTTTCCAGCGTAGAACTGGGTGAATGCGTCGGATCGCGCATCTGGCATGCCATCGAAATCGGATCAAGTAGTACAGGGGGAGTTTCAGCAACCGACGTTGCGCGAGAATGGTGACGCCGCAGGTGCAGCGCATCGGCATAACGTCAGCCTCCCCCGGGAAAACTTGGCAACCACGGTAGTGGGGGAGGCTTTCGATCCTTCCGTCCCAATGCTCAATACTGCGCTTTAATTCAGGATGCATTACGGTTCCAAAAATGAGATGTCTTGAAAAGACCCATGGAAGCCAGCTGGTCGGATAATCCGCGCAACTGGCTTCGGTTGGCCTTTTCTCTGTCAGAGCCGTGAAGGTACACTTCACCGTAAAGCCGTTCTGAGGCAGGCCTCTGACATAGCCATATAGGTCGAATGGCGTCGCTCGCAGTTCCCGCCGTGCCGTCGGCGGATCTTTCCGGTCCGGGGCATCGCACCCCTGCGTCGACCGTGCGCCGAAGCGTTTAGGCCGATTTAGGCAAGCGCTCATTTAATAACGCTTTGCCGTGAACCGAATACTACGGCATGCCTAATATTCGCCGCAACAGTGAAACTTCGGCATACCGAACTTGTTTGAGTTACGTCAAAAGAAAAGCCCGCACATGGCGGGCTTGGGTGGGTCTGGGGCGATTTAAAAAGCTTAGAACATGCTTGATCCGCTGCGGTCGCGGACCCGTCCGATTAAGAAAAAAGCGTCTAAATCACCATCATCCAACGTTTCATCAGGGATGTCGGGGTTAAGCGATTGCACGAGATACCCACCGCGCAAAAGCGGATGCAGAATCTTGACGCGCATAGAACCGCGGATCATGAACGCATAAATTTTCCCATCTAAGACATCCTTGACGCCGCAGTCGACAAGGATTGTGTCTCCATCCCAAAGCAACGGCTCCATCGAGTCCCCGTGCACCTTAAAGCGTTTGCAGTGATCTGGATTAATGCCCCTGGACTGAAACCAAGACCTGCGATAGCGAGCGGGGTTTGAATCACAGACTTCTTCAAAAATCACTTCACGTCCCGGCCCAGCCGAGCAGGTTACTGAATATTCTGGAATCTCGACGTATTCATCATTGTCAAGCGCGTCTCCTTCATCAAACACCGTGACGCTTGAAGACTTCATCGATCCTTTACCGGTCGATAACCACGCCGAAGACACACCAAGATAAAGCGCAGCCTTTTGGGAGTTTATGGACGTCATTTCTCTGGTCCGGCCGTTAAACCAATCCGTAACGCTTGACGGACGAACGTCACAAGCACGAGCCAAGCCTGACTTCGAAATCTTCGGATTGCTTTCTTTTGCTTGGGCGAATGCCTCATTAAGCCGTTCTTCAAGTGTACTCATCCCGGCCTCCGTGTCGGTATGCCGTAAATGTTAGCGTGAGTTCCTCACTTGTAATAGTCAGGCATGCCGTATAATCGGCGAAAGTTTATCTCCGGTATGCCTAAATATAATGAGTTCAGACCGAAAAATACCTAAGCATCAGGCTAAGCCACCTAAGCGTTTGCCTGCCCAAATTTCTATTGAAGTCGTTGAGGCTCTCGGCGGCACTTCTGCTCTTGCGCGACTTTGTGGAATTACTGCGTCGAGCGTTTCTGAATGGAAGCAAGAAGGCATTCCCAGAGCTTGGGCACTTTATTTGCGGGAAAGGTATTCCACCTTACCCGTCATGAAGACAGCTCAAGTTCGCGATTTTTGAGGTGACCTCATGGGTTGGAAAGCTTCCTTTTCCGTACGCGTAAGCGGCCTAGAAGATGGAACGTTGACCGACGTTCTGGAGGCGGTTGCGGTCTTTGTTGACGATCGCGATTTGACATCTGAGTGCTATCCGGCGCTCACATCGATCATGACCATTGCCAGAAAGTCACGCAACGTGGTGCGAGCCGCACTGAAAGAGCTCGTGAGCCAAGGTCTTTTGAGCTTTCGTCAGGAGAACGGAGAGAAGCGCTATTACCGAGTTCACTTGAATCTTTTGCCGCCATCAAAGATTGCCGGGTTCAGAAGTGAACCGGGTGATGAAGTTACCCCGGTTCAGAAATGCACCGGGTTCAGAAGTGAACCGGGTTCAGAAGTGAACGGGGAGAGGGTTCAGAAGTGCACCCCCACCGGGTTCAGAAGTGAACCGGGACCGGGTTCAGAAGTGAACCCCGAAATGAGAATGAATAGAGAACTGAATAGAGAAGAAGAAAAGATTAGGAGCGCGGACACGCGCGAAGGTACGAAAAACTGGACCGTCGAAAATGCGGACGAGGAATGTGAACCCCTTGAGGAACCTCAACCCCTTAACGTTTGTGAGCTGAACCCCTTGAGGAAAGTTAAGGGGACCCCTTTAGGAAAGTTAAGGGGACCCCTTGAGGAACCTCAACCCGAACAGGGAATAGAACAGGGAATAGAACAAGGAAGGGTTGCTCACGCTTCGCGTTCGCTACCGCGCGCGACGCACACACGCGAGGACGTGGTCGAAAAAAAGTTCGACTGCGAACATGCGGACGAGGAGGACGACGACAAGCAGAGCGCTCAGCCAGTGATTCCCGAAGAGCCGCCCTTTGACGCCGGTCTTTTCGACGAGGCTCAGCTGGTCGCTTCTGGAAACCTCGAATCTTTCGAAAACGAGGTGAACGCAGAAGTCGTTTTCTCTCCTGACGCTCAAATACCCATCGAGAACATCGAAATTCTCAACGCTACGGCATCCGATTCGATTTTTGGTACCGACACACCACCCAAAGATCAGAACGCCGCAGAACGCAAATCTGAGGCCATTTCCAAACCGAAGAGGAAGCGCGTTTCATCCTCCGTCGTCAAGGACAAGCCCGAAGACATCTCTCAGGAGGTTTGGGACGACTGGCTGACGACGCGTCGAGCGAAGCGCCTGCCGCTCACGCAAACTGCCCTCAACTCCGTCCGCCGAGAGGCCGCTTCTGCCGGACTCACCTTTCAGGCTGCCGTCACCTTCGCCGTCGAGCAGGGCTGGGCCGCCTTTCGCGCGGAGTGGTACCGCAACGCGACTCGCAAGGGCGACTCGACGAAGACGAATGCCCGCTACCTGACCGCCCAGGAGCGCTACGAAGAGCGCATGCGCAAGGCGGGGGAAATGAGCGACGAAGAGTACTTCGCCCAATTCGACCTTCCCGAAGAAATCCTCAACTACGAAAAAGCCCAAGAGGCAAAACGCCATGTCGCATCCTGAAGTCACCGCATCGTCTACTCAGCCCGTTCCGAAGGTCATCGAGCTCCCCGGAGCTCCTCCCTTCCGAGAGTGGCACATCGAGTGCCCCATCCATGGGCCCCAGACCGTTCGCACATACATGCGCAACGGGCTCTTTGGCGAGCCTAAGTGCTACATCTGTCAGCGCGAAGAGGGCGAAAAGATGGCCCGATCCGAGGCAATCAAAGGTGAGGCGCTCGCCACAACCATCGCCCTGCAAAACTTCTTCGGGCCGTCCATCGGAGGAGACGATTCGAGCGCCTGCTTCACCTTTGACCGCTTCAAAACCTCTGGGTTCCAACACGTCGAAAAAGCAAAGACTCTTTGCGAGCGATTTGCCGATCGCTTCGTCATTCGTGCCGAAGAACGCGAGCTCGCCCGGGCCTCGGGAGATCTCGGATGGCGCAAGAAGAACTCCATCGGCATCTTCCTGCGCGGACCTTGCGGCGTCGGCAAGACTTTCCTCGCGCTCTCGATCCTCAATCGCCTCGCCCAGCTCAGCGTGCCCGGCTACTTCGTGAGCTGCCCGTCCCTCATGACCGCAGTGCTCGACCTGCCTTTCGGGGAGAAGTCGACGGCAATTCGCCTGCTCTGCCGCGCCTCCGTTCTTGTGCTTGACGACGTTGGCGCTCAGGCGTGGAAGCCCTCCGAGCAGCAACTTCTTTTCCAAATCGTAGACGGGCGGATCTCCCGCGGACTACCCATCATCGCGACCTCCAACCTCATTGGTAAGCAGCTGGAGGAGTGTTTGACGACGCGGACTGCCCAACGCCTTTTGGCCTCCACGGTCTCGATTGATGCGGCTAGTTGGCCGAACTGGCGAATGGCGCGACATAAAAGCCTCACGCTCGAAACGTTTGTGGAGGGCTTCTGATGCCGCCCGCCGCCTTCGATCAGAAGCGAGCTTGTATGCGATGGATCTACGCACAACGGCGACTAGGCCTGCCGCTCTCTCCGTACCACATCGAACGAATCGTCGATGCGCTCGAAATGCAGATCGACGAGGTGCCCGACGAAATCGTAGACGACACGATCCTGACCTTTGGCATGAGCTCCTTTTTGATCTGCGAAGACTGCGGTACTCCGGGCATATGGCCAGGATCACGATTTGATGCTCTGCGCAGCGAGTTTTGCCGCTCCGAGATCATCTCGCGACGCGCCGGTCAGTGGCCGGAAGTTGACTCCGTTCAGCTCGAATTCAACCGTAGCTATTTCAAGCGGGTGAGGGCTCGGCTTGAAGGAAATGATCCGGGAATTTTCTATCGGCACACCCACTCCCCAATCAGCTTTGACAACGCCTCACCAACCCCAAACACAACCGACGACGAGCGACCTTTTTGAGGACAAAAAATGAACGCCACACAAATTGCATTAGTCGTTTTCATCTTGCTGGCGAACTACCTCGTGTTGGTTCCGGCACTCCTATCAACCTCTGCCGTCCCCACGCTTCTTCTCGGCATTTTCTGCGCTGCGGCACCTGCCGTTTGGGCAATCAACCGTTTCTTTATCAAGCACTAAAGGGAGCTTCCCATCATGAATAACATGAGCAAATTGACCATTGGATCCGCAGCCGGCATTTTCGCCGTTATCGCCGGCGGATACGCTCTCGCATCTCTTACAACCGTGCCGGCAGGTTATGTCGGTGTTCGTGTGAATCTTTACGCAGATAAGGGCGTTGACAACGAAGTAGTCGGAACTGGACGCTACTTCGTTGGCATTAATGAACAGCTTTACAAGTTCCCGACCTTTAACCAGCTGATCAGCTACGAAGAGCCCTTCACATTCCAAACTTCCGACGCGATGGACGTTCGCGCCCGCGTCGGCTTGGAGTACGCAATTGAGCCGGAAAAGGCGGCAACAATCTTCCAAACTTACCGAAAGGGCATAGACGAGATCACAGAAATCAACCTTCGCCAATACATCAGCGATGCGCTCATAAAACACGCTGCCGGCATGGATATCAACGCACTAACTCAGGGCGGAAAGACGAATCTTTTGGAAAACGTTCAGAACGAGATTCGCGGAAAACTGGCACCTGTTGGTATTCGCATCGTAAAGCTCTCTTGGGTGACCGATCTGGTCTATCCAGAACAAGTAAAAGACTCAATCAACGCCAAGATCGAAGCAACTCAGCGAGCCCTTTTGCGAGAAAACGAAGTGGCTCAGTCCAAAGCAGAAGCACAGAAGCGCATCGAAGAAGCCCGCGGTATCGCTGAATCTACTCGACTTCGCGCGCAGGCCGAAGCAGATGCAATCGCAATCAAAGCCAAAGCGCTTCGAGACAACCCAGACATCATCCAACTCAACGCGATTGAAAAGTGGGATGGCAAGTTGCCCAACATGATGACCGCTGGCGGCACTGTTCCTTTCGTTCCGGTGAAGTGATGACAAGCGTTCTTATCGGCATATGCATGATCGTTTGCGCGTACCCAATCGCAATTTTGATCGGCTTGATTATCGGTATCCCTTTCGTTTTGATAGGCACTCTTTCCCTTGCATTAGCGCATCGGATCTTCATCGGTCCAACAGAAAAGTTCGATGTCCAATCGGTTATGAACAAGATTAGAGATGAAGCAGCGCCATTAATCGGAAGGATCTCTTTGTTCTCCAGTGTCTTGATTGGCATTGCCCTCATTGCCAAGGGGGTCATCGAATGAAGATCGATTTCAACTTAACAAACTTGTTGTCGACTCTTTTTGCTTCAGTGACGTACTTGCTAATTCGGACGAGTTGCAATCAAAAAGATAAGACGTGGTTTTCTGTCTTTACAGATTTTTTGTTAGGCGCGTTGTGGCTGTTTATTTCAATCAGTCTTGCTTTTACGGAATGCATCTAATGACCGATCTTTTCAGCGCTTCAATGCGACTTTACGGAGAACCACCGCACGCCTGCATAGATTGCGTTCATTTCGCAGGAGCGTTGCTGGACAAGGGAGGTTTCCTTTTTGCCCGACGCTCGGGCTACTGCAATGTGCGCGTGAAGCGAGGCGATTGGAATGTGTTGCAGCGCATAGACACACCGCGCCAGTGCAAGGACTTTCAAGAAGCCGACGAGAAATTACGAGACAAACGCGCTAAGGCGCTCGCCTTCTACTCAAAAAAGCTACAGGAGAAATCATGAAAAGAACGCTGTGCTTTAGCGGACTTCCTTGGCCAGGAGTTCAGCTCTCACAGAACGGGCGCTCTCACTGGGCGAAAAAGGCTGCGCTCACCAAAAATGCGCGCAAGGCGGCGGCGTACTTGTGCAGATCCGCTCTGGATGGCCCTCTGCCCGTACTGAAGGCAGGAACAAAGCTGAATGTTCGGCTCATCGTTCTGCCGCCGGACAACCGCCGAAGGGATGAGTCAAACATGATCGAGAGATGTAAAGCCTATTACGACGGAATTGCGGACGCTCTCGAACTCGATGATTGTCTTTTTCATCATCGTGAACAAATTTGGTTGGAGCCGAAAAAACCCGGAAATATCTGCATTGAAATCGACTGGGAGGAGGAGGAATGACTGATGAAGAACTCGACGAATACCTGACAAACTGGGGGCGCTGGAGCAGAGAGTGCAAAACGCCAAGTCGTTCTTTCCTTGCTCGTCTTATGGCAGATGCGGGGTCGTTGCCTCAAGAGGAGAAGATGGTTCAGGTCGATATTAAAAAAGCTCTTCAGGTAACTCGCGCTTGGCGAGGAATGCCGGCAACAACCTATACCGATAAGTGCATCAAATCACTCATCGGCATTTTTTATGCCTATCCAGTCTCTCAGGAGAACATGTTACTAATCATGCGGAAGCAATTTAAACTCCGCATGAAATACAGGGATTTCGACCCGTTCATTGAACGCGGACGAATAATTTTGAAGAACCGACTTGAAAAAATTCTATGGGAACCTATAAAATGACAATCAAACTTGATTCCCGTCTTGGACGTGTGTGGACCTGCTCTCTTTGAGCGGTCTTTTTGCGCCCAGAGAAAGTGAAAGCTCGACTCAGCAGAGATCGGGCTTTTTCTTTCTTTTCCAAACAAGGCCGCATTGGTATGCCCAGTGTGGCCTTTTCTATTACCTGTACCTTGCGAAGTTCGTATGGCTGTTCAAAAGAAGTCCGCTCCCCGCAAGCCGGGTAGACCAACTAAGTACACACCCGAGCTGGCCGAAAAGATTTGCGACTTGATTCGAGAGGGCTTGTCTGAGAGGGAAATTTGCTCTCAAAAAGGAATGCCGTCAACAGTCACAATTCGCACTTGGAAAGACTCTAATCCCGAGTTTCTTCTTCAGTCCGCGCGCGCGCGTGAGGAGAGCGCCGCTCTGTATCGCGAAAAAGCGCTCGGCATTGCGCAAGAAACTGCGAAAACTGCGGTTAAGGCGTTACGAGGTGAAATCACTGACGCTCTGGGTGAGCCGGTTAAAGATCTTCCGCGAGGGTATGTTGAGGCTCAGAAGCTCTTGGTTCAAGAGCTGAATCGAGAGGCAGCCATCCGCGACGACCGAAACTACGGTGACCGCCGGCGCGTTGCCGTGACCGGCGCAGATGGCGGTGCAGTCAAGATTGAAACGAAGCAGGTCACCTCGCTTTCAAACGAAGAACTGCTAGAAATTGCTCGTATGGAGCTCCCCGAAAATGAAGGAGAAGATCGATAGGGCTCTGATTCTCGCTGCGCGTCATGAGCTTAGAATCCGCGCAGCGCGTCAAAGTCTTTCGAATTTTGTTCTTGAAACCACTCCCGGATACCAAATGGGGTGGGTACATCGCGAAATCTGCGATGAGCTTGACGGGTTTCTGCAAGACGTCGCAGATAAGAAATCGCCGCGGCTCATCATCTGCATGCCGCCCAGAAGTGGGAAGCTGTGCGCAGACAGCACGCCGGTATTGACGACGAAAGGCTGGAGAACCCACGGAGAGCTTAAGGTGGGAGACGAAGTTTTTTCTCCGTCAGGGAAGCCGGTTCGAGTTATTGCAATAGGCCCTAAAAACATTGCCTCTCATGAGGTAGAGGTGTCGACAGGCGAAAGGTTTGCCGTTCATTTAGATCATGAATGGACAATTTATTCTCGTCCGCAGGCAAAGTACAAAACCGTCGAAACAAGATGCTTGATAGAACCTTCCCCCAGAACAGGGAAGCCCATCAGCTTAACAACGGGGCTAATGGGGAAGCGCGGCGGAAGATACCTGTATCAAATTGATAGAGTAAACCCCTTACAGTTTGAAGAGGTCCAACACATCCTGCCGCCGTATTGCCTTGGTGTATGGCTTGGAGATGGTACATCTAGTTCGCCAAGAATAAATATGACACCTCTTGATGCCATGGTTGTTAAGGATGCATTTGAAAAGTTGGGGGTGCCGATAACGGGGGAATGGGAGCACTCAACTACAGGTGTTGTTACGTTTTCATTCGCGAGCGGAGTACCACGGCGTCGGAATAAGTTTTCTGCGGACATGAAGCGATTGAGATTGTTCGACGGGAAATATGTGCCCGACGAATACAAGTTCGACTCAGAAAGCAATTTGAGGGAACTAATCGCAGGGCTGATGGACACCGATGGCACGTTTGTCAATGGCAGATATGTTTTTTCAACCGTATCAGAAAAGCTTGCTCTTGATGTTGCTGAGGTTATTCGTTTAATCGGAGAAACGGCTCATATTAGAAAGATTGACCCGACCACGAGTACTAGCGGCATCGTTGGAAAGCGCTCTGTATACACGGTTAGTTTTTTCCCGACAAAGTCAATACCGTGTCGTTTGATGCGTAAAAAAACGACCAGAGTGCGGAAGGAAAAGAGGCACGCGATCGTTGCGGTCAAGCAGCTCGAGAGTCCAAAGATAGGCAACTGTATTCAAGTTGATTCAGAAGATGGTCTATATGTAATAGGTAAAACCTTTGTTGCTACGCACAATAGCGAAATCGTTTCTCGATCTTTTCCGGCGTATGCATTTGGGCTGTATCCAGACCTTCAAATCATTGCGACGTCGTATTCAGCAGATCTGACGCAACGTTTCTCGCGTGACGTACAGCGCAAGATCGACGATCCAAAGTACGCCGAGATCTTCCCTGAAACATCGCTCAACTCAAAGAACGTAAAGACCTCTTTCGGCTCATTCATTCGAACCGCAGAGCTCTTTGAAATCGTTGGGCATAAGGGCGCCTACCGCGCCGCCGGTGTCGGCGGAGGCATTACAGGCATGGGCGCTGATTGCTTGGTTATCGACGACGCAATTAAAGATCGACGCGACGCGAATTCTGCGACGATTCGAGAAGCGCTTTGGGACTGGTACACGTCGACGGCATATACGCGCTTATCTCCTGGTGGCGGCGTGATCGTGATGTGCACACGCTGGCACCCCATTAAGGACGATACGCCCGTACTTACGCTTGCAGGATGGAAACGACATGGCGACCTTCAGGTAGGCGATAGGGTTTTCGGGATGGACGGAAGGCCGGTCGAGGTTACGCACGTTTGCGAACCGGTTTGGTGTGATGTTGCCGTCGAAACGCGAACGGAAACGGTTATTTGCGGATCAAAGCATTTATGGCCGGTCAAAAGCAGGCCGACCCATAATTACGTTCTGAAAGAGGCCGGAAACCTGCTCGACGACAGGCAGAGAACTCTCCCTCGGCCTGATCCGCTAGATTTTGGAGAAAACGAACCCCTCCCAATTGATCCGTATTGGTTTGGTTTGTGGCTGGGGGATGGTTCGAAAAGCGGCCCCGATATTCGATGCGGACATGCTTATACGGCACATTGCGAAAGTACGCCGTATTCGTTTACGCGATATACGGATAAGGTAGGCAATTACTGCTATCGGTATCGACATCAAGGACTTCGAGGAAAGTTGGTCAAACTAGGTGTTCTGTTTAACAAGCACATACCTAGATGCTACTTACACGCGTCTATAGAGGACCGTTTGGCGTTATTGGCTGGCCTTATTGATTCTGACGGCGATAAAACCAACAACATTCAGCGATTCGCAAACAGCGACGAACGGCTGTACTCCGACGTAAAGGATTTAGTTTCGTCGCTCGGTATGCTTTGCAACAACAGAGAGGTTGTTAACCGCAAAGGGACGATTGCAAAAGACGGATATGAACGAAATTACGATTGCAACCGTTTCAGCTTTTCTCCAACAGTAGACATACCGTGCAAGGTGGAGTACAAGCGGTGCAAAGCGATTCGAGCAAAAGAACGGCAAGTACATTTCAGGAAGGCCAGTTCTAAAGAAGCTGGGTGGGGTAGGTGCATAACAACTAGCGCAGTTGACGGCATCTATCTAGTTGGTAAAAGCTTGATGCCTACTCACAATTGCGATGATCTGGTCGGTCGCTTGCTTGACCGTGCAGCATCCGGCGAAGGCGAGCAGTGGCGCGTCATCAACTATCCCGCCATTGCCGAACACGACGAACCGCACCGTAAGGCCGGCGAGGCTTTGCACCCCGAACGCTATGACCTCAATGCGCTGCTTCGCATTCAAAAGCAGGTCGGCTCCCGTGACTGGGCGGCGCTCTATCAGCAGCACCCAGTGCCCGACGGCGGCGGACTCTTTAAAGACGACTGGATTCAGCATTGGGACAGCACGACGCTTCCCAAGACGTTCGATGCCACGTGCATATCGTGGGATATGACGTTCAAGGGTTCCGAACACTCGGACTACGTCGTTGGGCAGGTGTGGGGGCGCAAAGGCGCGAACTTCTATTTGCTTGACCAGTTCCGAGGACAGTGGGACTTTGTGAAAACGGTAGAACAGTTCGTTGCTTGCGCGGAAAAGTGGCCGCGAGTACTTCGAAAGCTCGTGGAAGAAAAGGCAAACGGCGCCGCTGTAATCGCGACGCTGAAAAAGCATGTTTCAGGGCTCATCCCAATCAATCCGAAGGAGTCCAAAGAGGCTCGCGCGGCCGCAATCACGCCGCTCTGGGAAGCAAAGAACGTCTTTCTTCCGCCGTCCGGTCTCTATCCGTGGGTAGCTAAGGATTTCATACCAGAACTGCTCAGTTTTCCGGCAGGGGCTCACGACGATCAAATCGACAGCATGAGTCAGGCTTTGTCTGAGATGAGCAGGGGATGCGTCCGAAGAACTCACCCGAACAACTTAATCGCGCTTGGCCTACGGTAAGGCGCAAAGCAAAAACAAAGCCCGCAGGAGTGACAGCTCTCGCGGGCTTTTTTGTATCCACCTCACTGACAGGTGAATCATGAATATTTTATCGACTTTTGGCGGCTTCGTCGCCTCTTTCAGGATTTTGACCGCAATGCTTGAGAAGACTGAAGACAAGATGCGCCCGCTAAGTTTTCGCATCTTCAGATGTGTTTTCTGGCTTGGGGCGGCCGCTTTAATCCTTGGTTTCGTTCTTTATGAGTGGATTAAGTGGGGGCTCCTATGAGCAAAACCAAAGAAGAAAAGGCGGCGGACAAGAGGCGCAAAAAGGCGTATCGCAAGGTCGAGGAGCAAGAAAAGCTGCTCGCTCAAAAATTCCGCGATCAGCGTGAACGCGCGATTCAGTCAATGAGCGCTGGCACGATGCTCATCCCGCCGCGCACATGCGAAGTGCTGAGATCTCTCGATGACGTCAAAAAGCACTTTGCTCCGCCGCTTACTTTGGGGTATCCCAAGGGCGGAAAAGAGCGCGAGAAGCTTGCCGAAGCGTGTGACCGAGCTGGCTACTACGACGCGATCTACAACACGCTTACTCAGCACGCCTCCGACCTTGGGCAGTATCCCGTAACCTCTTTTATCGGTTACGGCGTCCTTCAGCAAATCGCCCAGAACGGCATGATTCGATCATGCATCTCAACCGTCTCCGATGACATTACGCGCGAATGGCTGACCATTATCGGCGGCGATGAATCAGACGGCGAAACCGTCGATATGCTGAACGATTTGCAGGAGACGAAATACCACCTCAAAAAGGTGTTTCATGACGCTATCGATCTCACTGGGTACATGGGCGGTTGCTTCATCTTCATCGACACAGGATGCGATGAGGAGGACTTAGAACTTCCGCTCGCTATCAATGTGAAAAGTGCGGAGCTCGGCAAGGACACGCCCCTTCGCTTTATTGTCGTTGATCCGATCAACTGCGCGCCAGTCGAATACAACTCCACAGATCCGCTCCGCAAAGACTACATGCAGCCGAAATCGTGGTGGGTGCTCGGCAAGAAGGTCCATGCCTCGCGCTTAATTCCCGTCGTCGACAATCGGCCGCCGCAACTGCTGCTGCCGAATTACAACTTCCTCGGGATTCCGCAGGCGCAGATCCTTTGGGACTACGTCATTCATTGGAACTCTTGCCGCGTAGCGACGGCAAATCTGCTCACCAAGATCTCTCTGCTGGTCTACAAGACCAATATGAGCGCATTGATGAGCGATCCGAACGGCATTGCGACTCTTGACCAGAAGATGACGGCGCTTCAGCGCTATCGAGACAATGACGCCGTTTTCGTGGTCGACAAGGATGAGGAAGATGTAGCGAACATCCAGACTTCAATGGCTGGATGTACGGATGTTGTGCGGCAGTCGCTTGAAATGATTGCGGCCATCAACCGCACGCCGGCGGTAAAGCTACTCGGTATCAGCCCGAGCGGCTTTAACGCTACTGGTCAAAGCGACATCACGAACTACTACGACTACATCAAATCGAAGCAAGAGCTTCGACGAGACGCGATCTTGAAGTGCCTCAAAGCTATTCAGATTGTTGAATTCGGCGAACTCGACGATTCGATCAGCGTGAAGTTCAACGAGCTCGGCGTTGATCGTGAAGCTCAGAACGCCATGTCGGCGCAGTCCATTGCCGGCACGCTTACACAGCTTGCCAGCATCCAAGCCATCAGCGCTGGAGAGGTTCGCGAGGCTGTGAAAAAGTCTCCGATCATGGGTTTGGACTGGCTCTCAGACGATGCGCCGGATGCTGAGCCAGATGACATGTTCAATGAATTCGGCGGCCTTTCGGAAAAGGGCGATCTGCTGCAAAACCAACCGACGCCACTCGCGCCGCAGTCCTCCGAAAGCGCCGCCAATCCGCCTGACGAATCGCGCCAGCTCATTCAAGGAATGAACTCAAATGACAGCAAGAGTGAAGACGATTCGAGCCATTGAGCCCAACGTCGGCACTCGAAAAGCGTTTGAGAAAAAACTGTCTGCATTCTCGCGAAGCTTCCTGCGGGAGGCGATGGGCGAGATTGTCACCGAGCTGTTGAACGAAGGCTTGCTTGTTCCGGAGGCTTCGGATGCATTGCCGAAGCTGACGGCGCGAGAACGCCGGATTTTCGAGAAGGTGAATGCGGGTTTAGCCAAAGGCATCGATCCGGAGACGCTGCGAGAAAGGATCCGCTCAATCAGCGCAGTCAAAATCGCGCGCTGGCTGATTGCCGCTGAGCAGAAAGCCAAAGAAATTTCGTACTGGTTTTGCCGCTCGGCGGCGCGCGACGTCACGCTGAGCCAGCGTCGCGCGCTTGCCGCAGCAGGCATCTCGCAAGGGTGGCTAAAGAGCAAGTTCGACGTTCCGATTATTCGTGGTCAGTACATCTCTCGGCCGGCCGCAGAGCAATTGCCGAAGTACGTTGAAGATGCCACGACGCTCATCACCAAAATGACGGGCACCGACCTCGCACGCCTTCAAGACGTTTTGTCGGAAGGTTTATCGAGCGGAGCAGACCTCGCAACAGTGCGCAGAACGCTTGAAACCTCCCAGGGCTTCGATGCCGCGCGCGCACAGCGTGTTGCGCTCGATCAGTCGGTAAAGGTCAATCAGGCTATCCAGCGCGCTAACAGTATGGCCGTCGGCATCACCGAAGGTATTTGGATTCATGTTCCGGGCAAATACAGCTCGCGGCAATCACACATCTCTATGAATGGCAAGCGCTTCAAGCTTTCTGAAGGGCTGTATGACTCGGAAGCGGGGCGCAACGTCCAGTGCGGAGAGCTTCCGTTCTGCCGATGCGTATACAAATCAATCATTCCTCCTGATCTGCTGACAACGACATGACACAAGAAATACTAGCTTTTGATACGTCAGAGCCGAATCGGTGGATCGACGACAACGGCAACCTGCACGTCAAAGTTTCGCACCTTACCAAAGCACAGGTGCGGCCTTATTACGGCTTTGAGATCCCAAACAGCGAACAGCTCAGACTCAAACCGGACAAGATTTACAGAGGGTACTGCCCGCCGGAAGAACTGAGTAAGCCTGAGACGATTCGAAGCGTTCAGGGCATACCGATCCAGCTCAATCACCATCGGGACTATCCGAAAGCGCCCGCGCTCGATACGCGCATTGGATCAACTGGTGATACGGCGGCATGGAATCCCCCTTATCTCGATAACTCACTGCACTTCACAGTACAGAAGGCAATCGATCGAATTAACGACGGCTCGATGCGTGAGCTCAGTCTGAGCTACCGATACACGCCCGATTTTGAATCGGGCACTACCCCAGACGGGGAGCCTTACGACTTCATCATGCGTGATATTTCCGCCAATCACGTAGCTCTTGTTGAAGAGGGTCGCGCCGGCGACGATGTTTTGGTGGCGGATTCAGCTTTGGAGAAAAGCGCTATGGCCGATGAAAAGAAGCCTGAAACCGCCAACGACGACAATCCGGCGGTTGAAAAGAAGGAGACGGCGCTAGCTGACACGATCAGTAAAGCCGCCGAAGAAATCAAAAACCTACACACGACCGATGAAAAGGGGAATGTTGTGGACAAAACTGACGACGAAACCAACGCCAATGACGACGACAAGGGCGCCGAGATCAAGAAGATTCTTGACTCCCTTAAGGAAAAGGGCTTGAGTGACGACGATCTGGCTGTGCTTGAAGGTCAGCTGACCGATCTCGTATCAGCCGCTCCCGAGGCGGGAGAAACGGGCGACGAAGATCCTGCCGGCGACCAGCCGCCAGAATCTGCTGCCGACGACGAAGATAAAGACGATGGCGCCGACGGTGATGATCTGATCGGTGACGCTCTTAAGGCTTGCGGCCTTGATGAGGCGCCCGAAGCGGTCCAGAAGGCTTTTGCTGAGGGCGTGCGCTTCGGCGAAAAGAAGGAAAAGGCAGAGCCCGAAAAGATCGACGAAGAACACGAATCTGATGGCGAAGAAAAGGCGCTTGGTGAGGATGCAGCTCTGAAGAAGCTTGAGAAGCAAATCTTCCGCCGCATCCGCGCCGCCTATGACGCTGCCGAAGAATGCAAGGAGTCCATCGGCCGCGTTCGCCCAGAAGCCTTCGACAGCGCTGACGACATTTACCTTGAAGCGCTTAAGCGCGAGGGCGTCAACATCCGCAACATAAAGCCAGAAAACGCACACTCCGCTTATACAGCCTTCGTTGAAGGCAAGAAAAAGGGAGCGAGTCGCGAAGCAAATGACGCCGCTCCCAAGAAGCCGCAGGGCACCGGTCGGCTCAGCGCACTTTTCAACAAGATCCATAAGGAGCAGTAAACATGGGTTTCCAGAAGTCTGTTGCTTCGATGCCGGCCATTGGCTTGCCGGGTACCGAAGTAAATCCGGGACAGGCCACCTACACGGCCTTTAACTACCTCAGCGACGGAACGGTTTTTGCCGGCGGTTTCGCTTTTGCGAAGGACGTTGAAGAAAACGGTCCGGTAGGCTTTAACGCCGCATCGGCTACCGGCAAGGCCGGTGCTCGCGTCCTCGGTTTCGTTGAGCGCAACTTGATTTCGACGCTTCCGAATCCGCTGGTTGAAGCGTCCAACACCTATCAGGCCGGTCTTGGTCTGAACATTGCCGTTCGCGGTCAGTTTTACGCTGTGGCGGCGGGGGCAGCCACCGAAGGGCAGGCGGTTCTTTGCGATCCGGCCACGGGCGAGGTCACTTATGGCGATGCCGGCGCCGCAACGGATACGGGCTGGAAGGTTCGTATGCCGCAGGGCGTCATCGATGCCGTCGAGGGTGACATCGTGATCTATGAAAACTTCGGAGTTTCGATTGCTGCCTCCGCCGCCTCGGGCGCTGCGGTTGTTGGTGAAGCCGAGGTCGGTTCTGCTGAGGTGGGTGCGTAATGGCGTACACGGCTACTGGTTGGAAGAACGGTGACCTGATCACCGCCGATTTGCTCAATCACGCCGAAGAAGGCATTAACGCCGCATCTTCTGCTGTTGATGAGCTGAAGAAAGCTACGGCCACTGCCACGGCGCTTGCCGCCGGCGAAGCCCCTACCGTCACTTTTGACGGAAGCTCTTTCGCTTTTGGTATCCCCGCAGGCGCCCAAGGCGCTCAGGGAGCCAAGGGTGATAAGGGCGATACGGGTGCTGCCGGTGCCGCAGGCGCTGATGGTGCCGACGGCAAAAACGGCACCAACGGGAAGGACGGTGCGGCTGGCAAGCAAGGCGCCTCTTTCCGCGTGTCCGCCGCCGCTCTTGCAGACGATCAGGCGGACATTGCCGCCGATGCGCTGGCGCCATCAAACGCAGTCCTGCCTTACGCAGTCGGCGATACGGTGCTTGATGCGACTACCAAGAAGATTTACGCCATCACGGCCGTAAAGTCCGGCGTCGCAACGATCGGCACTGCAATCGCAACGCTCCCGTAAATCCAGACGAAACAAATTACCTCCATGCCTCCTTCGGGAGGCATTTTTTTTGAGGAAAAGATATGTCCACGAAAATTACTGATTTCGAACGCGCTAAGGAGCTAGGCATTGGCTCGGTGAGCGCGGTCGATTTCTTCCCGCACACCGAAGTAGATGGCAAGTTCACGCTTGCCCCGATGAGCGAAATCAATGCCAAACTCGCTAACGACGCGGCAATGACGACCTCCGCGAACATCGGCATTCCTGCGTTCTTGGTAACGTATCTCGATCCGCGCGTGGTTGAGGTGCTCTTTGCCGCCATGAACGCCGGGCAGATCTTCGAGAAGTCTCAGATCGGTAAGTTCGAAGATGATTTCGCGACCTTTATGGTTGAAGAAATCGCTGGTCAGGTTTCGCCCTACGCCGACTTCGGCAACGGCACCGCGGTGGATGTGAACTACAACTATCCTGTTCGCCAGAACTTCCGCTATCAAACGACGCTTAAGTATGGCGATTTGGAAGTTTCCAAGGCCGCGCTCGCCAAAATCAATCTGGCTGCTCGCAAGCAGTACGCTTCGGCTCAGGTGATGGCTCGTGCCGAAAACGTCTTCCAGCTTTACGGCGTTAAGGGAATGGAGATTTACGGTCTGCTGAACGACCCGAACCTTCCGGCCTCCATCACGCCGCGATCTATTGGCGGCAATACGACTTGGGAATCCAAGATCGACGCCGATCCGAACAACGCTTCCACGCTCGTTTTCAACGACGTGAACAAGCTGATCGGCGAACTGATGGCTCGCAATGGCGGCCTCATCGATGCCAATACTCCGATGATTCTTGGCATCAGCAACAAGCAGCTCAACTATCTGACTCAGCCGAATAACTTCGGTAAGTCGGCTCTTGAGCTTCTCAAGGGCAACTACCCTGCCCTGACGGTTGTTCAGCTCCCCGAGCTCTCCACGACCTCCGGTGAAATGCTTTACCTCACGGTTCCTGAGCTTCTGGGCGACAAGACGGGCGAAACGGCGTACAGCCGCGCATATATGCTCGGCCGACTCGTTCCTAAGCTTTCTGCTTGGGAACAGAAGGCCACGGCGGCGACCTTCGGCTGCGTTATTCGTCGTCCGAATCTCGTTGCCACTATGCTCGGCGTCTAAAACTCGTCGGCGACAAAAAAATCATTCAACTCCACTTAGGGAGGTCTTTCGGGACCTCCCTTTTTTTTGTTACGGATTTTCATCATGGCTCAGAAAAAGAAATCCCAGACCGCTCAGACCACCCCCATCATTACGGACACCACCGAGGAGCCCGTAAAGCGCGCTCGCGGCTCTAGCGGCGGCGAGACGGTCTACATCGCCTGCGGCCTTCAGCTCGGCATTAGTTTCGACGACGTAGACAATGGCACCGGCGGCACAAAGACGATCACCTTGCCCGGCATCAATCAGAGCCTCGCAGGGAAGTCGAAGGGCATCTTGCTTGGGGAAGGAAACGCTGTCCTGACAAGCATGAGCCGAGAAGATTGGGAATGCATCAAGCGCAAGCACGGCAAGTCCAAGCTGTTCACGTCGTTCCCGCCCTTACTGATGGAAGTAAAGAGTCAGCAGGAATTCCGCGCCCGTCGCGATGAAATCGGCGAAATGCGCACGGGGCTATCCCCTGTAGATCCCAAGTCGGTGCCCGGCATCGAACCCGCGCCCGTGCAGGAGGTGTGATATGGCTTCCGTCGTTTTGGACGTGGCCGAATTCCGCATCTGGTACCCAGGGCTGACCGAGGAAGTTATTTCCGATGTTCTTTTAGAAGTTCTGTGGGATCAGGCAGTCGCGATCGTCGGAAACACAGACCAGACGAGTTTCGCGCCATACAAGCCGCCCGAGGTTAAGGATCGGAAGTACCTGCTCTATTACGCGCTCTGTCACTTAGCAACGCTCAGCACCTTACCGATGCAGCAAACCGGTCGCGTTCAGAGCGCGTCCGAGGGTTCTGTTTCTACGTCCTTTGATCTCATTAAAGGCAACTCAACGTCTGAGCAATGGTGGCTGCAAACGCGATGCGGCGCTCAATACTGGATGATGACAGCCCGATATCGCCTTGGCGGCCGAATGTTCGGACAAAAGCAGTACCACCCTTGGGGATGACTTATGACGATATCGATCAAGGCGTCAGGCAACCTGGCGAGTCTGCAAAAAAAACTTGAACAACGAATGCCCAAGAGCGTATTGGTCGGCATCGACGACAAAAGCGACGTAGCCGAGTATGCGAAATATGTTGAATACGGCTGGGTTCAGCGCGTAACAGAGAAGCAGTCTCGGTATTTGGCTGGCGTCTTGGGCGGATCGGCGCCCGCGCCGGGCTCGTCGCTTGTCAATCCGCCTCGTCCTTTCCTACGAGGAACTTTCTCCGCAGAGCGGAAGAAATGGAAAGACGTCATGCAGAACTCTTTAGCTCGCGACCTGTTCAACTTTGACCTTGCGTTGATCCGAGTGGGCATGGTCGCAGCCGAAGATATCCGCGAAACGATCGTTAAAGGCGGCACCTCCAAACAGAAGTTTCCCAAACGCTCCTCGCTCACGATGGCGCTTTATCAGGCGCTCAAAGGAGATCGAAAGGGCGAGGGCGGCAATTCTGATACGGACAAGCCGCTAGTTCTTTCCGGATCACTGCTGAACGCAATCACATACAAGCTCGAATGAGCTGAACAACAAGCAAAAAGATAGCCCGCGAGGATCATCACTCCCCGCGGGCTTTTGCATATCTGAAGGTTCATTTCAGATGGAATCTATTTTAGTACGAATCACAGTTGATGTGTCTAATGCTATGCAAAACAAGGAATTACCCCTTCACGGAAGAGTGCTGGTGTACTCGTGTGCTTTGCTCATAGCTGCGCTGGCATTTTTTGTGGTTTGCGCTGGTCTTTGGTTGATTTGATGGTGCGATATGACTGGTTTGAACCTTCACTCCATCGTGCGCGGCGCGATCAGCTCAGTGCATCCAGACATATCAGCGACGCTTTACCGCTCTGTTGGCGATTACGGTGAGGACGATCGAGGCAATCCCGTTCAAATCTTTGCGGCCGGCGTTCCGGTAAAGGCTCAGCTCCAATCGCTCGGCTCGGACGTGGTTCAGCGCGTAGAGGATATCTCGATGGCTGCAACCCTGCGAAAGATGTACCTATTCGCCGATACGAAAGCATGGTCAATGTTTCGTCCGCTATCTAAGACTGGCGATTACATCAAAGATGAGCGCGGATGCCTGTGGCTGGTAAATGCCGTCATTGAGGACTTCACGCTTTCCGGCTGGGTTTGCCTTCAAGTGCAGATGCAGACCACGCGACAAAAAATTTGGATAAGCGACGGAACAGGAGAACCCACACCATGGACGATCTGACCGTTGACCAAATTGAGAGGGCTATGCGCGCATTTTTGAGCACATATGCACTGCCCAAGCTTCCCAACACCGACAAACTGCATTTGCTGAATGGCTTTTTAAAAAATGTTGGGCTCCCTTCTGATGGTGACGATTTCTGCGTCTTTACGCCAATCACAACCGAACGCAACGGCACAACGATCGAATCGTTCGATCCCGGTGATGAAGCAGTAAAGCTTAGCGTTTACTTCACTATCGCCATACAGGTTGATTGTTATTCAACCGACCTCATTTCAGCACAACAGCGGGCACAGGCTTACGAAGCTTTTGCCCGCTCATCTTATGGCGTCCAGCTATTCAAGTCCTTCGGGCTTGATCTTCAGTACGCCGATAGCTTGCAAAACCTTACGGCAGTAATGGACGCAGGCCAATACGTATCCCGATGGAGTCTGACGCTCCACTTTGGGCTAAAGAAAGTGCTCCAAGTTCAGGAGCCGTCTTTCGATTCTGTCAGTGTCGACATCGCAAACGTCGACGTGAAATTTCCTCCCAAGGAGTAAATAGATGACGATTCCTGCGTCGCACATTGTCTCGGTATCTCCGCGCGTAATCAGCGGCGGCAGTGCCGATCTTGAAACCAACGGCATGGTGCTCACTAAGAGCTCCTTGCTCCCGGCCTCTCAGCCCGCGATGGAATTTTCCAGCGCATCCGCCGTAAGCGCACTTTTCGGCGCTGAGTCCGATGAGGCGATCTTCGCTCAGCAGTACTTTACCGGCGTAAATAACTCACAGAAGTCAATTAACACGCTGGTGATCGGACGCTATGTCGCAGCCGATGCGCCAGCTTGGGTGCGCGGCGCAGAGCTCAAATCGTCACTTGCTACACTCAAGGCTGTCACTGACGGAACTCTGACGCTGATTATTTCCGGAGCCACCGTTACGGGCTCTGGCATCGATTTGAGCGCTGCTACCAGCCTTAGCGAAGCGGCATCCATCATCGCTGACAAGATTGATGGCGTGACGGGCAGTTACGACAGCAATACCAACACCTTCACATTCACGACGGTTGCCGTCGGCAAGGACGCGACAATTGATCTGCCGGAGGCTGTCGGCGGAGCAACGGTCGGAGCGGCTATCGTCGGCACCTCCACGGTCGCTATTGAAGGCACGGATCTGGCATCGATGCTCGGCCTTACTATTGATCAAGGCGCGGTCCTGTCGCAGGGCGCAGATGCCCAGACGCAGACCGAAGCGCTTGAAGCTGTCGGCGCAGTCACGCGTAATTGGGTCGGCTTTACGACCCTGTGGGAGGCGTCGGCGGACGAAGCTGAGGGATTCTCTGCTTGGGCAGACATTGACGATGACTACGTCTACGTCGACTGGACGACAGATGAGAAGGTAACCAACACCCTGACGCAAGCCGGCACCAAGCCGGCTTTTTTAATGGGCAAGGAATTTAACTGCACGGTCTGCATTTACGGCAACTATGACTTTGCGGCCTTTGTGCTTGCCGTCGGTGCTTCTATCGATTGGCAGCGCGAACAGGGCATTAAGGCTTGGTTTGCCAAGAGCTCATCTGGACTGACGCCGCTTGTCTCCGACGAAACGCAGGCGGACGCTCTGGAAGCTGTCCGATGCTCGTACTACGGCATTTTCGCCACCCGAAACTCTCGTTTCACCTTCATGAATACGGGGGCGCTTACGAGTGATTATTACGGCTTCGTTGACACGCTTTACGGCTCGATTTGGCTTCGCAACGCGATCCAGCGTTCTTGCATGGACGGTTTCACGTCAATCAATCGCGCCCCGTACAACGCGGTCGGCCAAGCGTTTATTTCCGCATGGCTACAGGATCCGATAGAAACCGGCCTGAGAAATGGCGTAATTGATACGGGTCTGGAGCTCAGCCAGTCGCAGAAAACGCAGATTCTGCAAGAGGTCGGAACAGACATTTCGAACAGTCTGTACACAAATGGGTATTGGTACAGCGTTGCGATGCCGGACGCCAATGTGCGCGTACAGCGCGGAAGCCCGATCGTATCCGTCTACTACGGATATGCAGGAAGCGTCCAGCGACTGGAAATTCCTGTCACCGCCGTCCTCTAACCAAATACCTAAAACCAACCCACGGCCGCCCCGCATCAGGAGCGGCCTTTTTTATGGGCGCAAAAAATGGCCGAATATTTTGACGTAACCAGCGCCAATGCGCAGCTGGTTTTGGCTTGTGAAACTCTTTATCCGAGCGGCGTGCAGCTTAACGGATTCTCTACAGACTCTGTTATGTCGTCCGATCCGGTCGACCGTACCGAAGCTCGTCAGGGCGTTGATGGGCGCTTGGTTGCGGGCGTGATTTACAACCCTCAGCCGGTTGCAATCACGCTTGAAGCAAACTCCCCGAGCTTGGAAGTTTTTGAGACGATCCGAGACGCAATGGCGCACAACAAAAAGCCATACGCACTGACGCTGACTGTCGTTCTGCCTGCACTCGATAAGACCGTGGTCTACCGCCGCGGCGTGCTCGTTTCCGGTCCGACCATTCCGGCGCTGGGCCGCACGCTCCAGCCGACAACGTGGACGATGCAGTTTCAGGAGGTGGCGTAAATGGATGATGAGGTCAAGATTGAGCTTGATGATGGCGTCGATTTCGAAGGAAAGACGCGAAAGCTCAAGTTTGTCATTCGTAAGATGGGCGCCTTTTCGGCCGAGGCGTGGATGATCCGCGCCGGCCTGCTCTTGGGCGCTGAAGTGGTTCAGCTTCAGAACAAGCGCGATTTTGGTGACTTGTTGGCTGCTCTTTGCAAGGTTAAGTACGAGGATGCCAAGCCGCTCTTGGATGAGTTGCTTGACTGCTGCCTTATTGACATTGAGGGCGTGCGCAAAAACGTTACACCAACGCTTCAAATGGTGCAGCTCCCGACGACGCTCATTCGTCTGCGGATGGAGGCGCTGAAAGCGAACTTCGGTTTTTTGCAGGACGCCGCGAAGTCAAGCTCCCCAGAGGCGCCGGCTTCGCAGCAGCCTGTCGTGCAGTAAAAGCAACGGCAAGTTTCGCCAACGTGCCTCCGATGTGCGGACGAATCATTACCGCGCGGCTGGCAACGCTTGCGGAACTTAAGACAACGCTCACCTTCGAAGATGCGGCCAACCTTGACGAATGTTTACTCATTGAGAACTATCACAATTGGCTGGTACAGAAGCTAGGGGAAGAAAATGGCCGACGGAATTCTTGAAAATTTGATGATCCGCATCGGTCTGGATGTCGCTGAAATGCAGGCCGGATTGCGGTCTGTTTCAGCGGCTATCGAGCGCGTTTCCGCTACCGCCGAAAACTCAAGCGATTCAATCGACCGGATTGCCGCGACGGCGTCGAAGACGAGCATTGTTGTCGGCAGGGCATCGGACGATGTGGCCGACCGCATCATGGAAATCGGGACGGCAGGGCAGAAGGCTGCCCTTACTGTCTCTAGAGCTATGGATACGATCGGCGCCAAGGCGTCCGGCGTTACAAACATCCTCAAAAGCTTAGGCGGTCCGCTTTTAGCGGCCTTCGCCGGGCAAAAGCTCTTCCAGCAGTTTTCGCAGGGCGGTGACGCTCTGGCCAAGTTGTCCGATCGTTTGGGCATGTCAGCCCAGAAGATTGACGCGTGGGCGAAGGCGAATGAGGATGCTGGCGGCAGTCAGGAGGCTTTCAAGGGCGCCTTAGAGAACTTCATTCTTACGACCGGAAAGGGCGAGGAAGAGTTCTTTCGCATGGGCGAACACATCAAGGGCCTCAATCAGCGACAGGCCGAGTGGTTTTTAAAGACTCAGGGCTTGTCGGCAGACAGCGCCGCGGTCTTTTTGAAGTATCGCGATTCCGCCAAAGATGCTGCCAAAGCATTTGAAGGCGTGGCAATGACCGATGAACAGGTCAAGATAGCCCGTGAATTTAACCGGCAGTGGAAGTGGTTCACGAATCAGGCCTCATCATTGGGCGGCATTCTCATGACCGTTGTCATGCCAGTCATGACAAAAGTCTTGAAAGCACTGTCGGACGGGGTGAGGTTCTTAAGTGAGCACTCCAAGGGCATCAAGCTCTTGGGCGGCATGGTCGCAGCGGTATTCGGCGCGTCGTATCTTAAGAGCGTGTTGGGAGCATCCAAGGCATTTACCGTCCTGATGAACGTCGTAAAGGGCGGCATGCCGGTCATGAAGGGGTTCAACGCCATCGTTGCAATGAACCCCGTCGGTGCAACAATCGCCGCAGTGGTTGCTCTCGGGCTTGCGCTGGACGATCTCTTTGCTTTCTTGCGAGGCGGCAACAGCCTTCTTGGTGACTTTTTATCTTGGCTAGGCTTTAGCGACAAGCAGATCGATACCTTTAGAAAGAACCTGAATTCGTTTATTGATTTTGTTCTCAGCATTCCCTCGCGGATTGTTGGAGTCTTTAAAGACGGATGGCAGGAACTCAAAGCAGTCGTTTCAGGGTTCGCCAAGCTGATTAATTTCGAGGGGTTAACCAAGGCCGCAAAAGAGTTCTGGGAGGGCATGAAGGTTGGGGCTTCCATGATTGGAAGCTTCATCGCAGCGCCTTTCAAGATGCTCGTAAAGGTGATGGATGGCATCGAGAAGTTTTTCACAGGCCTCCCCAGCGCCATTAGCGGCGGGTTCGACGCCTTTGCTAAGCATCTGTACGAGTCGTTTCTAGCCATCTTCATCACGCCGATCAAGGATGCCATCGCGTCAATCTTTGACATCGACTTTGGCAAGGTTGCTGATACGGCTAAGGGCATGGCCGATAAGGCCGTGGGCAAAGTGAAATCTTTCTTCGGCTTCGGCGACGATGACGAAAAGAAAGAGGAGCCGAAGCAACAGGCCAAAACGAAGAGGGCAAAACCAAAAGCCGATCAGGATGATTTCAATGCTCGCTATGAAGCGTATTTGAATCAGCAGATGGACGAGGAGGAGCGGCGTGCGTTTGGTCCGCCTGAATCGCCGCCACCAAGAAATGCCGAACTGTCTAACCGGCAATTGGATTACATGAAATCGCTCTTTACAGGGCGAGGACAGAATTCTGCCGAAGATTTTGAATACATCAACAAGATGTTGCAGGCGAATTCGGCCAATTCGGCAATTCAGATGTCTCCGGAAATGGCAGGCGTATATCCGGCTGGAGCGTTGGCGGCCTCTACAGCAAATGCGAACAACCAACCGCAGGTAAAAAACAACCTGCGCGTGACAGTTGAAACGCATATCCAAACGGATGCTGATCCCAAGGCTGTCGGCGAAGCTGTGAGTCAGGGCGTCAACCGCGCCATGATGCGAGGGAAGGACCTGATCGCAAATGCCGCTACTGGCGTAGTACAGAAGGGGTGACCAGATGGCGCAGTCCAACAACGCAACGTGGGCTGTAGTCACGGCAAGCGGACAAAAGATCTGCGATTACGACTCGATCGATGACTTCGCAGACGATTCATCTGCTTCTGTGCCTACAGAACCGCAGGAAAACGGCGCCTTGTATGCATATGACAAGGTGCCGCAGCCGAATCAGATCAGCGTGTCTTTGCTTTTCTCCGGCGACTACTCCAAACAGCAGGCCGCTTTGGCAATCGTTGAGCGCGCCCTGAGAAGTACCGAGCTTTTCACCGTCGTAACCCCTGCCTCGGTGCGCGAGCGCATGACGGTTGTCGGGTTGTCGGTAACGCGCTCGGCCTCTTCGGGCGGCAACATGCTGATCATCGAACTTACGCTCCAAGAAGTGCGCAGCGCACAGGTGGGCGGAGCAACCGCCGTTTGGGCTCCTAAGAATCCATCCGGCGCGAGCAAAGCTGACGTCGGACGGAAACAAACGGATGAAAGCATTGTGAAAGGCATAAAAAAGGCCACCTTTGGAGGATAAATTGCAATTGGTTCCTTTATCTCCGCTTCCTCATCAGCAGTTCTCGATCGTCCTTGACGGTCAGAACTGCGTTATTACGCTGAGGCAGATGGGGAATGGTCTTTATGCATCCGGCACGATAGATCAGGTTGACGTGTTCTCTGAACAGTTGTGCAACAACCGAATCCCCGTGCCGGCCTTCAAAACAAACGACCTTTCCGGTCACTTGGTTTTCGTAGATACGCTCGGCTCGGAGCATCCGAGATACGACGAGTTGGGATCGCGTTTCAAGCTCTACTACCTTTCTGAGGGTGAAGAATGGCAAGCATGACGTTCAGCAAGAAGGTCATTCGGGCCACAGTCACTCTTGATAAGTCGGGAATGAATAACCAAAAGGTCTTTGAGGGTTTTGCTACTCACGTATCGATCTCAAAGACCGGCGGCGTCGACTTCGCGCAGTGTGCGATTGAAATCTACGGCCTGACGCTTGACGTGATGGCTCAGCTTACGGTGCTGAGCTTCCGTCCGCTTGGGCGTCGTTGGAATCTTCTGGCGATTGAAGCAGGAGAGAGCGGCGGCACCCTTTCTTCCATTTTTCAAGGCGAAGTGACCTCTGCTTATGCAGATTTAAACGGATCCTCACCAGTGCTCAAAATGGAAGCAAAGACCGGCGCCTATCCGATTTTGGATCCGACGCCGCAGTATGCGGTTTCCGGTCAGCAGTCCGTGGGCGAAGTTCTGCAAATGCTCGCGAGTCAGACCGGAAAGACGTTTAAAAACGAGGGCGTTGACGCAACGCTTTCAGACTGTGTGATAACGGGCGATCCGATCACAAAAATGCGCGCCGTTGCTGATGCTGTAGGGGCTGATCTCATCATCGATGATGATCAAATCGCCCTTGTGCCCAGAGGCAAGGTGCGCCAAGCAGAGGGCGGAATTCCGGTTGTGTCGGCCGATACCGGCATGATTGGCTATCCGACCTTCTCCGGCACAGGCATACAGGTCAGCAGCTACTTTCGTCCTGATCTCCGGATTGGCGCGGCAGTACGGGTTTCGTCAATCGTGCCGTCGGCCTCTGGCGTTTGGAAGATCGTGAGCTTGTCACACGAACTCTCTGCAAACACTCCCAATTCTGGGGCTTGGCTAACCTCCTTCGAAGGCATGTGGCTCGATGACTGAACGACTTCAAAACGCGACCGACTTCACTGGATCGAGCGAGCTGAATGCGCTGAACTTCTTTGTGTGGTCGATCATCACGAACAAGGTCAATACAGCCATCCCCGTGCGCGTAGACACAATCGAGCGCCCGGGCGAGGGCGGAGGCGCAGCATATCTGTCCGCAACGCCGCTCGTAAAAATGCGCGCGGCGGACGGAACGGCCTTGCCGACTGTAAGCATCCCTAAGTTGCGTTGGTTCCGCTATCAACACGGCTCGGCGGCAATCATTTGCGACCCCAAGCCCGGCGATATCGGTCTTGCAGTCTTTGCGCAGCAGGATGTAAGCGTGCTTTCGGGTGGAAACGAACCGGTTCAACCGGGGTCTTTCCGATGCTTCGACATTTCTGATGGCTTTTTCCTCGGCGGCTTTTGGGGGTCGGCGCCGAAAACCTTCATTCATATCGAAGATGACGGCACCTTGCACATCGTGGCACCGAAATCGGAGCACGTCGAAAGCCCCCAAATCACCATTGACTGCGAGAACATCGTTGTCAATGCTTCGAGTGCTGCGACGGTGAATACCGAGACGGCGACGATAAACGCTTCTGGCTCAACGAAAGTAGACAGCCCCAAAGTGACGATCACCGGCGATACGAAGATTGAAAAAACGCTGATGGTTGTTGGCCAAATTACGGGCACGGGCGGTCTTGCTGTAAGCGGCGGCTCTGGCGCCACAGTCGACGGCAGCATGAAAACCACAGGCGATGTGCAGGCGGGCGGAATCAGTCTGCAAGGCCATGTTCACGGTGGCGTACAGGGCGGTTCCGGAACGACAGGGACGCCTCAATAGACGAAGAGAAACAAATGACGCATACGGCATACACACCGAAGCTCACAGACAACTGGGGGTTTCAAATCGATAGTGCGGGGCAGATCGTCATGTGTCAAAGCACAGCTGCGATCTGTCAGGCCGTAGCGAATGACTGCCGATGCTTCACAAACGATCTCTACTTTGAAAGCGAACGCGGCATCGATTGGTTTACTGACCAGCTCGGCAAGCCCATTCAAAGGGCGGTTGTAGCTTCAAGACTGCGCGAAGCAGCGGAGGCCGTGCCGGGCGTCGAATCGGTTGAATCGATCGAGCTTGAAATCGATCAGGACACAAGGCGCCTTACGGGCTCCATCAACATCATTACTACGGACGGTGACTATGGCCGAGCTGAACTTCGATAGCAACAAAGGCGTTGTCATCCCCGAGACGCAAGATGTTCGAACGGATCTTGCGGCCTCAGTACAAGAAGCTTTTCGCACAGATCCGTTGCAACCCGTCCTCGATACAGATGCGACCTCTCCGATGGGGCAGGTGGTGGACATCATTGCCGCAGAGGTTCAGGCGAAGAATTCTGAAATCGCCTTTTTGGCGGCCATGTCCTCACTCAGCACCAGCCGAGGGGCTTTTTTAGATGCACTCGGTTCGCTGTATGGCGTAGAGCGCAAACTTTCCGAGCCGACGATCGTGACTTGTATTTGTACAGGTCTCAAGGGAACGACGATTCCCTATGGCGCAATCGTGCAGGACTCTTTGGGCAATCAATTCAGGCATTCGGCTGCGGGCGGAGCCTCGATCGGCGAAACGGGGACGGTTCAAACGACTTTCTCAAGCGTTGAGCATGGTGAGATTGAGGTTTTGCCGGACTCAGTTACGAAAATCGTGACCATTGTGGCCGGCTGGGATTCGATCACGAACCCCGACTCCGGCGCCACAGGACGCGTGAAAGAGCCGGACGGGGAATACATGAATCGCATCATGCAGAGCTACGCAATCAACGCTCTGGGCTCGCTCGAAGCGATTCAGGCAAAGCTTTCAAGCGTTGACGGCGTGCTTGACTGTGTGGTTCTAGAAAACTTCACGAACGAGTATCAGACCAAGTACGGCATCCGGATCGATCCCCATTCGATCGCAATCTGCATTGTCGGCGGCGAAGATGGCGATATAGCTGAGGCGATTTACCGCAGTAAGGATTTGGGGTGCGGGACGACCGGCAACTATTCGGTCGGGTATGTGGCGAAGGACCATTTCGACGCTAAATACACCTATCAAATAACACGTCCGGAATCAGAGGACTTCAAGGTTCAAGTGACCTTCTTTGAAACTGGCATGTCAGATGAAGATCAGATAGCTGTCAAAGAAGCAATCATCGCTGATTTTTTGGGTGAAGGGACAAACCCGCGCATCAAGCTTGCCACTACGGCCTATGCCTCTCGGTTTTATCCAATCGTCCAAAAAGCGACAGATACGCCCTTGCGAGACGTCGTTATTGGCTTGGGTACAGGGGAGAAAGGGACGTTTGTAGAGATCCCTGCCAACATCGAACCATCGATCTCGGCGGATACGATCTCGCTTGTTTTCGCCACGGAGTGAGGCTATGGCAGATGTTGAAACGTGGCAGAACTTTGAAGATGTAGCAGACGTCGACGCGATGGCTGATGTGAGCTCGCTTGCTTCTGCTGCCATCCAGTCCCAATACTCCCACTCCCAACAGTTTCAAAACTTATCTCTGGCAGTGCGGGATGGGATTGACGCGACGAAGGACGTCGACAAGTTTCATCAAGCAATAGCAGATCCGCAGACTGCCTACGGCGTTTTTTTGGATTGGTGGGGCAAGCGCGTAGGCGTAGATCGGTACATCAAAGTGAACGGCGAGTATGTTCGCTTTGACGATGACTACTATCGATTCCTGATTTTTTATCGAGCGCTTTGCAACATTGCGAACGCCACCGCCGATGCGGCAAATCGGCTTCTTTCGATGCTTACTGATACGGTAGTTTTTGTCGTCGACTACCAAGACATGGCAATTTCATCGGTCGTCATCATCGGCGCGATTCCCGATATGCAGTCGCAGATTTTGTCGACCTACGGGCTTCTAAATAGACCAGCTGGCGTCCTCGCCAACTACCTGATCATCTATCCCGATGAACAGATTTTCGGGTTCGAGGGAAGCCAACTTCTTCCGTTCAATCAGGGCGTTTTCAATCCGGGGAGAAGTATTCCAATAGGGTAACGCATTACAATGTACCGTATGTTTCATTTATATAAAAGGTGAAAACATGCGGAAAGATGATCTCTTTGGGCAGCGCTTTGGGCGTCTCACGGTGACAAGGGAAGGGGAGCGAACCTCCTCTGGTCGCGTCAGGTGGCACTGCGTGTGTGACTGCGGGAATGAGCTAGATGTTTACGGCCCATCTTTGAAGAGCGGCAACACGAAGTCTTGCGGTTGCTATCACAGCGAAAAGGCAAGAGACCGCTTAATGACGCACGGGTTCGGCTCTCGGACAAACAGGCCGAGGATCTATTCGATTTGGTGCGCCATGAAAAACCGATGCTACAGGCCCGTCCACAAGGAGTTCTCTCGGTACGGCGGAAGAGGAATCACCGTCTGCGAGGAGTGGAAAGAAGACTTTTTGTCTTTCAAGCGGTGGGCTGATGCGTCTGGGTACAGTGATGATCTAGAGATTGACCGCATAGACAACGACAAGGGATACAGTCCTCAGAATTGTCAATGGGTCACACGGAAGGAGAACTCGAACAACCGATCGAAAACCTTACGCATCTATTTCAGAGGGAAGAAGAGAACGATCTCGGAAATCTCAGAAATGACAGGGCTGTCTTACTGGATTGTGTATCAGAGGGCCGTCAAGCTGAGGTGGTCAGGAGAAGATCTGGCAAAGCCAAGCAGGCTATCGCATAGGAAACCTTAATGGGCATCGAACCCCGGAAGAATCACACCTTCCGGGGTTTGCTTTTTTTCAGGGGAATCATGAGCAAATATCCTCAACACTTTCTGACGGCGGCGATCGCCGAAAGCGGCGACAAGACGATCCCGCCGAGCACCGCGATGGAGGCAGGTACGGGCCGCTTCTCGCAAGAAGTGGGCTTCGGCCCCGTCAACGCCATGCCGATCGGCGAGGGCGGCATCCCGCCGAAGCGCGAAGACTTCAACGGGGCCCTCTTCCTCTTGTCGCAATTTCTCGTCTGGTACCAACAGGGCGGCATCATGAAATATTCCGCTGTGCTTGACTATGAGCCCGGCAACGAAGTTTTTCAGGGTTCTCAAAAGTTTAGGTGCCTTGTGGCCAATGGGCCCAGCACCACCGCAGTAGCACCCGGCAGTGATAAAACCGTGTGGAAAAACATGGATGCTCCCAGCGTCATCGCGGGGCAGATCACACCCTTCTACAACTGCAAGCTGGGCGGTTCTGATGGGCGCCGCTTGATTCCGTGGGGCGAGAGCGTTGCAGATGAGCGCTATGTGCTGTGTGACGGCGGCGATGATGGTTTGGGCGGTACCGTTCCGAACCTCGTAGGCAAGTTCATTTTGCCGTCAACCGTCGATGAATCCGGTGCAACAGGAGGCTCCCAAAATGTCACGACTGCTGAGGCGAAAATTGCCGGTACGGTCGGTGAAACGATTCTCTCGATTGATCAGATTCCATCACACACCCATTCGGGCGCTACGGGCAGCGCCGGCTCGCATTCTCATAATCGCGGGACCATGAATATCACCGGCAAAATTTTGGGATGCAACGAAGAAGATGCCTATCCGGGTGCCGAAGGGGCGTTTTACCGAGACGGGATGTCGTCAGGCGGCAAAGGCGGCTTTTCTGACTACAACATTTCGTTTGATGCGTCGCGTACTTGGACCGGATCAACCAACACAACGGGGTCGCATGCGCACTCGTTGTCCCTCGATGCAACAGGCGGAGGAAAGGGACATACGCACTCCCTTACAGGTGAATCGCACAGCCACAAGATCAGCCTGCCCCTTCCTCCATTTTTTAAGTTGGCTTTCTTTGTGAAGCTCCCCGAATAATTACTCGGGCAACTTCACGAAATATGCGAGCTTGAAAAACGGCGGCAGCGGAAGATCAATTGCATGCGAGTGTGAGGCGCCATCAAGCGAATGTGAGTGCCCTTTGCCGCCACCGGTATTGTTTAGCGACATCGTGTGTGAGTGCGATCCAGCCGCACTGGTTGAACCTTTCCAATTTCGAGCGGCGCTGAAAGAGCATTTGAACGAAGCATTTTCTGAGTCTCGATTGTCACTGTTTGGGCATGTTCCGTTTGAATAAAACGCGCCTTCAACGTAACTGATTTTGTGATCGTCAACGGGGAAGGAACCAGTGATATCCATTGTCCCGCGCGTGTGAGTGTGTCTCCCTGCCGAGGATGTTGAGCCGCTGTGGGTGTGTGATGGAATCTCACTCAACAAAAAAGATTCAAACAGGCCGAGAAATCGGCCTTTTTTATTACCAATTATCCTAGAGGGCGCAAATGGCCTCTGCTGATACGAAAAAGTTCCAGTTCCATTACGTTCGGAACTCAGTCGGGACAATCGACGGTCAAAGCGTCCTGACTCAGACCGAAGATGCGATTAACGAGGTCGGAGAGTACACGTACCAGATCGTCGCAAATACCGAAGAAGCGCTAAGAATTGCCAATCAGGCGCTCACCACCGCCGACTCAGCGCAGTCTGCGGCCACCGCGGCAGTCAATACAGCCAATTCAGCTCTGAGTCAGGTGACCTCTTTGACCACCGTAGTGAATTCGTGGAATGAGCGAATCACTACTGCCGAGTCCAATTCGGCAACGGCGGTATCAACGGCAAATGAGGCGAAGGCAAACAGCGAAACAGCCATAAAGACAGCCGACACCGCGGTTACCACGGCAGATTCAGCTCTTGAGTTGTCAACCGACGCGGTTACTACCGCCGGTTCGGCGCTTGATGCAGCGAATCACGCAGTAAACGTTGCGAGCGATGCGCAAACTACCGCGAGCGAGGCAAAACAAATTGCGCAGCAGGCGGTTGTAGATACCGAGGAGGCCGTCGAAGTCATGACGACTTTGAAAGATGAGGCCACCACTCAAGCAAACAACGCCAAAACGTCTGCGCAGGACTCGGCCTCAAGCGCTAGTCAGTCGTCTGCAAATGCAGACCTAGCGAAAAAGTGGGCGACATGGACTACCGGGACGGAAGACCCAGACGACCTAACGGCGCCGCTCGATTACACCGTTGATGGATACGAATATTCCGCCAAATGGTATGCGGAGCAGGCCAAAGCAAGTGCCTCGGGAGCAGAAACATCGGCCACAACCGCCACTAGCGCCGCTTCTGCGGCAGAGGAATCCGCGACGGCCGCCAAATCGAGTGAGGACGCCGCCAAGACTTCCGAAACCAACGCCGGCAAATCACAAGATGCCGCCGCTAAGTCCGCTACGGCCGCAGAAGATGCCGCAAAACGCGCCGAAGACGCGGCCTCATCGTTCACGCCAATGACAGAAGAAGAAATTAACTCAGTCTTTAACTAAGAGAGGAGAGAAGCAATGTGAACGTCATTCGGACCATTTCTGCTCCTGAAAGGCGGAGCTTAAAGCGCCTTTCAACCAAAGCCGCCACGCCCGCAGTGCGAGCGCAGGTATTGGCAGTGACGGACGAGGATGTGCCCGAGGATACCTACGACCCCGTTAACTGGCAGCCCGGCGATCTCATCACGGCAAAGCGACTAAATCAAACGGATGCGGGCGTCGACAAAAACGCGGAGGAGATCGTAAAGATCAAATCCGATAAGCCCACCGCCATCCAAACCAATCTTATTGACAACCTTTTTTTTACGACCAGGAATTAGAAAATTATGGCCACACAGTTTCTTGACCTTGCCGGTCTTTCCCACTACGACTCCAAAATCAAGGCCGTCTCCGCGGGCGGTATCTCCATTGCCGGCAAGGTAGTAACGCTCAGCGCCATCTCGGGCGCCGTTCTCGGCACCTTCACGGTTCCGGACACGGTCTACTCTCTCGCGACCGAAACAGCCGACGGTCTTATGTCAAAGGCCGATTTCGCCAAGCTTGCCGGCATTGCCGCAGGCGCCACGAAGGTCGAAGAATCTACGACCAACGGCAACGTCAAGATCAACGGTACGGAAGTTGTCGTCTATGAGCCTGCTACCTATACAGCTCATGAAGATGCCGCTCTGTACAAGATCACCGTCACTGAAACCGGCGCCGTTTCGACCGCTACGGCTGTCACGAAAGCAGACATTACCGCTCTCGGCATCCCGGCTCAGGACACGACTTACGGCCTTGCTTCTGCTACTGCTGACGGCCTGATGTCTAAGGCTGACTTTGCGAAGCTTGAAGGCATTGCAGCTGGTGCTCAGGCAAACGTCATTGAAGCCGTCAGCGTCAATGGCAATGCTCTCCCGATCAACTCCAAGGGCGTGAACATTGATCTTTCGGGCTACGCGCTCAAGGCTGACTTTACCAGCGTGCTTTCTTGGAAGGGCACGGTTGCCACCTTTACTGATCTTCCGGCTGATGCGGCTGTCGGTGACACGTACAACATCGTAGCGGCGTTTGATCTCGATGGTCAGACCTATCCCGCGGGCACGAACGTCGCTCGCACTAGCGGCGATACGCCGACTTGGGATCCGTTGGGTGGTTCGTTCTCCGTCACGGCAGTTGCCACCGCCGACATTGATGCTCTCTTTGCTTAATCTCTAGGAGAAAAGTCTCATGGCTTCATTTCTCGATCTGGCTGGCCTGACCTACTTCAAGCAGCAGCTTTTCTCCAAACTGGCGCTTAAGGATGAGGTTGTGCTGCTAACGCCTCAGACGCTGACTGCCGCTCAGCAAGCGCAGGCGCGAAAGAACATTGGGGCGATTTCGGCGGCCGAGGCACCCGCACCCAACCTGACACCGTACCTCACGAAGGCCGACGCCGCCTCGACGTACTTGGGCATCAACGCCAAGGCGAAGACCGCAGGAACGGCGGATACGGTGCCTTGGACGGGCGTGAGCGGTAAGCCCAATCTCGTTCGTAGTGTCAACGGAATTTCGCCGGGAACTGATGGGAATGTAACTATTCCTATTCCGGCACGGATGATGCCTAACTATGGATCGTACGTTCAAATTGGTGCAGGGGATTACACTCCGAGCGAAGATGGTTGGCTGAGACTCGAAAATATGAATAGCGGTGACTATACGGGCGGGAAAGTCATACACAAAGCCAGCGGTGCCTTAATTCTTGAGTTCTATCAAAACAGATACCCTGGGAATGCGACAATGATGCTCCCTGTACGAGCCGGAGAAACATATACCGTTAGCAATCCAGGCAAGATTTATTTCCATAAAATGATGTGAATATTATGACCCAAAGATACAAGATTCAAAATGAGAACACCAAAGAGGTGCTTATTGCCATTGGTGAGGACATCGAGTGGTTCGAAGCAATGGGTTATACGGAAGTTGGAGAAGTAGAGCAAGCCTACGATGGACGCTATTACGTCGCGGGCTATGAGCCTGAGATTCCAGATGAAGAGTTGGAGGCAAGGCATCTCGCAGAAGCAAAGCGCGAGAGAGCTGAGCAGGTTGGCGCAATCCTCGTCGAGGTCGATGGGATGGTCTTTGATGGTGGAGAGCGTGCCCAAACTAGAATGGGGAACGCTATTCGCGCGGCTGAGATTTCAGGGCTCTCGTCTTTCGACTGGGTGTTGGCAAACGACGAGGTCGCGACAGTCACGCTTGAGCAACTGAAAGAGGCGTTTGCAAAGTCCGTAGGGACAATGTGTGAGCTCTGGCCTAGACCTTACGAGCGGGCATAACGGCGTTAACTATCGAGAAAGTTGGCACCCCCGCTCTAGGCGATAGGACGATCCTCAATCGTGCGTCAGCGTTAAAGAACGTTTCTTTTGGAACATCGTTGTAAGGCGATAGCCACCGGACTTGATGGCACGAAGCAAACGCACTTTTACGCTCGTCGGTAGGCGTCTGCGGCAGGCTCGGTCTCCGATGTTCGATGGGCCATCAAGCGTCCAGACGCAAGCCGAAAGCAATCTATGCGGAGGGAAACGTTTCGCGAAGTCGGAGTAAGGACAGAACAGCCAGTCGTCGACGGGAGCCGGTATCGGCATATAGGTAGCTAATGCGTAGGCAGCGGCTTCGCGATGAATCAGATACGCAAAGGCGCAAAGCGGTGTTGGCTGGATGATCCGAAACAATTCCGTGTCATGAACTGGATAGTTTTCTCCGACAGTGAACGTTTGACGGGACCCGTGGAGCTGGATGACGTGGACCCCTTGAGGAATCCAATCGGAAGAGGTAGCGAACAGCTTGAAGCGGGGCGATAGGACGATGTCGTCCTCCATGATCAAGCCCCATTCGCAGTTGCTTTTTACGAGCTTTTCCCAACAGGCTGCGTGCGATAGGAAGCATGCAATCTCAGTTGGCCACAGCGCTTTTCTGAAGACGAATTTCTCGGGGGCATCGTAGGGGGCCTCTAGCCGGGCGAGTTCCTCAGAACTCAATTTACGACCGTCTATAGCGTGGATGCGTTGGAAGGAGAGGCCCTGCGCGGAAAGTTGTTTTGAAATCGATTCTAGGCGCTCGGCCGAGCGATCAAGGTTAACCACTAAACGAAGAATGTTGGTTGGGGGGGGGGTAACATCTTGAAACATGTTTGATATGGGTGCAAAAAATGGCTCACGGTTGTTGGCTCACCCATGAGCATGGTACGTATGCATAACTTTATCACACCGCCTTTAGGCGGTTTTTTCTTATGTGGAATTTTATTGTCAAGGCGCTGAAAGAGGCGCTGAAGGAGAAGGTGACTGAAATGACGAAAGAAGAAGTGAAGGAATGGCTCGACAAGCTCGGCGTCAAGGTCGAGGAAGTGACGGACGAGCTCATCGCCAAGGTTGAGGCCCAGAAGGCTCTGCTCGATGCGGAGACGCGTCGCAAGACGCGCGTCTTTTGGGGAAGCGTTGCGGGCGTCATGACAGTGGTCGGATTCGCCGCTGGCTTTTACGTCGCTCAACTTATGGGGTGATGTGATGCCTTTGCACGATCTCCTACCAAGGGGAGTTGAGGGAGCGCTCGCTGTGCTTGGTGGGTGGATCGGCTTGATCTACAGCACCACTTTGCAGTCGGTAGCGCCTCTCGTCTGGTGGTTCCTCATCTTCGTAATCGCCGACTTAATCACAGGCATCTGGGCGGCCATAAAAACCGGCACATGGTCATCTAAGCGCTTGAGTTTCGGGATGGTTAAGAAAGGTCTTGCCTTCGCGATCATCATCCTTGCTCACGGTCTTGATGTGTCGTTTTGGTACATCTTGCACGACATGCCTGTGTTTCAGAGCGTCACGCTCTGCGCTTATGCATGCGGCGAATTCGGCTCAATCATTGAAAACGTAGAAAAGGCCGGGTACGGAGAGGCTTTGCCGCCAGCACTGCGAAAGATCTTTTTGACGCTCGAAAAGCGTCTTGAAAACGCCGTCGACTCAAAGCTTGACGGCATTGGTCTGAATGACGACCCCCAAGATGACCATAAGGATAAAAAATGAAAAAGAACTTTGGGGAGTATCCCCCTGATCTTGCCGTGCCTCTCGTAATTGAACATGAGGGTTTTCGCGGCAAGGCATATCTGTGCCCTGCGGGAGTTTGGACGATTGGCTACGGACACACCGGCGGTGTTCATCCAGACGATCAAATTGATATGGAAAATGCGCGTCAAGTCTTAGCTTCTGATCTGCAAGACGTGCAAAACCGACTGATCGAGTACCTCAATGTTTCAGTGACGAGCGGGCAGTTTATAGCTCTGATGTCACTTGCTTTCAATGTCGGCGTTCGGGCTGTATCGATGTCTAAGCTTCTGCGCAAGCTGAATGAAGGAGATGAAGAGGGCGCCGCCGACGAGTTTTTGGACTGGACAAAAGCGGGCGGCAAAGAGCTTGCTGGACTAGTCAAGCGCCGACGCGAAGAACGCGAATACTTTTTGCGGGGGTACTGATGCTTAGTTGTGTATTCAAGTGGGCGGTACGAATACCGCTGGATCTGCTGATGGCGATCGTAGGGAGACTGGTAGCACCGGTTCTCCCCTTTTTTGTGCAAGAAAACGGCTATTTGCCTCGGTGGCTTTGGTGGTTCCAGACGCCGGACAACACCTGCGACGGTGATGCAGGGCATTTGGAACGATGGCCTCGATCGGGCGGTATCTGGACTTATCTGCGCAGGCTTGCGTGGTTCTTGCGAAATGTCGCTTACGGTTTCGGCATCGACGTTCTTGGCGTTGATGTCTTGCCGACGGACAGCTGGATCGTCGAAGGTGATGAATCTGCCGGCGATCAAAGCGGCATTAGCGGCACGTGTTATCGGCGCGTGTACCGCGGCTCGAAGCTTGTTGCTTTTCACTGGTATTACGTAAAGCACTATCGCTTGTTGAGGCGTCCGTGCTGTGTTCGCGTTTCGCTCGGCTGGAAGCTTTTCAGCTCTTATGAAGCAGGACGAAAGCACCATACCTGCTACGCAAATCCCATTAAAGGATGGAGCTTGCGAGGTGACTAATGACTATCTGGAAAGTAAGCGCTGTCGCGGTGCTTGTACTCGCAGTTTTCGCAGCGGGCTATCAGCTCGCTTCGGCGCGCGGGGATGCGGCTCTCAAGGCGTATCAGCTCGAAGCCGCCGAGGCGCGTGCGGAACAAGGGAGGAAAGACTATGCGCGATTGGTTGCAGCAATGGATGCCGTCGCTACTTCTCGCAGCGAGCTTGATAGTGCTCGCGCTGACGCTGACCGGATGCGCAACGCGTTCGATCGTCGACTGCGCAGAGCAGAAGCCCTTGCCCAAGAGCCTGACGGCGCAGACCTCGCCAGATGCACAGCTCTACTCAGAGAAAGTACAGAGCTTCTTTCTGAAGGTAGAGAACTGGCTATCAGAAGTGCCGCCAAAGCAGACGCCGTAAGCACACTTCAAAAATGAAGAAACCCCGCTCGGGCACATAAGCTCGGGCGGGGTCTTTTTTTGTTCCAACTTTCCGGCAGTTGGCGCCGTCGCCTTTCTGCATTTGCAGCTCTGCGGTGCGTCTCTACTGATCCTGCCGCAGACTTTCCTTCGAGTGCTTAGAGTAGTGGATCCGTCGAAGGCCGGAGATTCCACCTTTACTACTCAGCTCTTAGATCATGGTTTCGAATTCGAAGTACCGAGCCAGAAGCTAGGCCGCTTCACTTTTCCTTGAACTCAAAATTCATGCGCTCTTTCGAACGGCGAGGCTAAGAGCTTTTGCCTCGCATCCCGTGGATCACTTGCAAAGCATTGTATGTTCTGCGCGGAGAAAATGGGGCGATGACAAATTTGTCATCATTTGGCCGCAACGATAATCGGTGGAAGCCAATTCAGTTTAAATTTCTGCTCCCCTTTGCCTTTGCGCGGACCTGTCCAGACACCATGCCAATGGCCGCGGCGCAGGTGAGTGCGCACAGTGCGGCCTGTGGCTTCATGAACAGTTCCGTCATCTTCCTTAACGTGCTGGCGCAGCTTCTCTCCTATTTTTTGACCGATATTCCAAATACGCTCTTTTTCAGCAGGGAAGAAGCGCCAGCCGCGCTTGGTCTTGCGCGCAGACGCATACTTTGGACTACTTCCGGGCACTCTCAGATCATCAATTTCCGGCTCATCAGAGCAGATAAAGAGCAACAGTGAAAGATAAGAAGAAAGCTCTTCAACAAACTTCTTATTGATCGCCGATTCGCGTTCTGGGGGCGTTAGTTCGGGATGGTCTTTGATGATGTCCTGAGCTAAATCGATGTGCTGGACCATGCCGGTCAAAATATCTTCAAGAGGCGTGTCGTCCAGCACAATCGCCAGGGTTTGGAAACGAGCGGGCGGAACGGCAAACATCAAGCGTAGTTCGGGCACTTGGTGCTGCATGTTCCAATCCAAGGACGCATAGAATCCCTCGGTTTCATGCCCATAAAAAGTGAAGCCCGGCGTCTCAACAAAAATTGCCCACTCAGGAAGTCGCAGCAGCACGTCCGCCGGAAGATCTCCGGTAACGGGCGTGTCTTTAAGCGCAGCCAAAAGCTCCGCATCGAAGCGGTAGACGCCTTGAGAATATCGCCACGTTCCGACCGAAGGAACGAAGCTTAAAAAGCTGGAAAGGCTTCTTAAATCCATTTGAGCACTAGAATCAAACGCACGCTCTGCGAGCTTCGACCAGATGCTTACAGGTATGAAGCACCATGATGGCCAATCCAGCTCGCCCTGCATTTTTTCTTTGTAGATGTCATTTACGAACTGCGGCAGGTTGGGCTGGTTGTGCATTAGGCGGCTAAGGTCTTCGGCTGGGCGGCTCATGATTTCGATGGCTTCCAAAAATAAAGAGACGACTAGCATCTTACTAGTCGTCTGCCATCTACTTTTCAATCAACATCGTCCGAGTCGTCTCGGACTGATGTTCTCCTTATTTTGGTTCCCAAGCTCTAGAAAATTCACGATCCTTGAAAAGCGCAGCAAGACCGGTGATTTGCTTTAAACGCAACACCTCGTCCGCATCCATGCCGATGTTTTTCATGATCCAGGCGTCCGACATGCCAGAGTCCACTAGCTCTTTCACGATGTGGCTCATAAGCTCCACATCATGCGTTCCTCGTGCACGGTTGTGGCGGATAGTCGAAGCCATGCGGTTGCTGACGTCCTTATCGATCACGACTACCGGAAGGCAGCCACCCTCGCGGTCGAAAATATCTTTGTGTGTTTTCATCACTGTGTAGCGATGAAATCCGTCCACGATTTCATATTCGTTCGAACCGGTGCGATAGCAGACAATCGGCATGGTGTAACCGTCCTCGAGGATGCTTTTATAGAGCAGCTTCATTTCAGGAGCGGCAACGCGATTTGGGTTGTATTCGTTAGCGTGGATTTGCTCTATTGGAACGCGCTGAACGTTATATACAGGGGATTGAAACATTCTTGCCTCACAGGATATTGCGGTACTTTTCGAGCGTCGCTTTACGCTTTGCCATGAACTCTTTAGTCAGCGTGAAGCTCAGGGACTTGCAAAGGAAGTCGTTTTTGATGATGCACATAGCCATACGTCTCCACGTCGGCCAGTCGTCTTTCCCTTCCAGCTCCGGCAGCTCGTCCAGTGCATCCTTGAATTTGACTACGTACTTATCGCCCTTGCCGCGCTTACTGAACTCGCCTGTGTTGACGATATCGGAGGCGTAGTTCTTCTCTAAGACTTGAAGGTGATCGTCCCGCACAGGGCATCCGACCTCCTTCCAGTACTTAATAAACTTGATGAATTTATCTCGATAGTTCTGCGCTGCTTCGGGCGGCAGCGTGGTCAAGAGAAACTCTGTGAACGACTTCCAAGAGTGATTTTTTGGCAGCTTGTAGTCGTTTTTCATAATCATGGTGCCGGAGTAGATATTGCCAAAATTGGCTCCCGACACACGATTAACGAGACGACCCCACGTCTCCGGTTCGATCACCTTGAACTGCGCAAGTCCCGCCTTCGCTTCGTTGCCGAATGGCTCGTCGATGCGCATTTTGTGGATAGGCACCCCGGCTTGATACATCAAGTCGTAAATGGGGTTATAGGGCTTCTTGAAGCGAGAGTAATACGTCCAGATATCTTCTACTGCCCAGTCATATATTGGATAGAAGTTAAAGACGTTCTCTGAGACCTTCGTGCTGAAAGTCTTCCCTTTGTAGGTTTCCTTATCGCTGGCAATCGCACGGAAACGGTTCAAACTTTCGTCGGTGCGAATGCCCACTAAGCACGCAGTCTTTTCGCCATGCCCCAGCGTCTCGCCCACGTGAAGGATGAACTCCTCGAAGGTCATATTTTCCTTGTACCAAGTGAAGAAATTGTTTCCGAGGTTGATTACCCACTTGTTCTGCGGCATTGGCCGCACCCAAATACTTTTAAGCTCCGGTTTCCACCATACCCAAGTTGGCTCGAAGTAGCTCAGCGAGTTCGGGCTTGTCATGGGGAGGCATATCCAATGCGGGCTTAAGACGTCCTCGTTTTCAGAGAACATCTTTTCTACGTACTGGATGCTCTTACGGTAAAACGCCTCCAAGTCGAGGAACACCACGTCAAACTTGCGCTTGCGCTGTCTGGCCACGTCAATACACAGATTTAGCAACGCTCCGCTGTCCTTTCCGGAAGAGAACGAGAGGTAGATATGCTCGAACTCATCAAAGACATAATTGATGCGTTCTAATGCCGCCTCGTAAACGTCTTTGTCGATATACCGCTTCATAAGTTCTCCAACTTAAACTGTCCGATTTTGAATGCACTAATTAGATCCAGCTTCTTTTTGATGCATTTATCAATCATTTTTTCAAGACCAATATCGCCCGTTAAATCGACATATTCGCAGTCGTTTTGTTGTCCAAGGCGATAGATCCTTGCTTCCGATTGTTCTCGGAATGCAAAGTCGAAAGTTTTATCGAAATAAATGATCTTTTTGTAATTTTGAAGGTTTAAACCGTAGCTGTTCTTGCCGTAAGTTAGAACGTTGGCTGCGGGATAAAGAGAGAGAACGCGTTCAACCGATCGCTTAAACTTACAAAACACCAGAGTCTTATCATCAATTAATCCTCTGAGTGCATTCACCTTATCGACACTCAGGCAGTAAGAGTGCTGGAGCTTCTGGAGCATCCCGAGGATCTTTACATCTGAACTATCTTCTAGCTCAGACAACAGTTCTAATTTCAAACTGTCGTAAGCCAGTCGCTCGTCTTCTGTCAGGCGCCATCTTTTGGTGTGATAGTGTTTTACCAGAGGTAGGTTTAGCGAACACTCGTACACGAAAGGTTCGATTATCTTTAGCAAATGGTTTACATTCGCGTATCCCGTGATAATCGTATCTACAACACGACCATTCTTGTGCTTTTGCTTATAACAGCAATAATCATCTCTGAATTTAAAAAAATCCTTTTGCAGAATCTTGGGCGATAAGAACTGCATCTGAGCGTAGATGTCCAGAATGTTTTTAGTGACAGGGGTGCCATTCAGAATGAGCTTGTAGCTCGCGTAATTGCCAATTGTTATAAGGCGCTTGGTTCGCTTGGCATTCATGTTCTTGATTTTCAAAGATTCGTCAACAACGATGAATGTAGGTCCTGACGACTGAACGAGATCTAGCACTTCCAAATAAATGCGATCACTTTGCCCGATACTTTCAACGCCGTAAAACTTGATCGAATATCGACAGTCGCACAATTGAATTTCGGCTTTTACGTTCTCTATCGTTCTCAGGGGCGCAACCCACACAACCAGATTGACGCCCTCTACTGAATTGACAAGAGATACTGCGGTTTGAGTCTTTCCGGTTCCGCAGCCCATGAACAAAGCGCCAACCTTGAGACGCCGCAGTTTTTCTACAGCCGCCTGCTGGTTATCTGATAAGAGTCTCATCGATAGTCACCTCTGATGGGACATCAAGGGCAGGAGGTTGGTGCGTGGTGATCGTCACAGCATTCTTAACTCGATCTATTAATTTAGGATTGATGTCAATGCCCTCACCAAATATTTCTATCAGCTCCTCCGCAGAAATGCAGCATTCACTCAGCGTTTTGAACGTTTTGGTCGACTGCTTTTTGAGGTTAAACTTCATATCTGTATTCACAGACAAGTTGAGTTCATTTGAGCAAACGCCGCTGCGAATCAACTTCTTCGGGAACCAAAAGGTGTAACCGGCATATTTTGACTTGGCTGGCATGGCGATTAAAGCCGCCTTTTCAGTGATCCGAATGATGTTGGTTGTATAGATGCGGACAAGCTTCCAGTCCGTCATGACTCGACCTTTATGATGTGAATTTGTGAAGGGTTTGGCACGACATATGTCGTGTGACATCCGTACAAGTCCTCAAACTTTTCTTGGCGAAGATACCGATCTTCCGCATAGCTTGGATAAGACTTATATCGCTCATCCATGCAGTTCTTGATGGCTGCCACCAATCCTGGCGGCTTCTTGTCGTTAGCGCGATATCGACGGCCGCGATATAAATACCCACCATCCCAGAAAGAAGACCTTGGCTTCAATGAGTACTGTTCTTTAATTTGATCATCAAGAGCCAGATACTCATCGACCGAAATATAAGAACATGGTTCGTCAAGGCCAAAATCTGAATCGGTCGCGATGCCGCGTATGATGGCATCTCTATCAACACATTTAGGGTAGTCGTATACGTTTTTGATAATCGCACCGTCATAATCGTTTAGGAGCAATTTGCCAGAGATAATGTCATGTACAGACTTTCCGGCCGCATCAATGATCAACGGGCGTTTGATATCTAACTCTACTGTGTAGAGATAGCCCGCGTTTTGCTGCCCGTGTTGAGAGCGGTATGCACACGCTACGCGGCGAGACGAAGAAAAGAAGAAGAAATCCCCGTAATCTTCATAGCGCCCATATTTTTTGTGAGCTCCGGGTTCGAAGCGATGGAACCGGTTTGGTGAACCATGATACGCAAGCATTTTCTTACTTCTCAGCTATTAAATCAGGGAATTCTTTGCGAATTTCGTTTATGTTCTTCTCGGTGATGAGACCTCTGTCTGCAAGCGTCTTGATATGTCTTCCCACATCTTCGAGACTGTCAAACAAAAGCACCCCGTCCGGAGCTTTATCGCCGCTGTAGTACCAGCACCAATGCCCGAACGTTCCCTCTTCGAGGACGTATTTAAGGCCGTTATGTCGAAATTCGTAGCGCGGTTTATCGCACACGCTTGCCCACTCATCACTCACAAGGTCGGCCAGTCTGGCGCAGACATCTTCTGACCACCATCCCGCATCGCGGTCGGCAAACTCGATCTTGTTCATTAGCGTTCCAGCCTCCGGCAACAGGTGCCGACGCCAAATATCAGGACACTCGCTTTTAAGGCAGCTAAAGGCCAGTTTTGCGCGGTTGTTAATGATTGGTTGCGCCATGCGCCGCACCTCATCCGCAGCGATTTTTGCTTCGTCGGATGAAATCCCTAGACGCAGTATTTGTTGAATATCGGTCAGCATCCAATATGCCGTTGTGTATTTTTCGACCTCGGATACCTTTGGTGAAATCGAATGAAATACCGATTCGATTGTTTTTTCAACAGTATTCATGATGTTCTCCAGTTTTGACTGAATCCACATGGAGCCGCCGAGGCGACCAAAGAGTGTGTGTTGTTTAGGTGTAAGCCTGATATGAACGTATCTCGTCCCGGCTTCTTTTCGTCCGGCACCCTTTCGTGCGCCCCCGCGCTTGTTTTGAGAGTTTGCTGGCATCGCGTTTCTCCTTTGATTGATAGCATGTATCTTTCAAAGATAAAAAGCAAGATGAAATCTACGATGTATCAATCAAGACTGATGCACATCAAAAAAAAGCCCCGTCGATGGCCGAGGTCGACGGGGCGGGGTATCAATACTTTCCAGCGAAGTATCAATACTTTGCCGGTGGAGTATTCATACTTTCCGGAAGAACTTCTTTTAGCGTATCCATGGGCAGAATCGTGTCTGCCCACGCCTGCATGAGCGGACGTCGCTGCTCAAGCAGGTCGCTTCTCTGATATGCCTGCTGGACGGCGTTGCCGGTCGCATGCATAAGCGACTTCTCAGCAAGGATCGGATCCTTTCCGGTCTCTGCGCACCAGTCACGAAAAGTTGATCGCATTCCGTGCAGAGTGGCGTCTTCGTCTCCTGAGACTTTTTTTAGACGCCTGGAGGCAAATCGCCGGTCGCAAAGCAGTGAGGCCCGAGTTTTTTTCCAGTGCGCGAGGAGCGCAAGGGCTTGATCTGAGAGCGGCACGACGTGCGGCTCGGGCCGACGGTCCTTTCGGCGCTCGGGCGGCACGGAGAAGGTGCGCGTATCGAAGTCCACTTCGCTCCATCGCATGAAAAGCACCTCATCACGCCGGCATGCGGTGAGGGCGAGGAAGATGATTGCCGGATCGCTCTGACACTCCCCCGTGATGAGCACCCGGAGCGCGTCCCGGAGCGCGTCAAGTGAGATCGCGTGAAAGTGCTCTGGGCGGCGCTCTTTCGTCTTGAGGGGCAGGTAGGCGTCGAGGTTCCCACGCCATAGCGCGGGATTCGGGATCGTCATGAAGCCGTCGCGGCGCGCGAGCGTGAAGATCATCTCCAAAAGCCCGCGCAAGTGGTGCGCGTTTTTGTACTGATCCCAAACGCCTGTGAGGAAGTCCTTGACGTTCTCGACCGTGATTTCGTCAAGGCGGCGGGACGCGAATCCCGCATCGCGGAGCGCGATGTTCGCGAGCGCCTGATACGTCCATGCGGAGCGCTCCGCCCAGTGTCTCAAATGCTTCAGCTCATCAAGTGCCCCGGGGACGTACTCTGCAAAGGTCGGGACGAGTGGACGGGCGCGTTCGGCGCGCTCCCGGTCGCGGGCGTCCTTCGGGTCGATCCCGCGCGCGAGGAGCGATCGGACCTGCGCGGCTTCGGCCTTGACGACCGCGAGGGTTTTGTCCTTTGCACTTCCAAGGCTGAAATCGCGCCGGCGGCCGTCTAGGGTGTAGCGGATGAAGTAGGTCCGGGAGAGTCCGCCGCGGCGGACGACGAGATAGAGCTGCGGCTCGACGAGGTAGCGTCCATCCGGGAGCGTGAGGGCGGACTTCGCGGTGACTTTTTGAGCGGGAGGCATAAGAGTGGGGCAGAGAGAACTTTGCCCCACCAATTGCCCCACACGAAGACGCGACGAGTTGCGGGGCAAAACCGGCCGATCTGCGGTATGTGCGCGGGCTCTTCCGAGTATATCGGCGCCCGCGCGGGGAAGTGCGGGGGATTCACGGATGAATCGCGGACTGCTCTCGGGGTGGGGTTTAGAACATCTGAATCTGGGGTCTGGCGCCCTCGAGGAAGGTGATGGCGCCGCTCTTGGCGGTGCCGTCCGGGCCGTCGAGCTCCCAGTCGGGAATCACCCAGCGTTCATAGCCGTTCTGCATGTGCGCGGCAGGCTTATGGGTGTGGCCGTGAATGACCAGATCAACGCCTGCGGCTTTGACGGCTTCGGCAACGGCAGATTCGACAACATCCATGTCAGCCATGCTCTTTTCGCCCTTTTCGGACTCGGACTGCGCTCGGGCCTGTTTGGCAATGGCCAGTCGTTCCTCAACAGACTTCATGAGCATCATGGCCTGCCAGCGAGGATCGTGAGTGAGAGCGCGGAACTTTTGATAAGCCACATCGCGCAGGCACCACTGGTCGCCGTGCGCGAGCAGAGTTTTGCGGCCGCAAATATCAGCGACGATGGGGTCGCGGATCAATTCGGCGCCCGCGGCGCGGGCAAATGCGGCGCCGAGCATGACGTCACGGTTGCCGGGCATCACAATGACGCGTCGGCCGGTAGCGGCATGGAGCTTAAGCAGCGCGATCACAGGCTGTGCTTCAGGATGTGCGTCGTCGCCGATCCAGTAGTCAAAAAGATCGCCCAGGATAACGAGCTCCGGGTAGCGCGGCGCAATGGTCTTCATGAAGCGTACGAAGGCCATGATGGTTTTGGGCTTCGTAGGTGCAAGATGAAGGTCGGAAATGATGATCGGGTTCGTTAGCGGAGCGATCTCGGTAAGTCCGGCTAGTGCGGGCGGAGGAAGCTGATTCTGGGTGTCCATGACGGTTCTCGTGCGTATGCGGGAGGCGGGAGCCGGTCGGAGCGAGATGTCGTCCGACCGTGCATTCGCCGCTCTTTAGATGATCTCGGCCTTTTCGATCACAACATCTTCAACAGGAACGTCGCCGTAGAAGGAGACCATGCCCGTACGGACCTTGGCGATCTGGTCGACCACATCCTGACCGGCCACAACCTTGCCGAAGACGGCATAGCCCCAGCCCTGCGGAGTGGGAGCGGTGTGGTTGAGGAAGTCATTGTTGGCCACGTTGATGAAGAACTGAGCCGTTGCAGAGTGCGGATCCTGCGTACGAGCCATGGCGATCGTGTACTTGTTGTTTTTCAGACCGTTGGCAGCTTCGTTTTCGATCGGGGCATTGGTGGGCTTCTGCTTCATGCCTTTTTCAAAGCCGCCGCCCTGAATCATGAAGCCGCGGATAACGCGGTGGAAGATCGTGCCGTTGTAAAAGCCCGACTTCACATAGTTTTCAAAGTTGGCGCAGGTAATGGGAGCGTGTTCCGGGTCGAGTTCAATATCAATGACGCCGAGATTTGTGGTGAAGCGGATCATGAGATTTGTTGTTCCAATTAAACATTCATATGCAGTCTGGCTAACGCTCCGAGTCGGGATGCATCAGCATGACTGCTTAAGGTAAATCCAGCATTTTCGCACAGCCCATGGATGCTGAGCGAAGTGCTATCGGAATTAAGGCAGCACTTTGACGTCAAGGATCTTAACGACGTCAACGGGTACATCGTTCATGCCGCGGCGAGTGGTTGTGCGCACAGCGGCAATTTTGTCAACGACGTCGGCGCCTTTGACGACCGTGCCGAAAACACAGTAGCCGTTGCCGTCGCTTGCCTGATCAGCGTTGAGGAAGTCATTGTCAGCAACGTTGATGTAGAACTGAGACGTAGCCGAGTGCGGATAGCTCGTGCGGGCCATGGCGATCGTATAGCGTTCGTTTTTCATGCCGCCGCGGGCTTCGAGCGGAATGGGATCATGGGTGGGCTTCTCACGAAGCTGCTCGGTAAAGCCGCCCCCCTGAATCATGAATCCCGGAATCACTCGATGAAAGATGGTGTCTTTGTAAAAGCCTTCGCGCACATAAGTGAGGAAGTTCTTGACCGTGATGGGGGCGCGGTCGGGCGCGAGGCGCACAACGATATTGCCCAGAGTGGTGTCGATTTCAACAAGCTCTTCTTTGCCGGCGGCAGCGGCAGGGAGCGAAGTCAGGGCGGCAGCAAAAGAAGCAAGCGGCAGCAGGATGCGGAAACGATTCTTCATGTTGATTGGGAAATGTCAAAAGGGAAAACGGCGGATCCTGATTGGAATCCTCGAAGCGGGGTGAATGACGAATGCGTTCAATGCATCGTCAGTGTGCAGTGAGACGGCGCAGCGTCTTCAGGCGCTGCTGCAGTTCGGTGTTGGAGGAGAGGCTCGGTGCGGCAGCTTCGTAGCTCTCAAGAGCCAGCGCGAGGTACACGTCGCCGCGGTTTTTCTGAGCCGTTGCAAAGTTGGGATTGAGGAGCAGGGCGCGGTCAAGGAGCTTCACGGCCTCTTCAAGACTGCCCATGCCGGCTTCAATCACCGCCAGGTTGTTGTATGGCTCCGGAATTTCGGGATATTCGGCAATGAGCGAACGAAGGGCTTTGGCGGCTTCCTCCGTGCGGCCGAGCCGTTCCAGTGCGACGGTTCGGCTGAAGCGAAGCTGGGCGCTGCGGGGATTTTTTTCCAGACCAAGGTCGGCAAGTTCAAGCGCTTGTGCAGGGTGTCCGGCCTTGAGAAGCTGATCAACGCGGGGAGAGAATTCCGCAGAGTGCAGCGTTGCGGCGAGTTCCTGCATTTCAGAAGCGGCCATCGCGGAGCCGGAAGCGGAGGTGAGACCTGCCGCAAGGGCGGAGCAGATAAGCGCGGAGAAAATGTAACCGCGCAGCGGGCGGCGGAGACGGAAAATGGGCATCGCAGACAGCTTGAATAAAAATGTTTGCGCAGCAAATCAGGGAGCTTGGAAGCTCCTCAATGCCGCGTCTTCGATCGTTCGGCTGATACGCACTTGCGGGGCGCATCGGCCTGAAGCGGTCTTTTCCAGAGGTTAGAGAGCCCAAGGCAGCCGCTATACTCTCGAAGATTAGTCAACTGTTGATTTTAGCGGCTCTCAGCACATCCACATCTCTCTTGGTCTTTTAGGACTTGTATCGAGATATGGGACGGCGCTGAGGGTCTCGTGATTTTTTCGTTCGAGCACCATGCTTTCGATTTATTCGACCCTCACGCGCGAGCAGCGCCCTTTCGAGTCTCTTGAACCCGGCCGCGTACGTATGTATGTCTGCGGCGTGACGGTCTATGACTACTGTCATATCGGCCACGGCCGAACCTTCGTTGCTTTTGACGTTGTGCGCCGCTGGCTTGAGGCGTCGGGCTACAAAGTCACTTTTGTGCGCAACATCACCGACGTTGACGATAAGATCATCCGCCGCGCTGCGGAACGCGGCGTCACGACCGATGAGCTTACCGATGAATTTGCCCGCGCCATGCAGGAAGACATGCTGGCACTGGGCTGCCTTGCGCCGACATTCGAGCCGCGTGCAACTCAGTACATCCCGCAGATGCTCAATCTGATCGGCAAGCTCGAGGAAAAGGGTTTTGCTTACCACGCTGCTGACGGTGATGTTGACTATGCCGTCCGCAAGTTTCCCAATTACGGAAGACTTTCCGGTAAGTCCATTGACGATCTGCAGTCCGGCGCTCGGGTGCAGGAGCGCGAAGGCAAGCATGATCCGCTCGACTTTGTGCTCTGGAAGAGTGCAAAGCCTGGTGAACCGCAGTGGGATTCCAAATGGGGGTGCGGGCGCCCGGGATGGCATATCGAATGCTCAGCCATGGCGATGGATCTCCTTGGCGAAACCATTGATATCCACGGCGGCGGCCCGGATCTGGTGTTCCCGCATCACGAGAACGAAATTGCCCAAAGCGAAGCGGCGACGGGCCATCAGTTCGCGCGCACTTGGATGCATTCGGGGCCGCTGCGCGTGCGTTCGGCCGACGGCAAAGAAGAAAAGATGAGCAAGTCGCTCGGCAACTTCTGGACGATCCGGGATGCGCTCAAGGAAACCAATGCCGCCTACGGTGAAGGGTGCGGCGCTGAAGTGCTTCGTTTCTTCCTGCTTCGCAGTCAATACCGCAGCCCCATTACGTTCTCGTCCGTTCTCATTGAAGAGGCGCATAAGGCGCTCGTTCGCCTTTATACGGCGCTCAAGGGGCGCGCTGCTGACCGAGCTGCGCTCGATTGGAACGAGCCCTTCGCAGCGCGCTTCAAGGCCGCAATGGACGACGATTTCAATACGGCCTTGGCCGTATCCGTGCTCTTTGAGCTCGCTACTGAAATCAACCGTACCGGGTCGCCTGCACTTGTTCGGCAGCTCCTCGGCCTCGGCCGCATTCTCAATATTCTCGGCATGGAGCCGGAGAAATTCCTTCAGGGCGGCGCTGAAGCCTCTGATGATGCTTCCCGCATTGAGGGTCTCATTGAAGAGCGTGCTCTGGCAAAGAAGGCGAAGAATTTTGCACGGGCGGATGAAATCCGCAAGTCGCTCCTTGCAGAGGGAATCGAGCTCCAGGACGGAGCAGCAGGAACGACCTGGCGCCGCATTTAAAGGCTGCGACGCTGAGATACAAACCCAACAAAGATGACGGAGAAGAGTGGGATGGCCAAGAAGGTTTTTCTCGAATTTGAGCATGATATTGAAGCGCTTGAAAAGAAGATCGACGACCTTCGTGAGCTTGACGAAAGCGAAGCGGGGCATGCGGTTTCCGTAGCAAGTGAAATCGCTTCGCTTCAAGCCAAGGAAGACGAGCTTGTCAAGAAGATCTACGCTGAGCTGACTCCCTGGCAGTGCTCGCTTGTGGCTCGCCATCCTCAGCGCCCTTACACGCTCGACTATATCGATGCGATCTTTACGGACTTCCATGAACTCCACGGAGACCGCGCTTTTGCCGATGATGAAGCGATCGTTGGCGGTCTGGCCCGTCTGGCCGACATCAACGTTGTGGTGATCGGCAACCAAAAGGGCCGCACGCTTAAAGAGCGCAGCCGCCGCAATTTCGGCATGGCTAAGCCCGAGGGCTACCGCAAGGCACTGCGTCTCATGAAGCTTGCCGAGAAGTTCGATCTGCCGGTCGTAACCTTCGTTGATACTCCGGGTGCCTACCCAGGCATCGACGCCGAGCAGCGCGGGCAGTCTGAAGCCATTGGCCGCAATCTTTTTGAAATGGCCGGACTGAAGGTTCCGGTGCTGACCTGCATCATCGGTGAAGGCGGCTCCGGCGGTGCGCTGGCACTGGCTGTCGCGGACATGGTGATGATGCTGCAGTACGCCACCTATTCGGTGATTTCTCCGGAAGGCTGTGCTTCCATTCTCTGGAAGGATGCTGCACAGGCGCCGCGCGCGGCTGAAGCGCTCGCGCTGACAGCAGATCGTTTAAGCCAATTCGGACTGGTTGACCGTGTCATTTCCGAGCCGTTGGGCGGCGCTCATCGCGATCCGAAATTGATGGCTACGAGTCTGCGTCAGGTTTTAATCGACGAACTGCGGGCGCTCCTGAAACTTCCGCTCAATACGTTGATGGAGCGTCGTTCAGAACGTCTGCGCCGTATGGGAGATTTCGAGGTGGTTGGTGAGCCCGCAACGGCAGACAAGTCTGACGAGGTTGAGGATGCTCATGAGGTCAATGCCGCGAAGTAGTCAATAAGATTTGCGGTTCTGACAGAGGATATGTAGAATTCAACGCTCGATTCACCGCGAAGTTGAATTCAGGAAGGATGGCAGAGCGGTTTAATGCACCGGTCTTGAAAACCGGCGGAGCTAATAACTCCCGAGAGTTCGAATCTCTCTCCTTCCGCCACGCACGATAAGAAACGTTGTCGTGCGAATACAAACGAATGCATACGATTAGCCTGAAGCTCATACTGCCTCAGGCTTCTTTATTTCATCATGCGTCCTGCGATTAGTCTTTATTTAGCTTTGAAGACGAACGAAACCGCACAACCACCCCAGAAAAACGACGCTACGGAACCATTACGGAACCACTTAGTCGTAAACGATGTGGTTCCGGAACCATTTACGGAACCACTTTCTGAGTGTTTAGTGAAATGCAGGAAAAAATAACAGTTTCAAATTTTGCTAGCTTGCCGCCCGGATGCCACAAGGACAGCCAAGCAGTGGGGCTGTACATTCGTGTTCGCGGACAGCATAAGACACCCCCGTGCGGACATTTCTGACCCCTCTTCAACGCAAGAGAAATTAACCGGGAAGGTTCAGAAGAAATCGTTGATGATTTCGTCTTTCAGAAGACGTGCAGTCATCTGCTTTTCCCCCCCCCCACACACTCAAATTGCTCAAATCGAGACCCTTTCGGGCGGTTCAAGACCAAACGGCGGCAGACAAGCTGACGATCTTTTCCAAGCCTAAATTACTGATCATTGATGAGCTAGGATACGTGCCGTTCTCTCCGGAGGCACCGCATCTGTTATTTCAAATTATGAGTTGGAGATACGAGACAAAAAGTACGATCATCACTACCAACCGACCGATTGCAGAATGGGGGCTGGTTTTAGGCGATCCGATGGCTGCAACCGCAATCATCGATTGTTTGATGCATCACTGCACTGCCATTGCAATCAAAGGCGACAGCTACAGGCTGAAAGAACACAAGCAAAAAAATTGCTTAACCAAGAACCTACAAGCTGCAAAGGAATTAAAACCTGAGTGGGATAACTGTAGGGGTCAAGATTTGTCCGCTAGGGGGTCAACTTACCTGGCCGTGTGACACACAATCAGGGCAGCTCACGGCCATCCGCCCGTTGGACTACTTGCTGTGAGCCGAAAAAACGTAAAAAACGAACATCAACAGGTAGGTCAATTTATCGTTCGCTTGACAAGTGTTCCGTTTTGGCGCAAAGCATAACGACCTTTATCCAATCATCGGAGACATGATCCGTTGGAAATTGGGGTTGCCATCACGCAATAAGTAACTTCCACGGAGACGAGTAGCGTCTACCGCGACATGAACTACATCAATTACCATCGTTAACGGAAAAGCGGCATCCCTTGGGGATTGCCGCTTTTCTTGCACCCGGACTAGTGAGCGCAGATTTCCCTTCTCGTGCATTATCGAAGCCGATCAGGCCGATAGCGCATCGACCTGCTTCATGAGTTCTTCAAGCTTGGCAACGATGCGGTGTTGTTCTTCCAAAGGAGGAATTGGCACGGGCAATTTTTTAACATCAGATACATTGATGTGTTTAACCCCTATTCCCCTCTGCTTCTCTGTGAGCAATGAAAGCGTTCCTTTGCTCATCAAATATATTTGTAGAAACGAGGAATCAATCCATTCTCCTGGTCGAATCAGCATCACTCTCTGCCCCATACAGACCTTGACATCCGCAGGAACCCTAGCCGCGCGCCCAATAGATCCTTCTCTCGTATAAATTACATCGTCCGCTTGAATAGTCAATCGGGTGATTCGTGCACGATAGATTTCCTCTGTAACGTATCTCCACTTAGTGATCTTCCCCAAATCATCAATGCAGTTGGTATCAATCGCCAAATACTCTGTCTCTGAGTCACAGTACTTCGGGGTTGAGTGCGGACAATCAACAACATTTGGAACGATAGAAGACAATACCCCCCATTTCCACTTCTCAGGAATCTCAAACGGCACATCCTCCGGTACTTCACCGATTTGTTCCACGGCAGGTTCGTCGTCAAGTTGCGGGACGAGCTTACCCATCACCGCTTCCTGAAGGATCTTCCCCCTCAGCACACCAGCGAACGTCTGCAACTCCCGATAGGCCTTCTCAGCACGGTCAATCTCGGCAAAGGATTCTTCGAGCTTGGCAACGATGCGGCGTTGTTCTTTAAGAGGAGGAATAGGAATCGAATTCTTCAACAAAGTTTTTCGATCAATCCCAGGGATCATGCTTTTGGCGTTTTTAGCCAACGTCTCGGCTATTGAATCAATGAAGAGTCGCAAGAACTTTCCTTCAACAATCTCTGGCTTCGCTCGTAAAGCCATTATTTGTCGGGCTATATGCATGTCGCCAACTGTATTGAAAGCAGTCTTTCCGACAGTTCCCTTACACGTTAGCAAGAGATCTCCTTTGACACTTTTTACTGAGCAATTTTGAGTCCATCTTGTGATGAGAACTCTCGAATCGATAATTTGGCTAGCCCCTGTTATGTAGGGAACAGACGGAGCCTCTGACTCAACGTCCAGAATTTCCCCTTTCTGCAAATCTCGACCTGACAGTAGTTCATAAGCATCTTGAGCAGCAATCCATTTCCACTTTTCAGGGATTAAAAACGGAACATCATCAGGCACTTTGCCGATTTGTTTTACAGCAGGTTCATCATCCCGTTGAGAAACAAGCATGCCCCGAACAGCCTGTTCAAGCAACAGCGCTCTCATCCGATCAAAGTTCATGATGAAGCTCCTTCTTGAGCTTGGCGAACGCGTCCTGAATGGTCGCCACGCGCTCTTCCATACGCTTGAACACTTCATCCATCGTGAGCATTTCTTCTTCGCTCTTCGCTTCGGTCATCCAGGTGATGTCGAGGTTAACTTGATCGCGCTTGAGCAAATCTTCAGCGGCATACTTGCGCCAACGCCCGTTCGGATTCGACTTCGCATCGAACGTCTCCTTTCGCTTTAAGAGGTCGTCAGCGTGGTAACACGTTACGAAATCATCGAGATGCTTGCGGGTCAGCGGATTTGAAACGAGCGTGTGCTTCACATCGGTTCGGTAGTCGTAGTACCAAACGTCCTTCGTCGGTTCACCCTTCGTAAAGAAGAGCACGTTCGTCTGAACCCCTTGCGCATAGAAGAGGCCGGTCGGCAAGCGAAGGATCGTGTGCAGATTGAAATCCGTCAGGAGCTTCTTACGGATCGGCGCACCTTCACGTTCAAACAGAACATTGTCCGGCAACACCACACCGGCACGCCCTCCGCGTTCAAGCATCGACATGATGTGCTGAACGAAATTCAATTGATTGTTCTTCGTTTCGATGATGAAGTTCGGACGATTGATCTCAACAGAACCGGACGGACGCGCACCAAAAGGCGGATTTGCAAGGACCACCCGTGAAAGTTCCGACGGTTCCCGCAATAGTGAGTCTTCGCACTTGATTGGGCTGCTGTTCATGCCAACGCCGTGGAGGTACATGTTCATCGAGCCCATCGTGACGACGAGCGGGGTGATGTCACTGCCATGCAGAGCATTGTTTCTCAGGAACGTCTGCAGTTTTTCGTCCATGGACTGGTCTTTCATGTGCGAGAAGGCCGAAAGTAAAAAACCGCCGGTCCCGCAAGCCGGGTCGGTCACTGTCTCACCGATGCGTGGTTGGACGACATCCACAATGGCATCGACGAGCGGACGCGGTGTGAAGTACTGTCCCGCCCCGCTCTTCTTATCCTGACCGTTTTTCTGAAGGATGCTTTCATAGAGTGCCCCCTTCAAATCTCCGTCCATCAAGAGCCACTGCTGCTGATCGATAAAGGAGACAAGCTTCTCAAGATATACAGCGCTTTCGATTCGGTTGGCTGCTTTCGTGAAGATCGTACCGACGAGGCCGGAACGACGGCTCAGCACATCGAGCGTACGTTCGTATTGGTAGAGCAGGTCTTCACCGGTTTCCTTGAGTAAGTTTTCCCAACGGTAGCCTTCCGGAACGGCAGATTTTTCCATAAAGAAGTCAACACGTTCGCGATCCATCTTGAGAAAGAGCATGTAGGTCAACTGTGTCAGGTAGTCGGTGAACCCGACTCCAGCACCGGCCATGATGTCGGCCAATTGCCAGACCTTTTTGATGAGGGATGCTTCGGTGACTTTGGTTTCAGCCATTTCTTATGCTGCCTTGAGGATGAATTCGTTAAGAGAGAAGAGTTCTTTATTCGCTGCGTCCGGCGAACGGCAGAAGCGAAGGAGACCGCCCGCCAGCTCCGGCATGATTTGGATCAGACCTTTAAGTTCGCAGCTGCCGTTCTGTGCAATGTAGAAGGCGATTTTACGGAATAGTTCTTTCTGCTCAGTTGTGATTGAACGCTGAACCTGACCGCACCAAAGTTCAAAGCGTTGGGCGGTAAGCGACGTGAGTGTGTAGAGCGAATCGATCATGTTGAAGGCGTACCGCACCAATTGAATCAGGTCGGTTACAGCCTGTTGGTCACTTCGCAAGGGCGTCACTTTGTCTGGGCAGATGAGGGCATAGTCGTTCCAGAGCCGTCCGACATGGAACCCAGGCAACGACATCGAAAGGTGTTTCGCCAAATCATCGATGGCGGCCCGTGTGATCTTCCCGGACTCCTCGTTGTAAATCAGTCGCAGGGCCTCGATATCGTCGCGGTGTGCACGCACGTATTCTTCGAACGCCATCGTTGAAGCTTTGGCGTTTTCCATCGAGAACCCAGCGGAGACAACTGAGTCGGTCTTGCCCAAAATTTCCTTGACGTAACCCTTGACAATCTCGACCAACTTCTTTCTGGCCGGGATATTCGTGAGCAAGTCACGAACAACCGCCATGCGTTCGCGGTTCTCATGCGATGCCGACACAAATGGCGGCAAATTGCCTTTGTCCAACGCATCCATAATGGTCTTCGCCCACGTCAGCGGAGAAATTGGCGAGAATTCTGCATACTCCTGTAAGTCTTCAGGATCCGCTCGGTTGCCAATGCAGCTGAGTTTTGAAGCTAACAAATGGAAGTAATCGTCCGGCAAATGACCTAATGCCATCTGTTCAAAGAGCGCCTCAAGCGTCGGATTGATCGGATGCGCTCCGTCTTTATCGTCCAAGCTGGGGACGTACTTCTCGCTCTCCGTCACACCGACCGCGTCAACGATATAAAAGAGTTCCTTGCTCTTGGCGTTCGGCGTGACAGCCTGCAGCTGCGACGGCGTAATGGTGCGGCAGCCGCGTCCCTTCATCTGCGCGTAAAGCGTTTCAGAGTGCACGTCGTTAAAGAAAATCAGCACTTCGAGCGGACGCACGTCAGTCCCGGTCGCCACCAGCGTCACTGTCACGGCAATGCGAAAGTTCACGTCGTAGCGAAATTGCTTGATGCGTTCGTTGGAGTTCCCAATCGAATAGGTGATCTTCTGAACAAAGTGATCGTCCGTCCGATTGAAGACCTCTTTTGCTACCTCCACAATCAATTGGGCGTGAGCGTCCGACACGGCAAAAATCAGCGTTTTCGGCAGATAGTCGAAATTCGGTTCTCGCTCCGGATAAAACTGCGTATAGACCGCATCTTTATATTCCTGAAGCACTTTTCGGATCTGGTCGCGAACGACAACGCTTCGGTTGAGGTCGGCCTTTGAGAACTCACGCTCTTCGATCGCAACTTGCTGATGCCTCTTGGCATCAAGGCGATTCGTCACTTCGAGCTTGTCACCCGTTTCAATCGTTCCTCCCTCTTCGGTGAGTTCGGTTTTGATTCGGTATATACGGAAGGATACGTTCACGTCATCGAGAACGGACTGCTCGTAGGTATAGTTCGCCACGCGGTTATTGTCGAAGAACGCCAGCGTTTCCGGGATTGGCGTGGCGGTCATCCCGACGAGTCTCGCTCTATTGAAGTAGGTCAGCACTTTCTGCCAGTCGCTGTATATCGAACGGTGGCACTCGTCAATGATGATGAGATCGAAGAAATCGGGGGGCAACGTAGGGTTGGCCGGCAATTCCACCACATCCCCTTCGTGATGACCCATACCGGCATCTTCGTCTTCTTCGGAATACGAATCGGTGTTTCCAGTCAACAGCGAATAGAGCCGCTGGATCGTACTGACGACGATGCGCGTGCGAGGATCGATCGGGCTATTCGTCAGCTGCTCGACCCAGAAGATTTCGGAGAGGGGCTTGCCGCTTTCTGTCAACTTGAAGGTCTTGAGTTCTGTAGCGGCAGCCGTTCCAAGATTGTTGCGGTCCACGAGAAAGAGCACGTGCTTCATCGGCGTGAAGGACAGCATCCGGTATGCCATCATGCATGCTGTAAAGGTCTTTCCTGAGCCGGTCGCCAAAACCATGACTGCGCGGCGCTTGCCCTCTTTGAAGGACGCTTCCAGATTATTAACTGCTTCGTATTGACACTTGCGAAGTCCCTTCGGGGACAAGTACGGCAACCCGTCAAACTCTCCGAGTTGAAGACGTCGAACTAAATCCCACGGACGCGGGAACTTCGTGATGATTTCGTACTTCGCGTTCGGCTTGAGACAATCCTTGAAGGCGATCTCCTTGCCGTTTGAGAGATAAACGAACGGCAGCGGCAAAACCCATGTAGGGTACCAAGGCTTCACTTGCTTCGTGTAATTCTCGGCTTGAGCAATCAGGTGCGGATTGCTGAGCGAAATCTCTTCGCGTTTGGCTTCGAGTACGGCAGCTGCCTTTCCGTTAATCAACAACAGGTAATCCGCTTCGAGACCGCCGCGCATGGCGGCTTCACGGACCGCGACGGCGGTCATGCCGGGGGCGTACTCGTCACGGTTGATGACTTTCCAACCCGCATCTTCCAACTTGCGGTCAATCCACTCCCGCGCTCTTTCTTCGGGTTTCAAATTGGTCATGACCTTTTTCCTTCTTATTCTTTGGACTTGCCGCATTCCAAATAGCGACATGCACTCGTTCGACTGATGCCAATGATTCGGGAAACTTTGGCAAGTTCGATACCTTCGCGCTGCCGCTCTATGACGATGATGCGTTCGAACTCGTTAAACGCACTGACGATCGTCAGCATTAGTTTCGATGTGCTGGAGACGTTCTCCCCGTCCTCAAAGCGCAAACCTTCTTTCATAAATTGGAGCGTAACACCGCGATGCGTCAATTCTTCGACCAAGCGGAGAAAATCGGCAAGACTTCGACCGAGGCGGTCGAGGCTGCAGCAGACGGTTGTGTCGCCGTACTGAACTTTGTCGAGGCGTTTGTCGGGCTCAGGCCGGCCGGGGTTTTGATCTGAGCTGACGCGGAAGTAACCGAAGATATGTGTCATGGATGTTCCATCAAGGTTAGCACCCAAAGATTGGTACACAAATGCACTGTCAGAGTCGACTTTAGCCAATAATGGTGGAGATTGTATGCACTCTGGGTTGTGTCCACTCGGGGCATGCTGATGGAGAAGAAAACGGTCGTGCTGATCTCTGGTACTTTGTTTCGCTGCTTTATTCTCTCTAATGAGCAATTCGGCTGATTCGTTTTCTGCGAGCTCTGTGAAAAGGGACGCTTCGCCGGCAATGCTTGCATGGCCGGCATTATTCGGAGGGAGATTGATTTGAAACGATCACTTTTGACATGGTTTCTTGTCGCGCTCATCTCAGGCTGCTCCGCTGCGATTGAATATCACCCATTCGTAGGAGATGAGCAAGTTCTTAAAGGCTCTGGCGGTGCGTGCGATATCGCTAATGGGGTTGAGATATGGATCAAGGGTGCACCCTCCAAGCCATTCACCGTCATTGGGTACATTGACGGTCAATACACCGAGGACATTGGGGAAGAAGCAGCTTTGAAGCGACTGATCGCAAAAAAGGTAAAAGAGGTTTCCGGTTCTGGTGTAATTCGTACGTCCCGCCATTCAGGTCAGGGCGATTCGTACTTTTTCGGCAATGTCCTTATCACCGATACGGATATCAAAGACGAGTACATCGTTTTCCGCTATCAGTAGCGTACGTTGGCAAGTGCTCTCAGAGGACTTGCCATCGATTACCCATCACTGTTGGAGCTCACTTGTTATTTGACATCATCGCTGATTGCTGCGTGTGCCGCAGTGTCATTTTGACGACCAACATGCCCGCGGCGGAGTGAAGCGAGGTCTTTTGCGATGAGTGCGTGCTTACGGTCATTCTTGACGGCATCGTGCATCACGGATATCTCATCAGAGACACAGGAGACAGTTATCGATTGACTCACTCTCTAATGGCATAAAGACCCACCATCCGCTGAGAACTTTGCTGTCAATAGCGGTTGGTTTTACTTGCTTGCTGACACCTTCTCGTGAGCATGCTTAGGTCTAGTTGAGACTGATCTAACTGCGTCATGTACTCTTCCACTATCAAGAATGAAGTGCGTCAGCCAGAACATGGTCACCATTGAAGTTTGGGATGAATTTCGCTTCTGCCGTTTTTCCCACTTGCATGAAGCCCTTGGTGATGCCGATCTCATCTGCGTGACGAATAACCTTCTGATATTCGAGTGTTGTCAAAGGACGATTGATCTCCGGATGCAGACATGCTTTATAGATCGGCATGTATTGGTTCATAACCGAAACGAAAACGTCATCTCCGAAAGTGTCATGAATCCAATCCAGACAGCGGCAGCTGTCTCTCCATTGCCAGGGAAGAACCAGATGACGGATGATCATGCCTCGTTTTAAGAGACCGTCATCGCCAAGCCTGGCAGGACCCGTCATCGCGAACATCGTACGGATAGCTTCGGAGGCATATTCGAAATATTTCGGAACGCCAGAATATTTTTCACCCAGCCGACTGTCAAAATACTTGAGATCCGGCAGAAAGATATCCACCAAGCCATCGAGCATCCTGAGCGTCTCAGGGAGCTCATAAGCGTTGGAGTTATATACAACTGGAAGTTTTAAGCCCTGAGCTTTGGCAGAGAGAAGCGCTTCACGAATTTGGCGGGTGTAATGACCGGGAGTCACCAACTCAATGCATGATGCTCCGCGTTCAGCTTCTTCAAGAAAAATATCGGTGAGCCTGGCTGTGGTGACCTTGAGGCCTTTGCCCCCAGCACTGATTTCATAGTTTTGACAAAAGCAGCACCGTAAATTGCAGTGTGAAAAGAAAACGGTGCCGGCACCGTTTCCGCTCTCAAGGATCGGTTCTTCCCAAGCGTGGAGACTGACCAGTGCGATCTCAACGTCATCAGTGGCGCGGCAGATGCTGCGCTTCAGACCTTGAGGGGTCGAACGGTCCGCGCCGCAGCGGCGAGGGCAAAGATTGCAGATCATGGCAAAAATGCAGAATCGTTGTGCGGCTGAGCATAAGCCGCAATCGGGTTTCTTATTATCGACTTCCAAAACCGATTTCGACCGGAATGGTATTCCTTTTCGACGACTCACGTATCTCCGCATGGCACGGCTTTGCCGCTGTAGTGAGAATAGAGTATTACGTCTTTATTTAACTGCCTAACATCATGGACAGCGTTGCGCTCATCGCACCTGATTTTTCGATCATTCTGCTGGGATTGCTGCTGCGGCTGAAGTTCGAATATTCAGAAGATTTCTGGAAACAGGCCGAACGGCTTGTTTTCTACGTGCTTTTCCCGCCGCTGCTTTTCACCTCCATCTCTGGGTCCAGCCTTTCGCTCGGAGAATCTGCTGGGTTCCTGGCCGCAGGCATCGGGGCGATGCTGATCGGCGTCTGCGCGTCTTGGTGCATTCGCTATTTGGTGAAGGCTGATCCGGTCACCCATGCATCACTCTTTCAATGCGGCTTTCGCTTCAACACTTATATTGGTTTTGCCCTTGCTCTGAAGCTTTTTGGTGATCAGGGTTTTGCACTTCTGGCACTTTTGATCGCTTTTTGGGTGCCGATTTCAAACACCATTGCGGTGAGTGCGCTCGCTGGTGCTGTGGCCAAACGTGATGCAGCCTTGGGTGAGCAGACAAACGGCTCTAAGCCCAGCCTCATGGTTGTTACGGGCAAAGCGGTTGTCCAAAATCCGCTCATTATCGCGACGGTTCTTGGACTCTGCTGCAATCTTCTCGGCATCACAGTACCCGCAACCATCCATCACTTCTTAAAGGGACTTGGCAATGCTTCGCTGGCTATGGGGCTGCTTTGCATCGGTGCCGGTCTGCGCTTTGCAGCGCTTCGCGGAAGCTGGGGGCTTATTCTCACCGGCGCCGTGCAAAGACTGATGCTTTTGCCGCTTGTCGCTTGGGGAGTGACAGCAGCCTGCGGACTGCCGCCGGCAGCGGCGGGAGTCGTCATTCTTTTTGCGGCTCTGCCGACAGCACAGTCGTGCTATGTGATGACGGCCGCTATGCACGGCAACGCGCCGGCTGTTGCTGCCGCAACATCCCTGCAGACATTAGCAGCAATAGTGACGCTGCCCATCTGGATTTCGCTTGCGATTCTTTGATTCAAGCCATCAAAAAGAGCCGCTTTCGCGGCTCTAAAGTCTTGCCGACAAACAACGTCTGCCGGCAGGGAAAACAAAACTGCTGTTAATCTTTGTTCTTGCGGTTCTTTGCAGGAACAAGCGCCTCAATATCGGCCGTGCGGATCGTGAAGAGTCGGCAGAGAAGCTTCTCGGCAAGAGCTTCGGCCTCAGCAATGACCTTCAGATTGAAGGCATCAAGGTGACTGCGGGCAGCCGCTTCACTCGTAGCCTTAAGGGCAAGATACTCTTCTTCCATACGCTGCTGGGCAGCAGATGTTTCAGCTTCGAAGGCCGCAAAGGCTTCATGCACGATCGGCGCAAGCTTCGGGTAGTCCGTCATGGCGAGCGTCTGCAGGCGGCGGAACTTCCAGTAGGCCGATTCCGTATCGCACTGATCGGTCCCCTTGCTCCATGATGCCGGAACTTGTGTGAGACCAGCATAGAAGGGAATGAAGACCGAAAGATCAGCCATGCCGAGGGCGACATAGATGACTTGGCCGATTTCCTTCGGAAGCCACGGACGCACCTGCATGACGTGAGCTTCATACGTGCGGAAAACGCTGATCGGACGCCACGGTTCATCGCCGCGCAGGCCGTGACCATACGGGTCATGCTCGGTGCCGGCGAAATGGTCGCGCATCAGCGCCTTGGCATCCTCAATGGTTCCCTTGCGCTCGGGCGTGAGGAACACGGGGAAGCTGCGGCCGGCGTCTGGGTTCTGTTCAAGCGACGGGTTGAGACGCTTCTGCATGACCCAGACACGCGGGTCGTTATAAGTACGGTCGCGGTCGTCGTCACGCGTATAGGCCTTGGAAAAATTGAATTCACCGTCGGTTTCGGGGTTGTAGAGTCCCTTTTCGACAGCAAATTCAACCAGGTTCTTCGAGGCCATCTGGTCGTCGGAGGCCGGGTCATAAGTTTGGAAGCGTCCCTGATTGCCGGAGGCAAAATAGTTGTCGGCTGGGATACGCTGCGCAAGCCAATGGTGGCCGGAACCGGTTTCAAGGTACCAAACCTCGGTTTCGTCAACGAACGCTACGCCGAAACCTTCACCGCACCCCTGCGCTTCAATGATGCGGCCAAGTTCTGCAGCGCCTTCGCGTGCGGTGCGGCAGCGGCAGAGCAGTACGTCGGCGATGTCGTCCTCGGTAATGCCCGTTTCCTTGACGTACGGATCAACGGCAAGTGCGGCTTCAGAGGCGAAGATCGATTCCGTGCCGGTGAGTCCCATGCCGGCTTCGTTGAAGCCGCAGGCACCGTGAAGCTGCGTCTTCCAGTTGGGAATCGTCGTATAGCGCAGGGAATTCTCCGGAAGCGGGTAGGTGAAGTCATTCACGCCGCCGTGCGCTTTGCAGCTGTAAAAACCGGTCTGACCCTGGCGGGCAGGATGAATGACGAAGTGCTGGGCTTTAAGCGAGGAGCTGTCGGCGCTGCGGGCGACGATGAATGAGCCGTCGGCGGAAGCCTTTTCGCCGAAAACGATGGTGGTGCACATGCTCTTTAAATATCTCCGCTTGTGTGGATTTTGATGTGGGCAGCTGCAGTGTTTGAACTGCGCAGCTGCGGTTGAGTTTAGCAAGTTCATGCCAAATGCCAATCCCGCAGTGAGGGTGGTTTTTTGTGCAGTATCACGGTTCGTCGGGAGCTTAAGCTGCGGGCTTTCCGGTTGGAGCGTTAAGGCATTATTAGAATGCGCTGTGAGGTCGTCGGAAAGATCGCTCCGCGGCAGGATGTATACGAGAAGGAATGGTTATGAAGATCGGTGAGAACGCCACAGGGTTCATTAAAGCTGCGGCCGGTTCGCCTCGGGTGCATCCTGGAGAACCGATGAAAAACGCAGCGGAAATCTGCTCGGTCATCGATCAGGCTGAAGCCCTCAAAGCGGATGTGCTGGTTTTGCCCGAACTGGTGCTCTCGGGGTATACGGCAGCAGACCTCTTCTTGCGGGCGCCGCTTCTCGAAGGTGTTCTGACGGCGCTCGAATGCATTAAAGATCATCTGAAGCGGCCTGAATCCGAGGGACTCATCGTTGTCCTTGGAGCGCCGATTCGTGCGGATGGCCGGCTTTTTAACTGCGCCGTTTTCCTGCAAAACGGCCGGGTTTTAGGCATTGTTCCCAAGAGTCATCTGCCTAACTATCAGGAATTTTATGAAGCGCGCTGGTTTTCGCCCGCTTCTGAGGCGGTGAGCAGCACCGCGGAACTCTTGGGCGACACGGTTCCTTTCGGCACAGATCTGATCATCGAATCAGCATCGGGTTTAGCGATCGCCGCAGAAATTTGTGAAGATCTTTGGGTTGCTCAGCCGCCTGCGGCAGCAGCGGCAGCTGCGGGAGCCAACGTTATCGTTAATCTTTCCGCCTCTAATGAAATAGCAGGCAAGGCGAAGTTTCGCCGCGAACTCGTGCGTCTGCAGTCTGCACGGTCCATGTGCGCATACGTTTATGCATCTTCGGGCGAGGGTGAGTCGACAACGGATTTGGTTTTCTCCGGACACATGCTCGCGGCCGCCGGCGGGCGCATCGCGGCGGAATCCATTTGGCAGACCGGCATGATTTCGGCCGATATCGATCTGGAGCGCATTGAGCTCGAACGCATTCGCTTTCGTTCATTTGCGCAGGGTGTTGAGGCAAAGCCCTGCCGCCGCATTCATGCGGCGCCAACGCCCTCGGCACGCTCGGCACTGTGGCCCGCCAAGGTGGATCCGACCCCCTTTATTCCTAAAAATGCTGATCGCCGACGAGAGCGCGCCAGGGAAATTTTGCGCATGCAGTGCGCGGGGCTGACGGAGCGATTGCGCAAGACGGGGATTGCCCGCGTTGTGATCGGGGTTTCCGGCGGTCTCGACAGTACGCTGGCGCTCCTCGTTGCGGCTGCGGCTATGGATGAGCTCGGACGTCCGCGTTCGGACATCCTCGGCATCTCCATGCCGGGCTTTGGTACTTCTTCGGGAACGCGTGCCAGTGCAGAGGCACTGATGCGGGGGCTTGGCATTGAATTCCGCACGATCGATATTCGTCCGGCTTGTCGGCAGCACTTTGCCGATATTGGGCATCCGGAAGATCGCTATGACGTGGTTTTTGAAAATGCTCAGGCGCGGGAACGCACGCAGATTCTCATGGATGTCGCCAATGCTGTCGGCGGTCTTGTGCTGGGAACGTCCGATATGAGCGAGCTCGCTCTGGGCTGGGCCACATTCAACGGCGACCATATGTCCATGTACGCGGTCAACGCCGGCGTGCCGAAGACGCTTGTGCAGTATTTGGTGCGCGTTTTCGGCGAGATGCATCCTGAGCTTGAAGAGGTGCTGGCCGGCGTGCTCGCAACGGAGATTAGTCCGGAACTGCTGCCGCCCGATGCCGCCGGACGCATTCAGTCCACTGAGGCTGCGCTCGGCCCCTATGCGCTTCACGACTTCTTCCTCTATCACGTGATGAAGTCTGGCTTTGCCAGAGCCAAAATTGAAACGCTTGCGGCGATTGCCTTTCCGGAGATTGACAAAGCTTTGCTCAGCAAAACCGCGGCAACTTTCTTCCGTCGGTTCTATGCGCAGCAGTTTAAGCGAAGCAGTATGCCCGACGGCCCTAAGATCGGATCTGTGGCACTCTCGCCGAGAGGTGATCTGCGGCTGCCTTCGGATCTCGGGCCCATTGAATCCTGAGGCCGCGCCGGATCGGCTTCGTGCGCTCAGCGTTCAACGGTCACATTGGAAAAGAGCACGACGGTTTCGTCTCCCTGAGGTCCCGTCATGGTGAGTTTTTCCAAATAGCTGCCCGCTTCGGCTTGGATGTGCTTGACCACCTGGGCGAGTTCGGGTGATTTGGGATCGGCTGAAATGTGAACTCGTCCTTCTGACTGAGCGGCGCTGACCGCAAAAAGGTCGGAGAGTGCATCGAATCGGCCGCCCATTACGCTCGTCAGCAGCGTGCAGATTCGGCCGACTGCAGGAATTTCAGCGGCAGTGAGTGCCTGCTTCTCGCCGGCGGCTTCCAGAAATACGCCTTCGGGCGTGACCTTCATGAGTGAGGCAAAGGGTGTTTGCGTCTGCCACACGAGGCTCTCACCCTCGAGCGTGAAATGTCCTCGGCTCAGCATGGGTTTGGGAAAGCCCGGCACGGAGCGGCGTTCTTCAAAGGTTCCTTCAACACGCTTGGCAGCCAAGGGGGCGAGGAGCGCTCGTACGTCGGCAGAAAGCGCCCCGTCTTGCAGTGTCTGCGTGGCCGGTGAAATATCTGCGCCCTTCGCGGCATGAACGTATCCGCCCAAGCCAATCGCAAGAACGGCAGGAATAACGGCTCCAGAGGCTATTCGGATAAAGTGAGCGGCTGCTTTCAAGAGAGACTCTCCCAGAAATCATAATAGTTGGCCCAGTCGAGCGGGGAGGACTTAAGTTCCTCTTCAAGATGCATGGCATAGCGGGCCGCCATGTTTTGGAGGTGCTCTGCGCTAGCTTTGCGCGGAATGCGGCCGGCAGCGGCGAGCTCAAAGAACTTGACGCGGTAGCGTCGTTCTTTTGCCTTCGGGCGCGTGCAGACCATCATGCGAAGCGGCAGGCCAAGCAGGTCGGCGAGCAGTGCGCCGCCCGTAGGAAAGCGGGCAGGGCTGCCAAAGAAAGGGACGGCTTGGGAAGCCTCGGATCCCATCGGCGTTCGGTCGCCTGCCAAAACAATATAAGCGCCTTGGGAAGCACGGTCCGCGAGCTCCATGACGAGCGCGGGCGAGAGCGCAGAGCCGATTTCAAAGAGTTCGACTTGCGGCGGCCGTGCGCCGGCACGTTCGAGGAGCTCATTAAACCGTCTGGCATGCCCGGTATGCTGCAGGATCACAATGGGGTGGCTGCTGTAGGCGGGCGATGCCTGAGAGAGGAGTTCCTGACACCCCGTGTGCGACGTGAGAATGACGCATCCCGCTTTAGGCGCATCTTTGCGAAAGGGCTCGTCTCCGCTCACATCGAGCGCTGCCAAATGGTCTTCCCCCGAAAGCGCACAGAATTTTTCAAGAATAGCCAGCGAAAACCGCTCCAGCTGGGCCAATCCGGAACGGGCGGATGGGGCCGATGTGCCGAAATCCTTGAGGAGAAAGGGAGCTGCTCGGTCGACTCGCTGCTGATAGTCGCAGACGACTGCCCTCAGACGGGGAGAGGAGAACCAGTAGACGGCATTCACCATCCGCAAAACTATTCTGAAGGGCAGAGCGCCGCAATGGCGGTGAATGAAAAGCAGGATGCGGATGCCGAGTACGCTGGTGCGTTCGGTCAAAGTCGGCCATTCCGGCAGCTTGCTGGAATGAAGAGGCTGCCGGTGCTTTTCTTCGTCATTGGAGAGGTCTGCCGCCCTCGAGGGAGTGATTCGAGACATCCAGAATTTAGATTGAGCGGTCCGAGGATCCCGGTCGGTCAACCGCTTCCTGCTCGATTTGGGCCAATGCACGATCCGCGTTTCGTTTGGCAACCGTTGCGGCATGAAAGGCGCGCCGTGCCCGTTCATTTTCTTCGGGCGTCATGGGCGGACGTTTAGGGGCAGCTTTGGCCTGAGGCTTCACGGGTGCAGCTGCCGGCTGAGCGGTTTTCGGCGCTTTGGACTGCGGGACCGTTTTGCCTTTAGGCATGGAGCAGCAGGACTTTCTTGAACCCGACGGACACTCGCATTCAGCCGTCCAGCCGAAGATACGCGACCACAAGATGATCGGCATGCGCGTAGCCATTTGCAGGAAGAGCCGGCTGTGCATCCAGCTGATGCGCATGGTGTCCTTAAACGGTGCATAGTGACTGACACCGTCTTTGGGGTAGGTGACGGCAACGGGAACATTTTTCACCCGCACGCCAGCCCAAAGGAGGCGCACCAAAATTTCCGGATCAAACTCCATGCGGCGTCCGATGCGGGCGTTTTCGCAGATGGCGAGCGCAGAGTCCAGAGGATAGATTCGCAAGCCGCACATTGCATCCCCAAAGGACATGGAAAGACTGTTGACGGAACACCAGAAGTTGGTTACCCGTCGGCCCCACTTGCGGGCGGGCGGCGCAGAGGCGTCAAACTGCGGCGTGCCGCAGATCAGAGCGTGCGGGAATTTCTGCGCGAGGCGGATCAAATTCGGCACCGCGCCGAAATCGAGCTGCCCGTCGGCATCAATCTGCAGCACATGCGTGAAGCCCATGCGGACGGCGGCTTTAAAACCGACAATGACGGCAGCGCCTTTGCCCTGGTTGAAGGGCTGATGGATCACCTTCACCTGAGGGGCGGCGAGACGATCGCAGAGACTCTTGGTGGGTTCGTGTGAGCCGTCATCAACGACAATGACAGGAAGCGCAAGCTGTCGAAGCGACTGCACGACGGATTCGAGCTTGGCCGGCTGGTCATATACCGGAATAACGGCAACAATTTGAATTTGCGGCCGCTGAGTCGGTGATGCCGTGCAGGGCGACTGGCGGATGCCGGAACGCGCAGGGGCCCCCACTGGATTCCGTCATTGTCCGGCGGGGCACGCGCAGCTGCCACAGCAGCTGCGGGAGTGCCGATGCCTGCCGCGCCGACGGGCTTAGTTTGAACTTTTTGCGATGCTTGAGCCGGGGAACCCCCGGGCTCGGACTGCAGTTGATCTTCCGTCGATTCGGTCATATTGCTGCGGGCGCAATGCACGGAATCCAGAAGGGACAAGCGATGCGCAGGCTGGTAATGATGTTCGAGACGGGATTTTACGTTTTTATGACGCTTCGGGCTAGGGCAATATGGGTGTTGGAGAGGTTTCCCGAGGAACTTAAGCAACAGATTTCTATTCTTTGCTTTATTGGCGGATGCATACACGAAATAGCTTAAGCGTCAAAGGTATACTTCCAAATTCGTCACCTGCAGCCGCAGATCGCCAACTCCATCCCCATCGAGCCGCTAATGGACCATTCGCTGCCTTTGATTTCGACGCTGGTTATCGCTTTTTCACTTGCGCTTGTCTTCGGTTTTATAGCCGAACGTGTCTTCCGATCGCCGGCTCTCGTGGGTTATCTGCTCGCGGGCATTGCGGCGGGCAAGTACACGCCCGGCGTCGTTGCGGACGCTGCGCTCGCCTCGCAGCTCTCGGAAATCGGTGTGATGCTGCTGATGTTCGGCGTTGGCCTTCACTTTTCGCTCAAAGATCTTTGGTCTGTCAAAAGTGTTGCTGTGCCGGGCGCAGTTTTGCAGATGACGATCGCTACTGCGCTCGGAGCGTGCTTTGCGCATTGGTTCTTTGATCGGCACTGGGCGGAAGCCATCGTGCTTGGCGTATCGCTTTCGTGCGCTTCGACTGTAGTGCTCCTAAAGGCACTTGACGTGCGCGGCAAACTGACGAGTCCCGACGGACGCATTGCGGTGGGCTGGCTGGTGGTCGAAGATATTGCCACCGTGCTCATCCTCGTGCTGCTGCCGCCCTTTGCCAATCTGATGATGCCGGGGACGCCCGGGGCCTCGACGCGTCTGGCCAATGCCGACATTCTCTGGATGATCGGTCAGACGCTTTTCAACGCCGCGCTTTTTGTGGTCGTCATGCTCGTCGTCGGCCGCCGAGTGCTGCCTTGGGCCATGGGGCAGGTTGCCCGTACGGGGTCGCGCGAACTCTTCACGCTCTTTGTACTGGCCGCAGCGGTCGGCGTCGCCTACGGCGCATCGGAAATCTTCCATGTGAGTTTTGCGCTGGGGGCCTTCTTTGCCGGCATGGTGATGCGTGAAAGCCGCTTTGCGCATCGTGCGGCGACGGAATCGCTGCCGCTGCAGGACGCCTTCTCCGTACTCTTCTTTGTCGGCGTCGGCATGCTCTTTGACTGGCATATCCTGCTCGAGTCCCCGCTTGAGGTTTTAACCGTTCTGCTGATTATTCTCTTCGGCAAATCGATTGGTGCATTCGGTCTCGTTTATTTCATGCGTTATCCGCTCCATACCGCCATGATTGCGGCGGTAGCGCTGGCGCAGATCGGCGAATTCTCCTTCATTTTGATCGGTCAGGCGGTAGAGCTTGGCTTGGCGGATATGTCGACGGTTAATCTCGTTGTGGCCGGCGCCATTCTTTCAATCGCGCTGAATCCAGGACTTTTCTGGGCAGAGCCGCACATCAGCCGCTGGCTGACCTCTCGATTTGCTTGGGCGAGACGCGCAGCAATGCGCCACGCGCCTTATGAATCCCTTCCTGCTGATACGGAGGCCGAAAAGCTTCAGGGACAGGCTGTCGTGGCTGGTTCCGGACCGCTTCTGGATCGCCTTGCGGTGTCCCTCGAAGAAAGCGGTATTCCGGTCGTGGCAGTGAGTTCTGATGAAGCCAATGCCAAGGCGCTCGACGATCGCAAGATCTCTGTCGTTTTGGGAGATCCGAGTACTGAGGAGACTTGGATTCACGCGCATTTGCATAACGCCAAGCTGCTGGTGCTGCTCGAATCGGGTGCGGAGTCACTGCGCATTGCCGAGGCTGCTCGACGCGTTTCGCCCAATCTGCCCATTGTGGTGGCCGCTACTTCTCGCGGCATTTGGCCTGAAGTGAAGATGGAGAAGGTGACTTTTCTTTCGACCGTTGAGGCTTCTGCGCGCTTGATTTCCGCTCAGACGGCCGCTGCTATGCGCGCAGATATCACGCTCGGCAATCCGGTTTGCAAGGGAGATGTTGAGGCTGCGGCCGCAGAGGCAGCCCGACAGAGTGAAGCACAGGCACGAGCTGAAGCCGGCCCGGGGGTAGGCATGACGGATGAGATGGAAGGCGCGGCTGCTGAAGATGCTGCCGAGGCAGATGCGCAGGAAGCAGCCGCTCAAAAATCAGCTAAGTGGAGTTTTTCGCGCCTCTCCGGATTGAATAAGCTCAAAGGTGTTTTTAAGCGCTCAAAGCCTGCAGCAACGGATCAGCCGATGGAACCGGCGAAACCAGCGGAAGCTGCTCAGCCCGCCGATATCGCATCAGCGAATGCTGCGTCGGACCCTGCCCCTGAGGTCGGTTCGCCGGAGCCGGCAGCGCCTCAAGTGAAGGCAGAAGCTGAGACTGAAACGCTCAAACCTGCTGACAAATCCTAAGCAGCCTCTCTTTGAAGGCAAGAAATGAAAAAAGACCGCACGGAGGATAACTCCGCTGCGGTCTTTCGCATTTTGGTCAGTCCGATGAGGCTCGCGGCAGCGGACAAAGGTTGGTATGCCTGAGCTGCGTCTCTTTGGAAACCGCTTTGCTAATTCGATTCAGTTGATGCAAAAAAAGATATAGAACAATCAAATTGCATTGAAAAACAAGGAAACATTATTGAGGAAAAGGGCGGAATGCGCAAAAAATGGCTTCGATTCGCTTTAAGCTCAATCGGCTAGTGGAAAAGCCCTAAAAGCCTCGTTAGACGGCCCGAACTCGGGTGATAGGATTTTTGACATGCTTCAAACGGCCTCCTCGCCTGCGGGAGGCTCGTCAAGCAGAACGATTTTTTTCTCCGCCCGAGCGTCGGCGGCCGACCCACAGACGGACGGCGGAGCGTATTTACTCTTCGGATGAAGCCAAAATGGAAAAAAAGAACATCGACTGGGCGAAGCTCGGATTTGCCTATACCCCGACGGACTACCGTTATCAGGATGAGTGGGAAAACGGCGCTTGGGAAGGCGGCAAGCTCATCACTGACAAGCACATCTCGCTGCTGGAGTCCGCCTGCGTCTTCCATTATTCCCAGAGCTGTTTCGAAGGTCTGAAGGCTTATACGACAAAGCAGGGCAAGATCGTCACCTTCCGTCCGGATATGAACGCCGAACGCATGTACAACACGGCCGCCCGTCTGGAAATGCCGAGCTATCCGAAGGAAAAGTTCGTTGAGGCCGTGCTTGAAACGGTTCGCGCGAATGCCGCTTGGGTGCCGCCTTACGGCACGGGCTGCTCGCTTTACATCCGTCCGTTCATGATCGGTTCGGGTCCGCAGATTGGTGTGGCCCCGGCCCCGTCCTTCCTTTTCCGCATTTTTGTAATGCCTGTGGGCGCCTACTATAAGGGCGCAGTGAAGCCCCAGAAGCTCGTGGTGTCGGATTGGGACCGTGCGGCCCCGCACGGCACCGGCGACATCAAGGCCGGCCTTAACTACGCCATGAGCCTGCACCCGACGATGGATGCGCACCGCGCCGGCTATGCTGAAAACCTCTACCTGGATCCGCAGACGCGTACTTACGTTGAAGAGGCCGGCGGCGCCAATGTTCTCTTCGTCGATAAGGACGACAACCTCATCGTTCCGAAGAGCACGTCGATTCTGCCCTCCATCACACGCCGTTCGCTCGTTTATGTGGCCGAACACTACCTCGGTCTGAACGTGATTGAACGCAAGGTGCGTTTCGACGAAGTCAAGGACATGAAGGAATGCTGCCTCTGCGGCACGGCTGCCGTCATCGCCCCTGTCGGCCTCATTCATACGCATGAAGGCGACATCGTTCTGCCTTCCGGCATGGATAAGATGGGCGAAATCAGCGGTCGTCTGCGTAAGACGCTCACCGGCATTCAGGACGGCGAAATTGAAGCGCCTGAAGGCTGGATCCGCGAAGTCTGCTAATAGAAGCTGCGCTTCATCCGGCTTCTCGAGAACCTTTCTCTGCCCCAAGCAAACCGCTGCGGCGGCAGCTCAGGGCTGAAAGGATTCTCAAAAGGCTCCCTGGCGACACGGTCGTTGGGGAGTTTTTTTCGCTTGATTCGTTTCTCTCGCCGTCCTCGAATGATCCGCCGGCGCGAAGTGAAAAAGACCTTTAAAGCAGTCGTTCATCCGCCCTGCGGATACCGACTTTGGGGATGAGGAAAATGCCTGAGGAGGTAAGGTAAACCACTCAAAAGCACAACTCCCGATTTCGTATTATTTGTGATGGATCAAATCGAACTCTCCAATCCACGCGCCTGCAAGACGCTTACGCTTCGTCAACTCGAGCATTCTTCGGTAAGAACCCCGAGACACGGCCGCCGACCTCCCCGCTGAGCGCGACCGCGATCTCTACGACAAACCGTCTGCCCTTCGGGAAGCAGTTGAGGGACCTCTGGCTCTAAAAGCTTTCGGCTCTCAAAGGCGTCCTCGGAAAACGCCGCTCTCTTTGAAGGCGCAGCACGACGCGGGGCGGTCGATTTAGACGGCCGCATCCCGAGGAAGATGAAACATGACGAATTCCTGCGGCTTGTACCGAAGCGAATTTGAGCACGACGCCTGCGGCGTCGGCTTCATTGCGCACATCAAGGGCCAAAAGAGCCACAGCATCGTGAGTCAGGCGCTCGACGTACTGAAGAATCTGCGGCACCGCGGCGCTGTAGGCGCTGATCCCCTGCAGGGCGACGGTGCGGGCATCTTGATTCAGATACCCGATCAGCTCTATCGCGACGATATGATGAATCAGGGCGTGAAGCTCCCGCCCGCCGGCGAATATGGCGTCGGCATGGTTTTTCTTCCGCAGGAGGCGGCTTCACGTCATGCCTGCGAAGAGGAAATTGAACGCGCTGTTGCGGCCGAAGGCCAAATGATTCTCGGCTGGCGTGACGTGCCGATTGACCGTTCCATGCCCATGTCGCCCGTCGTTCGCGAAAAAGAGCCGGTCATTCGTCAGGTGTTCATCGGCCACAGCCCGGATGTGCTGGTGACCGACGCGCTCGAGCGCAAGCTCTACATCATCCGCAAGCGCTCCTCCATTGCCATTGCGAATCTGCATCTCAAGCACTGCAAAGAGTTCTATATCTGTTCGTGCTCGGCGCGCACCGTGGTCTATAAGGGTCAGCTCTTGGCCACACAGGTCGGCATCTACTACCGCGACCTGCAGGATGCACGCTGCATTTCCGCTCTGGCGATGATTCACCAGCGCTTTTCAACCAACACTTTCCCGCAGTGGCAGCTCGCTCATCCCTTCCGCTACATCGCTCACAACGGTGAAATCAATACGCTGCGCGGCAACTTCAACTGGATTCTCGCGCGCGAAAAGCACATTTCGTCGCCGGTCCTCGGCGACGATCTCAAAAAGCTCTGGCCGCTCATTTTCCAAGGTCAAAGCGACTCGGCATCCTTTGACAATGCGTTCGAGCTTTTGACCATGGCGGGCTACTCGCTTGCTCAGGCCGCCTTGATGCTGATCCCGGAAGCCTGGGAAAAGAACAAGACCATGAATCCTCGGCTGCGGGCGCTTTATGAATACAACGCTGCCATGATGGAACCCTGGGACGGACCGGCAGCGGTCGCTTTCACCAACGGCCGTCAAATCGGCGCGATTCTCGACCGCAACGGTCTGCGTCCGGCGCGATATCTGGAGACGAAAGACGATTTGGTGATCCTCGCGTCAGAGTCGGGCGCCGCGGTGATCGACGAAAGCCGCATCCGCCGCCGCTGGCGTCTGGAGCCGGGCAAGATTCTCTTGCTCGACCTGGAGCAGGGCCGCATTATCGGCAATGATGAGGTGAAGGGTTCGCTCGCTGCGCAGCATCCCTATCGCGAATGGATCGACAAGATCCGCATCCGTCTCGACGATATTCCGCAGACGCCTGCCTCCGCTCCGCTTTTGCTCGGACGCAATGAACTCATGCGCGTCTTTGGCTTTAGCCGTGAGGACGTGGAACGCATTCTCAAGTCCATGGCCTATCAAGGTCAGGATCCGGTGATGTCCATGGGCAACGATGCGCCGCTTGCCTGCCTGTCCGAGCGTCCGCAGATGCTCTACGACTATTTCCGCCAGCTTTTTGCTCAGGTGACCAATCCGCCGATCGATCCGATCCGAGAAGCGATGGTGACGTCACTCGTGTCGTTCATTGGTCCCCGTCCGGACCTCCTGAACATCATGGCCGTGAACCCGCCCGTCCGTCTCGAAGTGGAGCAGCCCGTGCTCACCGGCGCCCAGATGGAGCGTATTCGTGCCATCGCGGACTTTACCGACGGGAAGTTCCACTCCAAAGAGATCGATATTACCTATCCGCTTGCCTGGGGACGCGAAGCAATTGAAGCGCGTCTGGCAAGCATCCGCGCCGCAGCGGTCGATGCGGTCCGCAGCGGCATCAACATTCTGATTCTCACGGACAGAAAAGTTTCGCGTGAACGCGTGGCCATTCCGGCGCTCCTCGCCACTTCGGCCGTGCACCAGTGTCTCGTGGAAGAAGGGCTCCGTACGAGTACCGGTCTCGTGGTCGAAACCGGGTCAGCGCGATCCGTTCATGACTTTGCCGTACTCGGCGGCTATGGCGCTGAAGCGGTGCATCCCTATCTCGCGCTTGCGGTGGTGGAGTCGCTCGCCAAGAACGAGGAAGAGCGCGCAAAGTATGTCGACAACTATCTGCACGCCATCATGAAGGGTCTCAATAAGATCATGGCGCGCATGGGCATTTCGACTTACATGTCCTACATCGGCGCACAGATCTTCGAGGCTGTGGGCCTCAAAAAGAGCTTTATCGATCAGTACTTCACCAATACGCCCAGTCCGGTGGAGGGGCTCGATCTCTTTGATGTCGCCGGAGAAGCCGTAACCGTTCATAAGCGCGCTTTTGAAGCCATCGAGCGCAAGGTGATTCCCCTCGCTGCGGGCGGTCAGTACATGTATCGTCAGGGAGGTGAGCACCATCTCTGGACGCCCGACGCGGTCGTGCATCTGCAGCGCGCCGTGCGTGAAGGCAGCTGGGCGGAGTACCAGACCTATGCCGGGCTCATCAACAATCAGGCCCGGGATCTTCTCACCATTCGTGGACTCTTTGAGTTCGTGCCGGGCAAGGCCATACCGCTCGAGTCTGTGGAAAGCGAAGCGTCAATCATTCGCCGCTTCTCCACGGCTGCGATGTCTGTCGGCGCCATTTCCACCGAAGCTCACGTGACGATGGCGGTGGCGATGAACCGTATGAAGGGCGCGAGCAACTCCGGCGAAGGCGGTGAAGACGTTCGACGCAATGCCCCGGTGACGACAGAAACCTCGCTCAAGGCGATTCTCGGCGGCGATGTCGAAGTGGATTATCCCCTGCACCCGGGCGACAGCCTGCGCTCACGCGTTCGGCAGGTTGCTTCAGGGCGTTTCGGCGTCACGACGGACTACCTTGCTCACGGCGACCTTATCCAGATCAAAATGGCCCAGGGTGCGAAGCCCGGTGAAGGCGGGCAGCTCCCGGGCAAGAAAGTGTCGAAATATATCGGCATGCTCCGCCATTCGCTGCCGGGCGTCGGGCTGGTTTCGCCGCCGCCTCACCACGACATCTACTCGATCGAGGATTTGGCTCAGCTCATTCTCGACCTCAAGTACGCCAATCCGCATGCCGGCATCGGCGTCAAGCTGGTTTCTCAGGCCGGCATCGGCACGGTGGCCGCCGGCGTGGCCAAGTGCAAGGCAGACCACATTGTGGTTTCCGGACATGACGGCGGCACCGGCGCGGCTCCGGCGACCTCCATTAAGCACGCCGGCAGCGCGTGGGAAATCGGGCTCGCAGAAGTGGAGCAGACGCTCGTCATGAATAATCTCCGCGGCCGTGTACGGCTGCAGGTGGACGGGCAGATCAAGACCGGCCGAGACGTTGTGATCGGCGCCATGCTCGGCGCTGATGAATTCGGCTTCGGAACGACGCCGCTCGTGGCAATGGGGTGCCTGATGATGCGCAAGTGTCAGAAGAACACCTGCCCGGCCGGCATTGCGACTCAGGATCCGGCGCTTCGCCGGCAGTTCGTGGGACGCCCGGAACATGTGGAGAATTACTTCCATTTTGTCGCTCGGGAAGTGCGCGAAATCATGGCGCAGCTCGGCGTGGCGAAATTTGATGATCTGATTGGTCATGTGGAATACCTTCGCAAGCGCTCGGGACTCGACGGCCTGAAGGCTTCGAAGCTCTCGCTCGAAAAGATCCTCTATAAGCTCCCCAATCCAAAGGGCTTCCCGCTGCTCTCGACGGAGCCGCAGGATCATGAGCTCGAGAAGGCCTTTGACCTTCGCTATGCTGCCGAACTTTCTGAAGCGCTGAAGGCTAAGCGCCCGATGCGGGTGCAGACCCGCGTCGGCAATACCGACCGCGCCGTTGGCACGATGCTTTCGGGCATTGCCGCGCAGGAAGCTCAAGGGGAACTGCCCGACGACTTCGCGCTCTTTGAGCTTGTGGGGACGGCGGGTCAGAGCTTCGGCGCTTTCCTCGGCAAAGGCATTTCGCTTCGTCTGACGGGCGGCGCCAACGACTATGTCGGCAAGGGGCTCTCCGGCGGCTCGATCGCTGTGAAAAAGAGCTCGTCTTTTGACGGCCGACCGAACGAGAACGTTATTGCCGGCAATGCTTGTCTTTACGGCGCTACGTCCGGCGAGGCATTTATTTCCGGCGTCGTCGGCGAACGCTTTGCTGTGCGCAATTCCGGCGCATCGACGGTTGCAGAAGGGTGCGGCGACCACGGCTGCGAATACATGACGGGCGGCACAGCAGTCATTCTCGGACGAACCGGCCGAAACTTCGCGGCCGGTATGTCGGGCGGCATCGCTTACGTCTGGGATCCCAACGATGAGCTCGCCGCAAAAATGAGTGACGGAGCTTTTGAGCTTTCGCACGTGCTGCCTGCGTCCGAACAAGGCTCCGATGAACCGCTCCATTACGGTCAGAAAGATGAAGTGCTCTTAAAGCGCCTCGTTGAACGCCATGCTGAACTCACCGGCAGTCCGACGGCGCGTGAGATGCTCGCCGACTGGCCGGCAGCGCTCGGCCGGTTTACGAAGGTGTTCCCGCTCGAATACAAGCATGCTCTTGCGAGCCTCAAGAAGGAGGAGAACTGAAATGGGACTCGATGGAGGCTTTCTCAAATTCACCCGTTTGGAACCGCGCCATGAACCTGTTGAGGAGCGAATTAAGCACTTCAACGAATTCATTGCGATTTATTCCGATACTGAAGGGCGTGAACAGGCGTCCCGCTGCATGGACTGCGGGATCCCTTTCTGTCAGCACCAGTGCCCGCTGCACAACACCATGCCCGATACCCAGCAGTACGTCTCGGACGGCGACTGGGAATCGGCTTGGCGGGTGCTCGATTCCACCAACAGCTTCCCGGAGATTACCGGACGCATCTGCCCCGCACCCTGCGAGGAAGGCTGCACGCTTGGTCTTCACCGCGATGCAGTTTCGATCAAGGCGATCGAAAAGAAAATTGCCGAGGTAGCCTTTAGTCGAGGTTATGTGACGCCGCAGCCGGCAGCTGCCTCAACGGGCTGCTGCGTGGCTGTGGTGGGCTCTGGCCCAGCAGGCCTGGCCGCGGCACAGCAGCTTGCTCGGATGGGGCATGCGGTTACCGTTTACGAAAAGATGGATAAGCCGGGCGGTCTTTTGCGCTACGGCATTCCTGACTTCAAACTCGGCAAGAAGGTGGTTGACCGCCGACTCGATCAGCTTGTGCGCGAGGGGGTGCGTTTCGTGCTCTCCACCCGCGTCACGGGGACCGACGGAGAAACGCTTGAGCCGGGGGTTCATGATGATGCGGAATCGACCATTTCCATTGCAGCCCTTCAAGCCAAGTACGACGCCGTCGTGTTGGCTTTGGGTGCTGAAGTGCCGCGTGATTTGAAACTCCCCGGGCGCGAGCTCTCCGGGATTCACTTCGCGCTTGACTTCCTGATTGCACAGAATCGGGTGAATTCCGGGGGCGGCGTCAATCCGGTTCAGGTCCGCGGCAAGCATGTTGTGGTGATCGGCGGCGGCGAGACGGCAAGCGACTGCATCGGCACGGCCAGCCGACTGGGGGCTGCCTCCGTGACGCAGCTCGACTATCACGCCGAACTGCCGCTCAAGGCCGATCTGATGCGTGAGTGGCCGGACTGGCGCCATATCAAGCGGACTTCTACTTCTCAGGAAGAAGGGTGCACGCGGCTTTTTGCTACCAATACGGTGAGCTTTGAAGGCAAGAATGCCGTGGAGTCCGTGAAGACCGTACAGGTCAAATGGGGACCCGGACGCAAAATCACGCCGATCGAAGGCACCGAAAGCGAGGTCAAGGCTGACGTTGTGCTGATTGCGATGGGCTACGCGCATCCTTCGCATGCCATTGTGAAGGCGTTGGGACTGGCTACCGATAAACGCGGCTCCATTGCAGCGCCGGTAGACGGTCCTGAAGCATGGCGCACGGCTGCCGAAGGCATCTTTGCGGCGGGCGACGGCCGGTTCGGTCAGTCGCTTGTCGTCAACGCTCTGGCTGAAGGGCGTGAGTGCGCAGCGGCGGTTGACAAGTGGCTTCGCGACAAGCAGTCGGAGGCTGCGCCGCTCTGGCGTGAATAATGCGCTGATTTGAAATCTGATAGATCCGTCAGTATTCGGGCGGCCGCCTTTTTCGGGCGGCCGCCCGAAGTTTTAAGGGCTCCGCAGAGCGCTTCACGTGCGAGAATGGGTCCTCAACTTATCGAGGACGACCTCGATCCGGCTGCGCCGCAATAAGGGGCAGTCTGGGAACTCTTGCCCGGGACGGCCCGGAGCTTCATTCTTTTTCAGGAAGGAGGCCTCTGTGGCCTGGATTTACTTAATTGCGGCAGGCATTCTTGAAACGCTTTGGGCCGTTGCCATGAAGGCTTCAAATGGTTTCACGCTGCTGATTCCGTCCCTTATCACTGTGCTCGCGATGATTGGCTCAGTCGCGCTCCTTGCGCTTGCCATGAGGACGCTGCCGCTCGGCACGGCATATGTCGTCTGGACGGGGATCGGCGCTGTCGGTGCGTTTGCGGCGGGCGTCGTTATGTTCGGCGAATCACTCTCACTCATGCGGGTGACTGCAGCCGGCTTCATTGTTGTCGGCCTGATCATGATGAAGGCCTCGGCGTGAAAAACGGCGGTTGCCCGCTTCAGGCGCAGGCTCGATATCCCGCTGGCGTTGTGGTTCCGCATCGATGCTGCGGATCATAACAGCGGAATCTTTTGTTTTCGGCGCCGTTTGGCTTATGTGCGCCCTGCCGCACCTTTATAATTCCGCGCAAAATGCTCGTTCGGCCATCTGTATGCGGCCGAGTCAGCGGGTAAAAAATGTTGATCCCTCTCTTCAAATAGGAACTGAGTCATGGCGTCCATTGCCGGCATCGTCTTCAACCTCGAAGGGCCTCGCGCACTTTCGGATTTTCGTGAGGAGCGGCTGCTTCGCGCTCTCGAGAAGGTCAACAGCGCCGTTGAAGCGGTATCGAGCCGCTTCATTCATTTTGTGCATGCTGAGAAGGAGCTTGATGCGGCATCGGTTGACCGCCTGCAGGCACTTCTCAACTACGGTCCCACGCCGTCCAAGGTTCTTGAAAATACGTTTGACGTGCTGGTCGTTCCCCGCCTCGGCACGATTTCGCCCTGGGCTTCGAAGGCAACGGATATCGTCGGCAACTGCGGCGTCGCCGGCGTGCTCCGCGTTGAACGCGGCACGCTCTTTTCCGTGCAGATGAAAGCGGGCACGGTGCTTTCGGAAGATGAGAAGCGTGCACTTGCCGCGCTGCTTCACGACCGCATGACGGAATCCGCGGTGCCGCCGGATTTTCCTGTTCAGAACCTCTTTGTAGATCTGCAGGGTCGTCCGATGGAAACGGTGCCGCTTTTGGCTCAGGGCCGTAAGGCGCTTGAAGAAGCCAATGCGGACATGGGTCTTGCGCTTTCCGACGATGAAATCGCCTACTTGGCAGACGCCTTCGAAAAACTTCAGCGTGATCCGACTGACGTTGAACTGATGATGTTTGCGCAGGCTAATTCGGAACACTGCCGCCATAAGATCTTCAACGCCGAATGGACGATTGACGGAGAAAAGAAGGCTGAAACGCTTTTCGGCATGATCCGTGCAACGCACAAGGCTGCTCCGCAGTTCACCATTACGGCCTATGCCGACAACGCGGCTATCTTTGAAGGCCGTGACGTTGAGCGCCTCTATCCGCGCCCGAGCGATGCGGATCCTTTCGGCTCAACCTTTGAAATGAAGACCGAGCGTACGCATACGGTCTTTAAGGTTGAAACGCATAACCATCCGACCGCCATTTCTCCGTTCCCCGGTGCGTCTACCGGCTCGGGCGGCGAAATCCGAGATGAAGGCGCGACTGGCCGCGGCGCACATCCGAAAGCGGGTCTCACGGGCTTTACGACTTCGGCGCTTCGTCTGAGCGAAGCCCCGCACAAGTGGGAAGACGATTCCGACTGCTCTGCGGGCGTCGAAAACGCGCAGCCCTACGGCGCGCCCGGCCGCATCGCTACGCCGCTTTCCATCATGACTGAAGGTCCCTTGGGGGGCGCGGCATTCAACAACGAATTCGGCCGTCCGAATCTGCTCGGCTACTTCCGTACTTTTGAAGCCAATGTGGGCGGCGTGCGTTACGGCTACCACAAGCCCATCATGCTCGCGGGCGGCATCGGCAACATCCGCGATGATCAGACGAAGAAGCTGACGCCTCCGGCGGGCAGCCTGCTGATCGTCCTCGGCGGCCCGGGCATGCGCATCGGTTTGGGCGGCGGCGCAGCAAGCTCGATGAATACGGGCGCCAATTCCGAAGCACTCGACTTTGACAGCGTGCAGCGCGGCAATCCGGAAATGGAACGTCGTGCTCAGGAAGTGATCGACCGCTGCTGGTCGATGGGCGAAGCCAACCCGATCCTGGCTATCCATGACGTCGGCGCTGGCGGCCTTTCCAACGCAATGCCTGAGCTCGCCGATCTCTCGGGCAAGGGCGCGCAGTTTGACCTCTCGAAGGTTCCGGTTGAAGAAACCGGCATGTCGCCCTTGGAAATCTGGTGCAACGAATCACAGGAACGCTATGTAATTGCGCTCGATCCCGCCGGACTCGACAAGTTTGACGCCTTCTGCCGCCGCGAACGCTGCCCCTATGCGGTGATCGGTCACATTACGGAAAAGAGCGACCTCAAGGTGGAGCGCCCCGGCGAAGACGACGCCGTGAATATGCCGATGGAGGTTCTCCTCGGCAAGGCTCCCCGTATGCACCGCAACGTCAAGCACGAAGACAAGGTGCTCACGGCCTTTGCCGAAGAAGGCATTGAGCTCGAGGCTGCGGCGTACGATGTGATGCGCCATCCGACAGTGGGTTCGAAGTCCTTCCTCATCACGATCGGCGACCGCTCGGTGGGCGGCCTGACCGCGCGCGACCAGATGGTCGGCCCCTGGCAGGTTCCGGTAGCCGACTGTGCCGTTACGACGCTTGGGTTTACGACTCATCGCGGTGAAGCTATGGCCGTCGGCGAACGTACGCCCTTGGCTGTGATCAATTCCGCTGCCGCGAGCCGCATGGCGATTGGTGAAGCAGTCACGAACATTGCCGCGGCCGATATCGAACTCGCCCGCGTGAAGCTTTCGGCTAACTGGATGGCCGCCTGCGGCGCCCCCGGTGAAGATGCGCGTCTCTTTGACGCCGTGAAGGCCGCCAGTGAATTCTGCATCGGCTTGGGCATTTCGATTCCGGTCGGCAAGGATTCGCTCTCCATGCGCACGAGCTGGACAGATGCCAGCGAAAAGAAGACGGTCACCTCTCCGGTGTCGCTCATCGTTTCGGCAGCCGCGCCGGTGACGAATGCGATGCTGACGCTCACCCCTGAAATCAAAAAGACGCCTGTTCTTGAAGACAGCATGCTGGTTTTGGTGGATTTGGGCCTGGGCCAAAACCGCATGGGCGGCTCGATCCTCGCTCAGACGACGCAGCGCTTCGGCGATACGGCGCCCGACTGCGAAGATCCGACGCTGCTCGGCCGCTTTGTCACGTCGCTGCGCAAGCTCGAGCTTTCGGGCTGCGTGATGAGCTACCACGATCGTGCTGACGGCGGTCTCTTTGCTGCGGCGGCGGAAATGCAGTTTGCTTCCCGCATCGGCATCCGCCTCACGCTCGACTCTCTCCTTGAGGCTCACGGCGCAACGGTTCTCAATACGCTCTTTAACGAAGAGCTCGGTGCCTTGATTCAGGTTCCGAGCGACCGCGTGAAGGAAGTGGTTGCTGAAATGCGTGCGGCCGGTCTTGCCGACTGCTGCCATTTCGTGGGTGAATTTATCAAGAGCGACGCGCTTGAAGTCTGCGCCAACGGTGAGACGCTTGCGGTCTTCCCGCGCGAGAAGCTCCAGTCCGCCTGGAGCGAAGCTTCGCATCTCATTGCCCGCGGCCGCGACAATCCGGCCTGCGCAGATGAAGAGTTTGAAGGCATCTCTGCCGAGCGCGCGACGAATCTCATTGCCAAGACGACGTTCAATGTCGATGAAGACATTGCAGCGCCCTTCATTGCGTCCGGCGTTCGTCCGAAGATTGCCATCCTGCGTGAAGAAGGCGTGAACTCACAGAACGAAATGGCTGCGGCCTTCCTGCGTGCCGGATTCGAACCCTGGGATGTTCATATGACCGATCTCCTCTCGGGACGTCTGGATCTTTCGGGTTTCAAGGGGCTGGCAGCCTGCGGCGGGTTCTCTTACGGCGACGTTCTCGGCGCCGGCGGCGGCTGGGCGGCGACGATTCTCAACAATGATCGTCTTTCGGCCATGTTCCGCACCTTCTTTGAGCGCGGCGACACGTTTGGTCTTGGCGTCTGCAACGGCTGCCAGATGATGAGCCGTCTGCGTTCGCTCATCCCGGGGGCTTCCCACTGGCCGCAGTTCCTGCGCAATCGTTCTGAACAGTTTGAAGCACGCCTCGTTTCGGTTGAAATTCTCGAGTCCCCTTCGATTCTTTTCGCCGGAATGGCCGGTTCGGTGATGCCGATCGTCAATAGTCACGGCGAGGGACGCGTCGAATTCCTCAAGTCCGAAGACGAGGTGCTCTCGCACGCCGCTGCCCGATTTGTTGACGGCAATGGAAAGCCCGCGGTCTACTATCCGCAGAACCCGAATGGTTCCGAGGGCGGCCTCACGGCGTTCACGACCGATGACGGGCGCTTTACGATCATGATGCCTCATCCGGAACGCAGCCACCGTGCTGTTCAGCTCTCGTGGCATCCGGCTCAATGGTCGGAAGCCTCCGGGTGGATGCGCATGTTCCGCAACGCCCGCCAGTGGGTCGGCTGATCAGGTGAGTGCCTGCCGGCCGACATCTTGAGCGGCCGGTATGCTTAAATGAATGAAGCCGCGGGAGGCCGCATCGCCTTGCGCGGCTTCAGCCTTTTTATGCTGCAGGCTGCTCGAACTGTCTGCAGTGCTTCAAAATCCGCATCTTCTCCCGTTAAGATACGCGCGCCGGCATCTCATTGGCCGCCGCCATTTCATTTCAGGATCTTTCGTCATGCAGAAGCTTGCCATTGCCGTGAGCAACAACGTGTCCTTCCAAAACTTCCCGAAGGATCGGGTCGTCGTGAAGCTTTCCGAAGCAGAAATGACAGAGACGAGCGTGGTGCTCATGTCAGTAGAGGACGCCGAAGTGGGCGAACTCGACCGCATTGAGGCTTACGGCTTCGGCATTCCTATTTTCATTTTTGTCGAACGAGGCCGCTACGTGCCCGACGAGCTGATCGGACGCTGCATGGGCGTCGTCAACGACGATCCGGTCGAAGAGGCCTACTTCGTCCGACAGCTTGTGGATGCGGCGACGAGTTATGAGGAAAAGATTCTGCCGCCGTTCTTTCGCAGTCTTCGCCGCTACGTCAGCACAGCCAACGAGCAGTTCGACTGCCCGGGGCACCAAGGCGGCGCGTTCTTCCGCCGTCATCCGGCCGGTCGTGAATTCACCAACTTTTTCGGTGAAACCATCTTCCGTGCCGATCTGTGCAATGCGGACGTGGACATGGGGGACCTGCTGATTCATGAGGGGGCCGCGGCTGAGGCCGAAAAGCATGCAGCCAAGGTGTTCAATGCAGACAAGACGTACTTTGTGCTCAACGGTACGTCTACTTCGAACAAAGTGGTGCTTTCTTCGCTCCTCACCCCAGGTGATTTGGTGCTCTTTGACCGCAACAACCACAAATCCTGTCATCAGGGGGCGCTGGTGCTTGCCGGTGCGCGTCCGGTGTATCTGGAAACGTCGCGCAATCCGTATGGGTTTATCGGCGGCATTGATGATGCGTGCTTTGACGAAGCGGAGCTGCGACGCCGCGTGGCTGAGATTGCGCCGGAAAAGGCAGATGCGCCGAGACCCTTCCGCTGCGCTGTGATTCAGCTTGGCACCTATGACGGCACCATCTATAACGCCCGTCAGGTGGTGGACCGCATTGGAGGCTTGTGCGACTACATTCTCTTTGACTCTGCCTGGGTCGGTTACGAGCAGTTCATTCCGATGATGAAGGACTGCTCGCCGCTGCTCCTTGAGCTCGGACCTGACGATCCGGGCATTTTCGTCACGCAGTCCGTGCATAAGCAGCAGGCGGGTTTTTCACAGACCTCGCAGATTCACAAAAAGGATGCCCATGTGAAAGGGCAGGCACGGTATGTGACGCATAAGCAGGTGAACAACGCCTTTATGCTTCATGCGTCTACCTCTCCCTTCTATCCGCTTTTTGCCTCGATTGACATCAATGCCAAGATGCATTCGGGCGTCTCGGGACGCCGCATTTGGGCCGAATGCGTGAAGATCGGCATTGAGGCGCGCAAGCAGCTCAAACGCACCTGCCGCTACATTCAGCCTTTTGTGCCGCCGGTCGTGATCGGCCGTCCGTGGGAGAGCTATCCCACCGAGGAAATCGCACGCGACCTGAGGTTCTTTAAATTCGAACCGGGGGCGAAATGGCATGCCTTTGAAGGATATGGTTCCAACCAGTACTTTGTGGATCCGTGCAAATTTCTCTTAACGACGCCGGGCATTGATACCGAAACCGGCGAGTACGAGGACTTCGGCGTGCCCGCGACGATTCTGGCCAACTACCTTCGTGCGCACGGCGTTGTGCCCGAGAAGTGTGACCTGAACTCGATTCTCTTCCTGCTGACGCCGTCGCAGACGACAGCCAAGATCTCGTCCTTGACAACGCAGATTGCCCGGTTTGAGCGTCTGCTTGACGCTAATGCGCCGATGAAGGAGGTGATTCCGCAGGTTTACCGCGACTGGGAAGAGCGCTACGAGGGTTACCGCATTCGCGAGCTTTGTCAGGAAATGCACGATTTCTCCCGCGAATTCAATATCAAGGATCTGCAGAAAGCAATGTTTCGCCGGGAGCATTTTCCCAAGGCTGTCATGTCTGCTCAGCAGGCGAACTTTGAATTTATGCGCGGCAATGCCGAGTACATTCCGCTCGCTGAAGCTGAAGGGCGCATCGCCTTGGAAGGCGCGCTGCCGTATCCGCCGGGTGTCATCTGCTGTGTTCCGGGTGAAATCTGGGGCGGTGCGGTAAAGGCGTATTTCGAAGCGCTGGCTGTCGGCGTCAATCGGTTCCCGGGATTCGCCCCTGAACTTCAGGGCGTCTACTTGGAAGCCAATGAGGACGGCCAAAAGCGGATTTGGGTGAATGTCCTCAAAGAGAGCCGCCGCAGGGAGCTGGAGGCCGCCGGCCTGATCCGCAGCTAAAGCGCAGAAATCCGCGTTCCATGAGACCGCGGATTTTTTGCCCTTGACAAGACGAAATGAACCCTATATAGTTCGCAACCTGCTTAGAACGAGAGGCAGAAAATCAAGAGACATTGAGATGCATTCAATCGAATCGTTGAAATGTTCTTGACAAGAAGAGAAAGTTCAGATAAACTCTCTTTTCTGCGCTGATCGAGGTCAGCGAAGTTCTTTAAAAATCAGATTCAACGAACCGATAAGTGTGAACGTCGGAAACTTGA